>ULOG01020149.1_pt1 | contig 13173 bp, 8 predicted proteins | sample 1952401 | NCBI WGS metagenome assembly ULOG01 (sample SAMEA4835598, study PRJEB28245) | human gut metagenome | biome: gut microbiome; material: fecal sample | place: Denmark | collected 2008
TTAATGCTACATATTACATATTATTCATATGCATAGAAAGGAGATTATTGTGAGCAGCTTAAATTCACAGTCAGACAATACAGTTGATGAACACATCATTGACGAAGTTAAGCAATCTGGCATTTCTGAAAAAGAAGCCAAAAATATTATCGAGGAAGAAGAAGGCATTGAGCTTTTACAGCACTCTGGCAATCTGTATGAGTCAACAGATGACAAATATAAAGATAACTTGTCGTCTGCAATAACTTTTTTTGTATGCGGTGCTGCTGGAATTATAATTCTTATTCTTAATGACATCGGAATATTAAAGTTTGTAACAAAAGGTAGTTCTAATTTCATACTTGTAAATGTTGTTCTTGGTCTTTTATTTGTTGGATTTATCGCAATAGGTTTCTGGTCATTAAAGTATTCCAAGAAAATCAAGTCAAACGCCTCTATCGAAAATGAAGCAACGGACACTATTATCAACTGGCTTAATGACAATGTAACCAAAGAAGACATTGAAGGTTCTTACAACAATGATATTGCAGAAGAAATGAAATATTTCAACAGAAGTGATTACATCAAAAATGCTATTATGAAACAGTTCCCTGACACGTCCGAAGGGTTATGTGACACTATCTCTGATAAATACATTGACAGCATTTTCAATATGTAAATCAACTTTACAAAAACAAAAAGAATATACAGGCTTCTATAAAAAGCATACAATCAGCTTTATAAAAATACTGGCTTCCATAGAACCATACAGTCTGCTATAAAATCACACAGCCTGTCAATGCTAAATATTACCCAGCTATAATCAGGCTATAACATAAGATAAACAAAAGCTGTTGATTTATTATCTAAACACTGATAATAAATCAACAGCTTTTTACTATTATTGCAAATATAATTACTTACTTTGAAAGGTACTCATCAATACCCTTAGCAGCAGCTTTACCAGCTCCCATAGCAAGAATAACTGTTGCAGCACCTGTAACAGCATCACCACCAGCGTATACGCCTTCCTTAGATGTCTGTCCATTAGCTTCTTCTGCTACAATACATTTCCTCTTATTAATCTCAAGACCCTTAGTTGTAGATGAGATAAGTGGGTTAGGTGATGTACCAAGTGACATTATAACTGCATCAAGATCCATTACGAATTCTGAATCAGGGACTTCAACAGGCTTTCTTCTTCCAGAAGCATCTGGTTCGCCAAGTTCCATCTTAACACACTTAATACCTGTAACATTACCCTTATCATCAGTAAGGACTTCTGTTGGGTTAGTAAGAAGGTCAAATATAATACCCTCTTCTTTAGCGTGATGTACTTCTTCTGCTCTTGCAGGAAGTTCTTCCTCACTTCTTCTGTATACAATATGTACCTCAGCACCAAGTCTTAATGCTGTTCTTGCGGCATCCATAGCAACGTTACCACCACCAACGACAGCAACCTTCTTAAATCTTGCTATTGGTGTATCATAATCCTCTCTGAAAGCTTTCATAAGATTGCTTCTTGTAAGGTATTCATTAGCTGAGAATACTTCATTAGCATTTTCTCCTGGGATACCCATAAATCTTGGAAGACCAGCACCTGAACCGATAAATACAGCATCAAAACCTTCTTCATTAATAAGCTGGTCAATTGTCATTGACTTACCGATTACTACGTTAGTTTCAATCTTAACGCCAAGCTTCTTAACATTTTCAATCTCTGATGCAACAACTGTCTTCTTTGGAAGACGGAATTCTGGAATGCCATATACTAATACTCCACCAGCTTCGTGAAGTGCTTCAAATATTGTAACATCATATCCCATCTTAGCAAGGTCACCGGCACAAGTAAGTCCTGAAGGACCTGAACCGATAACAGCCACTTTCTTACCCTTCTTCTCTGTTGGCATCTCTGGTGATACATTGTTCTCTCTAGCCCAGTCAGCTACGAATCTTTCAAGCTTACCAATTGATATAGCTTCGCCCTTAATTCCTCTTATACACTGACCTTCACACTGTGTTTCCTGTGGACATACACGGCCACATACAGCAGGTAATGCAGATGACTTTCCAATAACCTTGTAAGCTTCTTCAAAATTACCTTCTTTTACATTATGTATGAATTCCGGAATATTGATTGATACTGGACATCCCTGTACACATTTAGCATTCTTACAATTAAGGCAACGTGTTGCTTCTTCCTGTGCCTCTTCTGCATTATATCCAAGGCATACCTCATCAAAGTTCTTATTCCTTACATCTGGAGCCTGTTCCCTTACTGGAACTTTCTTCATAACATCCATTATATATACCTCTTTTCCGTTGATTAATTACATTGTCCACATCCACCGTGATGCGTATCTCCTTCAAGGGCTGCAAGCATAGCTCTGCCCTCTTCTGTCTTATATGTCTGCTGACGTTTCATAGCCTGGTCAAAGTCTACTAAATGTCCATCGAACTCCGGTCCGTCTACACAAGCGAACTTAATCTCATCACCAACCTGAAGTCTGCATGCACCACACATACCTGTACCATCAACCATAATAGGGTTCATACTTACAACTGTAGGTATACCTAATTCCTTAGTTAAAAGACAGACGAATTTCATCATAATCAATGGTCCAATCGCTATACATTTGTCATACTTCTTACCCTGTGCATAAAGATCTTTAAGTACATCTGTACCCATACCTTTTCTTACATAGCTGCCATCATCAGTTGTTATATAAAGATTACCTGCCACTGCCTTCATCTCTTCTTCTAATAAGATAAGGTCTTTGTTCTTAGCTCCAACGATAACATCAACATCTACACCATGCTCATGAAGCCATTTTACCTGAGGATATACTGGTGCTGTACCTACACCACCTGCTATAAATACGATATTCTGCTTCTTTAAATCCTCAATATTCTCGTGAATTAATTCTGAAGGGCATCCTAATGGACCAACGAAATCACTAAAAGCATCGCCTGCTTTAAGGTGAGACATTTTTTCTGTTGATGCTCCTACTATCTGGAATACAATTGTTATTGTTCCAGCTTCTCTGTCATAATCACAGATTGTAAGAGGAATTCTCTCTCCTTTTTCATCCATTTTAACAATTATGAACTGGCCAGGTTCACAGTGCTTAGCAACTCTTGGTGCTTCAACATCCATAAGAAAAATCTTTTCTGCTAATTTTTCAGCCTTAAGAATCTTGTACATTTTATTACCCCTTTCAGTTATATATTATCTGAAGTGTTAATCACACATCAAAACTTAATTATATGCGGCTGCACTATATGCTCCGCCATTCTGTGTCACTGTATAGCAGTCACCTGTCTTAGTCGCGACACCATAATAACCAGCTGTAGAAGTCTTACCCGTCTTAGATGTCACATCATATCTTACAACGAACATCTCAACTCCATCTACAGTTGTCCTTGACTGATATACAAATGTAACTGTAGAACCATCAGCAGCTGTAGTTCCATCTGACTTAAGCACTCCCTTTGATATAAGCTTTCCTTTTAATATCTCAAGTGCCTCATTATATACATATGTCTTAGCCTTGTTGACAACATAGTTACGCTTAACAACACTGCTTGACTGGTTATGCGAATCAATTATAACAACGGATATTACATTATTACCTGTTGGAATTGTAAATGGTTCAGAATATTCCTCCGAATTCTTAGTTGGTGTAGAACCATCTAATGTATAATACGCTGTACTGCCAACCGGAATATTATCTATTGTCACAGTCTGTCCTTCCTCATATGTTCCAGATACAGGACTTACTGTTGGTGCAGATGGCTTCTTAAAATCAACTGTATACTCCAGAGCCACTACTTCACTGCACACTCCTATATCATTAATAGCAATAGCCTTTATTATAGTAGTACCACTCTGTATTTCTATTGCTGTACCTGTGTAATGCGTACTTTTCTTATCTGGCTCAGTCTTATCTGTTGTGTAATATATTGTTGAACTGCTGTTCTCTGTAAATTGTAACTTAATTACGTCATCATAGCTTCCAGCTTCAACTGATGGCTTAGGAGTTTCAACAACATAATCTGTAAGATATTTGTAACCCTGTTTATCCTTATAATCTTTAATAAGCTTATTAAGACTTGTTCCATCTTTCTTAGTATTATATATTGAAGCTAATGCTTTTATAGCTTTCTCATTATTCTCATCAAATGATAAAATATCCTTTAACACTTCAATTGACATATCTGTATTATCTGTTGCAGCATAACACTGATACAATGTATATTTTAAATCTACATTTTTCTTGCCTTCAGATAACTTGGAAGCTTTAGCAAGATACTTAATAGCATTATCATAATCCTTGTTCTGATAAGAACTCATTCCTTTATCATAATTATATTGGTACGAATTCTTATTCTTATTATTAAGAACAACTCCGACAACTATACCTATAATAACTACTAAAGCAGCTACTACACAGGAAACAGCTATAATCATCTTTTTCCTCTTAGCATCCATAGGCTTCTTAGCCTTTTCCTGCACGCTGTCATCTTTCTCATTATTACCATTATTCATATGTGCATCAGAGCTCTTATCCTGCTGTTCTGCCATATTATATTCTGTTACCGGTTCTGACTCCCTGACTTTATTGTATTCTTTTACTCTGCTGGTATCATCTATATTATTCTGTTCTTTATTGGATTGAAGTTTTTTGTCTGCATTCAAATCACTGATATTAATTGTAGCATCACTTACTTTAGTGAGCATATCATCTGTGACCTTAGGTATAACCCTTGTCTTACCCATTGTTTCATCACCAGACTCATCATCTTCGTCTGGCAACTCATTCTGGGTATCTATGAACGCCTTAGCAACGTTAGTTTCTTCTTCAACAAGCTTTTTCATTGATTTAATTAACTCATCATCTAACTCATCTTTGTCATTGCTATTCATACTTATTCCCCTGCCTTTATATTTTAACGAATAAATTCTAACATATTGATACTCAATAATCAATAAATTAACAAATTAAACTTTTTGAACTTTATAGCTGCTATCCATTTGATATATATTATTTTATTATTTTGTTAATTCTTTTTATCGTTCTTTCATAAATAAGACATACTTTGCACACAATTACAGGTTATATTAATAATCAGATAGCAAAGTTAATTCTTTCTATCTCCCCCTCATATTAAATAATAAAGAACAGGCACCATAAGAATAATCTTATAGTGCCTGTTTCTTTTTATATTGTCTATTTTGTTCTATAAGCCGTTTATTATTACAGTCAGTTCCATTATGTTCTGATAACAGTCAAAATATTATATAAAGAATGGTTATGCCAGACTTGAATGTCTGGCATAACCATCTTTAAGTTCTATAATATCTTTAAAGCTTATATCAAGAATTGAAATTTTCCAGCAGCATTACCTGATGTTAGTAACTGTTACCGTACAGCTAAGTGTCTTATTATGAACTGTAGCTGTTACTGTAGCTGTTCCTGCCCGTCTACCTATAACTTCACCTGATGATGAAACCGTACATACTCTTGGATTAGAACTTCTCCAGGTAACAGCATCTTCTGTACCTATTACATCTAGATTAAATCTATCGTACTGCTCCAATCTCACTCGTGATGTACTCATAGCAAGCGAATGTACCGTACATGAAGCTTCTACACTGCTGTTATTGCTTATAACAAACACATCTGCAGTACCAGGACCAACGGTTGTGATTACACCATTCTGGTCTACCTGTACAATTCCTGTATCTGTTGAATACCACTCATAAGAATCTGTATTATTAACAGGTCTTACAATTACTGATAACTGTCTAGCTCGTCCAGAAAGCATATATATTTCTTTAGAGTTAATTCTTAATGATGATATGTTAACAACTGGTGTTACATATACCCAGCATACACCCTTAACTTCGTTACCGTCTTGTGATGTAGCTGTTATCTTACATTTACCAGTACTAAGGGCAAATATTTCTCCCGACTCATCTACTGTTGCAATAGCTTCATTAGATGATGTCCATGATACATCTTTGACAGTTGCACTGTCTGGTGTTATGACTGCTGTAACCTTAGCTGAATCACCAACAAGAAGCCTTACTGTATCTGGTTCAACTGTAATTCCTATTACAGGATCAACAACCTTTACAATACAAGAAGCACTAACACCACTTCCGTCTGCCGCTGTTGCTGTAATAACTGCATTACCAACTGAGTTGGCACTTAAGTTACCATTGCCATCTACATAACATATATCATAATTAGAAGATGACCATACTATATTCTTATTAGTAGCTGTATCCGTTCCAACAGAAGCAACAAGCGTTCCTGTTGAACCAACATTCATAAATTTATCAGTTTCACTAAGAGTTATTGATGATACGTACTCTTTTACTACAATCGTACACGCCGCCGTTAACTTATTAACTTCGGTTGTCACTTCAATTATACAACTTCCACCCTTTAATGCTGTAACAACACCATTTTCATCTACTGTTGCTACTGATGGATCACTTGATAAATATGTAACATTCTTATTCTCAGCATCATAAGGTTCAACTAACGGTATGATTGCATATTTAGCTCCAACCCATAATTCCTGATAATCTGAGTTAAGCGAAATTCCTGTTACCGGCTGTGTAACCGTTACAACACAATATGCTGTAAGTCCTGTATCAACATTGGTTGCAATAATAGATGTTGTACCAGCACCTACTGCTGTAACCTTACCATCGCTCTCAACTGTACACACGCTCTCATCACGGCTTTCCCAGCTGATAATCTTATTATCTGCATTCTCTGGAAGACAAGTAGCATTAAGCCAGAATACCTGACCCTGTCTTACAGTTATATCTGTTGTATTAAGTATAACCTGTGTTACAGGCTGTTTAACATATATATTACACATTGCTGTGTAGTTACCGTCCAATGACTTACAAAGGATTGTACAACTTCCTGTTCCAACTGCTTCTACAAGACCATTAGAATCTACGATACACACATTAGTATTAGAAGATTCCCATACTACTGTTCTATTAGTAGCTGTTACCGGAAGAACCTCTGCTGTAATTCTTAATGTACTGCCTATTGACATTATCTCATCAGTATAATCAAGCTTAATCTGCTCTACTGGTATGCTTATGATAAAGTTACAAGTAGCTATATATGCTCCATCTGTTGTCTTACATACGATCGTACAATATCCTGGCTTAACATACTTAACAAGACCATTCTCATCTACTGTTGCAACTGATGGATCTGATGATGTCCATGTTACAGCACGGTCAACACCTTCGCCTGCTGGAAGAACAGTTGCAACGAGCTGATACTGACCAACTGCCATCGATGATTCAACTGTTGTTGCATTAAGTACAAGACCTGTTACAGGTTCTCTTACATATACATCACAAGTTGCTACTTTAAGTCCGTCTTCTGTTATGACCGTAATTGTTGTTGTACCACCAGATACACCAGTAATTGTAGCTGTATAGCTGTCACCTTCTACTGTTGCAACATCTGTATTAGATGATGACCATAATACTTTATTATTAGTTGGTGCTGATGGGTTAAATATAAGCTGTACAGTATCAGATGAACCTCTGTCTACTGTAAGTGATGAAGGATTAATAGTAATCTCACCCACTGGTGTTGTAACATATACAACACAGGTTGCTTTCTTAATAACGCCATTAACATTCTGTGTCACCTTAATATGTGCTATACCTGATGCAATACCTGTTACCTTGAATGTTCTTCCGTCTTCTGACTGAACTACATTAATTAAAGTCTCAGTTGGAACAACTCCTGCTGCATCTGGCTGATTCTCTACTGTAAATGTAATATCATCCTTGCTAGGATTATTAGTTACAAGTGCCACAAGGTTCTGTGTATCACCTATATTAACACTCATTGATGTAAGGCTTAAGCCAAATCCATCGATAACTGTAATCTCATAAGAAAGCTGATTATTAAGCTTGTACTTTGTTGAAAGTTCATCGTCAACTCTTGTTGCATATATAGTAGCTTTACCAGCTCCCATTGCTGTAACAAGACCTGTTGTTGCATCAACCTGAAGTACGCTGTTATCAGATGTTGACCAGGTAACCTCTGTTGATTTAGCAGAAGTCTTAAGCTGTATTGAGTCACCCACATTCATATTGCTTACATCATTGCCAAGCTTCTTAAATGGTACAACAACATTAACTACATCTTTGGTCGCCCAGCCTATGTTACCCTGTACATCATTACTTGCAACACCTGCTGTTGCCTGGGCTACACCTGCGTTAACACCTTTTACGCTGCCAGCCTTATATGTAATTACGTCTGTATCTGATGATACATATGTAACACCTGCTGTTGCTGGATACTTAATATTAGAAGGAATTGCTTCTTCTTTAAAGTCTTCAAAATCTTTATCTGATAATGTAATAAATCTTGTACCATCAGAAAGCTTCTGAATAGAATGTCCTTCTGAGTTAGCAACTCCATCAGTGTATTCGACCTTTGATGTTATCTGGTATGTTGCTGTAAGAGAATTGATACCATCACCATCTGCTGTTCTTACTTTAAGATTAGTTCTACCACCACCGACAATCTTAAGTGTTACTTTAGCACCTGAAGATGATACTTTCTCTACAATACCATCTTTAGAAAGACTTCCTGTCTTATCATTGTCTGTTTCAACAAATATTTTATTAGTATCATTGGCATTAGATGTTATCTCAATAATATCTCCTACCTGATAACAAAGCATTTCTTCTTTTGTAAGCTCTACACCATTTCTGTATGCCTTAAAGCTGTTAATCTTTAAAGGAACGATGATATCTACAGAGTCATTTCCAAGCTCTTCTTCATAAGTAATGCTACCGTCTGGTCCGTAAGCCTTAGTATAATATGTAGCCGTAATTGTTGCCTTACCTGCTCTATTACCATATATTGTAGGATTGGCAGTGCCTTCTGCTGTGTCTGCATATTTAGTTCCCGCACTATCACTTACGACAAATTTAATAATATCAGAGTTGGATACTGTCCATTTAAGATTTCTTACTGCCGGCTTATAATTATCCGGTGAATCCTGACTGACATTATTCTCATCTCTTCCCGACATAGTTGCCACGATGCTGTTCGACTCTGTGCCCTGATTAACAATTGTTGCTGTCGTTGTCACTGATACAGTGACACTGGAATCAGCTTTAGCAAATACCATATATCCGCCAAATACGAATATAACAAGCATTGCTGAAAGCAATATTTTCCATTGGATTTTGAGTTTTCTTAACTTCTTGATATTGCTCATATATATGCCTCATTTCATAAATATTATTCATTGGTATACTATTTTAGAAATATTTTACAATATCTCCACAATATTTTCAATAAGCAAAAAGTTCTATTTTCAATAATTATGTATATTTTTTTAACATTTCACTTTTTATAAATTGCATTACATCTTACATAATACATTATATTTCAATTTATATATAATGTAACTTACCAATATTCTTTTTAATCAGTGGAAAATTGACAGCTTTATACAAAACTTTACTTAAATATATAGATTAAATCTAAATTATATGTTAATATGATTATGTAAAAATTTATTTGGAGGTATCTAAAAAATGAAATTAAATTTAAGACCAGCTGAAGAATGCACATTTGATGCTGTATCTTTAGGTGAAGTAATGCTTCGTCTTGATCCAGGTGAAGGAAGAATTCGTACAGCAAGAAGCTTTAGAGCATGGGAAGGTGGCGGAGAATATAACGTTATCCGTGGTCTTCACAAGTGCTTCGGTATGAGAACTGCTGTTATCACATCTTTCGCTGATAACGAAGTTGGTCTTCTTATGAAGGACTTCATCGAACAGGGTGGTGTTGATACATCCCTTATCTGCTGGAAGAAGACAGATGGTATCGGTCGTCTTTGCAGAAATGGTCTCAACTTCACAGAAAGAGGATTCGGTATCCGTGGTGCCAAGGGTTGCTCAGATAGAGCTAACACAGCTATTTCTCAGGCTACTCCAGAAGATTTCGACTTTGATTACATCTTCAAGAACAAGAGCGATGGTGGCTTAGGTGTTCGTTGGTTACATACAGGTGGTATCTATGCTGCTCTTTCTGAACAGGCTTGTGAAACTGTTATTGCAGCTTGTAAGGCAGCTAAGAAGTACGGTACAATCGTATCTTACGATCTTAACTACAGACCATCTATGTGGGAAGCTATTGGCGGTTTAGCTAAGGCTCAGGAAGTTAATAAGGAAGTTGCTAAGTATGTTGACGTTATGATTGGTAACGAAGAAGACTTCACAGCTTGCCTTGGTTTCGAAATCGAAGGTAACGATGAGAACCTTAAGACTCTTAACCTTGATGGTTACAAGAAGATGATTAACGAAGCTGCTGCTACATACCCTAACTTCAAGGCTGTTGCTACAACTCTTCGTCAGGTTAAGACAGCTACAGTTAATGACTGGTCAGCAATCTGCTGGGCTGATGGTGAAATCTACAAAGCTGCTCAGTATGATGGACTTGAAATCATGGATAGAGTTGGTGGCGGAGATTCATTCGCTTCAGGTCTTGTATATGGTCTTATGACATTTGAAGACGCTGAAAAGGCTGTTAACTATGGTGCTGCTCATGGTGCATTAGCTATGACAACTCCTGGTGATACAACAATGGCTTCTCTTAAGGAAGTTGAAGGTATCGTTGGTGGAGCTGGTGCCAGAGTTCAGAGATAATTAAACATTGTTTTAGTTAATCCATTTAAACTTATGCTTTTAAGCATAAAAAGGAGGTATACAGAATTCCGTATACCTCCTTTTTCAGTTATATAACACAATAATTGAAATAAATCAGCTAATTAACACTATTTATCATATCAACCTACATTTTTCAACGCGAACAATGTAAATTTCTATGGAATTTTATCAAAAAGAAATATATAATAACGTAAGTATTAATTGTTAGAAGTGGAGATTACTATGAAGATTGCCGTATGTGATGATGACCAATACGAATTAGGTATAATAAGAGAACTTTTAGATAATTATGAAGCCTCATCTAATATCAGCTTCACAGTGAAATATTATAACAGCAGTGTCGAGCTTGCTTCTACTGCCGGATTTGAGAAGTTTGACATATATTTTCTTGACATTATTATGCCAGTAATGAACGGACTTGCACTCGCTAAGGAAATCCGTACCTTTGATAAAGCCGCACCTATAATATTCTTAACTTCATCTTCCGAATTTGCAGTAGACAGCTATGAAGTCAAGGCATTTAATTATCTGTTAAAGCCCGTGAACAAAGAACGCCTGTATACTACGCTTGATGATTTAATAGACTTCTTTAACATCGAACAGACAAACAACATAATTATTAAGAACAATTCAGGTATACACAAAATCCGTACAGCTGATATTGTCTATGCGGAAGCATTAAACCGCAAGGTAACTATTCATCTTAAAAATGGAGAACGCATAACATCAACCGATGTATTCTCCTCAATATGTGATACACTTAGTATTCACAAAGAATTTACGCTTCCACACCGTTCATATATTGTAAATATGAACTACATAAGTACTATTATTAGTAATGAAATTCATCTGAGCAATAACAAAACAGTTCCATTGGCACAACGCCGTGTCGTTGAAATCAAGAAGCAGTATTTAACTTTCCAGATGGAAGAATAACAGGGGGCTATATGGATATTTCTACTTTATTAAATCTTATTAATTATATCTTTGTTCTTATCTTTGGCATTATTGTATCATTTTATTTTGCTGATATACGCTTGGAAGATAACCATAAGCTGTTTATATATACAACTCTCACATTTGCGTTATTTCAGGCTGTATGCTATCTACTACTTGGTCAGAATATGCTTTATAAAAGCTATCCTTTCCTTATACATATACCTTTAATTCTTGTCATAAGATTTGTCTGCCATAAGAATATATACATTTCATCAATTGCAGTTCTGTCGGCTTATCTTATGTGTACCCCAAGAAAATGGTTCGGCACTGCTGCCGCTTACATTTTCAAAGATATTCCTATGATATCAGATATTGTAACTATTATTATTACAATCCCACTTATATTTATTGTAATTAAATACATTTCTCCTTACATAATAAGGCTTAAGAACGAATCAAAGACCATTATATCAATGTTCTTTCTCCTGCCTCTTACTTATTATATTTTAGAGTACGCATTCACTGTATACACAGACCTGTTATACCGCGGAGAAGCTGTTGTTATAGAATTTATGGACAGCTTTATTGTCATACTCTATTTTATATTATCAACAGTTATACTGGCTCTGTTAAATAAGAAAAATACCGCCGAGCGTGAAAATATCATTCTCTTGTCCGCAGCTGCACAGGCAGAAAAAGAGATTGCCCAGTTATCGGACTATCAGAAACAGGCAGCTATATACCGCCACGACCTTCGACACCATATGAACTTTATACAAAGCTGTCTTAATGATAACAGCTACGCACAGGCACAGGATTATATCAGGGAGATATGTACCAGTCTTAACAACAGCCAAATAACAAGATACTGTGCTAATGAAGCTGTCAACCTTATATTATCTTCCTATATTGCCAAAGCTGACAAATATAATATCACCACACAAGTGTCAGTTACTGCCGCCAACCTTGCTGACTACAAGCCAACTGACCTTTGCAGTCTATTTGCAAATGCACTTGAAAATGCCATAAATGCCTGCAAGCTTGTACAGACAGCCAGGACATCTATTAATAATTCATATAGCAGCATATCCGACACTGCTTCTGACTACAATTCCGGCTGCACTTCTGACTACGGCGAGGTTAATTCAAACCGTATTATCACAGTAAAGGTGTTTGATAAAAACAATAAATTATGTATTAATATCACCAATACTTATGCTGTTGAACCTATATTTGTAAATAATACTCCTGTATCGGATAAAGCCGGCCACGGTATCGGTATTAGAAGCATAATATCTGTGATTGAGAAATATAACGGTGTATATGATTTCTTTACTGAGGATGGGTTGTTTTATTTTCAGGCGTGTATATAAATATACACCACCATAAAAAGGACTGTCATTTATGATGACAGTCCTTTTTCATTATATTAATTGTTTTTCAATAATTTATTTAATTTCTTATCAAAAGTTTTAATATCGTATCCCTTCATATACTAATAATTATATCTA
>ULOG01055437.1_pt1 | contig 13171 bp, 9 predicted proteins | sample 1952401 | NCBI WGS metagenome assembly ULOG01 (sample SAMEA4835598, study PRJEB28245) | human gut metagenome | biome: gut microbiome; material: fecal sample | place: Denmark | collected 2008
GACGCATGGTTCGCCGCGGGCGGATTCGTTGCGCATGGCCGATTCGCTCTCCGTGCCGGGCAGCCTGCCCGACTCGTTGGACAGGGCTGCCGATACGCTGACCGTTGCCCAGCGCAAGGCCCTGCTCAAGGAAGCGGCGCGCAAGGCCAAGGCCGAAAAGAAGGCCGCGGCAGCCAAAATCAAGAAGGCGCAGCTCGATTCGATAGCCGTCAGACGCAAGGAGAAGACCACGGCCAAACTGCTGTTGCAGAAGGAGCGCGAGGAGGCGCGTCTGGCCGCCCGGCGGCTGAAGGCTGCGTCGAAGCTCAAAGCCCGGCAGGCGCGTGCCGCCCGCAAGGGAAAGGTGATCCCGGTCGATTCGGCGGCCCTGCGCGAACTGGATTCGCTGATCGAGATGAACATGGCCGAACAGGATTCGCTGCTCAACCTGCTGGCAGATTCGCTGTTGTCCGACACGACAGCGATGGCGCTTCCGGCCGATTCGGTCGACTCGCTCGCCCTGCCGCGCGACAGCATCTACCGCCTGATGAAGGGGTACCGCGACGTGAGGATCTTCAGGTCGGATTTCCAGACCGTGTGCGACTCGATCGTGGCGATCAGCACCGACTCGACGATCCACCTCTATATCGACCCCGTGTTGTGGAACCAGAGCAACCAGATCACTTCGGACGTGATGGATATTTTCACCGAGCGGCAGCAGATCAAACGTGCCGAATTCATCGGCAGCCCGATGATGGCCAGCCAGCTCGATACGACACACTACAACCAGGTGGCGGGCAAGACTATGACCGCCTATTTCTACAACAACCAGATATACCGCAACGACGTCAACGGTAATGCCCAGACCATCTATTACATGCAGGACGGCGAGCCGCCCGAGATCACGATGATGGGCGTTATCGAGAGCGGCGACTGTTCATTCTATATCGAGGACAAGCAGGTGGTGCAGATCACCTACCGAACCGAACCGGTCTACAACTTCTATCCGATGGACGATATCCCGCCCACGCAGGATCTCTACCTGAAAGGCTTTAAATGGGAGGGGGCGCGGCGGCCCGTGCAGGCCGATGTGTTCGACCGCAGGATCCGACCTTCGCAGCGGAAGGAACGTACGCGGCTGCGTCATCCAGATTTCCCGATCATGATGCGCATCGAGGAGCATAAGAAACGCCTGATCGAACAACGCCGCTGGGCGGATCGCAACGACCAGGTCGACCCGCTCACCGTCGAGTGGATGCGCGAACTGGGATACGAGGTCGGGCAGCCGCGCGAACCGCAACGTCCCGCGCCGCAGGCTGAATGACCGGCACCGCAACTCTCCGCCGGTAATTCGGACGGTCTATGCAACCATACGGAAACCGTAACAAAAGGCGAAAAGCGAAAAACTTTTCGCCTTTTGTGTTATTTTTGCAGCCGGTTATTCGTCAGTTGGTTTTACACATGAAAAAAAGTCTGATTGCACTGGCATTCGGGACGCTTGCCCTGGGGATGTCGGAGTTCGTGATGATGGGCATCCTGCCCGATATTGCCCGCAGCCTCGGGGTTTCCATCCCCGAGGCCGGACACCTTATTTCGGCCTATGCCCTGGGCGTTTGCTTCGGGGCGCCGCTTACGGTGCTGGTAGCCCGGACGCGCCCGCTGAAACAGATACTGCTGGCGCTCACGGCTCTGATCGCCGTCGGGAACCTGTGCGCGTCGCTGGCGCCGAACTACTGGATGCTGATGGCGATGCGTTTCGTGTCCGGCCTGCCGCACGGTGCCTTTTTCGGTGTCGGGTCGATCGTCGCAGAGCGGGTGGCAGATGCCGGGAAGCGCACGGAGGCCGTTTCGATCATGATCGTCGGGATGACCGTCGCCAACCTGTTCGGCGTGCCGCTGGGCACTTATATCAGCAATGTGCTGTCTTGGCGCACGACCTTTGCGATCGTCGCCGTGTGGGGCGTGGTGGCGCTGACGCTCGTAAGGATGTGGGTGCCCCGCATGGAGCCGCTGCCCGATACGGGGCTGAAAGGGCAGTTCCGGTTCCTGCGCAGCCTTGCACCCTGGCTCGTGCTGGCGTCGGTGATGCTCGGCAACGGCGGGATCTTCTGCTGCTACAGCTATGTCAGCCCGCTGATGATCCATACCTCGGGTTTTACGGAGGAGAACCTTACGCTGATTATCATGCTGGCCGGTTTCGGCATGTTCGCGGGCAATATCCTCGGCGGGCATCTCTCCGACCGTTTTACGCCCGAGAAGGTCGTGCGTTTTACGCTGGCCGCGGCCACCCTGACGCTGCTCGGGATTTTCTTCGGGGCACATGTCCCTTACCTTTCCGTCATGCTGATGACGCTCTGTACGGGGTGTCTGTTCTGTGTCTCGTCGCCCCAGCAGTTGCTGATCCTGGAGAATTCGCGTGGCGGCGAGATGCTCGGCGCAGCCCTCGTGCAGGTGGCTTTCAACCTGGGCAATGCACTGGGTGCCTATTGCGGGGGCCTGCCGATCGCCCACGGGCTGGGCTACGAATATACGGCGTTGCCCGGTGCGGGTTTCACCCTGTTGGGGCTGCTGGCGGCCGTGGTTTATATCCGTAAATATCCCCGCCATGCGAAGCGATAACGGTGCGGAGCTGTTTCCGGTGGTCGACGAAGCCGGGAACGTGATGGGGGCGGCGACGCGTGCCCAATGCCACGGCGGCGGAATGTTGCTGCATCCCGTGGTGCACCTGCACCTGTTCAATTCGCGGGGCGAGTTATACCTGCAACGGCGTCCCGTGTGGAAGGATATCCAGCCCGGGCGCTGGGATACGGCCGTGGGTGGGCATGTCGACTACGGCGAGACGGTGGACGACGCATTGCGGCGCGAGGTGCGCGAAGAACTCGGTGTGACGGGTTTCGTACCCGAACGCGTGGCGGTGTACGTGTTTCGCTCGGAGCGCGAGCGCGAATTGATCTATGTCCACCGCACGGTGTACGACGGGGAGGTCGTCCCGAGCGACGAGCTCGACGGCGGGCGTTTCTGGAGCCGGGACGAAATCTTTGAAAATCTCGGCAAAGGCGTCTTCACGCCCAATTTCGAGGGCGAGGTGGAACTGGTACTCGGGGTATAGTTTTTTTTCGTATATTGTAACCTGGAAACCGACAATGAAGCGACTGTCCTGTATGTCGCAGGGCATTGTCCAGCACAGACCGGTGCGAGGCGCAGGGATTGGTGCCGTTCCACAGACGCATGTTCTATGGTGATGGCTGTCGCCGGATTTTTGCCTTCCGCAGTCGTTATCCTGTCGCCGGGGTTTCCGTCGCTGATGATTACAAAGGCCGTTAGGTCTGAAATTTGATAGAAATACCGTATGCAGTCTCTCCTTACACGTTGGGCCGACGCCCTGCTCGCATGGCTCGGGCTCACTTCCGCATTGAATAACGGCTGGGATCGTTGGGTGGCTTTCGCCCTGGTAGTGCTGTCCGTCGTGCTTCTCGATTTCCTGTGCCGTACGGTGCTCGTGCGCGGGATTAGGCGCATCGTGATGCGCACCAAAGCCACGTGGGATGACGAACTGTTCAGTTCCGCCGTGTTGAGCCGGCTGTGTAATATCGTCAGCGCTATCGTGCTGGTCATCGTCCTCCCCGTAGTTTTCGATGAACAGTCGGAAGCCAGGACGATTGTCACACGACTGATACAGGTGTACATCGTCGTCACGGTCTTCCGTTTTATCAACGCCCTGCTTTATGCGGCCTTCAATATCGTCTCGGCGCGTCCTGCGTGGCAGAACAAACCGATCAACGGATTGCGCCAGACCGGGCAGGGAATCGCAGCGCTGATCTGCGGTATCCTCATCGTCTCGATCCTGATCGGCAAGTCGCCCGCCATTCTGCTCACCGGACTGGGCGCTTCGGCGGCCGTCATCATGCTGGTCTTCCGCGACAGCATCCTCGGCTTCGTCTCGGGCATCCAGCTTTCGGCGAACGACATGCTCAAGGTCGGGGACTGGATCACCGTACCCAAATACGGTGCGGACGGTTCGGTGATCGAGGTGTCGCTCACGACCGTCAAAGTGCAGAACTGGGACAATACGATCGTTACGCTGCCGCCCTACCTGCTGGTGAGCGATTCGTTCCAGAACTGGCGCGGGATGCAGGCGTCGGGCGGCCGCCGCGTGAAGCGTTCGGTGAATCTGGACATGACGAGCGTGAAATTCTGTACGCCGGACATGCTGGCCCGGTACCGCAACATAGACATCATCCGCGAATATATCGACCAGACCGAGCAGCGGGTTGAGGAATACAATGCCGTGCATGGCATCCGCCCCGGTGAACGCAAGATCAACGGCCTGCACCAGACCAACCTCGGGGTGTTCCGTGCCTATCTGGAACGATACCTGCGCGATGAGGTGCCTGTCAACAAGGGGATGACCCTGATGGTGCGCCAGCTGCAACCGACGGAGACGGGATTGCCGATGGAACTCTATTTCTTTACGGATACGGTGGTGTGGGTGGATTACGAGCGCATCCAGTCGGATGTCTTCGACCATGTGCTGGCCGTCATCCCCGAGTTCGACCTGCGGGTGTTCCAGAATCCGTCGGGAAGCGATATCGAGGCGCTGCGCTATCAGAGGCCGGAGCCGGACGTGCCGGCCAAACCGGATGTTACAGAAAAATCATCAGCATCACCTGAATGATAATTACCCGCAGGAACATGCAGAGAGGGTAGACCGTGGCGTACGATACCGACGGGTTGTCTCCCTCGATCGTGTCGTTGGCATAGTTCAGTGCCATCGGGTTGGCCATGCTGCCGCACAGCATGCCTGCGACCGACCCGAAGTCGATGCGCAGGATGCGCAGCGCGAAGATACCCAGCAATACTACGGGGACGAACGTCAGCAGGAATCCCAGCAGCAGCCATAGTGCCCCTTCGGGGCGCATGACGGTCTCGAAGAAGTGCGTGCCCGCCTCGAGCCCCAGGCAGGCGAGGTACATCGACAGGCCCAGTGCCCGGAGCATCAGGTTGGCGCTGTACGTGGTGTAGGTAATCATGTGAAGGCGCGGGCCGAACGTGCCGATCAGGATGCCGACGATGATCGGGCCGCCTGCCAGGCCGAGTTTTACGGGCAGGCTGATGCCCGGGATGCTTACGGGGATGCTCCCGAGCGTGAGCCCGAGGATCAGGCCGACGAAGACTGCCACGAGGTTGGGCTCTTCGAGGTTTTTCACGGCGTTGCCGAGTATCTTTTCCACATGCTTGATCGCTGCGGCTTCACCCACGACCGTCAGGCGGTCGCCCATCTGCAAACGCAGGTCGGGTGTGGCCAGCAGTTGCACGCCCGAACGGTAGACGCGGCTGATGTTGATGCCGTAATTGTTGCGCAGGCGCAGCGAGGAGAGCTTCTTGCCGTTGATTTCGGGGCGCGTCACGAGGATGCGCTGCGAGATGAGCTGGCTGTCGACGGCGTTCCAGTCGATGTTCTCCGTGTTCCAGTCCTTCTGTTCCTGCTCTCCGAAGATCAGGCGCAGCGCATCGGCCTCGCCCGGGGTGGTGATCACGAGGATGACGTCGTCCTTCTGCAACGTCTTGTCGGAGGTGGGAATCGAAACCTGCCCTTCGCGCCAGACCCGCGAAATGACGAAGTGGTGGTGGCTCTGCGCAGCGATCTCGTGGACGCTTTTGCCGAAGACGGCCGGGTTGGTCAGGTGGTAGCTGGCGATGAAGACGTTTTTCCGGTGTTCGGCGTCCGGCTCCGGCATGTCGGCGGGGCGGACGAAGAGTTTGCGGATGAAGACGATGGCCAGGATGACGCCCACTACACCCAGCGGATAAGTCACGGCGCAGCTCAGGGCGGCGCCGCTGGAGTCGACGCCCATCTGTTGCAGCGCCTGCTGCGCGGCACCGAGTGCCGGGGTGTTGGTCGTGGCGCCGCACAGGATGCCCGACATGTCGGGCATCGAGACATGCAGCGTATAGCTCATTGCCACGGCCAGCCCCGTGCCGAGCAATACTACGGCCAGAGCCGGCGACATCAGGCGCAGCCCGTCGGCGCGCAGCGAGTTGAAGAAACCGGGGCCGACCTGCAGGCCGAGGGCGTATACGAAGATGATGAGCCCGAAGCTCTCGGCATAGTTCAGCATCGCCGGGTCGATCGACAGCCCGAAATGCCCGGCCAGGATACCGGCGAAAAAGATGAATGCCACGCCCAGCGAGATGCCGAAGATGCGGATCCTGCCCAGTGCGATCCCGATCGTCGAAATGAGCGAAATAACCACGACGGCCTGCAGAGCCGAGTGTTCGACGAATAAACTTTTAAGCCATTCCATCCTTTCCGTTTGAGAATTTGCTGCAAAAGTAGGGCAAATTTTTCAGATAGCCGCTTTTTTGCAGAACCTTTTGTGGGCTCATTGTGCCTGTGTGCAACATTTTCGGCCGGCAAGGTAAATCATTTCAGCCCCATGTTATGACAAAACAGGCCCCGAGGTATGCAGTTCAGGATAATTTACATATCTTTGCACTACCCTACTTCACACAGGGGATGGAGGGGGTAATTAGTGACGCAAAAGGGCTTCTGTGCCGGGTGGGAGTCTGAAAATCTTACCCGGCCGCTGCCGGAAAACTTTAGGGATTGGTTATTCCGGACAGCATCAGGGCGGTCGATAACGGCCGCCCTGATTTGTTTATTGTGTACGATGTGTTCACCTCTCCGGATCACAGTTTCAGCGGTCTTCCGCGGTAAAAATCCAGTATTTTCGAACGGAATACGAATTCGTATTTCGCCTGCACGAGTTCCGACTCGGCTTTTTCCATGCGGGTTTTGGCATCGTTGAAATCGAAAATGGTCGAACGTCCCGATTCCGCCTTCCGCTGCTCGTAGGCGAATGCCACCTTCGCCGAGGCGAGGGCCACGCCGGCCGAACGGTATTTGCTGTACGCCGCGTCGGCGTTGTACCACGCCTGTTCGATCTCCTTGCGCAGCGCCAGCTCGGCTTCGGTCAGTGCGAGCCGCTGGCTGCGGGCCGAAAGCTGTGCCGAGCGGATATTGTTGCGCGTGGCGCGGCGGTTGAAGATCGGGATGTTCATCGACAGCCCGACGTATTCGCGGCTGTTGTGGCGCATCTGGGCCCAGAACTTATCGCTGTCGGCGCTGTACACCCCCGTGCCGTAACCGCCTGAAAGCGAGATGGAGGGATAGAGTGCCGATTTGGCAATGAGGACTGAATTCTCCGAACTTTCGAGCCGCAGCCGCTCCGCCTTGATATGCGGACGGTTTTCCACTGCATAGTTGTAGACCCCGTCTGCCGTGCCCAGCCGGTGCAGCGAGGCGAGCGTCACGCTGTCGAGCTCCGGAACCACGACGTCGAACCCTGCGGCGCTCTCGCGGTTGAGGGCCTGGCTCAGGTTGAGCAGTGCCAGTTGCAGGTCGTTGCGGGCCTGGGTCAGGCTCAGCTGGTCTTTGGCCATGAGCGCCTCGCTTTCGTACCGGGCCGATTCCGGCTGTTTGCCGGCGGCGACCAGTTCGCGACTCTGCGTGGCCTGCAGGGTGCTCAGGGCGAGCTGGCGTTCGGCAACGTCGGTGAGTTCCTTGTTGTAAAGTACCTCCAGGTAGAGTGTCATGACGTTGATCGACACGTCTTCGCGGGCACGTTCCAGATCCTGCATGGCTGCGGCCAGGTCGAGTTTGCCGCCTTTGACCTGGCGGTTGATGCGCATGCCCTGGAATACGGGGAGGCTGGTCGAGATGTTGAGCGAACCCGAGGTCTGGTTGTTGTCCTTGTAAGTATTGTCGCTCGAGAGTACGCGGCCGAACGATGCGTCGCCTCCGATCGAGGCGTTCAGGTCGGGCAGGCGGCTGTATTTGGCCGTCGAGAGTTCCACCTCGTTCTGTTCGACCTGCAGGGCGCGTTGCTGCACGTCGATGTTGTTGGCCAGGGCATAACCGATGCAGTCGTCGAGCGACCAGGGCGTGCCGGGTGCCGGTGCTGCGGCGGCTTGAGGTGCAGCCGGTGCGGTCTGGGCCTCCGCGGACATTGCGCAGAGAGCAGCGGCAGCTGTACAGAGAGCGGCGAATAGGGTGCTGGTTTTCATGCTGCGGTGCATTTGGGGTTATTTCTTCTTGTCTTCCTTCGCGCCGCGGACTTTGTCGTCGGCGGTCACGCCTTCGGTAAGTTCGATGTTGATGCCGTCCGAAAGGCCTATCTTGACCTCGCGTTTATCGAAGGTCTGCTCTGCGATGTCCTCGGCGCTGGTGAGCAGGTAGACATACGTTTTCTCACCCTCGAATTCGACGGTGCTCTCGGGAAGCGTGAGCACGCCTTCGCGGCTTTCGATCACGATGCTGGCGTTGGCACTGTACCCGGCGCGCACGAAGACGTCGGCGGGAATCTTCACGGCAGCCTTCACTTCGAACATGATGACGCCGTTATCCTCGGTCGCTTTGGGCGAAACGTACTCCAGGTTGGCATCCAGTTCGACGTTCTGCAGGGCGCCGATCGTCAGTTTCACGGGCATGCCTTCGTGCAACTTGCCGACGTCCGTTTCGTCGACGTTGCCCCGGAAGAGCATGTTCGACATGTCGGCTACGGAGGCGATGGTCGTACCGTCGTTGAACGTGTTGGCCTGGATCACCGAGTTTCCGACCTTGATCGGCACGTCGAGGATCATACCGTCGATCGTCGATCGGATCTGCGTGTTGCTGAGCTCCTTGTAGCGGCTGGTGATGCCGTTTTTGACGATCTCCAGGTTCTCCTTGGCGTTCTGCAGTTCCTCCTCGGCTTTCTGGAGGTCGGTGCGCCCCTGTTCGAACTCCTCGTCCGAGACGACGCCCTTGTCGTGCAGTGTTTCCGTGCGGCCGAATTCGCGGCGGGTCTGCGCCAGCGATATTTCGGCTACCGAAACGCGCGATTCGGCGCTCGAAAGCTGTCCCATCTCCGGGACGACCTTAACCGTGGCGATCACCTCGCCCTTGCGCACCATCTGGCCGGCCTCCTTGTAGACGTCGGAAACGATACCCGAAATCTGGGGCTTGATCAGCACCTCGTCGCGGGGTTCGACCTTGCCGGTGGCGACCACGAATTGTTTGAGCGTGTCGAGTTTGGGTTGTACGATCGTGTAGACTACCTTTACCGGACGGGTCTTCTGCCACAGGAACACGAACGTTCCGAGCAACAGCGCCGCAAAGAGCACACCCAGAAAGATTTTCAGAAATTTTTTCATAGCCGTAATCTATTGAATTTGATAGTTATTCTTCACGTATTGCATCTACAGCCTTGATGCTCAGGGCCCGGTAGGCGGGGATGACGCCCGCCAGCAGGCTGCCCGCGACGAGGATGAAAAGCGCCAGCATGCCTGTCCCGAACGAGATCTGCCACGAGATTTCGGCCCCCTCCTGGGCCACGGTCACCGCCTGATAATAGATCGAGTCGGCGACCGACAGCACCCCGACCGCGGCCGTGAGGCCGACCACCCCGGCGATGAAGGTGAGGATGAAACTTTCGGAGAGTATCTGCGAGATGATGGCCGTAGGCGGTGCGCCCAGGGCGCGGCGGATGCCGATCTCCTGCGTGCGCTCCTTGACCAGCACCAGCATGATGTTGCTCACGCCGACGATGCCGGCCAGCAGTGTCCCCAGGCCCACGATCCATGTCAGGAACCCGATGCCCCAGAAGAGGCTCATCACCTTGTCGAACATTTCGGCCGTGGCCATGCACCAGGCGGCTTTCTCGTCGTCCGGCGAGATCAGGTGCTTGGCGAAGATCACCGACTTGCAGGCGGTTTCGACCTCTTTGCTCGGGGTGTCCTCCCGGCCGGCGATGGCCAGCATGTGGATCGAGTTGCCCCCGCCGTACATCTGCTGCGCGAGCGAGATCGGGGCTACGACCGTGCGTTCGACGTTGCTGAACGACATGGCCGTGCTCTGGCGCCGCATGACGCCGATAATGGTGAAATAGCTGTTGTTGACTTTGATGACCTTGCCGGTCGGGTCTTCCATTCCCGGAAACAGGTCTTTCTGTATCTGGGTGCCGATGACGCAGACCTTGCGCTTCTGCGCCATGTCGACGTCGTTGATGAAGCGGCCGTAGATGATCTTCTGTGGGTTGATCTGCTGGTAGTCGGGCATGTAGCCCATCAGCGAATAGTCGCCCTTGCGTTCGTTGTAGCTGCAATGGATCTCCCCGCCCCAGTAGACGCCCGAGGCGTACTGCACCTCCTTGAGCCCCCGGACGTTTTCCACGTCGTCGTTGTTCATGCGCCACCAGCGGTTCTTGGGCATGCCCTTGTAGGGGAGAGAGGTCTGCGAAGGCTGTATGAGCAGCGTGTTGGTCGACATGTCGCCCAGCTGTGCCCGGAACAGACGTCCCAGCCCCATGCCGGCACCCAGCAGTACGGTAAGCATGAAGATGCCCCAGAAGACGCCCAGTGCCGTCATGATGCTGCGCTTGCGGTTGCGGGAGATCGTCTGCCATATCTCGTTCCAGCGGTCTGTATCGAAAAATCCCATGGCTTCTACTTGTTATAACGCAGGGCGTCGATTGTCTTGAGTTGTGCGGCCCGGTAGGCTGGGACGTAGCCTGCGATCAGGCCGGCGATGACCAGCACGACCGTCGCGCTGACCGCAACGCCCAGATCGAGCGTCGGGTTGAGGAAGATCGACGGCGCATGGCCGCCGCCCGTCTGCGGCGTCTGGTTGAGCATGTAGTTGACCCCTTCCATCATCGCCACGCCGAATACCATACCCAGGTAACCGAATACGGCGGTTATCATCACCGACTCGGTAAGGATCAGCCTGATGATCGACACGGGCTTGGCGCCCAGCGCCTTGCGTATGCCGAATTCGGAGGTGCGCTCCGTGACCGTCACGAGCATGATGTTGCTTACGCCGACGATGCCGGCCAGCAGCGTCCCCAGGCCGATGATCCAGACGAAGATGTTGATGCCTGCGAAAACCATCATGAAATTCTTGTAGGTTTCCATCGTATTGTCGAGCCAGATGGCGCTTTCGTCGTCGGGGGCGAAGTGGTGTTCGGCGGAAAGGCGCCGGATGACGCGCTTTTCGAACTCCTTCATCGCCTCGGTGGTGTGGACGCCCTTGATGGTGATGATGGCATTGTTTACTTCGGGGCTGTTGGCGTTGTAGAGCAGCTGTCCGGTGGTCAGCGGGATGTAACACGACGAACTGCTGCGCTGGGCGTCGCCCTTGTAGACGCCGACCACGGTGAATACCGTGCTGTCGAGCTTGATCCTTGCCCCCAGCGGATCGGCGCCCTTGAATAGCAGGGACTGCATGGCCTGGTCGATGACCAGCGACTTGCGGTATTCGCGGATGTCTGCGTCGTTGACGAAGCGCCCCTTTACGATCTCCACGCCCTCGATCTGTTCGATCTTGGGCAGCGAGCCGCGCAGCCAGACCTTGGTGTATTCGTTCCCGTAGGTTGCCGTATGGTTGTCGAACCACGAGTTGGCAGCCACTTCGTCTACCTCGGGGAATTCCCGGGCGAGGATTTCGAGGTCGCTGTTCCACAGGCGGATGCGGCGCCCCTTCTGGTAGCCCATGTAGGGCTTCGAAGTACGGCCGCCGTAGAGGTCGATCGAGTTGGTGGCGTAGTTGCCGAAATTGGAGGTTACGCCGTTCTTGAGCCCGTTGCCCGAGCCCAGCAGGATGACGAGCATGAAAATGCCCCACGCGACCGAGAAGCCCGTGAGGAACGTGCGCAGCTTGTTGCGGCGCACCGATGTCCAGATCTCCAGCAGCAGTTCCCTCATCGCTTTCCGAGTCCGGTTTCGGTGATACTGCTGATGACGCCGTCCGTAAGACGGATGATCTTGTCCGTCTGGTCGGCGATCGACTGTTCGTGCGTGACGCAGATGATGGTCATGCCCATATCAACGTTCACGCTGCGCAGCAGGTTCATCACTTCCTGCGAGGTGGCGCTGTCCAGTGCGCCCGTGGGTTCGTCGGCAAGGATGATCTGGGGCTTGTTGATAAGCGCCCGGGCGATGGCCACGCGCTGTTTCTGGCCGCCGGACATTTCGTTGGGCATGTGGTCGGCCCACTCCCTGAGCCCCAGCATGTCGAGGTATTCGAGTGCCAGGGCGTTGCGTTTGCGGCGCGAGACGCCCTGGTAATAGAGTGGCAGGGCGACGTTTTCGACGGCGTTCTTGTAATTGATCAGGTTGAAGGACTGGAAAATATAGCCGATCATGTTGTTGCGCGCAGCGGCGGCCTGCGTTTCGCTGAGGTTCTTGATCAGCCGTCCGGCCAGGTAGTAACTGCCGCTGTCGTAGTCGTCGAGAATCCCGAGGATGTTCAGCAGGGTGGATTTTCCCGAACCCGAGGCGCCCATGATCGAGACCAGTTCGCCCTTTTCTACATCGAGGTCGATGCCTTTGAGCACGTGCAGGGGTGACCCATTATTATAGGTCTTGTTGATGTTTTCCAGCTTTATCATATTCAGTCTGCCGTTATAAAGCGGTTTGCGATGTTGAGGGTTACAATCTGTAAGCGGTGTGTGAGGCGCTTGGGACAAAGGTAATAATATAATCTTGAAAAACAATTTATTTTTATCGAAAATCAATAAAAAATTACCAAACACCAATAAATGTGGTTATAATATCGGCAAATGTAAGCAAAAAATACATACTATGCAATACAGAGTACTGAAAATCATATATTAATCTTTCCGACCTATATAATATAAAGGTGGGAAAACCCCGTTTTATGCGCATATCCCGGTAGGGTGGCCGGTGAAAATCCCCATAAATGGCGATTGCCGCCTGAGGCCCGAATCGCTATTTTTGCAGGCAAAAATTACGTTATATGTTAAAAAAATAACATAAACGGTTTATGGGTAATGCTTTTTCGTTATATTTGTTGCGTTAGGTCAAGCATATGAGGAAACTTTTACTACTGTTTTTATGCACGATTGTCCCGGCTGTCGTGTCGGCGCAGCGTCTCGACGTTACGGGACGGGTGCTTGTAAAGGATACCGGCAAGCCGATCGGACAAGCAGTCGTCGAATTGCCGCAGTCCGGATTGTGGGCCGTGGCCGATGCCGACGGAAACTTCACGGTGAAGGGAGTCCCGGCCGGGGAAACGCGTTTTGTCGTTTCCTGCCTGGGGTTCGTTACCACCGAAGCCGAGGTCGACGTGCGTACGGGGATGGGGCCGGTCAGGCTTTATGCCCCCGAGGATAACCTGAAACTGGAGAGCGTC
>ULOG01050877.1_pt1 | contig 12922 bp, 9 predicted proteins | sample 1952401 | NCBI WGS metagenome assembly ULOG01 (sample SAMEA4835598, study PRJEB28245) | human gut metagenome | biome: gut microbiome; material: fecal sample | place: Denmark | collected 2008
TCGGTTTCAAGCCTGACGCATTTTATTCCTTTAAAATCATATTCCGTATCGACGCAGCAGCTCATTTAAGTATATCCCCTTTTTATTCTTTTATAACGTAAACGTTTAATATCAATAATTATACCATATTTAAAAAACAATGTCCAGTGTTTTTTGTATATTATTAAATAGAATTTTAGAATAAAATTTAAGTAATTCTGAACAAAACAAACAACTGCTGAAAATTCCGTTCTACATGGCGAAATTCTTTTCGGACAAAAATTTCCGCATTTTATTTGTATAAATATTTAGATTGCGGCAATAATATGAGTGCAAGGACAAAAAGCTGTCTTTAGCGTGTAATACCATTTACAGAAAGGACGGTATAAAAAATGCTTGACAAGATTGCGCTTTTTCTGCTTATTATCGGAGGAATCAACTGGGGACTTATCGGAATTTTCCAGTTTGACCTTGTAGCCTTCCTTTTCGGAGGTTCTGCGGCGATTATCAGCAGAATTGTTTATGTGCTGGTCGCAATTTCAGCGATTTGGTGCATTTCACTGTTTTTCAGGGATAACGAGCTGGTGGAAATGTCATAATTCAGTTTTCTGGGAAAATTGTTTTTTGACATAAGGAAAGGGAGCCTGTTTTTTCTGAAGAACGGTTCAGGTAAGCGGGTTTGCTCTGTTTCGTCTTCACGGCAGTTCCTCGCAGTCCGCGACGCGACGCGCGGCTTGCGGGGAGCTGCTGTAAAGCAGACTTCCTTCCCTTATTTCAAAAATATAGTGGTCTTTGATTTACATATTTTAGAGTAAAAAATCAAATTATTTTAAGTCAGTTTTAGCTAAAGCCAGAATCACTTAAATTATTGATGTAAAAATGTCCAGTAAATGCGGACACTATTTGTACAAACCGACGAAAAAGTTAAGCGTTTGAAAATGTTTTTCTTATTTCCTTGACTATTTAAGCAAAATGGAGTATAATCAAATTGATGTTAAGGAATTGAACAATATTTGTTTGATTTAACATCCGTTTTGTTGTCTCCTTTCTTTTGTTCTACACATAGTTTTTTTATTTTATTTTCCGCAGAGCACCGTTGCTCTGCATTTTTTTTGCTGTTTTTAATAAACTGCAGTATATTTTATGAGCGCCTGCAGATTTAAAAATGCCTCTGTCTTGTGTTTTGCCGCGCATTATGATATACTATAAATAATCTTTTTTAATCTTTTATGGAGGCACGAAAATGCGAATAACAGACGGCGACAATCCAAGACTTCCCTATCTGCGCGAAAAAACCTCAAAGCTTACGTCTTCGCCCGGCTGCTATATAATGAAGGACTCTTCTTCCAGAATCATATATATAGGCAAGGCCAAAAACCTTAAAAATCGGGTAACTTCATATTTCCGAAAAGGTCAGGATCATCTTCCCAAGGTGTGGAAAATGGTTTCTAATGTAAACGATTATGATTTTATCGTTACTGACTCGGAGTTTGAAGCTCTGGTTCTGGAATGCTCATTAATAAAGCAGTATTCGCCTAAGTACAATATTCTTCTTAAAGACGATAAGGGCTACAGCTATATCCGTATAACCAATGAGCCCTTTCCCAGACTTCAGAGCGTTTTGCAGAAATATGACGACGGCGCCGAATATATTGGCCCCTATACCAGTTCCTATGCCGTCAAACAGGCGGTTGCCGAAGCGAACAAGGTATTCATGCTGCCTACGTGCAGCCGGAAGTTTCCCCAGGATTTCGGGAAACAGCGGCCCTGTCTTAACCATCATATAAAGCAGTGTATGGGAGTATGCACCGGACAGATATCTCAGGAGGAATACGAGGCTGTTATACGTCAGGCTTTGGATTATATCAGAAACGGCTCTCAGGACTCGATAGAACGGCTTACCAAGGAAATGGAGACCGCTGCCGAAGAGCTGAACTTTGAGCTTGCCGCTAAGCTCAGGGACAGGATATCCGCCATAACCAAGGCGGCGGATAAGCAGAAAATAATCGATCCGAACATGAAGGATTCGGATATAATTGCGATTTCGCAAAACGGTGAAAAAGCCTGCGCCAGCGTGCTTATGTACCGTGGCGGACGGCTTTTCGACAAGGCGGATTTCTTTCTCGGAGATGAAGAGGAACAGTCTGAGATGCGTGAAAGCTTTATAACCCGGTTTTATTCCAACCGAGATTCTGTGCCCAAGGAAATACTTCTTGACGAGGATATAGAAAACTATCAGCTGCTTGAGCAGTGGCTGAGAGAAAAATCCGGTCATGCCGTTCATATATCCACCCCCAAAAGAGGTCATATGCTCAGGCTTACCACTCTCGCCAAAAGCAACGCTTCCGAATACCTTTCAATAAAGGTAGGACGCACCGGCAAAGAGATAATCGCTCTCGAAGAACTTGCAAAGGCTCTGGAGCTTCCCAAACCGCCGAGATTTATAGAATGCTACGATATTTCCAACCTTGCATCGTCTGATATGGTTGCAGGAATGGTGGTTTTTGAAAACGGACGTCCCTGCAAGAAGTACTACAAGAAATTTTCCATAAAAACGGTGTCGGAGCAGAACGACTATGCAAGCATGTGCGAAGTGCTGGAGCGGAGATTCAGAAACTATTACGAAAAAACCGACGAAGGCTTTTCCACGCTGCCCGATCTTATTCTGCTGGACGGCGGTCAGGGTCATGTCAATACCGTTACTCCCGTTATAAGAAAAATGGGAATAGACGTTCCCGTTTTCGGTCTGGTAAAGGATTCTAAGCACCGCACCAGAGCGGTCGCAACAGGCGGAGGAGAAATAAGCCTGACAAAATCACGCAGCGCCTTCAATCTTGTTACCAGAATACAGGACGAGGTGCACCGCTATGCCATAACCTATCAGGCTAAAAAGCACAGAAAAAGCTCCTATCAGCTTGAGCTGACTAAAGTCAAGGGAATAGGCGAGAAAAAAACGGTAAAGCTTATGACCGAATTCAAGACCAAGGAGAATCTGAAAAAAGCTACTGCCGAGGAACTTGCAAAAGCGGCAGGAATAAACACAGCAACAGCCGAAGAGCTGTACAGGGTTATTCAGGATATGTAGGATTGGAAACAAATTAAGTATATATCCTGCCGCCGCAAAACCGTCCGAAATTTTGAAAGGAGATATGCTCCGATAGAGAGCTTGGCTATAAATATGACTGAAGCGGAAAAATATATAAACAGCTTTTCCAGAATGGGAAAACGCATAGATAACCTTGACAGGATCAGATCGCTTCTGTCCGCAGTCGGCGATCCTCAAAAGGAACTGCGTTTTATACACATTGCCGGCACTAACGGCAAAGGCTCGATGGCGCAGATGTTTAACGAAATTCTGATAGACGCAGGCTATACTGTCGGACTTTTTACCTCGCCTTATATAATAGAGTATTCCGACAGAATTAAAGTGAACAATTGTAATATTCTCAATTCCGAGCTTGATGAAATCATCGGACAAATCAGACCGGCTCTGGAGGCTCATCCTCAGAGAAAATCATTTTCCCAGTTTGAAATAACTCAGGCAATAGCTTTCCTTCACTTCGTACACCGGAACTGCAATATTGTAGTGCTGGAAGCCGGAATGGGAGGATTGCTGGACAGCACAAACGTTATTGAAAAACCGCTGGTCAGCGTAATAGGCTCGGTGTCCTACGATCATACGGCAATTCTGGGAAATACCATTGAAAAAATAGCTTTTCAGAAAGCCGGCATTATAAAGCCGGGATGTCCATGCGTACTTTCGCCCGGAAACAGTACGGAGGTCACACGCACCGTCAGCGAAAAGGCAGTACAGGAGCGCTCACGACTTGAAATACCTGAGCTTGATCTTTGCCGCATCAAAAAAAGCGATATAACCGGAACAGTATTTTCCTATAAGGGAGAGGATTATCAAACCTCGATGACGGGACTCCACCAAGTTTCAAACGCCATAACGGTGATCGAAGCTATGAAATCTGTAAGCGAAGTTATGCCCGTTTCGCAGAAAAACGTTGCAAACGGAATAAAAAAAGCCCGGCTTTTCGGAAGAGTTGAGATTATCTGTGAAGCTCCCCTGACTATCCTTGACGGAGCCCACAATCCCGACGGAATGAAAGCGCTTGCATATTCTCTGAGAACCCTTACCGACAAAAAAATAACTGCAATAATAGGTATGCATAAGGATAAGAACGCACTTGAAGCGGTAAAAAATCTTATACCTGTCACAGACCGTTTTATAACCGTAGACGGCTTCTCTGAGGAAAATCTAGACTATGATAAATCCGCACTCGCCGCACTCATCCGTAAGGCAGGAGGAAACGCCGCTGCGGCGCAAAACGGCATTATGGAAGAAATACACACAGCCCTGAAGGAAAATCCCGACGGAGCTGTTCTGATCTGCGGCTCTCTTTTTCTGGTTGCATATGTTAAAACTAATGCAGGTAAATTATTCTGAAAAGCTTGACGTTGGTACGGAAAAGTTGTATAATATTAAAAGTGCGCAGCACTAATCTATTCGTTTTAGGAGGAAATAAAATGCCTGAAAAGCCTTTTTACATTACGACCCCGATATATTATCCATCGGGCAATCCGCATATCGGTCACTGCTATACAACGGTCGCATGCGATTCTATTGCCAGATATAAGCGAATGCAGGGCTATGATGTAATGTTCCTCACCGGTACCGACGAACACGGTCTTAAAATCGAGCAGAAGGCTGCCGAAAAGGGCATTACTCCAAAACAGTATGTTGACGAAATCGTAGAAGTGTTCAAAAAGCTCTGGAGTTATATGAATATAAGCTACGACAGATATATAAGAACTACAGACAGCTACCATATCGAAACGGTTCAGAAAATATTCAAGGCTCTTTATGATAAAGGGTATATTTACAAAGGTGAATACTCCGGAAAATACTGTACCCCCTGCGAAAGCTTCTGGACGGATTCGCAGCTTGTTGACGGAAAATGTCCCGAATGCGGCAGAGAGGTTACACAGGCCAAAGAAGAAGCATATTTCTTTAAGATGTCGCCTTTTGCCGAGAGAATTGAAAAGCTTCTGACAGAAACCGACTATCTCCAGCCTAAAACAAGGGCTACAGAGCTTGTAAACAACTTTATCAAGCCGGGACTCGAGGATCTGTGCGTATCAAGAACTACGTTTAAATGGGGAATTCCCGTTACTTTTGACGATGAGCATGTAGTTTACGTCTGGATCGACGCGCTTTCAAACTATATTTCCGCTCTTGGTTTCTGGAACGGACAGTATGATGACTTCGATAAATTCTGGCCTGCCGACGTTCACATGGTCGCTAAAGATATAATGAGATTTCATGCCATAATCTGGCCTGCAATGCTCATGGCGCTTGATTTGCCGCTGCCTAAGCATCTGGCAGTTCACGGCTGGATCACCTTCAACGGTCAGAAGATGTCAAAATCACTGGGCAATGTTGTTGATCCATTTATTCTTGGCGAAAGATATGGCGCAGACGCTATCAGATACCATATTCTGCGTGAAATGGCTTTAGGAGCAGACAGTTCTTTCTCAAATGAAATTATGATAAACAGAATAAATTCCGATCTTGCAAACGGCTTGGGAAACCTTGTTTCGAGAACTGTGGCAATGGCTGACAAGTACTTTGGCTCAACGCTTCCTGCAGAACGTGAGGAAGGCGAATTTGACAGAGAGCTTATTGAAGAGGCTTTGGCTTTAAGAAGCAAAACCGACGAGTTTATTGACAAAACTCAAATCAATAATGCTCTTGCAGAGATTTTCAAGGTGGTTTCAAGAGCAAATAAGTATATTGACGAAACTGCGCCTTGGCTTTTGGGAAAGGACGAAAGCAAAAAAGCACGGCTTGCATCTGTTCTGTACAATCTTCTTGAAACCATCAGAATCACGACCACGCTGTTAAGCTGCTTCATGCCTTCAACAATGCCGAAGGTATGGGAGCAGATCGGTGCGGCTGAGTCAGATATATCCTATGAAAATGCTGGAAAATTCGGCGTTTTGCCTGCAAATGTAACAGTCAAGAGAGGCGAGATCATATTCCCGAGAATAGACGTTGAAAAGGAAATAGACGAGCTTAACAAGATTATCGGCGATAATAAAGCTGCAGAAGAAAAAAACGTTGGTTTTGAGCCTGAGCCTTTAGCCGATCAAATTTCAATTGACGATTTTGCAAAAGTTGATCTGAGAGTTGCACTTGTAAAGTCCTGCGAAAAGGTCAAGAAGTCCAAAAAGCTGCTTTGCCTGCAGCTGGATGACGGAATGGGCGGAAGGCAAGTAGTATCGGGAATTTCTCAATGGTATGCTCCCGAGGACTTAGTAGGCAAAAAAGTGATTGTAGTAGCGAACCTCAAACCTGCAACGCTCTGCGGAATCGAATCAAACGGAATGATCTGTGCCGCTGACGCACCGGACGGCTCGGCAAAGGTCATCTTCCCAGATCAGGAACTGCCTTGCGGAGCAAAAATCAGATGATTAAAATAAAAAGGAGCGGATCTCCGCTCCATATATGCGCCTGTAGCTCAGTTGGATAGAGTGCAAGACTCCGACTCTTGAGGTCGCAGGTTCGAATCCTGTCAGGCGCACCAGTTCTAGCCCGGACGGGGCAAAATCCGTTATCACTTTGTGGTAACGGATTTTTTGTGCCCGCTGATAAGGCATCTATTTTATAGTCGCAACACATGATTGGGTGACAAAAAGATGTTCGCCTCGAAAACCGCGAAATTACGCGGTTTTCAAGGTGTGCATCTTTTTCGTGGCACAAACATGGCTCCCCAAGTTGAACTCGAACCAACGACCCTGCGGTTAACAGCCGCATGCTCTGACAGTGGTAGGGATTGTACCAAAAAATCAGACAATGTGTAAAACAGGTCTGTACAATTGCACTATATCTGAAATAGCAACATGAACATTTGTTGTTTTCTCCATTTCTCAACACCTTGTCTGTAGTCTTAAAGGTATGTATCAAAAAGCCGCTAAAACATGCGATTTCAGCCGATTAATCTATATTGTAATGCCGCTTGCACCGACAAAAAATCAATGCAAACGGCATTTTTTAAGTTGTATAATATTGCGCCTGAGCATGCCATAATTCGTAGTATTTTCCGCTCTTGTTATATAGAAGTTCCTCATGCGAACCATGCTGTACTATGTGGCCGTTATCAAATACGACAATCTTATTACAGAAGCGGCATGAAGCAAGACGGTGAGAAATATATACTGTCGTTTTCTCTCCTGAAATTGCATTGAAATTCGAGTAAACTTCATATTCGGAAATCGGATCAAGTGCAGCCGTAGGTTCGTCCAAGAGAATAAACGGTGAGTCTCTGTAGAGTGCGCGTGCGAGAGCAATTTTCTGTGCTTCTCCGCCGGAAATCTCTATACCCGATTGGTCATATCCCTTGTATAGATAAGTATAAACACCTTCGGGCATCACGTCCAGCCTATCACCGAAATTCGCTTTCTTTAAGCATTCACGAACCTTGTTTTCGTCAAAGTTTTTGCTTGATGCAACAACTTCTCCTATCTTAAAGGAGAACAAGCTGAAATCCTGAAACACTACGGAAAATACAGACATATATTCGTCGTAATCATATTTTTGAATGTTTACGCCGTTCAGCAGGATTTCGCCTTCTGTCGGATCATAAAGTCGGCATAGCAATTTTATGAATGTGGTCTTTCCGGAACCGTTCATGCCGACTATTGCAAGCTTTTCTCCGATCTTAAATTTTAGATTTACATTTTTCAAAGCATAGGTTTCTGTATTGGGATATTTGAAGCTGACATTCCGAAACTCTACATAGTATTCATTATCATCACGCTTTTCAACCGTTAAGGAACCTTGATACATATTGTTTGGGATGTCGAAGTAAGAGAAATAGCGTTTAAGATAATGGTTGTTATCAAGCGCTACTTGGATTGTTCTAACAATATTTATCAGTGTTTCAGCAAGTAACATGATACAAGTCACATACTTTGCGATTGAGCCTATCGTTATGCCTCCTTGTAAAGCAGCATAGATCAGAACAGCGTAGATACCAAATTTTAATACAGTATTGAGAATTGTTACGGGAAGCGTCCATGCCGCTGTCTTATATGAATTTTTCAGATTACGTTCCCAATAGTCCTTATCAAGTGCCAAATAGGAATCTCCAAGGAAATCGCCCATATTGTAAAGACGGATATCCTTTCCCGCTCCGTAATGTTCAATATAGTCCAGGAATTGTTCTGATATAATATTCATATCAACGGATGATGCATTGAAATCTCGGTTTAATTCATTTGTCTTTTTAGTTGTGTAGACCTGGATAATCAGTGTTATGATAACACCTGCCACGATGAAGAGTTTGAAAGCCACCGGCACGGATGAAATAGTAAAAAACGAAACTGTAAGTGCGATAGAAGCAATTATTTTTGTTATTTGCCCTGTAAATTGCTCAATATGTTGATAAAGATAGAACAGATTTTGCCCCGTTTGACTTTCACGCCGAACACGATGGCGCAGTCTTGTAACCTCCGGATCTTCAATCGATTCATAAGCCATCTGCATGGCTTTTTCTGAATATGACCAATCTTCATTTCTCCACATTGCGCTGTATGCAACATCTTTTTCGGAAGAAATGTAAGTATTTAAAAGATTGACCGCAAACACAATACCAACCGTCAGTGTCACATAAAGAATAACTGTCTCAACAGAAGCTTTGGCGATCAGCGAGTCAATAACCTTAGCGGAGAAATAAATCGGAACATAGCCAATAATCGATGAAAGAAATGAGTTCACAATCAACAGTACAGTATATTTTCTGTTTATTGAGAAGGTGTATTTTGCTGCTCGTCTTAAAACTTGAAAATGCTCACTGAGTTTCATTCGCCATCGGCTCCTTTCATATCATCTTTATACCAGCAACTTTGCATGTCAAATAATTCTTTATACTTTCCGTTCGCTGCGATCAACTCTTGATGCGTGCCTTCTTCTGTGATGTTACCGTTTTCGAGGAGAATTATTCTGTCACAAAATGATGTGGACGCAAGCCTGTGAGAAATGAACAGCGAGGTTTTGCTTTTCGCCATAACATTGAATTCGGTATATATCTTGCTTTCAGCAATCGGATCAAGTGCTGCCGTTGGTTCATCAAGAATCAATAGTGGCGCATCTTTGTAAAGTGCACGGGCAAGCATTAGTTTTTGTGCTTCGCCGCCCGATAGTTCGGTTCCGTTTATATGAACTTTTTTATTTAGCTTAGTATGGATACCATTGGGGAGCGCATCGATTTTTGAACCCAATCCGGCTTGACGTATGCATATTTCTGCTTTCTTCAAATCTGTTTCTGCTGTGCTTTTTCCGGAGACTGTTTCAGCAAGAGAAAAGAATGCTGTTCGTATCTCTTGAAAAACAGGAGAAACAAGTTTGTAATAATCCTCTCGCTTAAAATCAGACAGCGGAATGCCATTGAAGAAGATTTCGCCAGATGTAGGTCTGTAAAGACCGCACAGTAGTTTTACAAGAGTTGTTTTTCCAGCGCCGTTGAGTCCCACAAGCGCAAGCTTTTCACCGCTTTTGATTCTGAGAGACAGATCGTGAATAGTGTCTTGTTCAGCACCGTCATATCGGAAGCTGACATTTCTGAATTCTATTTCCGGCACAGTGTTCATGTGATCTGCAGCTTGAGCAATTCCGATTCCATCATATTCGGGATAATCCACAAACTCTCTGAAATCGCACAGATTGAGACTCACTGTATTAGCCTTGTTCCAACAAGAAATGATCCCGCCTACCCATGAGGCAAAAGAAGATATAGTGGCAAAATAGAGAACAAATTCATCAATGCCGATTTCGCCGTTATAGAACATATAGATCAAAAGCGCATACGCCCCGCCATCACGAATAAGAATTACTATTAAATCAGCAATGCGAGAGAAAAAACTCTTTTTTACCGTAGTTCTGTCCCATTTTGCCCGTTGTTCGGATAAATCATGATAGCACTCACGAAGCCAAGATGCCATACTGTAGATGCGGATATCCTTTGCCGCTGAAAAATCGTCGGGAAGCTCCTCAACATAACCGAGTTTTTGATTCAGATCGGTCATCTTGCTTCTGTGAGCGTATTCCCATTTATCATAAGCTTTGACAGAGAGGATATTAACAATAGGCGCAATGGTCAGTATTGGAACCAGCCAAGGACTTGCAAAAGAGATCACGGAACCAAAAAGTATGTAACCCAGAAGATTTTCAATCATTCCGAAACCGTTATATACAATGTCGGTGAGCGGCTGAACGCCGCCCCACATCTGAGTGGCAATACTTGCTCTATTGGCAAGGTCTCGAACTTTCTTCTGTTCGTAAGTTTGATAGAACATAGAAAGCTGCTTTCTTGTCACAAGATCGGTCATTTTATAACGATATATTCCAAGCGTTGAATTTCTGATATGCCCAAGTGCCTGAATCATAATATATCCAAGCATTATCAATAGCATTATAACACCTATTGATAACATTGAATGATTGAGCGTTTGACCGCTTGTTACCTCTGATACTACAAGCGATGGCAGGTATATTTCCAGATACCTAAGTCCGATGTTGATCGGTATAAACAAAGCAGTAATAAAAAAAGCCGCCTTACTGTATTTTAACAGCATTTTCAGTGACCATGCAAAGTTTGAAAATACGGAATATGTTGGCTTTTTCTTTTTCATTTTCACATCAACTCCTTTCGTTTATAGTATATCAGAAAAAAGAAATGAAAAATAAATTCGTGCACTAAATGCTTTTGCCAGTGCACGAATTGCAAATCACTCTACAGCGGGCACCAAAAATTCCGAAGAAAAAGCACCGTCCTCGCTGTTGTATTTGACCCAGCCGCCGTGTTCTTCAAGGATCGCTTCAGCACGACGCAGGCCGAAGCCGTGAACACCGTCCTTGTGAGTAGCAAACAAGGATCCTTCCTTTTTCCTCTTTGCACCCGCTGCATTAAGCATGGAAAAATAAAGCATATTTCCTTTCATCGAGATGAAAATGCGAATGAACCGTTCTCCCATTACTGTACGGCAGGCTTCAATAGCGTTGTCAAGCAGATTCCCGATAATAATACTAAGTTCTAAGCCTGAAACAGTTAATGAATCAGACACATTTGCTTTAACAGTTACAGTTATATTTTCCGCCTTAGCCTGGGCAATTTTTGCGGACAAAATGGCATCAAGAGACACGTTACCCGTTTTCAGCATGGTATCCACATTCATCAGTTGGTTATCAAGCTGTTCTATATAGGCAAGCGCACGATCAACTTCTCCTGCTTCAAGCTGACCTTTTAACGTTTGCAGATGATTGTGAAAATCGTGCTTATAGCCTCTCATTTCATTGTGGATACTCCGCACCTCGTTTAAGTGTTTTTCTGATTGCTCAGTCTGATACTCAACCAGCTTCAAAAATGTTTTCTTTTTCATAGATTACCTCAATTATGTTCAATAAATGCTCGGTTGATATCGTCATATTTTCCCCTTGACAGAGGTAATTCTGACTTTCCAATATTAACCGACGTGCGAGAAATTCTCGTAATGTATTTCAAAGAAGCCACGTATGAACGATGAATACGATAGAAATCGTCGCTTAATTTTGCTGCAAATACTGAGATGCTTTCCTTGATTTTGTACTCTTTATCTTTCGTGTGAATGACAATGTAATGCAAAAAAGATTCTACATAGAGGATATCCGATTCATACAGCTTGACTGTCTCGCCCTCGCAGGAGATTACCACCGACGGAGGTTCGGCTGAGAGTTTTTCAGCAGCTTTGGTCAGCACTTGCGTGAGCTTATCCGCAGAAATCGGCTTGATCAAATAGTGGAGTGCATCCACTTCATAGCCATCACCAGCAAACTCAAAATGAGAAGTAACAAAAACAATTTCGGCTCTGTTATTGTCGTTGCGGATACGCTTGGCAAGTTCGATGCCAGTCATGCCTTTCATTTCAACATCAAGCAGAAGAATATCATATGCCTTATAATCCTCATATTCAAATAGAAACGCTTCGGCAGAAGCAAACGTGCTGATCTTGCAATTATGTCCTTCATGTGCACTCCACGATTCCACAATTGAGGTTATGTATTCAATTTGATTCTGCTCATCATCACAGATTGCTATTTTATATTTCATGGTCGTCACCGCCATTCTATAATCGTTTTTTGTAGGCTATGCCGAAACAAACAGATTTATATTTTCAATCAATTTGCAGATGAAAAAGAAATCTGTTTTATATTATATCATATCCGGCTTTACTTTTCAATATAATGTTAATCATCTCTATCGTTTGGTTTATTAAAAATGGTTATATGTATCTATCTCGCTCGCTAAGCCATTACACCCGCTCGCAAAACTGCTCATACTCCATATTAAGAGTTATCTTGATCTTATACCCCTTGCCCAGTTCTATCCTGCTTGTCGCCTGAGATATTATCATCTTCTTCTGTTCAATCGACACAAACCTGTATTCCTTCGCCCAACCTTTGAACTGTTCGTACATAGGTCTGACCTTTTCCATTGAAGCCTTTTCAAATTCTATCTCGTTATTAAGTTTCTCAAGCTGATTATTTATGCGCCGACCTTGTCAGACCTGTACACTATACCTCGCAGCTGAACTTTTGAGTTTTAATCCCATCGAAATTTTTTGACATTTGATCTTCACCTCCCTGATAAAAAATATAGCCGGTCCTCGTTATCGTTTTGATAACAAAAACCGGCTATGCTTGTCATATATTTTTTAGGTCAACAGTAACCACGTTACAGACAGTTCGCTTGTAATATTTTCAATAAATGATTTGTGCAAATTGTCAACGGGCGGTAGTGAAGTCAGCGCCCACTGAAAACAGAAAAAGCCCCGTAAACGTAGTGTTTACGGGGCTTTACTGGCTCCCCAAGTTGGACTCGAACCAACGACCCTGCGGTTA
>ULOG01010714.1_pt1 | contig 12905 bp, 16 predicted proteins | sample 1952401 | NCBI WGS metagenome assembly ULOG01 (sample SAMEA4835598, study PRJEB28245) | human gut metagenome | biome: gut microbiome; material: fecal sample | place: Denmark | collected 2008
CAGAGCTGATAAGAAACATAAAAAAATAACCGCCGAGCCTGAGAAACTTGCGGTTATTTTTTAATCAAAAGTTATAGGGCAACCGTCTATCAGTATGCTCCTTTTTCTATAATTAGTATATCACGCTTTTTTATATTTGTCAAGAAAACTTTGAATTATCTTAATAAATAGATCTTCCAAAAATTCTTTCCGTTAGAATCTTTACTATATTCAGCATATACTACAATGTGTGTATTAGGAAAAGAACTATAAGTTGAATCGATATGACTTTGAATTACACCTTTTGCCCCTTGATAATCCCATACGTTTGGATATATTTTGTTAGGACTATCCCATGAGCTGTTGGAAGGGGTTCTTCTAGCTATATTGTCCCACATTTCCTGTTCTGTGTAAAAAAGATTGTCAAAGTCACATTTACCGTTAGAGTATTCCTGCATTTCTTTCACAAGCTTATTAATATCAGACTGAGTAAGCTTTGCCGCCGCAGCTGTGGTAGTAGTCTTCTTAGCAGTCGTAGTTTTCTTCGCAGTTGTGGTCGTCTTTTTGGCAGTAGTGACTTTAGTTGTTGCCTGGGTAGTGGTGTTTCCGCTATTTCCATTATTGCCGCTGTTGGAATTATTGTTCTGAGGCTGAGTTTGCACCGGCGCATTAGTATAAGTGTTGCCGCCGGAATTGCCGTTATTATTGTTCTCTACGTTTCCGCCGTTGCTGCTCTGAGCAGAAACGGTCTTTTTTGTAGTTGCAGCTTTGTCTGTTTTCTTCTTAGCAGTCGTGGTCTTTTTCGTAGTTGTAGATTTTTTTGTCGTAGTCGTTGTGATCGACGCAGATGTAGTTGTCGTAGTCTGAGCAGAAGTGATAAGATCAGTATTCCATGCCGCCGCTGATGAAGCGGTCGTGGTTGTGGTCGTGACCTTAACGTCTGCCGTATCGTCAACAGAACCGCAGGAAGTCAGTGTCAGCATTAATGCCGAGAGCATAATCGCGGTGAGCTTTATTTTCATAGTGATACCTCCTATAATTTATTTCTTTTTCAACTTTATTATACTATTTTGACTGACAAATGTCAACATAAATTTTCCAGAACAAGTAACTTTTATTGGACTTTTTCGCCACTGGCGAAGAAGTTGAAGTTGTTGTGTTCAAGTTAAACAAGCAGACTGAAAAAATTTCAATCTGCTTGTTGACAAATGTTTTATTGTGAGTTATAATGTATATAGAAAAAGGTAAATCGTATAGACGGTTGTCCTCAGTTTAAGTTAAAAAATAACCGCTTCCTTTGGACGAGGGCGGTTATTTTTTTATCCTTTTTACTAGCTTCGCAAGTGCTTTTATAAGCTCTGTTAAAGCAGCTACTAAGGCAATAGTTAAAGTTATGTATATAACTTCCATACTATCAACCTCCTTTCACAGTCCATTTCACACTAAGTGATACTCCGGTTTCTGCTAATGAGAGGACAACCGCCTACCGTATAGATTTACCTTTTCCGACGTTAATTATATCATTCGCACTATTGTTTGTCAAATATATTTGCACATAAGGTTATAACTCTAATTCATCTTCGTCGATTTCTTCATCGCCCCCTTCCATTTCGGTTTGGAAATTTAAGCCCGGACTTCTTTCATAAGAAATAAGTTCGGTTAATTTATCGGATAAATTCTCATATTGCCGTATAAGCTCGTTATTCTTTTCACGTAGCAATTCGTTTTCCTGCTTAGTATCGGCGAGAGCTTTTGCCAGCTGAGAGCTGTTTTCTTTTTCAGCATTTAAACAATCGGTTAATTCAATCACCTTATTTGTAAGCATGTCGTGCTCACTTTTGAGGTCTAACCAATCTTCCATAATAAGATTAACATCTTTTGCGGTTTCATAAATCTTTTTGGAATCGGCATTCAGGGATTTCAGCTTTTTACTAATAGCTTTATCTCTTTTGTTCAACTCACATATTATTTTTTCGTGCTGCTCAGAAAGAGACTTGCCGGATTCTCCGCCGTGAAAACCAATTGCGTTTTTGATTATATCTTCATCGATAACGCATTTTAAGGTTTTTTCATCGAAGTTCCCTAATTTCTTCGATAAGTTAATCGAGGCTATAATTATAGTGGCAATCGGTCCAAGAATGGCAGCCGCTGCAAGAACTATGCTTAATACAGTTTCTAACATAGAATATTCTCCGATTCTTAAAAGGTAGCATATGATTACACATATTTCCGAAAATATAATAGGTATGTATATCAAATTGTTTCCTCCATTATATCATATTATGACTTAATATGTCAACCTTTTTATGGTTTATTATACATTATATTATATACAATCAAAAAGCACCCTGCAGTAATGCAAAGCGCTGAAAACTTGAAACTATTCATCCTCCTCCGTCTGAGCCGTCCTTAGAATATCCTTCAGATTAAACGATACAAGTTTTCTGTCGTACAGCCTGTAGTGATGAACTCGGTCGGAGTGTTTCTTTATGTAAGCAAGAGCTTTCATAAGACTGTCTGTTTGAAAGACGGCTTCGGAACTGAAGTCATATTTACAACGATACCTTTTGCTGCGCTTGCAGGGGTAGACAATATATCTGCTTGTGTTCCAGGAATCAGGTTCGTGAAAGGACTTAATTGTCGGCATAAAATCTTTGCTGTTCATAGCTGCAACCTCCAGATGTTAAATCAAGTATATTTTAACTCTCGGAGGTTAATATGTCAAATGCAAGACAATTTCCGTTATTCATTAAGTCTTAATTTTTAATTAAAAACTTGGATGATATGCACAACTTACCAGCTGATAGAATTGTGCAGTTTGACGAAGAAATAATAAATTAACTTGAGTTAAAGCTCTCAACAATAGAAACCACAAGATATTTTTTACTCTGCTTCAAAGCATAACGTTTAAGCTTTGAATTTCTTGCCAGTATAAGATTAAGAATCTCGGGATCACCGTTAAAAACCGCAAGACGTATTTCTTTTCTTCCAATTTTTAAGGTATCCGACTCTTCTAACAATAAATTTACTATGTCCGGATTGCCGCTGACTATAGCACGGCGGATATGCCTTTGCTTAGGTAAAGCTCCGCATACTAGGCAAGCCTGAACCGATTTAAAATCGTTGTCTGTACAAGCAGAAAGTAATTTTCTTTGAACTCTTCTCATCGGTCTTACCCTATTTCCCTGTTCGCTTATATTATTATTCTCCGTACAATCTAAGCTTATAGGTTCAGGGATCTCAACGATAATATAATCCTCAGAATCTACATCTGTTTCTATTTCCGGAACTGGCGGTACGTAATCCTCCCCTTCCGGTTCGGGAATTTCTCCGAACAGTTCTTCATATTCATCAATCTTCTCATAGTCGACAAGCAGATCCATAGCTTTTTGCTTTGTTATCGGAATAATCTTGTAATCATATTCAAGTTTTTCTCCTTCGCTCTGAAGCATATGAAGACAAAAAAACTTGTATTTTCTGTTCCGATACAGCTCACCTTTTTCAGACTCGTTAAGAAGATAAGACATAACTAATGTTGCCGTTTCGGTATCGTACTTAAAACCGTCAATTATTACTTTCATTTTTATCTCCACTCATCTAAATATTGGAAAAGAAAAATTTTCTGGCATTTTATGTAAGCGAAGAAATTTTTAAGTTCGTCAAAGAAAGAGATATTCATTCTTGGATCGCGCCAGAAAATAACGCCGCAGGCTACGGTAAAAACGATAAAAAATATCATTGAAGAAAGCAGATTATGAAAACCTATGTAAAGAAGCAAAGAAATGATTAATGCTATAAAGCTTCCTTTAAAAGTCTTATGCATTTCCTTTTTTCCAAAGCCTGGAGTGTATTCCTTTTCAATTGAAACATCAAGTGGGAAATAGCATTTATTTTCTTCCATTTTTCCTCCTATAGTGCGACATGATGTCGCACATTTAATTATAGTAACGTAAAACAAGATCTTTGATAATTCCCACACAGCTTGATATTACTACAAATTTTAACGTGTTGAACATTTTGTTCTCAATAGATTTTTTTTCGTCCTGGTTTCCTATCAATGAAACAGCAAGTATCGCTATTCTTAAAGCCCCTCCGGAAGGAATCAAAATCAATAATCCATTTATTATGCTGGATATAGTCATATATTCACCGCCTACTTTTTAAATAAGCTTCTGAAAGAAGTTCTTACGCTTCTGATCATACTGCTTGAATAGTATGCTTTCATCATCAAATTACCTCCACCTTGAGATGGGATCATGAATTCACCTAATAAACGAGGAGACCTTAATGCGATTGTAATGCAAATTATGCTTAGTATAGAGCCGCCAAAAAGATTATTATTGTGAAAGCCTGATATTAATATAGAAAAGCCAAGTTCTGTTAAGGTAAGCTGAACAAGTATTGTTACAAGCGCTTTTGCAACGCTCATTGTATAGTTTTTAAAAATGCCTTTATCTGAGTTAATAAGCCCTATTGCACATATTGGCATAGCTATTTTTAATATCCAAAGCTCAAGACCATATCCAAGACATTTAAAATACACTATCCAAAAGATAATTGCAAAGATTACAACAAATATAAAGCTTGAAAGTAACTCTGTTAGTGATTCTTCTGTCCATTCGGTAAAGTAATCTACAAAACTGTCCCACTGATAATCAGTTCCAAGAGAGTCCTGAACAGCCTTAAGTGCTGAAGTTGAAAGATCAGATACAATATCAGCAAACCAATTCAATATTGTATTTCCGCAAACGGCTACAACTAAACCTTTGACAAATAAGAAAAGAAAATTGATTGGATCGCTTTCAGCGTCTCCGTCCGTATACAAAACATATGTTTGAAACCCCTTTACTAAAAACAGCAGCATTATGAGCGATATTCCTATTGATGAAAAAACATTCATTATTGCAGCTGTTACCGAAGAATTAGTAGTTGCAGTAATATATTTATCAACACGAAAGGCATTTGCCGCAAGACCCTCAATACAACGTTGTATGTTGCTCAGTAATACAGGAGCAATGGTTGATAATATAAAACAGATTGCAATTGCAACTAAAGCGGTCATACGTTAAGATCACCCCATTTCTGCATCAATTTCCGGTGCAGCCTGTGATTGTTCCAATAAGCTGTCCCAGTTCTGATAGTTATAGTTTTGATTAAGCTGAGGCTTCAGCTCCGCTGTTTGATACGTTTCATCTGCCGCCTGACTTTGCCGGTTTTGCGATTTAACGACAGCCTTTTTTTCAGAAGCTTCACGCTTTAAATGCATATCGTACGCTTTCAAAACAGCGCTGCATATAATACTTCTCGCCTCCTGAGTTATAGGGTAAGCAATATCTTTGTATTGAGTTTTTCCGTTTCTGTCTACATAGGATTGCTGAGGCATAAAAACTTTCAGCTGACCGTCGCTGTCCGGCATGATCCTGAAGCCTTTGATAGTAAAAACATTGTCTATAGTAATTCTGGCAAGAGCCTTGAGCCTCATCTCAGGCTTATTGAAATTTTGGTCGATAGAAACCTTTATCTTCATAAAATCTCCTCTCTACGTATAATATCCCAATATCAAGTTAATTATTGTAGCTGCAATTTCAGCGACGACAGTAGCTATAATAGCAGTATTAGTTCTTTTTTGCCAATCCTTTTGATCCTGTTGATCTGCTCCGCTTTTTCTTATTTGAAAAACTATTACACAAACCGTTCCTGCAGGTATTGCAAGAAGCTGAACCCATGATAAAACATCATTGAGTAAATTTGTAGTTCCGGTAGCTATTTTAGAACTGCCGAAACCGGCATTTGACGCAAATACGCTCGGAGCAAATACAGTTGCGGATATTAGCGCAAAAACAAGCGCAGATAATCTTTTTTTCAATTTATTCTTCATAACAAAATTCTCCTCGTTATAGTCTTTTTTGCTTTTCAAGAGTTTTATAAACAAAATCTTGGAAATTCTGAGGCAGCCACATTCCGGTATACTCCGGCGGCTTATCAACATCATGCAGCTTCGGTCTCTGAGCCTGCCTCAAAGCTCTTACCTTTTCATTATGATTCCTATTTCCCAAGCCTAGCATTTTATTGAAAGCCCATTTGCTCAAATCGGGCGACTTTGATATTTTACAGCCGCTGTCTCCGATAACAAGCATGTACGGTCTTTTTAATCGTTTCAGCTCATCGGGAAAAAGGAGTTTACGTTCTGACAAATTCATTGAAGTAGAGCCGCTGCTGTTGTATCTTCCGCTGTTTGACGAAAGCGAATAGCTGGATGTCGTATAATTACCCAATCCATCTGATATAGGCTTGTTGGTGCCAGCGTCGTCTGTGGATTTAAGGTAGATTTGATTTGTACAGTTTCCTTTGATTATTTCACATATGTTATCGTTGTAGTTTTCCTTGAGCTGTGCAAAGCTCTGTAAAAAAAGGTTAAACACAATACCTTTTGAACGCCCTACGGTAAACATCATATTGATATTTGGAAAAGGCGAAAAATTACCAAATTCGTCAAGATCAAAATGGACCCTTCGAGGCAGCCGTCCTGAACCGAGAACATTATTGCTGTAATCATCAAGCGCATCATATAGCTGAGATACCAAAAGAGAAACCAACGGATAAAAAGTAGTTTTACTTTCCGGAAGTATCACAAACATTGCTGTTTTCTTTGTTGCAATATCAGTAAGATTAAAATCTGATTTGCTGCAAATATGATAAAGTTGCCGATCAGTAAATACGTCAAGAGCCGTGCACGCTGAAGTATAAAAACTGCCTCTTGTTTTACTGGGAGCGACGTTTGCCTGCGCAAAAATAAGATTTGCAGGGTGTTCTTCTCCCACTGCCTTTAAATAGTCGTTGAGCAGCAATCCCTTTCCTCCGGGACGCTCGGAGCACATTCGCGTAAGCCACTCGTATACATAGCATAGATTCTGATTTTCCGGATGATCTATATTGTCATAAGTACAAGCCATTATTCCGGCCGCCAATACCGCAACCTTTCCATCGTGCCAAAGCGGTTCTGTCTGCTCATTTTTCTTTCCGGCGATCATTGTAGCGTAATCACGGCACATCTGCATTGCTTTATTCACATCTCCGGCTTTAAGCTTGTCGATGATAAGCTGTAAAAAATTATAGCTCATAGATTTACTCATATCACGATAGTCCAGCACAATAACATTCACGCCTAAACGTTTTAGCAGTCTGCACAGATACTGATACAGCTCGCCTTTTACATCAGACACAAAAACAGATTCACCAGCAAGCAGCTGACAGATTATTGATTGTATAACCAGATAACGTGACTTACCTGAACCGGTTGAACCTATGCACATTGAATGAACATCATTGATTAAAATGTTTACAAACTCTTTATGCCCTTTTTTCTTATAACCGACAACTAATCCTCCGCCTGTTTCTTTAAACGGTTCGGTATCTAACCGTCTCATTATTTTTGCTTGCTTTTTAAGATAAATCTCCGAATAATGATATTTGCTTAAAAGAATAAGATAAATTTTTTTGTGCGGCAACTCCTGAATCAACTTTTTTTGTTTAATTTCGCCTTTTGATATTCTGTATTTTTTTATCTCTTTAATATCTTGTTTTCCTTGTTTGATAAGATACCTAAAAATCGGATCCCTTAAATTGATTTTTAAAATGGGATAATCCTCGCAGAATTTTTTATCGGATAAAAACCACGATGATCCGTGTTGATACTGACCTATAGGTTTGGGTATCTGAATATCCGGAGTAACGTTATAGAGTTCGGCGCGATAATCATCTTTTGTATTTGAAAACAGCAGGAAGTAACCCATAATCAATACAACGCCGATAATGCAAATGAAAAGCGTCTGAGCGTCTTTTTCAGTTTTCAGTATTTCAAGACAAATTTCCGGAGGATAAGCCTGAAACTTATCCGCTTGCTTTGATATGAATAAAAAAGCGCCCGGAGCTGTAAAAAAGCTGATGGCACAAGCGATCCCGAATAATATAACCAGCAACGGTATTTTACTTTTCTTCAAATTTCCATCCCCCTGTCTTTTCTTTGCTTTATAAGCTCTCTTATTGCGTCTTTTGACAGATCTCCGCTTTTAGCCAAAGCGTTATATTCCGCATAACGTGCGTTGCACTGCCTTGTAAGTCTTGCAAGATTTGCAAAAGCTGCAATGATTCCATAAGCTATGTATTCAGCCTGTTTATCTCCCTCAGAGCCGGATTGAAGATAATCTTCAAATTGATATTCCTTCATCGACTGTAAAAGCGCATTTGCAATCATTTTTACCGCTATTTTTGAATATTTACCGGTTTCATATTTCAACTCCTTTTCTTTAGCCGAATAAAACTTAAATACTTCGATGTGAGATGAAACATAATTATCTGCAAGAGCTTTTAGCTTGCTGTTGCTGTTGAGCAACAGCTTTACAAACTCCTCTATTATCTTTTTTCGTTCATGCGACAAATCGTCATACGCAAGCCGTCCCTTATGCTTTAAAACTATCAGCCGCACTTTGAGATATTCTTTTAATATATCCTCTGCATTAGGGGAATTGAGAATATCAAAGCTGCTCAGATCAGAAACATCGAACTCAAGTATTCCGTTCAAATAGTCCTTAACGTCATAAGTATTGATTCGATAAGGAGTCAGATATGCTTCAAAATCTTTAAGAAGCTCTCTGCTGTCAGCTCTGAGAGCGTTTTTTGCTTCATTCTGAGCGGCAAAGAATTCTTGAAACTCCTCTTTATACGTATTCTGAATAAGCTTTCTTCGCGTTTGCTTATATAATTTTTTATCAAGCTCGTTAGGCTGTACGGCGTTTGAATTGTCCCACATAATTATGTGAGCGTGAGGCTGTCCTTTTTTGTTGTGGATTGCAGCCTGCCATTCCAGGTTTTCATATTTAATTCCTCTTTCCTTTGCAATGACAAGAACCTGTTCCTTGACATACTTTTTCCAATCGCTAAGAGTATTAAGTCCCAAGTGAGCAGCCTGTTCAGAAGTAAATGAAATCATATCGCGGTATGTTGTCTTATATTTATCCGTAACTTGAGCTATCTTCTTCATACCGTCATCTACCGATATAACTTCAAGATATTGCTGATTAAAGCTGCCGAACAGTGCGCTGTCCTGTTCTGGTTCCATCCACGCGCCTGGACGTGTAGCTATATATTCTACATGAGCCATATTTTTTACAGTACGGTTTCCGTCAGTGCGCTTATTGTAACCTCTTGCCTTAAAAACCAATACACAGCTACTCATCGTCTTCGCCTATTGCATTAAAATCAAAACCGTAAGGATTATCTTTAAGCCTTAAAGCTTCCTTAAGCAATTCCATATTGTTGAGCAAAAAGCGTTCAACATCGCTGTCTTTCTGAGACATATACTTTATTGACAGTCTGTTGCAGCGATTTACAGTTTCAGATATATCTCCAACATCTGATTTATTGACACTGCTCAAAAGATTGGCTAGTTGCAGATAATATCCTCCGCCGGTGATTTTACCAAGCTTTATGATAAGCTTTACAAGCCTTTCGATTTGAGGCTCAATTACGCCAGAAAGCACCGTCTTCATAATTTCCGACAGATAGTCTATCTCGGATTTGTATCCTTCAACATTAAGACCTTTGTCTATGTATCTGCGCACAAGGTCGGAAATGGTAAGGTGTTCCTTTGCGGCTTTCAATTCAAGCTGAGTTTTTAGTTCTGCCGGCAGTCTTATCGTTAAACGAATACTTTCTTCCATTTTTACCTCCAAATTTGTAAAGTACACTGCCTTTACATGCCTGTCTGACATTTGTCATACATTTTATTTCGTTGTCATACGTGTCGCAGGCTTTGCCTGCGAGCTGTGCTAAGCTGTCGTCAGACAGCTATTCCTGCCCTTTTGGGTAAAATCTCGCTTCGCTTCAATTTTACCCGTTCGGTGACGCCGCTGCGCGGCTAAAAAACTTGAAAAGAAAAAAGCTTCAGACTTCGACTGCCGGAAACGGTTCTTCTTCAAATTCAAGTTGTAACTCAGGAAAAAACTCTTTGATCTTTTCAGGTGAGTCGTGCTGCAAAAAAGAATGACACGCTTTTTCTTTACACGACTGTGCAAATTCTGGGTGCAGTGTCCCGGTCAAATATTCGTTAAAATCTTTGTACGGAACCGGAGATTTGGAACGGCCGATTACATATTTGCTTTTATATTTGTCAACGTATTTTAAGACCGCGTTTTGTCCTACGTTGTTCCAGCAGTGCAGATTTTTATCAAATTTGTAGTAATCATTATCCAAACAGAAAACTATCTGTCTGATTTGTGGATGGTCTGAAAGGTACTGCTGTAACGCAAGATCAGATGTTCCTCCCAACGCAAGCCGTGTATCTTTTTTCCAATCCAAACCGGATAACTTGCATAAAGTTGCATGGCTCATAGCATCGATCGGAGCTTCAAAAACAAATAGACGGTCGCTTGTACCGTCTATCCTGAAACCGTATTTTTTATCGCTGTTTAAAACCTCTCCTTTAAACGGTTCTTTGCCTTCAATTTCAACCGTGCCTCTCACATTTGCATATTTTATATTACCGTCCTTGTCTTTGCCGCAAAAAACCACGTTGCGGTGAACATCTTGATAAATGCTGCGGTCGTACAGACATTTATAAACCACGTCTTTATCGATACATCGCTTAGTCATCAGATACCAATAAAGATTTCCATACGTGCCGTTAAATTTTTCCGGCAACTTGACTTCCCCTTTGGGCTTCGGTGGTTCATTGTTAATGCGAAGATCTTTTGACGGAGTGATGTTGGCACAGGTAAGCAGCATTCTTATAGCGTCGATTTTCTTTTGTACGCCGCAATATTTCATGAGAAAATCAACATTGTTTCCATTTTCGCCTGTGTCATGTTCATACCAACCTAAGCCGTTGTTCCAGATGTATAAGCCGCCGGAAAAATTCTTTATGCGGAATACATTTCCCTCTGGTTTAAGTTCATAGCCGTATTGCTGTGCCAAGTCCAAAACAGAAGTTTCATAAGCAGCTTGCATTTCGTCCTGTGTAAATGGGTAGTTATTTCTTTTCAATTTTAATCACTCCATTTCCAGCTCCGGCTCTGTTTCCTGCCGGATTGTTTCTCCCTGGTACCGGTTTATATTCTGACTTAACTCAGAAAGCTTTGAATAGTAGTCGCTGAAAGCAACTATAACGGATTTTAAATCGCGGTCTGACAGGCTGCCAAGCTTAGCAATCACATCGGACTTTTTAAAAAATTCGATTTTGTTGCAGCGTGCAAAAGATTGAAAGTTCAAGCCTGCCGTTTTGCTGTCATTAAGTCTCACTGAATATTTATCATAGGTGCGCTCCTTTGAAGTGATTTTCAGTGCAGCAAATTCATTTTTGTCAGAGTTGACTAAAATACAAACAGCAGGACGCAGCTTAGCAAGTTGGTTGTTATCCTCAAAGTGAAAATTAACTAAATATACATCTCCGATTTTCATAAATCTTTACCTCCAACAAAAAAAGAAGAACACTGAAAAATGTTCTTCTTTATAGGTTAAGTATTCAATTATACGACGCAGCAGAATTACCGCTGCGTCAGAGTTTTCAGCAGTTGCCTGGTATACTCGTCATTGGCTGCTGCTTCGTCATCAGTTTCGTCGTCTTTTTGCTCTGCTAAAAGCTTAAGCTGCATACTTAAATATTCTTTTTCAATATTGTTCAGCTCAAAGCCTTTTGACTGCTTTGCAATCAAAACGTCGGCTTTATAGATGTTCGGTACGTCGTTAAGAATGTGTGCGCCGTAACTTAAAGCCTCCTGTTCAGCTTCGGATAATGGAAGTCCCTGCTGAACCTTTTCGACTGCCTCAATAAACTTACTCATGTAAATTCCTCCTTAAAATTAATTGGAGCATTGCTCCACCAAAAATTGAGGCATTATTCACACTTATATTATGCCGCAAGTTTAATATATTGTCAAGCCTCAGTTGTCTTTCAGCATTATGGATACCTCCTTTAATTTATTTGCTGTAGTACATATCAAGAGCTTGAGAGATTATATTATCATAATCTTCTATGTCTTTGACATTATGCTTTTCAAGTATCTGCGGAATTGTGATTTCAGTAAGCTCAAGCGACCGTTCAACCTTTTCCGCAACAGCTTTTCTGCTTTTTATTTCTCCGAAATATTTGTTAAGCACCTTTTGCTTCAGCGTAACGGACATCGACTTTTCTTTTTTCAATTTTTCGTCTCCCGAAATGATTTTTAAAATCTCATTTCCGTTAGTTATATCCTTTCCGTTTTTGGTTGCATAACGCAGCCTCTGAGCTGCTTTAATCGTTATTGATAAAGTCTTATGACTGTCGATTATAATGTTGAGAGTAAAAAGCGTGTCGGTCGGCACGAATGACAGCTCATAGGCGGCGCTGTATGGAATCGTGCCATTATCAACTTTGTCAAGCAGCTGGTCGGACAGCTTTGCTATGCGGATCAGGCGTTGAATTTCCCTGACTGATAAGCCTGTTCTTTCGGAAATGTAATCTGCCGATAAAGATTTCTCGCCGATTTGGCGAGAAGTTAAGTTTTCCTCGGTTTCATCGGCATTTGTGGCACTTTTTTCGACGAAAATTTTTGCACCGTCAGGTATAGAATACTCCATCTGCTCAAGCCGTTCCATCTGAGCAATCTCATCAAGCAAATCTGTTCTGAGACCCTGAGATTTTATACACTCGTACCATTGAGATATGGCCTTTGCTTTTACCGAAACAGGTATATCCTCAAGCGACCGCTGGCACATATTTGTTTCAATCGCTATCAGCTGAGCTTCTTCCTCTGACTTCGGCACGATAACCACCGCCGGGATCAGTTGTATATTTGCTATCTGACAGGCGTGAACACGATTGTGTCCGGCGAGGATCTCATAGCTGTTGCCTTTAAAGTCCAACGCACGTACAATAATCGGGGTCAATACGC
>ULOG01049842.1_pt1 | contig 12850 bp, 12 predicted proteins | sample 1952401 | NCBI WGS metagenome assembly ULOG01 (sample SAMEA4835598, study PRJEB28245) | human gut metagenome | biome: gut microbiome; material: fecal sample | place: Denmark | collected 2008
ATGGAAAGTAACCAGACATAAAAAAAACGAAAAGGATAGTTAGGTATAGACAGAAAATGAAAGGAAAAAGAGTGATTGCAGGCATTCTGCTTGCGGGAATTTTAGCAGTCACCCTGGCAGGGTGCAAAAACACAGATAACACGAAAGAAGAAAACGAAAAGCCTGTCATTACCATCGGCAGCGACAACTATCCACCATACAATTATCTGAATGAGGATGGAATCCCGACAGGAATCGATGTAGAACTGGCTACGGAAGCATTCAATAGAATGGGATATCAGGTGGAGGTTGTCCAGATCAACTGGGAGAAGAAAAAAGAACTGGTGGAGAGCGGAGAGATTGACTGTATCATGGGTTGTTTTTCTATGGAAGGACGTTTGGACGATTACCGCTGGGCAGGGCCATACATAGCAAGCTGTCAGGTGGTTGCTGTTAATGAGAACAGTGATATCTATAAACTGAGTGACCTGGAGGGAAAGAACCTCGCTGTCCAGTCCACAACCAAACCGGAAGGCATCTTTCTGAAGCGGACAGATGAGAGAATCCCCAAACTGGGAAATCTAATCAGTCTTGGACATAGGGAACTGATTTATACGTTTTTGGGAAAAGGCTATGTAGATGCGGTTGGCGCACATGAAGAATCTGTTGTCCAGTATATGAAGGATTATGATACAAGCTTTCGTATCCTGGAAGAACCTTTGATGGTTGTTGGGATAGGAGTTGCTTTTGCGAAAGATGATGACAGAGGAATCTGTGAGCAGATGGATCAGACTCTGGAGGAGATGCGTCAGGATGGCACATCCCTGAAAATTATTGAAAAATATCTGGATGATCCGGAAAAGTATCTGGAGGTGGATGATCTTGGATATTAAAAGAAGTAAAAAAGAAAAACGAATCCAGCTGCTGGGTGGTCTGATTGGAATCTGTGTGGCTGTAGTCTCTCTGTTTTATTTCTTCCACGCAGAAAAAGAGGGAGCAGAGAAAAGAATGGTGGAGATTGTAAACTATGTGAAAGTGCAGTGCTCCACCTACACCCATTATAATGAATCTTCGGAATCCAAAAGTCTTCTCCGTGCCATTGAAAGTGCCAGACAGATGAGTACAAATATTAAAATGGAAATAGAAAACGGCGGGCAGCTAAGTGAGGATTTTCTGAAAGAAAACATGCAGACTCTGTGGGTAGATGGCATCATTGTGTTGGATACAGAAGGAAAAATGGACTGTGAATACAGCACGGATGAACCTCTGGCCAATGAGATTACAGAGTATCTGCAAAAAGACATTATCATGGATTTTGCCGGATATGAAGAAAGAACTTATTCAGAACGGTTTAACAGGAAAGACGGGTCACATATTGACATTGCAGCCTGTGCCAGAAAAGATGCACCGGGTATCATTGCAGTCTATTATTACACATCTCCAGAATTTGCTAGAAATTATACCCTGACGATACAGGGGCTTTTAAATGGCTATAGTACTCAGAAAGATGGAACGATTATTGTTGCAGACGAGGGAATCGTTGTTGCCAGCAATGATGAAAGTCTGTTAGGTCAGAATACAGCTGACAACGAAGTTGTTCAGGCAATGAAAAAGCATACAGACAGTCAGCACATTCACCATTTGAAGAATGAAGGAATCGGATGTTACGGAATCATGCTGAAGCAGAGGGATTATTATATCTATGCGTATCTTCCAGATACAGAAGTGTTCCATAACCTTCCATTAAGTGTGATATGCGTTATTTTTCTTTATTTTCTGATGTTTAGTATATTCTGGTTTTGGACATACAGAACCAATCTGGCACACCGGAAACAGGAACAGGAAAAAGATGAAAAATATAAAGCAGAACTATTGATAGCGGCAAAAAAAGCAGAAGCAGCCAACGAGGCAAAAACAGAGTTTCTCCAGCGGATGAGCCATGATATCCGGACTCCGATCAATGGAATTTGCGGCATGGTCAATATGGCAGACCATTATGCAGATGATATGGAGAAGCAGACGGAATACAGGACAAAGGTTAAAGAGGCATCCAATCTGTTGCTGGAACTGGTAAATGATGTTCTGGACATGAGTAAGCTGGAGTCAGGAGAAATCATTCTGGAAGAGGTTCCATTTAATTTGAGCAGTATTTCCATAGAAGTATTTATTGTGATCGAGCAGATGGCTGCAGAGCAGAATATCCGGATCATGTGGGAGAAAAAAGAAATCACACATCGTGATTTTATTGGAAGCCCGGGGTATGTGAAACGGGTGATGATGAATATCCTGTCGAATGCGATAAAATATAACAGAGAAAACGGACAGATTTATATCAGCTGCATGGAGATTCCATCCGAACTGCCAGAAATGACGACAATGGAATTTGTCTGCCGGGATACAGGAATCGGAATGACTGAGGAATTCCAAAAATGTGTGTTTGAACCATTTGCACAGGAACACAAAGGAAGTCGCACAAAATTTGCAGGAACAGGCCTAGGAATGCCGATTGCAAAGAAGTTGGTTGAGAAAATGGGTGGAACCATTACTTTTGAAAGTAAAGAAGGTATGGGAACTACATTTGTGATTCGGGTTCCGTTTAAAATAGATTTGGATGCGGATAAAAGTGAAGAACAGAAGAATGTAGCAGAAAAATCTATAAAAGGACTGCATATTCTTCTGGTAGAAGATAATGAGCTGAATATGGAAATCACTGAATTTGTGCTTCAGAATGAAGGTGCTGATGTGACAAAAGCATGGAATGGTCAGGAAGCTGTTGAGCTATTCAGTAAAAGTGAATCTGGTGAATTTGATGCCATTCTTATGGACATCATGATGCCAGTAATGAATGGCTATGAAGCTACAAAGATAATCCGGTCTCTGGACAGAGAAGATGCAAAAATAATACCGATCATTGCAATGACAGCAAATGCGTTCACCGAGGACAGAATAAGAGCAAAAGAAGCAGGGATGGATGAACACGTTGCTAAACCTATTGATGTGGAATTACTGATAAAAGTAATTCATAAATTGGTGGAATATAATTAATATAGCAGTGTCAAATTAGCAGTGAGATATAGAAAAGGAGAACAAAAATATGACAATGCAGGAGTGATATGAAGATGCTTTCCGTAGTGCATACATACTGAAAATGGTTTGTCAGAATAAAGGCCTTTCTGCGTCTGATGCGCATCCCGGGACTGTATAAAAAGGTGTTAGGTATCTTTGCTGCGCAGACGCCAAAGCTCTTCGGAATTTCGGCGGGCTTCGAGGCAGATGCGGTCCGGACAACCGGCGGTGTGGCGCATCGATACCTACAGAGACACACGGGAGGCGCAGGTCATAGCGGAACTGTCCGGCAGCGAGACGGTGCAGTGCATCGCAGAGGAGATCGTCGGCCCGCTGCGTGCGCACGATGCCGCCTCCGGCATGGACTTGCTGGATACGTCGGTCACCTTTATCAAATGCAACTGCAATATCAGCCTTACAGCCCGCACCCTGTATATTCACCGCACATCCCTGCCTATCGGCTGGAAAAGAGTGAATCGGTCACAGGAATGTCGCTCAAAGATCCGTAGGATCTGTTCCTACTGAGTATCTGCACGCGGATGTACATGAAATATTGAAACGGATGGGTTGAGGCAGATCTGAACTTTTGCAGGAAGTGGCCTTGACAAAAGTATAAGTCTGTGTATAATATAACACTGTAATATAACACTGTTATGCGAGGGTGTCATGCAAAACAAGAAACAAACCACACAGGAGAAAATTTTGTATGCCGCCAAGGCAGAGTTTTTGGAAAAGGGCTTTCAGACAGCCTCTCTTCGCACTATTGTGAAGGAGGCTGGCGTTACCACCGGGGCACTGTATGGCTATTACGGCAGCAAGGAAGCGATTTTTGATGCGCTGGTAGAAGAGTGCTACACGCATTTTCTCTCCGCGTATCGGAATGCGCTGGATGACTTTGACCGGCTGCCAATCGAGCAGCAGCCGGAGCGCATGAGCACCGTCAGTCAGGCCTGTCTGGAGGAGCTTTTGTTCTATATGTTCAACCATAGGGAAGCGTTTCATCTGCTTCTTCTTTGTTCGGAGGGTACTCATTACAGCTCCATGAAGGAGGAGCTTGTCCAACTGGAGGTTAATGCCACCCACCGGTATTATCTTGTGCTGGAAAAGCTGGGTACGCCCGCTCCGCAGATCGACCCTCGGCTGGAGCATATTCTGGTCACAGGGCTGATGAACGCCTATTTTGAAATGATCATCCACGATATGCCGCTGGCCGATGCACAGCAGTATCTGCGTGAGCTTCACAGCTTTTACTCTGCCGGATGGCTGAAAATTATGGGGCAATAACGCTCCATATTTTTTGAACAGAAGTTAGCGTTCGCTAACCATCGTTCTGCGCCCACGAATTAGATGACCTTAACCACCCGGATATGGGAAGGCAATGCAAGCATCCTTCTGTATCATAGATCAAGTCTGAGCCAAGGAGGTATCATCTTGAAAAAGCAATCCAATTTATCCAGGCTGCTGGCTTATGCCGGGAGCTACAAAATCCTGACCTACCTTTCGTGGGTGTTGTCCGTCGCCGGTGCGCTGTTGGCGTTGGTACCGTTCTGGTACATCTGGCGCATCCTGGGGGAGGTCATCGAGGTCGCGCCGCAGTATGAAAACGCCGTCCATGTAACGCACTATGGCTGGATGGCAGTTGTGTTTGCTGTTGCCGCTGTGCTGGTGTATATTGCGGGATTGATGTGCTCGCACCTTGCTGCGTTCCGCATCGCTACGAATCTGCGCCTTGCCATGACAAAGCATATTGCCACGCTGCCACTGGGGGCGATTGAGCAGTTTGGCAGCGGCAAGCTGCGCCGCACCATCTCGGAAACTGCCGGAGCGACGGAAACCTATCTTGCACACCAGCTGCCGGACAAGGCTAAGGCAATGGCAACGATTGCGGGGCTTCTGGCACTGCTGCTGATCTTTGATTGGCGGCTGGGGCTTTTGAGTCTTGTATCTGTGGCGCTTGCCTTTGCGGTGATGTCAAGCATGACCGGTAAGAAATTGCAGGACAAAATGACCCAGTATCAGAATGCGCTGGCGGATATGTCCAACGAAGCGGTGGAATATGTGCGGGGTATTCCCGTGGTCAAGACCTTCGGACAGACAGTATTCTCTTTCAAGAAGTTCAAGGGAACGATCGACAATTACGAGCGCTGGGTCATTGCCTATACGAAACAGCTGCGCTGGCCCATGACCTTCTATACATTGGCAGTCAACAGCGTGTTTGTGTTCCTAATCGCAGGAGGCTTCCTGTTCTCTCACGGCGGAACGGATGGCAGCGTGCTGCTGAATCTGCTCTTTTACATCATTATCACACCGGTCATCTCCGTGACAATGACCAAGCTGATGTTTATGAGCGAGAACGGAATGATCGTGCAGGATACCATCACCCGCATTGACAGCGTACTGGAAAGTCCGTCGCTTTCTCAGCCGGAAGTACCGCAGCAACCCAGGGACAGTTCTGTAACGCTGGATCATGTCACCTTCAGCTACGACGGCACAAAGAATGCCTTGGAGGATGTTTCGCTCTCCATCGGTTCTGGTCAGACGGTGGCATTTGTCGGACCCTCCGGCGGCGGCAAATCCACGCTGGCGGCACTGATTGCCCGCTTTTTCGACCCGCAGAGCGGTAGCATTTCCATCGGCGGCATCAATGTAAAGAACATCGACAAAAATGAGCTGATGGACACCGTTTCCTTTGTGTTCCAGAACAGCCATCTCATCAAGGGCAGCATTCTTGACAATGTCCGCATGGGCAAGCCGGACGCCACGGACGAGGAAGTTCTGGCGGCGCTCCGTGCGGCACAGTGTATGGATATTATTGAGAAATTTCCGGACGGCGTGCATACAGTCATCGGTTCGCAGGGCATTTACCTCTCCGGCGGTGAGACGCAGCGGCTGGCCATCGCCCGCGCTATGCTGAAAAATGCGCCGGTGCTGATTCTGGACGAGGCTACCGCCTTTGCCGATCCGGACAATGAGACAAAGGTGCAGGCAGCCTTCAATGCGCTGGCAAAGGGACGCACTGTTATCATGATCGCCCACCGCCTTTCTACCGTCGTAAACGCCGACCATATTTATGTGCTCAAGGACGGTCATCTCGCGGAGGATGGCAGCTTTGCGGAGCTGTCTGAACGCACGGGCAGCTTGTTCGGAACCATGTGGCGGGACTATCAGCAGTCTGTTCGGTGGAAAGTTGCAAAGGAGGTTTGAGCGATGATCAAATATTTACAAAGACGCTACGCACTCTCCCATAAGGGTGCAGTGGACAACATCAAGGGTATTTTAAGCTGTGCGCTGCAAAATATCTCCTTCATGCTGCCGGTGGGGCTGCTGTACTTGCTGGTGGGCGAGATCATGAACGGTACACTGACAACAAAGCGTATTCTGTTTTATATGACCGGCTGCATTGCGGCAGCGCTGCTCATTGTGGTCTGCACCCGGTTGGAGTATGACAATACCTATCTCGTCACCTATGTGGAATCCGGTGTGCGCCGTGTGAACCTTGCGGAAAAGCTGCGGAAGATCCCGCTTTCCTTCTTCGGTAAGAAAGACCTTGCCGATCTGACCTCCTCCATCATGAACGACTGCGCCGTGCTGGAGCAAAGCCAATCCCACTTCGTTGCGCCCCTGTACGGTGCGATCCTCTCCACCACAGTCATCGCCGTGTCGCTGCTGTTTTTCAACTGGCGTATGGCGTTGGCTGCCATCTGGCCGCTGCCTGTGGCGTTTGCCATTGTTGCGCTGGCCTCCGGCGTGCAGAAAAGGCTCTCCAGCAAAGCAATGGCGGCGAAGATCACCTGTGAGGACGGTATTCAGGAGTGCATGGAAACCATGCCAGACCTGCGTGCCAACAACACAGAAGCCGGCTATCTTGCCGGACTGGAAAAGAAAATTCGTGCGGTAGAAGGACGACTCATCAAAAGCGAACTGGGAACGGCTGCCTTCGTAGTTTCCGCAGGACTTGTGCTGCGGCTGGGCATTGCCACCACTGCCCTTGAGGGCGCAGCTCTGCTGGTAAAGGGTGAACTGGATGTTCTGACATTCTTTATGTTCCTGCTGGTGGTGTCCCGTCTGTATGACCCGCTGGAGGGGACGCTGCAAAACCTTGCCGCCATCATTGGTACAAACACAAACATCGAGCGTATGAATGAGATTCTGGATTGCCCTGTGCAGACCGGCAGCGAAGAACTGACCAATCAGGACTGCGACATTGTGTTCGAGCATGTGGGCTTTTCTTACCAGAGCGGCGAAACGGTGCTGAAGGACGTGTCCTTTATGGCGAAGCAGGGGCAGGTCACGGCGTTGGTCGGTCCCTCCGGCGGCGGTAAGACTACCATTTCCCGTCTGGCGGCGCGGTTCTGGGACATTGATCGGGGCAGGATCACCGTGGGCGGCATGGATGTGTCGAAGATCGATCCGGAAAAGCTGATGAGCCTCTATTCCATCGTGTTTCAGGATGTAACGCTGTTTGATAACAGCATTCTGGAAAATATCCGCATTGGCCGAAAGGAGGCCACGGACGAAGAGGTGATCGCGGCGGCAAAGTTCGCCAATGTGGACAAATTCGCCGAAAAGCTCCCTGACGGTTGGAATACCAACATCGGTGAAAACGGCTGCGAGTTGTCCGGCGGCGAGCGGCAGCGCATTTCCATTGCCCGCGCCTTCCTGAAGGATGCGCCGATCATTCTGCTGGATGAAGCCACTGCCAGTCTGGACGTGGAGAACGAAACAGCCATTCAGGAGGCACTTTCCCGACTTATTAAGAACAAGACTGTCCTCATTATCGCCCACCGGATGCGCACTGTCTCCGGCGCGGACAAGATCGTGGTGCTCAAGGATGGTGCAGTAGCCGAGCAGGGTTCGCCCGCACAACTGCTGCAAGAAGACGGTATCTTCGCCCACATGGTGCAGCTCCAGACCGAGAGCCAGAGCTGGACACTCGCAAAAGCATAAATCCATTTGCAAAACAGGGCAAGAGCGCATATTTTATCCATGTGCGCTCTTGCCCTATTTGTTTTCTCACGTTTGCGGCGTTACGAATCATAAATGTACTGTCGGAACGTTGCTAAGCAAAGCTACTACTTTGTATCTTGTATAGTTGAGGAAGAAATGCTTAACAAAGAAAATACCCTTGACAAATCTCATCTCAGCGCACCCTGCTGGAGAAATACGCAAAAGAAAAGGGCTTTGAAAATACCATCTTCCTTGCGGATGACGGCTACTCTGGCACGAACTTTGAGCGGCCCTCATGGAAAAAGATCGTGGAGATGATCGAAGCGGGACAGGTGGCGAACCTCATCGTGAAGGACGCCTCCCGCTTAGGGCGTGAATACCTTCAGGTGGGCTACTACATGGAGATATTATTTACTCATGCGTTTGTCATGGGGCTATGCTATTACCTTATTACCCGCTGCTCTATTTGTACTTATATGAAGAAGATAGGCGCATCCGAGTTGATGCCGTTGTTTTGCGAGCTGGATGAGGTGACGATCACACTTCAGCATGGCCTATTGCACCAGAAACAGACGCTGGCGAACGGTGACGGGTATTGCGACTATTTTATTACGGAAAATAAAGAGTAAATTTAAAAGGGAATCTCCGGACGATTCTAGGGCGTTGGAGATCCTCTTCCTATTTATCACATTGTCGGTTGTAATATTTCAGTCCATTTAAAATATCCGGATTTTGAAAGGCAAGCTGCCGGAGAATGAGTTCATATAAACTGATCGGAATATATTTTTCTTCCTCTGGATCTTTAAAAGTTCTGTTTTGGATAATACGCAGGACAGGGCTGTCATCTGGGATCTGCTTTTTGCATCGCTGGATCCAGGAAAGCACGGCCAGATCTCTGGCCTGAGTCAGTTTTCCGTCTTCATCTTCTAACCCATATAAGGTAAAAAAGAGAAACGTATCCGATTCTGCGAGGTAGTAGGGCCGATGCCGCAAAAGGAACAGGGCATATTGTGGTTCCAAATACCAGCGGATAAAATACGCCGCGGCATAATACAGGATACATATACCTAAAAAACTGGTTTTTAACTGCGGATAGTAGCGAAAAAAACCATAGTAAGCCATGAGGCAGGCGATGATATAGGGGATTGTCAGGTGGAAGCGTTTCATCATACGGTTCGCCCTGGCTGCTGCCCGCAGCTCCTGTTTGTTTTTCGAAAGAACACTGTAAAACACTGGGGCATCCGGCAGGGGATGACCGTGATCATTATTTAAAAGCATCATTTATTTCTCCAGAAGTTTGAAAAGTCGGTCCACCAATGATGACAGGGAGGGCTGGAGCGGACTTACCGGGTCTTCATATAATGACAGGTAAGAATTATTATATTTCCAGACCTGGTCATAGTATGGCAGCGTTACAAGAACCGGAATGTGAAGAAGCGCCTCTATTTCCTGATCCGAGTACATCTGCGATTCTTTCCTGATCTGATTTGCGATCACATGCATGTGATCATAACTGATCTGCTTTTGGGTCAGCAGCCGACGAAAGCGCTGATTGTTTTTAATTGAGCACTCCGTATCATCTGTGACCAGCAGGGCCCGATCCGATAATTCCACGAGTTTCGCAGAAACATCCGTGGATGCCATATCGGTATCAATAAGAACCAGGTCAAAATAAGCCTTCAAAGAAGAAATGAGCTGTATGATCCGATTAAGAGGCAGAGGGTACGCTCCTTTCACCTGTTTGGCGGATAAAAGATGGATATTCCGACCGGGGACAGGCGTAAGATAGGGTTCCAGATCCTGCCAGGACAGAGGGGAAAGATCCCCTGTTTTGTGCTTAAACAGATATTCCATTGTACGTGTTGGAAGTATGCGGAAAAGTGTTTCCTGGGCAGGGCAGGAGAGGGCCATATCAACCAGACAGACGGAAACGTCTTTACTAAATGCAATCGCCAGTTCTTTGGTTAATGTGGAGGTTCCAACTCCCCCTTTGGCCGAAATAAGAGACATAACGGTATGACTTATATATTTTTCTGAATTCATAAAAATCCCCTTTTCAAATCTTAAGGATATTATATCTCAGGAGAGCGGTTCTGTCTAATAGTAAACCCGCTTCGCTTACCATAAGGCAACTTGTGATAATTTTTTTAAGCGGTATAATGCTTTTGAGATGAAAGTGGTCGGTGCCATTTAGAAGTAATGGAATGAAAATTATATGTAAAAAGGGCTGCAGCGTAAAAAGCGCATTGCAGATAGTGTCAGAATATATTGAGAAGAAGGGGCTGGAGTATCCTCTCATAAGCGGGGATTTGGAGATAGAAATCTCTTAGAAAAATCAAAAAGGGGAAGAATACCCGGGCAATAATCAGACGGTGTACTTTGATGAAAAGGAACTCCCTTTTCGGAATTGTGTACCCACTGAAAACGAGCCTATAAACATGCATTCACAATGCATAAAAACACGTTCCGGCTATTTCCCACACATTGAAATATACACTTAGATAACGTATAATACGAAATATATTTTGGGGAGGATTATGACCATGAAAAAGAAATTATGCAGTATTGTTTGTCTTTGCTACTTTGTTTCAATTATGTTATGTGCATGTGGAAGAAAAGAACAGGGGAATCCTATTAGATTGCCAGCCAGAGAGGATATTGTATCGATTGGTGTCTCTGACGGTGACAAATATGCTATGTCACCTAACACAGAAGGTGAAGCTACGGAGTTTATTGATGAATTTTTATCTATGCTAATGGATATGGAAACAACCAGTCAGCAATCAATCAATGATGCACCGGTCAACAAAGATTCTATTACGATCAATATAAATTGTGATGGGGCGGCAGGAACTACTCTTTTTTACTATGTAGATAAAGGAATCGAATATGTAGAACAGCCATATCAAGGAATTTATAAACCAACGCCTGCTTTAGGTAATTGTATAACTGAAATGCTTGCTTCGGCAGATAATAGACCGCTAATGGTAACATTTCAGGCATCGGTAATTGAAACGAATCATGATTCAATAATAGTAAAACCGGTAGATGGTTCTTTGGAACTTGATTCAGCAGATAAGTTTTATATATCAAACGAAGAGAACCTTGAATTGCAAATTGGAGATTTCGTAGAAATTAGCTATAACGGAGAAATAATGGAATCATATCCTGCACAATTAGGAGAGGTTTATAAAATTACCGTGATAGAACAGACAGAAGCAAATGCCATGTGGGATAGAATACCTATGGTAAGAATAGATGGTAAATTATACTACGATACAGGGAGAGAAAGCATCATGGATGCACGTTGTGGCACTATGGATGGAGAAATAACATCAACTGTCGATGGAACTGAAATACCAACAGAAGATAATCAGTCTAATTTTGAAAGTGGGTTTGGTTATCAGTATGGGGCAGACGATACAATAGAAATTTATATGAATGAAAAGTGGTTCGTCTTTGAATACAGAGAAGAATCTGAATGAGAGAATAAACGATAGATAAGTCAAATTAAATTCAAAAGGCTGTCTCAATAAAGGGATAGCCTTTTTTCAATTCTCAGCCTAAATTTTCTCAATATTCAGTAGGCAAAATCCAAGATACAGTTGCTCAAATTGCTCGAAAAATTAAGAAATGTATGAATATACACTAAAATTGGGGAAATGAACAGCGGGAACACTTTTCCGAAAAGGGAGAAAAGGAATTGGAGCTTCTTCAGCGCCATGAGAAAACACCGGATTGTTATAATATCGATGTATTGACGGGCCTGTATAACCGAGGAAAGTATGAACGGGATATCCGTATGTTTCAGGCTACAGGGTATGAACGGCTGACCTGTGTTTATATGGATGTGGTAGGACTTCATGAAGTCCTTGCCCACGAACGCGCCCGAAAAGACAGCTAGGACATCACGCAGGAAATTGAAATCTACTTCAATTTTTTGGAACGCTATATCCCACCATCCTTGCAGCCGGTTCTTTTATCCACGGAGGAACAGGAAGAACTGCGGAAAAAAGAAGAACGCAAGGATAGGCTCTATCAGAACTATTTGAAGCGGAAAGCCAACGGTGCACAGAAGCGGTATGAGGACAAAATTAAGGCGAAGAAAAGGGCGGAAATGGACGCTAAGAAAGCCCTGATCCGGGCTGAGAATATGAAAAAAGGTGTTTTTTCTACTGGCTGGCAGCTATCAAAAGGAGAACCGCGCAAATGCGGCATAGCAGCCAGCGCAGCAGTCTAATCATCACGGAGCAAAGGAGCATGAATATGAGTAAGTTGACTTACATTCGTTGTGGAGATTATGATATACCCAACCTAAAACTTTCTGAACAGCCGGAAACTTCTATCGGCAAGTACGGCAGAATGCGAAAATCCTACCTAAAGGAACATCGCCCCATTCTCTACAACCAACTGCTGATGAGCGAGAAGCTGTATCCACATCTGTTAGAGATTGACCGGACATCGCAGGAGTGCGTGGACACCATATTGCCTCACATGATGGAGACTGCGAGTGTTACGGAAGAACTGAAAGCCTGTGACCCTATGCGTTGGGTGGGACTGATGAACACATTAACGGCACAGATTGAGGAAATTTTAATCAGGGAACTGATTTGCAGCTGAATGGGAGGTGCGGGAAATGCTGACCTTTGAAAAGGTTCTGGAAGTGTTTCAGGCATATCTGGATGATGATCCTCTGTATGAGGTGGTTCAGACCAGCCACGGTTATACATTGATGGCATGGGAACCCCACCGGAATGATTGGTACAGCGCCGACATACAGAAAACCCCGGATGATTTACGGAACGCTTTGTTGGGTACATACGCTAATTTTCTGGAAGATAAGATTACCGGAAATGAC
>ULOG01032168.1_pt1 | contig 12834 bp, 8 predicted proteins | sample 1952401 | NCBI WGS metagenome assembly ULOG01 (sample SAMEA4835598, study PRJEB28245) | human gut metagenome | biome: gut microbiome; material: fecal sample | place: Denmark | collected 2008
ACGCTTTTGTTTTTATAATAATCTGAAATTTCCTTCCCCAATGCGCATACTCTTTCAGCGATCTCCTTCTGTGAAAATAAAACCTTTATATTTTCCATTTATCCGTTCACCCCGTTACATTCAGCGGACATAAAATATAATAAACTATATTTGTGACAGTTTTATGATATTTTGCAGATCAATAGTCTTTTTGTCGAACCGGTGACCTTAACCCGCTCGGATATCCCGAAGCCCTCGATAAAAAACAAGCCCTCGTCATCCGAAAGCATTACCGTTCTGCTGCGCTTTTCTGCGGGAACCCTTTCGTTGAACAGCTTTTTTACAGACGACGTAAAATCTCTGCCTTCAAGCTTTATCCTGTCGCCGTTCCTTCTGTTTCTAAGCAAAATTTCACCTTTTATTTTATCATAATCGGCTATGCAATTTGCAAACTTTTTATTAACATTACATTCAAAGCTGCTCATATCTATTATTTTTACAACTATTTTCTTGTCAAAAAAACAATACTCTCCGCCCGGAACAACAGCAAAGCTTACATCGCCGCATTTAAGGCTGCCGGAATTTACAATTCTTATCGAATCCCTGCTGCACAATACGGTAAGACCACTGCCTACATCCGCTCTGCCGCCGTTTTCAGAAAGCCTTATCAGTTCCCGTACCCTGTCGTGAGAACAGGCAAGACCGTTTTGCGACAGTATTTTCATAAATACCTGGTTTTTTATAGCGCAGTCCGCCGAATTCAATACCCGGCGGCTGAAAGAATTCCCGCCGGCTGCGGCAGCCTTATAAACCTCTTCCGATTGCGCTTCAAGATACTCCATATCCTGCCTGAGAGAGCAGGACATAGCTCCGAAAGCATTTTCCGCCGATCGGTTGATTTCCCGCATAACCGGAATAACTCTGTGTCTTATTTTGTTTCGGGTGTGATCGTCGGAAAGATTGGTAGAATCGGTAACAAAGGTCTGATTTCTCGATTCAAGAAAGCTCTCAACCTCTTCTCTTGTACAGCAGATAAGAGGGCGTATAATATCATTTCTGACCGGCGGTATACCGCACAGACCCCTGATACCGGTGCCTCTTGCCATGTTAAACAGCGCCGTTTCCATGCTGTCGGAAAGAGTATGTGCAGTAGCTGTCTTATCCGCTCCGCACTGCGCAAATATCTCATATCTGAGCTTCCTTGCTCCCTCTTCTATGGAAAATCCGTTTTCTTCGCAGTATTTTCCCACGTCTTTACGGTATATATCAAGCTGAACGTTAAGCCGTGCGCACAGATCCCTGCAGAATTCTTCGTCACGCAGACTTTCCCCGCCTCTGAGCTGATGATTCACATGACACGCCCTTACCTTATATCCGAGCTCCAGCAAACACAAAAGGAGGGTTACGCTGTCCGCTCCGCCCGAAAGACAGCACAGCACAGTCTCGCCCTCTGATATCATATTAAATTCAGAAATCGTTTTCCTTACTTTATCCAGCATCGTTTCCTATCTTACTCTTTTCTGAAATCAAGACTTCTGAACAGCGTATACTCGCCTATCCACGCAAGCTTAACGGTATCGGTCGTTCCGTGACGGTTCTTTGCCACGATACATTCGGCAACACTCTGATCTGCGCTTTCCTTGTCATAATAAGCGTCTCTGTAAAGAAACAGAATAATATCCGCATCCTGCTCGATAGATCCGGATTCACGCAGGTCGGAAAGCATAGGACGCTTGTCGTCACGCTTTTCCGAACTTCTTGAAAGCTGTGAAAGCGCAATAACAGGCACGTTAAGCTCCTTCGCCATAAGCTTGAGCTGTCTTGTTATCTCCGAAACCTCGTTTACTCGGCTTGTGTGCTTGTTAGGCGACGACATCAGCTGAAGATAGTCGATAACAACAAGCCCCAGATTCCGCATACGTCTCAGCTTTGCTTTCATCTGCGGAACATTTATCCCCGCTCCGTCATCCAGGTATATAGGAAGCTTAGCCAGGGTTTCCGTACCGTTTGCAAGCTTTATCCAGTCGTCCGGCTCGATCTTTCCCGAGCGCAGACAGGTATTATTAACAAGAGACTCGGATGACAGCATACGCGTAACCATCTGCTCCTTGCCCATCTCAAGAGAAAAAATAACTACCTCTTTCATAGTGCGCTTGCAGGTATTTACCGCAATATTCAGCGCAAAAGCTGATTTTCCCATAGCAGGACGGGCGGCAAGTATTATCAGATCTGATTTGTTTAAGCCGGTCGTTATAGCGTCCAGCTGCGAAAATCCCGTTTTTGCTCCCAGGTGTTTTTCGGCGTCGGGACCGCTTATCTCCTGAAGATGAGAATAAGCGTCGATAATAACGCTGTCGATCCTGGTAAGCCCCTGAACCTCGTTTCCCTGTCTTATATCGAAAATCTTCTGCTCGGCACTGTCAAGCATCGTTTTGGAATCCACCGAGCCTTCGTTGGCAGTTTCGATAATCTCGTTCGCAACGTTGACAAGCGCGCGTATATGATACTTTTCCTCAATTATCTTACAGTAGCTTTCTATATTGGCAGTAGACGGAACGCCCTCCATCATGCCCGTAAGATACGCCTTAGCCATGGCAGAGGTCTCAAAAACGCCCATAGTTACCGACTCGTTAATAACGGTAATTATATCCTCCGTCTGCGAGGCGGTAAACATCCTCATCATAATTGAAAAAAGCTGCTGATGCTGAGGTCTGTAAAAATAATCGGGTCTTAAAATCTCAATAACCTTAGGCAGAACCGACGGATCAAGCAAAACTCCGCCAAGCACAGCCTGCTCCGCCTCCAGAGAATAAGGAAGCTCGCGCCCCAGAATATCGCTGGCTTTAAGCTGCGATACGTTATCAAGTGCCATTTTTATTCTTCAACCACCTTAATTTTCAGAGAGCACGAAACGCCCTGAGTCATTTTGACTGTAGCGGTAAAATCGCCGAAGCTTTTTATCTCGCTTCCCAGAACGATTTTCTTCTTATCGACAGTCTGTGAATACTGCGCCTTTACAGCGTCCGCAACGGCTGCTCCCGTAACGGCTCCGAACAGCTTGCCGCCCTGACCGGCCTTTGCCTTGATAATTACCTCTTTTCCATCGAGAGCGGCGGCAGTTTTCTCGTTTTCCGCCTTCTCAACTTCAAGCTTATGCTGAGCGGAAGCTTTCTTTCCCGCAAGGTCGTTTATATTCTTGGCAGTAGCCTCTACGGCCAATCCCTTAGCCAGCAGATAGTTTCTTGCGTATCCGTCGGCAACGTTCAGAGTATCCCCAGCCTTGCCGGAACCCTTAACGTCTTTAATAAGTATAACTTTCATAATAACACGTCCTTTTCTATGTATTATTTCTTATGTATTCGTCAATAGCTTCATAAAGCTGCTTTTTCGCCTTTTCAAGCGTTGTATTCAGCTGTGTGGCAGCCATTGTCAGATGACCGCCTCCTCCCAGGCTTTCCATAACGATCTGAACATTGAACGCCCCCATGCTTCTGGCGGAGATGTTTACGTTTCCTCCGTCTTCATAAAGAACAAAGGAAGCGTTTACTCCGACGATACCAAGCATTTCGTCGGCAGCCTGAGACGCCGCTATTCTTATATTATCAAACGTTTCCTCGGTAGACGCTACGGCGCATTTTCTGTATATTTCAGCAGAATTTATAAGATGGGACTTCTGACGGTAGGTTTCTATACTGTTTGCAAACAGCTTCTTAACTGCTACCGTATCCGCTCCCATTTTTCTCAGAAAAGCCGCTGCCTCAAAAGTCCTTACTCCCGTTTTCATTACGAAATTCTTGGTATCAAGCATGATTCCGGCAAGCAGCGCCTCAGCAACAGGAGAAGATATCTTAATATCGCCTCCGAAATACTCAATAAGCTCGGCTACCATTTCCGCGGCTGAGGAAGCCATGGGCTCGTGATAGAACATAACACACTTTTCGATCGACTTTACCATAAGCCTGTGATGATCGATAACAACGGTCTGCTCCGCTCTTGCAAGCAGCTCCCGCGATTCTACCAGATCCGGATTATGAGTATCAACCACAATAAGCAGAGTATTCTCATCAAGTCTTTCTATCCCGGCTTCAGGAGTGATATAGTAATTTGACATATCGTTTTTCCTGATATAATTTATAAGACTCAGAGCAAGATTCTGGTTTTCGTTTACGACAACGTAAGCTTCCTTTCCCATTTTCCGCACAGCCGAACACATACCGGTGGCAGATCCTATACTGTCAAGGTCACCAAAACGATGACCCATGATAAGCGCTTTGTCATGAGTTGAAATAAGCTCCTGCAGCGCTTTTGCAACCATTCTTGTTTTCACCTTGGTATGCTTTTCAACTCCGTTGGAAACTCCTCCGAAGAATTCATAGCCGCTGTCGGTTTTTACCGCCGCCTGATCCCCGCCTCTTCCAAGGCACATTTCAAGCGCCTGCTTGGCATAGACCTCGCTTTCCGCAAGATTAGAAGCGTTATGCCCTACGCCTATGGAAAGGGTTATATTCTGCCTTTCGCCGACGGTTATCGTTCTTGCCTGCTCCAAAATCTTAAAACGGTTTTCGATTATGGGAGCAAGATGCCGCTCCTCCATTATTACATAAAACTTATCGCTGTTTATCTTCTTAGAAAACGCAGTAGTTCCGTCCACAAAATTTTCAATAAGCTTTTCGATCTTTACCAGCGCGTGAGCCTTTTCGCTCTCGCGGATATTGGACATAATATCCTCAAAGTTATCTATAAAAATTATGATGACCGATTTATGCGACTGCCTGTGCTCGTATTCAAGCTCAACATAATCCGTAGTATCATTGAAATATATCAATGCAAGAGAACCGTTAGCGTCGGTATGTATGCCCTTTGCGATATAAAAGCGCCTGTTAAGACATATAAGATCGCCGTCCGGCTCGAAAATCTTGTACATATCTATATTAACGATCTCGGTTATATCAATGCCGTAAGCCTCTTCAGCAGTATAGACCTGCCTGCCGAAAAGCTTATTATACCAAACGATAGTATTGTTTTCGTCAACTATAATTGCCGGAGCAGGAAAATTAAGAAGCGAATCCTTTTCGGTTTTCGTTATCATTGTAGCCAGCCTTGCGACATACTTTTTATTGCTGTTTCTGAACAGCACAGATTCAAGTATCAGCAGAACTGCCGCGGCTATTGAAACACACAGCAGAACTCCGCCCATATCCCTGCTTGACGGCGTATCGTAAACGGAATATGAAGAGATCAAAGCCGACAGGACAACCACAGCGGTGGTTATCTTTATCAGAATCTGAAAACCGTTATTTCCTTTCATTTTTAATGACCTTTCCTCTCTATGCTCACGATCGTATAAATCCGGTTATTAAATATCGGCAGAAACGCTTATTATTTAATGAGCAAACCGGCTATATTTCCATTATGATAGGCAGGATCATCGGACTTCTCTTTGTCTTTAAATAAATATAATCCGAAAGACTGTCTCTCATTTTTCCTTTGATTGCATTCCATTCCTTCATATCGTGGTCGAGGCAATCCTGCAAAGTTTCACTGAGCAAACGTTTGGCTTCGTCCATAAGCTCCTCGCTTTCCCTTACATACACAAAACCTCTTGAAACCACGTCCGGACCGGCAAGTATCTCGCCTGACATCCTGTCTATGGTCGCTACGGCAATTATAAGACCGTCCTGTGCAAGATGCTTTCTGTCCCTGAGCACGATCGCTCCGACATCGCCGACTCCGAGACCGTCAACAAGAACCTTTCCTGCCGGAACCTGTCCCGTAACCTTCATATCTACTCCGTCAGTCTCAATAACGTTGCCTATTTCTCCGATAATAATATTGCTTTCAGGTATTCCTACAGACATAGCGGTATCCTTATGCTTGACAAGATGCTTATACTCGCCGTGTACCGGAATAAAAAACTTTGGCTTGGTTATCGAAAGGATAAGCTTCTGCTCCTCCTGACAGGCGTGACCGGAAACGTGAACGTCATACATAGCCTCATAAACTACCTCGGAGCCAAGCTTCATAAGCTCGTTTACCACTCTTGTTACATATTTTTCATTTCCCGGAATAGGATTTGCAGAGATAATAATAAAATCCTGCGGAGTTATAGACACCTGACGGTGCTCACCCATAGCCATTCTGGTAAGCGCCGACATAGGCTCACCCTGACTTCCGGTAGTTACTATACACATTTTCTCGGCGGGGTATCTCGATATCATGTCAATATCGACAAGAACTCCCTCCGGGACTTTAAGATAGCCCAACTCGATACCCTTACCCATTACGTTGACCATGCTTCTGCCCGAAACAGCAACTTTCCTTCCCGTAGCCGCAGCTCGGTTTATTATCTGCTGAACCCTGTGAATATTTGAGGCGAAGGTAGCTATAATGATCCTCTTGCCGTCTGCCTGAGAAAACAGCTTTTCAAAGCTTTCTCCCACCTTGCGCTCGCTCATGGTATATCCCGGACGCTCTGAATTAGTGGAATCCGACATAAGCGCCAGAACGCCTTTGTTTCCAAGCTCCGCAAACCTGGCAAGATCAATGATACCACCCTCTATAGGAGTATAATCGACCTTAAAGTCACCGGTATGGATAATTACGCCGGCCGGAGTATGAACAGCCATTCCCACGGCATCTGGAATAGAGTGATTGACTCTTATAAACTCAACCGCCATACATCCCAGCTTTACCGTCTGTCTGGGCGTAACGGTATTAAGCTGTACCGAGCCAAGAAGTCCGTGCTCCTTAAGCTTTCCCTCCAGCAGACCAAGCGTCAGTCTTGTTCCGTAAACAGGAACATTGAATTTTTTTAAAAAATAAGGCAGCCCGCCGATATGATCTTCGTGACCGTGGGTGATTACCACGCCTCTGAGCTTGTCGATATTTTTTTCAATATACGTGAAATCGGGGATAACTATATCTACACCCAGCATCTCACTGTCGGGAAATGCCAGTCCGCAGTCGATAACAAACATATCGTTCGCACATTCGATACAGGTAAAATTCTTTCCGATCTCGTTAAGTCCTCCCAGCGGTATGATTTTGACCGGGGTTTTTCTCTGCGGATCCCTAGGAGAACGCCTTTGCGTCTGCCTGGATCTCAACGTTCCCGACGCCGGTTTTGAAGTCTCGCCTTTTCTGTTCGTATTCAGATTAGGCAGACTTTTGACCGTTTTCTTTGCCCTGAGTTCCGCAGAAGCCTGATCGACGGAAACAACCCCGTCTGTCTCCTGATTTTTTACGTTATTCGTCCTTCTGATAAATTTTCTTGCAGTATTCTTTGCACCGTTTCCGTTCTGAATATCCATTTACACGATTCTCAAGACCTGACCGTATGTCTGAATTAAGGCAACACAAACAAACGGCAGGCCGTGATAATACTCCTTCCTTCTCGAGCTTTCAGCTCGGTTTTATTCGATTTTTCCGTTGCATTACAGCCGGAATGCTCAAGCAGCGAGAAAACCGCCGTTTTATTTCAATGACGTAATAGTGGGATCAGGCGATTCCGGCGCAGGTGATCGCAAAAAATGCGATTCGTCCGAACAAAAATATCTGATATTATTGTACTCTCTTTTTGAAGTCTTGTCAAGTGATTTTTTATGAATCTCTTACAATTACTTCCTTATCTGATCTTCCGCGGCTTTGATTTTCTGCTGTATCTCGTCACATAATGAACAGGCGGTTTCAGACTTGAAGCTTTCTGCAAATATCATTATTCCGCTTCCGCTTTTCAGCGGTCTTATTATCGCTCTCGATTCGTCTCCCTGATATACCACGCCTTCCGAGCCTCCGGACTTCGCCAGAGTAAATTCCTTTATAAGCCTGCTGGGATTGCAGTTTACGCTGACAAATCTCTGGGTAGTATAAAATCTCGGGATATCGTTTACCGCCTCGGACAATGTTATTCCCTTGTCCGACAGATACGACAGAATCATGACCGCCAGCACAAGACCGTCCCTCACAAAGAAATTATCGGGCCTTTTTGCAACCTTTCTCGCCTCCTCGTCCTCATCGCTGTCGGAGCAGTTGTAATACCGGTAGAGCCTGCCGTTCTCCTCCTCCGCAAGGCTGTCCGCTCCCATCGGGAACGAGTACGGGATCGAAACGGGTATTTTATTCTCATACGCTATCTTCATTGCCAGAAGCACAAGACGCTCATGGAAAACATATCCCGTTTTATCGTTGTAGGCTGAGCAGGAACAGCCGTCCGGCGAAAGATGAAAAATTATGCGCTCGCCGTCTATATCGTTTCTCGAATGGAACAATTCCTCGCTTATCCTCGCCGTTTTCGCATCTGAGATTCTGATTTCCGCGTTTACTCCACGGAATTTTGCCGGAAGCATATCGCGCAGAAACATTTCGTATAATACCGGTACTCCGCGCATATCAAGCCTTCTGCCATAGCTGTGATATGAAAGCTGACGGAAATCATACCTGTTGAACGCTTCCTCTATTTTGTGCTCGGTCTTTCTTTTCAGCGGAATGCCGCCTCTCTCCATAAGCTTTATCTTTTCCGAATAATCGGCGGCAGCAAAGCATCCCAGCTTTGCGGTAAGTCTGTTTACCGCAAACATTACCTGCTGTGCCGTACATTCGCCAAGATCGAAAACCGTTATACCGCTGGAAAGCAAGCCTGCAATAAAGCTTGAGCACAAGGCTTCTGCGCTGGGGCCGCCGCTCCATCCCGCTACTGCAACATCTCCGATATCCATTGCCGTTCCGACCGCCATTCCGAATCTGGCAGTATCTGACGGCAGAGTTATGCAGGAGTCGAACCCGTAAGAACAGTCGTCGTCAATAAAGGCGGGCTTTCCCATTCCTATTCTGACGTTTTCCCCGACTACCGAACCGTGAGCAACGTCCTTACCCGCCCATATCTTTACTCCGTCCAGTATTCTCGCACCCTCGCCTATGCAGCTTCTTTCGCCCACAACCGAATTTTCTCCGCAGCACGCAGACCGCATCAGCCTTGCGCCGGGGCATATGACGCAGGACATAAGCTCGCATCTTGACGAAATATAAGCCCCTCTTCCTATATAAGCTCCGCATATTCTGGTACGCTTTTCAATATACGCTCCGTCGTCAATAACGCTGCCGGGCTCAATAACGCTGCCGGATTCTATCACAACGTTTCTGCCGATATACACCGGAGGAATTATTGAAACCCCGCTGAAATTACTGAGCGTATCGGTATAAATTCCTCCGTCGTTCTGCTTAGCTGAAAAGGAAAGTCCCATCTTTCCTTCAAGAATACTTTTCTGACAATCCAGAAAGCCCTGCGCATCGGTTATCCTATGCCAGAAATCCACGGTTCCGTAGGTGTATATCTTACAGCCGTCTGAAATCATCTGCGGCACGATATCCTCTATAACGTCGGTAAATGAATTAAAATCATAATTTTCAAGCGCGCTTGAGGAAAGCACATAAACTCCGGTAAAAGCATGGACTGCCGACGTGTTTTCGGCGCTGGGATATTTAGCCGATGACGTGATCGTATTGTTTTTATCGATCGCAAAGCATATATGCTTGTTTGTCTGCGGCTCCTGTCTTGTAACAAATGTCGCTTCGGACTTTTTAGCCTTATGATAATCCATGATCCCGTTCAGATCGAAATCAAATACGCAGTTTGCTTCGCACACAAGAATATCCTCTCCGTTTCTTGCGGCATATGCAACTGCCGGAGCGGTCCCAGTTTCTTCCGCACTGGTAAAATACAGCTTCATCCCTTTGTATTCGCAGGATTCAAACTCCTCTATAACCTGACCTCCAAGATACCCAAGCGCCAGAGTAGCCTCCTTAAAGCCTGCTTTTTTAAGCTGATCCAGGGTGTATGCCACTACACTTTTACCGAGTATCCTCAGAAGTGCTGCGGGCGTACAAGCGGTCATAGGCATGAGCCTTTCTCCTCGTCCTCCGCATAAAATAACAGCCTGCATAAAATATACCTCCGTAATAAATATTTGTATTTATTATTGGTACGATAATGCAGTTTATTCAACAGACCTGTTCAGTAATCTCCGTACATATACGCTTCACATATGTATCAATTATTATTTAGATAAAACAAAAAAATAATCAATATGTCTTTTCAAGAAAACTTTATTGTGCTATAATATCCTTATGCCGAATTACTGCTGCGATTTTCTTTTTTAAGCGTATTGGCGCAAAACGAATATGCGGATTTTGCAAGCACGCTCTAGTTGCAGAGTTGTTTTCATACCGGCGCAAACATGAAAGGAAGATTTATAGTATGGCAGAAAATTATAACCTTCTGAAAAACAAAGCACTTGAAAAATATTTTTCCGGCTTAAATAAGGAACAGCAAAAAGCCGTTTTCAAAATAAATGGTCCACTGCTTATTCTTGCAGGTGCAGGAAGCGGAAAAACCACCGTTCTTATTAACAGGATCGCCAACATGATATATTTCGGAAACGCTTATAACAGCGAAAGCGGCTACGGGCTTCATTCGGACGATGATCTGCGTTTTTTAAAGGAATATGCCGACGGCAGGACCGATGACAGCGCAAGGCTCGCCGATATAGTCGCTTATGAATGTGTAAAACCATGGAGTATTCTTGCAATCACCTTTACAAATAAAGCTGCGGGAGAACTGAAAAGCCGTCTGTCCAATATGCTCGGAGAAGCCGGAACACAGATAACTGCGGCAACGTTTCACTCGGTCTGCGTACGTATTCTCAGGCGCGAGGGCGAGAAGCTCGGGTACGGCAACAACTTTACGATATATGATTCGGACGATTCTCAGCGCGTAATAAAGTCGGCTTTGCAGGAACTTGATATTTCAGATAAAATGTTTCCTCCCAAAGCGCTTCTTTCCGAGATCTCGCATCAGAAAGATATGATGATCGAGCCCGACGAATTTCTTGCCGCCGCCAATCAGGATTACCGCCTTATAACTATCGGAAGGGTCTATAAGCGCTATCAGCGTAAGCTGATAGACGCTGACGCTATGGATTTCGACGATATTATCTGCAATACGGTCAAGCTGTTCGAGCAGGAACCTGACGTGCTGGATCATTATCGTAATTTATATAAATATATCATGGTAGACGAATATCAGGATACAAATAAGGTTCAGTTCCGTCTTATTTCCCTTCTTTCGGAAAAATACAAAAACCTCTGCGTTGTCGGCGACGACGACCAGAGCATTTATAAATTCAGAGGCGCAACTATTGAAAATATCCTGTCCTTTGAGGATACCTTCTCCTGCGATCCGGAAACAGACGTTATAAGACTTGAACAGAACTACCGCTCCACACAGAATATCCTCACCTGTGCTAACGAACTTATAAAGAACAACAGAGGAAGAAAGGGAAAAAATCTCTGGACAGACAAAGGCGACGGAGAAAAGGTCGTTGTATACAGATCCGCTACCGAAAAAGGCGAGTCGGCGTTTATTACCGAAACGATACTTGAAAATGTCAACAACGGCAGAAAATTCGGAGATCATGCGGTGCTTTACAGAATGAACGCCCAGTCCAACTCAATAGAGCAGGCGTTTATAAAAAGCGGTATACCTTACCGCATATTCGGCGGACTGAAATTCTACGACAGAAAAGAAATCAAAGACATTACAGCCTATCTTTCCGTGATAAACAATCATTCGGATATGCTCAGGCTCAGGCGGATCATAAACGAACCCAAGCGCGGCATAGGAGACGCAACGGTCGGTACCCTGGAGCAGATCGCTTCCGATCTCGGAGACGATCCGATAAATGTCATGCTGAATTCTCCCGATCTTGCTCCCCTTGCAAAAAAATCAAAGGTCCTTCATTCGCTTGCAGAAATGTTCAATTACCTTACGGATATTGCCGAAACGCTTTCCCTCGAAGAACTGCTTGACGAGCTGCTGAGCAAAAGCGGATATGAAAAGTATCTTAGGGAGCAGGGCGAAGAAGGGCTCATGCGCCTGGAAAATATAAACGAGCTGAAATCCACAATGGCTAATTATGAGGAAAACGGCGAAGAACCGTCGCTCTCCGGATTTCTGGAAGAAATCTCGCTGTACACCGATATTGACAGCTTTGACGAAAGCTCCGATTATGTGGCGATGATGACGATGCATTCCGCAAAAGGCTTGGAATTTCCCTGCGTTTTCGTAGTCGGAATGGAGGAAAACATATTCCCCTCCGCCCGCAGCATGGATTCCGAGGCTGATATAGAAGAGGAGCGGCGTCTTGCATATGTAGCGCTTACCCGTGCAAGAGAGCGGCTGTATCTTACTCATGCCGCCGAGAGGATGCTTTACGGCCGTACCGAGCGCAACCGCATTTCACGCTTTGTCAAGGAGCTTCCGCCGGATAATTGTGTTAAAAAGGAAGAGCAGGGACTTTCCTCTGCGCTGGCTCAGTCAAGCGGCGGCGTTCAGCCGACCCACAGTATGACGCTCCAGCAGCAGCTTGCTCAGAAACGTTCGGATAAGACCGAAACCGTGACCGAGATATTCAGTCCGGGTGACCGCGTCCGGCACCGTATTTTCGGAGAAGGTACCGTTCTCACCGCAAAGAGAATGGCGAACGACACCCTGCTTGAGATTGCTTTTGAAAGCAAGGGAACAAAGAAAATCATGGCCAACTTTGCTAAGATAAAGAAAATATAATAAAGTCAATTTGAATATCAGTAAATTATGACCTCTCAACAGAGGTTACAGAGTTTTAATAAAATCCTCCAAAAGCCTTGAAAATAAAGGATTTATCGCAATGTGTCCGCCTTATCTCTTTATGCGGTTACACATAAGTTTACTCTTGCCCTCATTGCTCATAAGAGCAAATACAAGGGCAAGAAAATCTCTTAACTGGACCACTGTCAAAAAAGTAGACAAGCAAAGCAGAAAAA
>ULOG01032321.1_pt1 | contig 12692 bp, 9 predicted proteins | sample 1952401 | NCBI WGS metagenome assembly ULOG01 (sample SAMEA4835598, study PRJEB28245) | human gut metagenome | biome: gut microbiome; material: fecal sample | place: Denmark | collected 2008
CTCCCTGCCGCATCTATCAACACATCTAACACACAACCATACCGACCTGGCACGAATGTCTGGTGAAACTCATCTGTTGCTGCAAATGCTATTGCTATAACTGCTGATATGACGAATCCTTACACCCTTAATCCCATCAACTATAAGTGCAATCATTACAAATATTGAAAAAATTGCATATTCTGTCATATGTGCAGCTTTTCTTATTGGAAACTGCACCGCCTCTATCATACTTTCCCTGTTATTCTCATTACAATCTATAATTCCAGCCTTATCACACACTGTAAGTATAATATCCGCCGCCTTATAGCTTAGCCCTGATGACTCTTCCCCATCCTGCTTTGAAAAGCCAAATATAATCATTGCCATAACAATGGCTGGGAGCCATATCAATATCTTTTTTATGCTCATATTCAAATCTTTTAATATACACCTATGTTATTATCAAACTATTCTGCTATTTTTTTAATATCAAGCTGCATATTCTATTCTAACCTCCTTAATTGGTTTCAAAAACTCATCTACATCACTCCCATTGCATATATATAATTACGTATATTTATTTTTCGATTATTATATCATTCAATTTTTAAATTTTCAATTATGTAGTGTTCTAACCAACTTAAAACAAGCCCACAAAACCAATTTCACAAGGTTTTGTGGGCTTATATAACTATCTGAAATATCTTATACCAGCTATAATATTAGAGTGTAACAACTCTCATTGTATTAGTAAGACCTCTCTTAGCTGATGGATCAGATGTTGTAGCGATACCGGCAGATACGATAACTGTATCTCCTTCTTCTACATATCCAGCCTGCTCAGATACAACTAAAGCGTGCTCAATAATCTTATCTGTTGAAGTCTCTGTAGCTGTCTTTAATGGTCTTACTCCCCAATAAATCTGCATCTTTCTAAGAACATTATCATATGGTGAGCAGCCGATAATTTCTGCATTTGGCTTTAATTTAGATGTAAGTCTTGCTGTGAATCCTGAAATTGTTGGGCATACAATAGCCTTTGCATTAAGGTTATCAGCAGTCTGAACTGTTGCGTTACATACAGCACTTGAAATGCTTCTCTTGCTGTGAACCTTAGCGATATCTGCAGATCTTCCCTTGATATCCTGCTCTGTTCTTTCAGCAATCTTAACCATCATCTTTAATGCTTCAAGTGGATACTTACCATTAGCTGTTTCACCTGAGAGCATAACCACGTCTGTACCATCATAGATAGCGTTAGCAACGTCAGTAACCTCGGCTCTTGTAGGACGTGGATTTCTAATCATAGAATCTAACATCTGTGTAGCTGTAATAACTGGCTTATATGTTGCGTTACACTTCTTGATAATTTCCTTCTGGTAATGAGGAACATCTTCTGCTGGAATCTCTACACCCATATCACCTCTGGCAACCATAATTCCATCAGCAACTTTGATAATTTCATCAAGATTTTCAATACCCTCTGCATTCTCAATCTTAGCGATAACCGGAATATCAGCACCATGCTCCCATAAGAGCTGCTTGATTTCCTGAATACAAGCTGCATTTCTTACGAATGAAGCTGCAATAAAATCAAATCCCTGTTCAATACCAAATATAATATCATCTTTATCTTTATCTGTAATACCTGGAAGCTTAATGCTTACGTTAGGTACATTAACACCCTTCTTAGAACCAAGTTCACCACCATTGATTACTGTACATACGATATCCGTACCATCGACTACCTCTTCTACTCTAAGCTCAATAAGACCATCATCAATAAGAATAGTATTACCATTAGCTACATCTGCTGGAAGACCTGCATAAGTAATCATATCAATAGTATCATCACCTACAATATCTCTTGTTGTAAGTGTGAACTTCTGACCTTCCTTAAGTGTAACCTTCTTGTCATCCTTAAGCACACCAGTTCTGATTTCTGGTCCTTTTGTATCAAGAAGTGTAGCTATAGGCTTGTTAATCTCTTCCCTTACGCTCTTAACTAATGCAAAACGGCCTGCCTGTTCTTCATGGTCACCATGTGAGAAATTAAATCTTGCAATATCCATACCACTAAGTGCAAGCTGCTTAATAAGCTCTCTATCATTAGTGTTAGGACCCATAGTACATATAACCTTAGTCTTTTTCATTATAACCTCCAAGTAAATAAAATAAATTAAATTCAAAACAATCCAACAAATTATACTTAATAACACATAAAATAGCAATACCCATTCTGAAATTGTTATGATAATTAAGTGTTATTAATAATATATACCATCATATTACCATATATTATTGTGTTTTGCCAATATGAATATGTGTATATAAATGGTCATTACAATATTCATAATTGCCAGCACATTTTGAGCAGAATCTGAACACAAGATTTTCATCGTCTAATTCCGTTCTTCCACACACAGCACATTTGTGCTTAGGTGTTCCATTAGCAGGTCTGTATGGCTTATTAGCCCCCTGCCATGTTGTCTTTTCACTATTGGCATTATAAAATGTTTCATTAAAGCTCTGTCTGCTGCCATTATTCTTCTGTGCTTTTCCTGCTGTATGCATAGCCTTATTATAATTCTTCTGTGTAGAAGTCTTAAAAGGTCTTCTCTTAGACACTGTAATGAATATTATAAAGTTAATCATAGACACTAAAGCTGCAATCGCATTGGCATAACATCCCATTCCGCTTCCTGACAGAAGTCCTGCATTGTATAAACCTTTCCACATAGTCCAGCCAAAGTTCACTCCGCTTACTGCAATTGTTGGAACAATAAAGCCTCCAAGAATAATTATTGCAAATACTATTCCATCAAGGAGTGCCATCCATTTAATCTTGATCGGTATTACAAAGAACAACAACACTTCCATATCCGGATGTTCCATAGCAAAAGCCATAAATAAAGCAAGGTTAATATAATGTGTGCTCATATTAAAACTTATGCCAAATATAAGATATATTATAAGAGCCGCAATTATATTAAGTATTACTCCAGAGAAGAAATACACATTAAACTTAAATGACCCCCATATATTCTCTAACACTGTTCCTATAAGATAATAGAAATAAAGTGAAAAGAATACAAATATTATGCTTGTTGATGGTGGCTGTATAATAAATGTTACAAGCCGCCATATCTGTCCCTTAAATATATATGCAAAATCCAATGAAAGATATGTGCTGTAAACCCCAGGTGCAAACACCTCGAATACAAAACCTACAGCATATAACACAATAATATACATCATTAAATTCTGTATTGCATATTTAGAATACTTTCTTTCTAGTTTCTGAAACCAATCCATTAAACTCCTCATTTCCGCAGGAATAATTCCCACATTATTAAATTATGTATATTTAAAGCGATTTAATAATAAAAGTATAAAAACAAAACCTATGTTTGTCAATTATATAACAATAATAGTATTATTAATTTTATATAAACAATGTTCTAACAAGTGTTGAATTTCTGTGTCATTTCTTATATAATATGTCGGATTGTAACTTTTCGATTTTATTATATATTTTTCGACACAATATAATTAACAAGGAGGTCGGCTCTGCCGTAATGACTATGAACAAATACAGATTAGGTATTGATATTGGCTCTACAACAGTAAAGATCGCTATTCTTGATGATAATAATAATATTTTATTTTCTGACTACGAAAGACATTTTGCTAATATTCAGGAGACCTTACAATCTCTTCTTGAAAAGGCTGTCGCTCAGTTAGGTGAATTTGAAATATACCCTGTTATCACAGGTTCTGGCGGACTTACACTTGCCAAGCATCTTGAAGTACCATTTACACAGGAAGTTGTCGCTGTATCTACAGCACTTCAGGATTATGCACCTCAGTGTGATGTTGCAATAGAACTTGGTGGTGAAGATGCCAAGATTATATATTTTACTAATGGTATCGACCAGCGTATGAATGGTATATGTGCAGGTGGTACAGGTTCTTTCATCGACCAGATGGCTTCACTTTTACAGACAGATGCTTCTGGTCTTAATGAGTACGCCAAGAATTACAAGTCAATATACCCTATTGCCGCAAGATGTGGTGTATTTGCCAAATCAGACATACAGTCTCTAATTAACGAGGGTGCTACTAAGGAAGATTTATCAGCTTCTATTTTTCAGGCTGTTGTCAACCAGACAATCTCTGGTCTTGCGTGTGGCAAGCCTATCCGTGGCAATGTGGCATTTCTTGGTGGTCCGCTTCATTTCTTATCAGAACTTAAGCAGGCATTTATCCGCACATTAAGCTTAACACCTGAACAGGTTATAGCACCTGACCACTCTCATTTGTTTGCGGCAGTTGGCTCTGCTATGAATTATGATGAAAATGTATGTGTAAATGTTGCAGATATTATCAAAAGACTTTCAGGCAAAATCAAGCTTGAATTTGAAGTTGAACGTATGGAACCACTTTTTGCCAATCAGTTAGCTTATGATGATTTCACTAAAAGACATAATGCACATCATGTAAAGACTGCTGATATAAGCACTTATGAAGGTAACTGCTACCTTGGTATTGATGCAGGCTCTACAACAACTAAAGCTGCTTTAGTAGATGAAGATGGTAATTTATTATACTCATTTTACTCAAGCAACAACGGTTCTCCTCTTGATACTACAATCAAGGCTGTTAAAGACATTTATACAAAGCTTTCACCTAAGGCTAAGATTGTGCAGGCCTGTTCAACAGGTTATGGTGAGGCTCTTATCAAGTCAGCACTTATGCTTGATGAAGGTGAAGTTGAAACTGTGTCCCACTTCTATGCTGCTGCATTCTTTGACCCTGAGGTTGACTGTATTATAGATATCGGCGGACAGGATATGAAGTGTATTAAGATAAAGAACCAGACAGTTGATTCTGTCCAGCTTAATGAAGCCTGTTCTTCAGGATGTGGTTCATTTATCGAAACATTTGCAAAGTCGCTTAACTACTCTGTTCAGGACTTTGCCAAAGCTGCACTTTTTGCCGAGCACCCTATTGATTTAGGTACAAGATGTACAGTATTTATGAACTCTAAAGTCAAGCAGGCTCAGAAAGAAGGTGCGGAAGTCGCTGATATTTCTGCCGGTCTTGCTTATTCAGTTATCAAAAATGCTTTATATAAAGTTATTAAGATTGCTGACCCTAACGACCTTGGAAAGCACATTGTTGTACAGGGTGGTACTTTCTATAATGATGCAGTATTAAGAAGTTTTGAAAAGATTACAGGTGTTGATGCCATAAGACCTGATATTGCTGGTATTATGGGAGCATTCGGAGCTGCTCTTATCGCAAGGGAAAGATATGACGGCATATCTGAATCATCAATGCTTTCAATAGATAAGATCAACCGTCTTACATATGAAACAACACTTACAAGATGTAAGGGTTGTACTAACAGTTGTCACCTTACTATTAATAAGTTCTCTGGTGGCAGGCAGTTTATAACTGGTAACAGATGTGAAAGAGGTCTTGGAAAAGAACGAAATAAAGAACATCTTCCTAACCTTTTTGATTATAAATTCCATAGACTTTTTGATTATGAACCATTATCCGCTGACCTTGCAGTGCGTGGAACTGTTGGTATTCCTAGAGTACTTAATATGTATGAGAACTATCCTTTCTGGTTCACATTCTTTACTAAGCTTGGATACCGTGTAGTTCTTTCGCCTCAATCCACAAGAAAGATTTATGAATTAGGTATTGAATCAATACCTTCTGAGTCTGAGTGTTACCCAGCCAAGCTTGCACACGGACATATAAGCTGGCTTATCAAGAAAGGCATTAAATTCATATTCTACCCTTGTGTTCCTTATGAACATAAAGAGATTGATAACACTAATAACCACTATAACTGCCCTATTGTAACTTCTTATGCAGAAAATATTAAGAACAACGTTGAAGAATTAAAGACAGAAAATATAGATTTCAGAAATCCTTTCCTCTCATTTGAAAGTGAAGAAATTCTTGCCAAACGACTTAAAGCAGAATTTCCTTTAATTCCCGCACCAGAAATCAAGGCTGCTGTTCACGATGCGTGGGAAGAACTGATGCAGTCAAGAACTGATATGCATAATAAAGGTGAAGAAGTTATTAAATACCTTAAAGAAAATAACAAACGTGGTATTGTACTCGCTGGAAGACCTTACCATATTGACCCCGAGATTAACCATGGTATTCCAGAACTTATCAACTCATATGGAATAGCCGTTCTTACTGAGGACAGCGTTGCCCACCTTGGCAATGTTGAAAGACCACTTATTGTTATGGACCAGTGGATGTACCACTCACGTCTGTATGCCGCAGCAAGCTATGTCAAGACTCAGGATAATCTTGATCTTATACAGCTTAATTCATTCGGCTGTGGACTTGATGCAGTTACTACAGATGCCGTTAATGATATTCTTACTAAGTCTGGCAAAATATATACAGTTCTTAAAATTGATGAGGTTAATAACCTTGGTGCTGCAAGAATACGTGTCAGATCACTTATTGCTGCACTTAAAGTAAGGGACAAGAAAAATTACCAGCGACAGTTAGTTTCAAGTGCATACAAGCGTGTTGAATTCACACCTGAGATGAGAAAGAATTACACTATTCTCTGCCCTCAGATGTCACCAATACATTTTGACCTGCTTGAACCTGCTCTTAATTCGTGTGGATATAACTTCGAAGTTCTTGCCAATGATAATAAATCGTCTGTAGATATGGGACTTAAATATGTTAATAATGATGCCTGCTACCCTTCTTTAATGGTTGTCGGACAGATTATGAACGCGGTTCTTTCCGGTAAATATGATTTAAGCAAGACTGCCATTATAATTACGCAGACTGGTGGTGGCTGTCGTGCTTCTAACTATATTGGATTTATAAGACGTGCTCTTGAGAAAGCTAATCTTGCATACATACCAGTTATTTCTTTAAGTGCACAAGGACTAGAGTCTAACTCAGGCTTTAAGTATGATCTGCCTATGTTAAAGAAAGCTATGATGGCTATTGAATACGGTGATGTATTTATGAATGTTGTATACAGAACAAGACCTTATGAGAAGGAAAAAGGCTCTGTTAACGCCCTTCACGAACATTGGAAAGAGATATGTATAAAGCAGCTTACTTCTGACAAAGTAAGAATGAAAGACTTCAATAAAAATCTGCGTGATATAGTTCACGATTTTGATAATATTGAACTTCTTGATATTAAAAAACCTAGAGTTGGTGTTGTTGGAGAAATTCTTGTTAAATTTCTTCCCGCCGCTAACAATTATCTTGTAGATTTATTGGAAGCTGAAGGTGCTGAAGCTGTTGTTCCAGATCTTATGGGATTTCTTCTTTATTGTGCAGAAAATGCTAACTTCAAACACAAGTACCTTGGTGCTTCATCTAAGTCAGCATTTATCAATAACGTGGTAATTAAATTGCTTGAGTGGTTCAGAAAAGCTGGTAACGAAGCATTAGCACAGAGCAAGAGGTTTGATGCTCCATCTTCAATTAAAGAAACTGCTGCTCTTGCCAAAGACCTTGTGTCACTTGGTAACCAGACTGGTGAAGGCTGGCTTCTTACTGGTGAAATGATTGAGCTTATTCATAACGGTGCTGGAAATATTGTATGCTGTCAGCCATTTGCCTGCCTTCCTAACCACATTGTTGGTAAGGGCGTAATCAAAGAATTACGTGCAGCATTCCCTGAAGCTAACATAATCGCCGTGGATTATGACCCAGGTGCATCAGAAGTTAACCAGCTTAACAGAATTAAGCTTATGCTTGCTACTGCTAACAAGAACCTTTAATGTCTGATGTTTGCTAAATCAGATTTATTATCGTGAACTTATATAAAAGGCTGAGTGTTGCATATTTATTGTATACATATGTGTTATAGAAACATCTGTATATAATAAATATGCTGAAATATTTAATTTCAATATATTGAAATTAAATAATTTCAAGTGTATAATACTAATAAATGGAGGTCGGTAATATGAACTTTTTATTATTTTTAGGACCAATTATCGGTGTTGCAGTTGCTATCTTTGCAGTTGTAGTAATTATTGCTGTAATAGGAGCTGTTGCAGGTTCAGAAGAAGATTTTGATGAATAGACATTTCTTCCGTAGTTTTATTTCCTAAGCAAAAAGCAGCGTTGATTGACAATCTACTATTAAAGGTTGTCAATCAACGCTGCTTTTTATTTATTTTAAAATATTCATAATATCAGATATTCTCTATCTGCCAGTCAATAGGCTCAACTCCATGGCTTTCAAGGAATTCGTTACATTGGCTGAAATGCCTGCATCCAAAAAATCCTCTATATGCTGATAAAGGACTAGGGTGTGGACACTTTAATATAAGATGCTTAGGATTGGTAAGCATAGGTATCTTTCTCTGTGCTGGTGAACCCCAGAGCATATATACTATCGGTCTGTCCTGCATATTAACCGCATTGATAACTGAATCAGTGAACTGTTCCCAGCCCATTCCCTGATGTGAATTAGCATTATGAGCTCTTACTGTTAATACTGTATTTAACAATAGTACGCCTTGATCAGCCCATTTTTTAAGGTAGCCATTATTAGGATAATAACAGCCACAGTCATCGTGTAATTCTTTATATATATTCTGTAGTGACTTAGGAATAGGATTGCCCGGAAGAACCGAAAAACTAAGCCCATGTGCCTGATTTACCTCGTGATATGGGTCTTGTCCTAATATGAGCACTTTAACATCTTTTAAAGGTGTAAAATGAAATGCATTAAAAATATCGTCTGCTGGAGGATAGACAACACATCTGCTATATTCGTCTTTTACAAATGTATACAACTTTTTGTAATAATCTTTCTTAAATTCATCACTTAAAGCATCTTTCCAATCATTAGTTATCATTGACATAATAACACCCTCCAATATCTACTTAACTAATCTTATAGGTATTCCCTTATCAGATAAATACTGCTTTAAATCATTTATCTCCATCTCTTTATAATGGAATAAAGAAGCAGCTAATGCAGCATCTGCCATACCTTCTGTAAAGGCATCATAAAAATGCTCCATATTGCCAGCCCCGCCAGAGGCTATAACTGGAATTGATACATTAGAGGCAACCTCTCTTGTAAGTTCAATATCGTATCCTGCTTTAGTACCATCACAGTCCATACTTGTAAGAAGTATCTCTCCTGCTCCAAGCTGTTCTGCCTTAACAGCCCACTCAACAGCATCAATATTCATATCAACTCTTCCACCATTCTTATAAATGCTCCAATGACCATCTTCCTGTCTTTTGGCATCTATTGCAACAACCACACATTGACTGCCGAACTTATCAGCCGCCCTTGATATAAGTGTTGGATCCATAATTGCCGCTGAATTAATAGATATCTTATCAGCACCTTCTCTTAAAAGCACCTTAAAATCATCTACTGTTCGTATTCCTCCGCCTACAGTGAATGGAATAAATACTTTTTCAGCAACTTTTCTTACTAAATCAACAGTTGTATTTCTTCCGTCACTTGAAGCTGTTATATCAAGAAATACAAGCTCATCAGCTCCTGATTTGTCATACATTGCAGCAACTTCAACTGGGTCTCCAGCATCCTTTAAATCAACAAAATTAGTACCTTTTACAACTCGTCCATCTTTGCAGTCAAGGCATGGTATAATTCTTTTAGTAAACATATAACATTCTCCATTCTATAATTCAGCAAAATTTTTAAGTATTCTTAAGCCTGTTTCACTACTCTTTTCTGGGTGGAACTGACACGCAAAAAGATTACCTTTTTCTACTGAAGCATGAATATGTGTTGAATATTCAGTAGACGCTGCTACAATATCATCATTATCAGCTTTTAGATAATATGAATGTACAAAATATACATATGGATTAGCATTGATTCCTGCAAACAATCTCGCATCATCCTTAACATTTAAGGAATTCCAGCCCATATGTGGTATCTTAAAGCCTTCCTTAGCTGGAATTTTAAATATCTTTCCTGGAAGAAGGTTAAGACCTTCAGCTCCTGGTGTCTCTTCGCTTTCCTTGAATAAAAGCTGAAGTCCAAGGCATATTCCAAGAAATGGTGTATCCTTAGCTACAACATTTTTAATTGTATCTACAAGTCCAAAACGATCCAGATTGTTCATCGCATCACCAAATGAACCTACTCCAGGAAGAATAACTTTATCTGCCTGAAGTATCTCACTTGGGTCTCTGGATACTATAACTTCTTCACCGAGTGCTATTAACGCTTTCTCAACACTCTTAAGATTGCCTGCATCATAGTCAATAATCGCTATCATTTTACTGCCTCTCCATATGCTTCTATCTTGTAATAATAAGTAACAAAATCGCTATTAGACATATCTGCTAAAGATATAGCTTCTGTCTCTGATATCTTATATGTATCCTTAAGTGCATTGATAATCTTATCATAGCTTTCCTTCATCTTATCATCTACGCCTAATTCTTTACCTTCAGCCCTGTATGTCTGATATCTGTCAACACCCTTTATAAGAGCATTAATTGCCTCTGTATTCATATTCATCTTTCTGTAATTAAGATATGACTCATACTGTCTTTGAACATACATAACAACCTTTGACTGGTTATATATTGTCTCTTCATTACCTGAAAGGTTCATACCACTTAAACTATTATAAACTTTCTCGTATTCGCCATTGATAAAGTAATCTTTAGCTGCATTTACTTTACTGTTGTAATTGATACTATAGCCAAATACCTGTATAAGCATAATAATTCCTGCTATAAGTAATATAAATAAAATGATTGATTTTGGTTTAATCTTAAGAATATCACCTGGTTTAGGTGGTTCTTTAACTTTAACTTTTTTAGGTTTCTTTTCTTTCTTAGGCTTCTTATCTTTTGCCTGTTTAGCCTGCTTTTTCTTTTCTTCTTTCTTAGCTGCAGCCTGTTTCTTCTTCTCCTCAGCCTGAGCCTTTTTTGCTTCCTTAGCCTCAGCCTTCTGCTGATTTTCTATTTGTTCCTGTTCTTCTTCAAGCTTACCTTCTTTTTCCTGCCTAATCTTAAACTGCTGATACCTATACTTAATCTTAGCAATTAAGCCCTTCTTAGGTGCTTCTGGCTGGTCAAGATTAGCTTTACCATGAAATACCTCATCAATGAGCTTCTCATTCTCATCCTGCTCTTTTCCATCATCCACTGTGTTAGTCTTAGCAGTTATTGCATTATCAACAGCCTTTTCAAGCAATTCTCCATCGCCTGTTGCCACATTTGCTTCATTAAGATCATCTTCAATACTTTCAAAGAAAATGTCTTTTATAACAGAAAAAATACCTTTTTTATCTTTTTTCTTTTGTTTTTTATTGTGCTTCTTTTTCATAGAAGCTTTATCAGCCTGTGCTTCATCGGCACTTGAAGCTTTATTCTGCACACTGGCTTTATTAGCTGCTTCTGTGCCATTGTCATCAGATGTGCTATCTAAAGCTACATTTGCCTCATTATCAACATTGCCTAAAGAAGCATTATCTGCTGATGAAGCTGAATTATCGGCTGATGTATCCTCAGCAGCCACCTCATCTTCTGACTGCATACCGTTCTCTTTAAGAAGCTCATTCATAGATGATTCATCTGCATTATCATTCATCTCACCTATAAGATCATCCAAATTCATACTTGCAAGACGGTCTTTTTCGGTATCTGATAAGCCCATATCATCCATAAGCTCATCGTTCTTATCAAGATTAGTACCAGCAGCTTCATCAACTGGAGTGTCATCTAACATCTTATCAATAGCTTCATCTGCCTGCTTATCCTTAGATGTATCATCTGCTTCTGTCTGCTTATCTGCTTCCTGTGCCTTCTTAGCAACTTCCTCAGGAGTTAATTCTGATACTGTATCATCAGTTATAAATGTTTCCTCCGTATCAGAAGCCGCCATATGACGAGGAACTGTCATAACATCTTTTAATAAATCTTCTATATTATCGTCATTAAGATTTCCATCCTCATCATCATATATATTTTCAAATTTAGTACTCTTCTCATTAGACTTTTCAAAGGCTTCCCTTACCTGCTCTTTGATCTGTTCTTCCTCTTCATCCTTATTCTCTGATTGTGCATTCTCATCTTCAGATAATGATTTCAATAAGCCATCAAGGTAATCCTCTTCATTCTCTGCCACAATTCCACCACCTTCGTAAAATTATAAATAAAATTCTACCATAAAGAATATTAATTAACAACATTAACTAACTCTTTCAATACTTCATATGAGTTAATCTTCATTGTACAAGCTTTGTCTGCTATTTCTTTAGGTATCTGATAAAACGTACTATGTGCCCTGTAAAAATGTGCTTTATCATTAATCATAACAATTCTCTCAAATGGCCACCTTATAAGATTAGGATTGTTAAATCCTTCCCCTATCTCAATAACAAGCAGCTTCTTAGCCAATGTCGCTGATAACCATTTGTTGTAGAAATCCCACTGTTTCTCATCTTCATTAATATATGGACAAACCATTCTTTTGGGATTTATTGTTGATTCACCTAGATAATTATGCTTGGTAGACGATATAATAAAATAATTATTCTTATCAAGAAGTTCACCAAACTTATTAAGCATATCTATAAGATTACCATCATTATTATTAAGTGCTTCATCACCAAGACCTATTAATATATAATCATAATCTTTAACATCTTCTCTAATTCTATTACAGTAATCTTGTA
>ULOG01018653.1_pt1 | contig 12590 bp, 6 predicted proteins | sample 1952401 | NCBI WGS metagenome assembly ULOG01 (sample SAMEA4835598, study PRJEB28245) | human gut metagenome | biome: gut microbiome; material: fecal sample | place: Denmark | collected 2008
GCAACTCTCATTGCGCAGGGGATTTCCGCAGTGTTTTCACTTTTGATTTTCTTTAACCGGATGCGTCGATATAAAAGCCGCTTTAACTGGTTTGACATGCAGGAGTTACATTCCATGCTTCGTATTGCAGTACCATCGGTTCTTCAGCAATCCACAGTGTCAATTGGTATGATGATCGTACAGGCGGTTGTAAATCCCTTCGGTACACAGGCGCTGGCAGGTTATGCGGCAACCATGAGAGTAGAGAATGTTTTTTCACTGATGTTTGTATCTATTGGAAATGCGGTTTCGCCCTATGTTTCCCAGAATCTTGGAGCAAAGAAAATTGAACGTATCAAAAAAGGATACCATGCTGCACTGGTGTTGGACCTGTGTTTCGCAGTCCTTGCTTTCATAGTCATTGAAACACTGCACACCCCAATTTCTTCCTTATTCCTTGGAAAAGATGGAACCGCTCTGGCATATCAGGTGTCCGGGGATTATATGAAATGGCTGGGATATTTCTTTATTTTTATGGGTATTAAGATGGCAACAGATGGAGTTCTTCGTGGACTTGGAATTATGCGGCCGTTTCTCATTGCCAATATGGTAAACCTTGCCATTCGGCTGTCAGTTGCCTTGATTTTTGCACCACGTTATGGAATTGCATTTGTCTGGCTTGCTGTACCGGCCGGATGGCTTGCGAATTTTCTGATTTCCTATGGGGCACTTAGAAAATCATGGCCGGTTGATGAAGGAGTTTCATTCCGGTAAATTTTTCTTAAGTTTTGATGGGAAGCTGGATTTGTATGTTAAGAGGTATATTTTCGTTACTGTTCACTGGCAATATCCCGCGAAGCGTGTTGCTGTGAACAGTAACATATTTTCTTATAGACATGATATAGTATGAGTGCTATAATAAAAATAATTTTTTATGGCATTTATTGGCAAACCGGTTGAAAAGCCGGGGCGCAAAGCCAGAAGGAGCTAAAGTCAGATTGAAATCTGGCCATGCCAGCCGGTTGCATCATGCCTCAGTAATAAAAAAAGGTAAATGTTAAATGGGCATTATGGAAAAAGTTCCTGTAAAATTTTTTACAAGGAACTTTTTTTTGTCTTCAAGCGGATATTCGCAACCTCCGCAGGGGACTTACCTGATTCGGTTAAATTTGATGGAAAATAGAGAAGAACAGCAGGAATGGAGAAAAGATGAAAGGAAAAAGAGTGATTGCAGGCATTCTGCTTGTGGGAATTTTAGCAACTGCCCTGGCAGGGTGCAAAAATGCAGATGTTACTAAAAAAGAAAGAGAAAAGCCCGTTATCACCCTGGGCAGTGACAGTTATCCGCCATACAATTATTTGAATGAAGATGGAATCCCCACAGGAATTGATGTGGAACTGGCTACAGAAGCTTTCAGAAGGATGGGGTATCAGGTGGATGTTGTCCAGATCAACTGGGAGAAGAAAAAAGAACTGGTGGAAAGCGGAGAGATCGACTGTATTATGGGCTGTTTTTCCATGGAAGGACGCCTTGACGATTACCGCTGGGCAGGACCCTACATAGCAAGCCGCCAGGTAGTTGCTGTAAATGAGAGCAGTGATATCTATAAACTAAGTGATCTGGAGGGAAAGAACCTTGCCGTCCAGTCCACAACCAAACCGGAAGGCATCTTTCTGAACCGGACAGATGAAAGGATCCCCAAACTGGGCAATCTGATCAGTCTTGGGCACAGGGAACTAATCTATACTTTTCTGGGAAAAGGATATGTAGATGCAGTTGCTGCACATGAGGAATCCATTGTCCAGTACATGAAGGATTATGATGCAAGCTTCCGTATCCTGGAAGATCCGCTGATGGTGGTCGGGATAGGTGTTGCTTTTGCAAAAGAGGATGACAGAGGAATCTGTGAGCAGATGGATCAGACGCTGGAAGAAATGCGTCAGGATGGCACATCCCTGAAAATCATCGAAAAATACCTGGATGATCCCCAGAAGTATCTGGAGGTGGATGATCTTGGATATTAGGAGAAGAATAAAAGTAAAGCGATTCTGGATATTCGGCATTCTGCTTGGAATCTGTGTGACTGCAACTTCCCTGTATTACTTTTTTCAGGCAGAGAAAAAAGAAGCAGAGAACAGGATGGTGAAAACTGTAAACTATGTCAAAGTGCAGTGTTCCACCTATACCCATTATAATGAAGCTTCGGAATCTAAAAGTCTCCTCCGCGCCATTGAAAGTGCCAGACAGATGAGTACGAATATCGACATGGAAACAGAAAACGGCGGCCGGCTAAGCCAGGAGTTTCTGAAAGAAAATCTGCAGACCCTCTGGGTGGATGGTATCCTTGTGCTGGATGCAGAGGGAAAGACAGTCTGCAAATACAGCATGGATGAGGCTCTGACCAATGAGATCACAGATTATCTGCAAAAAGACATTATCATGGATTTTACCGGATATGAAGAAAGATCTTATTCGGAACGGATTGACCGAGAAGACGGATCACGTATCGACATTGCAGCCTGTGCCAGAAAAGATGGGCCAGGTATGGTTGCAATCTATTATTATACATCTTCGGAATTTGTCAGAAATTATACCCTGACAATACAGAACCTTTTAAAGGGCTATAGCACTCAGAAAGATGGAACGATTATTGTTGCAGATAAGGGAACCATCGTTGCCAGCAACGATGAAAGCCTGCTGGGACAGGATACTGCCGGCAACCAGGTTGTCCAGGCAATGAAAGAGCATACAGACAGTCAGCATATTTTTCATTTAAAAAATGAAGGAACCGGATGTTACGGAATCATGCTGAAGCAGCGGGATTATTATATTTATGCCTATCTTCCGGATACAGAAGTATTCCGTAACCTGCCACTAAATGTAACAGCTGTCGTTTTTCTTTATTTACTCATATTCGGTATATTCTGCTTCTGGGGTTACAGAGCGGATCTGGCACACCGGAAACAGGAACAGGAAAAAGATGAAAAATATAAAGCAGAACTTCTGAGAACAGCAAAAAAAGCAGAAGCAGCCAATGAGGCAAAAACCGAGTTTCTACAGCGAATGAGCCATGATATCCGGACACCGATCAATGGAATCTGCGGCATGATCAATGTGGCAGACTATTATGCAGACAATATGGAGAAACAGACGGAATGCAGGGCAAAGATTAAAGAGGCATCTCATCTGTTGCTGGAACTGATAAACGAGGTTCTGGACATGAGCAAGCTGGAGTCAGATGAAGTGGTTCTGGAAGAAATCCCATTTAATCTGAACAGTATTTCTGAGGAAATACTGGGTGTGATCGAACATATGGCTGCGGAGCAGAATATCCGGATCATTTGGGAAGAGAAAGAAGTTACACACTGGAATCTTATTGGAAGTCCGGTGCATGTGAAACGGATTCTGATGAATATTTTGTCTAATGCGGTGAAATATAACAAAGAAAACGGATATGTCTATATCGGCTGTCGGGAAATCCCATCGAAACAGACAGCAATGACCACATTGGAATTTGTCTGCAGAGATACCGGGATCGGAATGGCTGAGGCATTTCAGAAACGCATTTTTGAACCATTTGCACAGGAACATGCAGGAAGCCGCACAAAATTCGCCGGAACAGGACTGGGAATGCCAATTACAAAAAAACTGGTGGAGAAAATGGGCGGAACCATTTCCTTTGAAAGTAAAGAAGGCACAGGGACTACATTTGTGATCCAGATTCCATTCCGGATTGACACAGATATGAAGGACAGGACTGAAGCTGAAGAAAAAACGGAAACTTCTATCCATGGACTCCATGTTCTTCTGACAGAGGATAATGAGCTGAATATGGAGATTGCAGAATTTGTGCTTCAGAATGAAGGCGCTGTGGTGACAAAAGCATGGAATGGACAGAAGGCTGTTGACATATTCAGAAAAAACAGACCTGGAGAATTTGATGTTATTCTTATGGATATTATGATGCCTGTCATGAATGGATATGAAGCAGCAAAGATGATCCGCTCTCTGGACAGAGAGGATGCAAAAGTGATACCGATCATTGCCATGACAGCAAACGCGTTCACTGAGGACAAAATGAGAGCAAAGGAAGCAGGAATGGATGAACATATTGCCAAGCCTGTTGATGGAAAGTTATTAGTAAAAGCGATCAATGAGTTAGTAAAACATAATCAGGAGAAGTTATAATGAAAAAGAAAAAATGGAATAAGATACTTGCTGTGCTTTTGGCGATGGTGACAGCCGTATCACTTCTGTCTGGCTGCGGCGGGAAAAGTGCGGAAAAAGAAGATGCAGAAACCATCACAGTGTATTTATGGAGCACAAAGCTGTATGAAAAATATGCGCCATACATCCAGGAACAGCTTCCGGATATCAACGTTGAATTTGTAGTAGGCAATAATGATCTGGATTTCTATCGTTTTCTGAATGAAAACGGCGGATTGCCGGATATTATAACCTGCTGCAGGTTTTCCCTCCATGATGCAAGTCCTCTGAAAGACAGTCTGATGGATCTTTCCACAACCAATGCTGCAGGTGCTGTCTATGATACATACCTTAACAGTTTCAGAAATCAGGATGGCAGCGTAAATTGGCTTCCTGTGTGTGCAGATGCCCATGGCTTTGTAGTGAACAAAGATCTTTTTGAAAAGTATGATATTCCTCTTCCAACGGATTATGAAAGCTTCGTTTCTGCCTGCCAGGCATTTGATGAGGTGGGTATCCGTGGGTTTACTGCAGACTATTACTATGATTATACCTGTATGGAAACACTGCAGGGTCTGTCTGCATCAGAGCTGTCTTCTGGGGATGGACGTAAGTGGCGTACCATCTACAGTGACCCGGACAATACAAAGAGAGAAGGTCTGGACAGTACCGTCTGGCCGGAGGCTTTTGAACGTATGGAGCAGTTTATTCAGGATACAGGGCTGAGCCAGGATGATCTGGATATGAATTATGATGATGTGGTTGAGATGTACAAAAGTGGTAAGCTTGCCATGTATTTCGGCAGTTCTGCCGGTGTAAAAATGTTCCAGGATCAGGGCATTAACACAACATTCCTGCCATTCTTTCAGCAGAACGGCGAAAAGTGGCTGATGACTACACCATATTTCCAGATAGCTTTAAACCGTGACCTGACAAAGGATGAAACACGTCGGCAGAAAGCAATGAAGGTACTGAACACAATGCTTTCAGAGGATGCGCAGAACAGGATCATTTATGATGGGCAGGATCTGTTAAGCTACAGCCAGGATGTGGATTTCCGGCTTACGGAATATCTGAAGGATGTGAAACCTGTGATCGAAGAAAACCATATGTATATCCGTATTGCGTCAAATGACTTTTTTTCCATTTCCAGGGATGTGGTGTCCAAGATGATCTCAGGAGAATATAATGCAGAGCAGGCTTATCAGTCATTTAATTCCCAGCTTCTTGAAGAAAAATCCACTTCTGAGGATATTGTGCTGGATTCAAAGAAAACTTATTCCAATCGTTTCCATACCAGCGGAGGCAATGAAGCCTATTCTGTTATGGCAAACACTTTGCGCGGTATTTATGGGACGGATGTGCTGATTGCAACAGGAAACAGCTTTACGGGAAATGTACTGAAGGCCGGTTATACAGAAAAAATGGCACGCAATATGATCATGCCAAACGAACTTTCCGCTTACAGCAGTGAGATGAGCGGGGCTGAACTGAAGGAAACGGTCAGAAACTTCATAGAAGGCTACCAGGGAGGCTTTATCCCCTTTAACCGCGGCTCTCTGCCTGTGTTCAGTGGTATTTCTGTAGAAATCAAGGAAACGGATAATGGTTATACATTGAGTAAAGTTACAAAGAATGGAAAACAGATTCAGGACAAGGATACTTTTACTGTAACCTGCCTTGCAGCACCACAACATATGGAAGCTTATCCGGCAGAGGAAAATATTGTATTTGATGGAGGAGATATCTCTGTGGATGATACCTGGACAACATATGTTTCAGATGGTAATGCCATTCTTGCAGAGCCTGAAGACTACATTACTCTGAGGTGAGAAGAATGGATGTTAAGAATCATAATACAAACAGAAAGAAACGGGTTGTGAGAAAACGATGGAATACAGCAGTTCTTATTGCCCTATTTGTTGGAATCCTTTTGACTGTTTTCCAATATTTGGGGTTTGTATCGAAGACTGTTTATGAGGAAAGTGTTTCTCACCTGACAGAAATTTTTCATCAGTCTGATAATATGCTAAGTGAGCTGACAAATAAGAATCTGACTTATCTCCATATATGGGGGGAATATTTGCAGAACACTTCCGATGAAAGTGAAATTCGTGAGTATATAGAGAAAGCACAGGAAGATGCAGGCTTTTTAGATTTTTATTTCCTGTCAGCGGACGGGAACTATAAGATGGCAACAGGTGAAACCGGGTATCTGGGATTGCAGGAAAATATTGAAGATGAGATCCGGCAGGGAAATGATGTGATAACCAATGCAACAGTTCCCGGAAAATCCCAGCTCCTTGTTTTTGCTACTCCCAGGCCTCATGGAAGTTATCAGGGCTTTGAATATGATGCCATTGCCATTGCCTATGAAAACTCTGATATCGTAAATGTGCTGAATATTTCTGCTTTCAATGGAAATGCCCAGAGTTATGTGGTTCATCCGGATGGCCGTGTTGTTGTGGATCATTCTTCTGAGTCATGGGGAGAGGTGTATAATTTCTTTGGGATTCTGAGAGAACATTCCAATATGTCTGAAAAAGAGATTCTTAAACTCTCAGAAGAGTTTAAGGAAGGACATACAGATGCAATGCTGATAAATCTGGATGGAGAGGATTACTATCTGGTCTATGAGAAATCCAAACCTCAGGACTGGATCTTTCTGGGACTTGTCCAGGCTGATATCGTCAATGCAAGTATGAATGTTCTGCAGCGTAGCACTGTGCTGCTTGTAAGTGCAGTAGCGGTGTGTATTGCCGGCCTTTTTATTGGAATTATTCTCCGGAAAAACAGGGTAAACCTGAAGAGAAAGGATACGGAGATTCTGTACAGGGACGAATTGTTTCAAAAGCTGTCAATGAATGTAGATGACGTTTTCCTGATGCTGGATGCAAAAACATATCAGGCAGATTACGTTAGTCCCAATGTGGAAAAACTGCTGGGAATTACAGTAGAACAGATTCGTAAAGATATTTGTGTCCTTGGGAAACTGCATCCCGGGGACGTTGAAGATCCGGAGAAGAAGTATCTGGAAGAAATCCAGGTTCATGAGCAGCAGGAATGGGATCTTGAATATGTTCATCAGAAAACAGGAGAACACCGCTGGTTTCATAACGTTGCAATGGGCAGCGAGGTAAACGGAAAAAAGAAATATATCCTGGTTCTGTCAGATCGTACCTCTGATAGAAAAATGAATCAGGCCCTTTCTGAGGCGGTCCGCGCTGCGGAGACTGCAAACAAGGCAAAGAGCACCTTCCTTTCCAATATGTCTCACGATATCCGTACACCAATGAATGCGATCATTGGTTTTACCACACTGGCTGTAAGCAACATTGATGATAAAGAAAGGGTTCGGGATTATCTGGGTAAGATTCTTTCCTCCAGTAATCATCTGCTCTCACTGATCAATGATATCCTGGATATGAGCCGTATTGAGAGCGGGAAAATCCATCTGGAAGAGACGGAAGTCAGTCTGTCAGAGGTTCTTCATGATCTGAAAACCATTATCAGCGGACAGATCCATGCGAAACAGTTAGAGCTTTACATGGATGTCATGGATGTTACCAATGAGGATGTTTATTGCGACAAGACCAGGCTGAATCAGGTGCTGCTGAATCTTTTGTCCAATGCGATCAAGTTTACTCCTGCAGGCGGAACTGTTTCTGTCCGGCTGAGAGAGTATCCGGGTACACAGAGAGGCTGTGAGCTGTACGAAATCCGGGTAAAGGATAACGGAATCGGCATGAGTCAGAAATTTGTACAGAAGATCTTTTCTCCTTTTGAGAGAGAGCGGACTTCCACTGTAAGCAGGACTCAGGGTACAGGACTGGGTATGGCTATCACCAAGAACATCGTAGATATGATGGGCGGAACCATTGAGGTTCAGACAGAACAGGGAAAAGGTACTGAATTTATTATCCGCCTGCCATTGCGGATCCAGCCTGAGAATCACCGTATAGAGAAAATCGCAGAGCTGGAAGGCCTGAAGGCATTGGTAGTAGACGATGATTTCAATACCTGTGACAGTGTGACTAAGATGCTTGTAAAGGTTGGAATGCGTTCGGAATGGACACTTTCCGGAAAGGAGGCTGTTCTCCGTGCACGACAGTCTATGGAAATGGGGGATGCATTCCACGCTTATATCATTGACTGGCGTCTGCCTGATATGAATGGCATTGAAGTTACCCGTCAAATCCGTAGTCTTGGTGACGATACGCCGATCATTATCCTGACTGCTTATGACTGGTCAGATATTGAAGTGGAAGCCAGGGCAGCAGGAGTGACTGCATTCTGCTCCAAGCCTATGTTTATGTCAGATATCAGAGAGACTCTGATGGCTGCTATCGGCCAGAAGCAGGCCGGGGCAGATGATAATATTCTTCCGGCAGCAGATTCAGATTTCAGAGACAGGCGCATACTGCTTGTGGAAGATAATGAACTGAACAGTGAAATTGCAGTAGCGCTCCTTAGTGAATATGGTTTTCGGGTTGATACAGCGGAAGATGGAGCAGAGGCTGTGGAGAAAGTTAAGAATTCAACACCAGGTGATTATGATCTGGTGCTTATGGATGTGCAGATGCCTGTAATGAACGGATATGAGGCTACTGAGCGGATCCGTTCACTGGATGATCCTTCACTGGCGGGAATTACGATCCTTGCCATGACTGCCAATGCTTTTGACGAAGACAGAAAGAAAGCACTGGCATGTGGTATGGATGGATTTCTATCCAAACCAATTGTTATAGAGGAACTGATCAGTACATTACAAAACAGTCTGGGGTAAGTTTTCTGTTTGAACTGTGATAATGGGATATGAAAAGTGGTTTGATGAAAGCAAGGAGGAGCAACGAATGATTTGTGGAATGACGTATTTTCAGATATGTCTGTATTTTCTTATTTATTCTTTTGGCGGCTGGGTTGTTGAAGTTATTTTTCATGCAGTAGCGTTGGGAAAAGTTATAAACAGAGGTTTCCTGAATGGACCGGTCTGCCCGGTATATGGATTTGGGGTGCTTTCTGTTTTTGCTTTGCTCAATACAATTCAGGGCAGCGGGCGTCAGATGAGTGATGGAATGATTTTTGTGTTTGGAATTGTTCTGGCAACTGCGGTGGAGTTGGTTGCAGGCTGGCTGCTGGATGTGTGTTTCCACGCAAGATGGTGGGATTATTCAGATAAACCCTTTAATTTTCATGGCTACATTTGCCTGGAGTTTTCTCTGATCTGGGGACTGGCTATCGTTATGGTAGTAAAAGTTTTCCAGAAGTATGTAGAGGCACATGCGTTACATACACCTGCAATCTGGGAATGGATTGTGATAGCAGTTTTGTATGCTGTGTATCTGACAGATTTTATTGTGACGGTAGCAGTGATCCAGGGACTGAATAAAAAGCTTACCAGACTGGATAAGGTTCGCTCAGATCTGAGAATTGTAAGTGATAAACTGAGTGATACACTGGCTACGACTACGATTGGCACAGCACAGAAAGTGGGAGAAGGAAAGGTTCAGGCAACTCTTGCAGCAGCAGAACTGCGTGATGCAACTGCCGCACAGCGAGAAAAATCTATCGAAATGCTTCGTATAAAAAGAGCGGAGCTTCAGGCTCAGTTTGAGGAACTGTCCAGTTCTATTACCAATCATACCGTTGTCGGTCAGGGGCGTATCATCAAGGCATTTCCGAAGATGCAGCACAGAGACTATTCTGAACTGATTCAGGAGCTGAAAAAGAGATTAAAATAGATTAAAATGCAGAGGGAGGCTTCAGGTGAACAGACAGGCAGTACAAACCTTAAAGACTTATTTTGGATATGATACATTCAGAGAAGGGCAGGAGAGTGTTGTGGAGTCCATTCTGGAACACCGGGATGTGCTTGCAATCATGCCGACAGGAGCCGGAAAATCCATCTGTTATCAGGTACCGGCGTTGATAATGCCTGGGATCACAATTGTGATTTCTCCATTGATATCATTGATGCAGGATCAGGTAAAGGCTTTGAATGAAGCGGGAATACATGCCGCATTTATCAATTCTTCGCTGTCGGAAAGTCAGATTAGCAAGGCGTTGTACCTGGCAGCAGGAGGAAGATACAAAATTATTTATGTTGCACCGGAACGTCTGGAAAATTATGAGTTTCTGGAATTTGCCAGACAGGTGGAGATTTCCATGGTGACAGTGGATGAGGCACATTGTATTTCACAGTGGGGCCAGGATTTCAGACCAAGCTATGTCAAAATCGTAGACTTTGTAAAAAATCTTCCCGGTCGTCCGATCGTCAGTGCTTTTACCGCAACTGCAACAGAGGAAGTAAAGAACGACATTCTCTGTACTTTAAATCTGGAAGATCCGAAAGTAGTGATTACCGGGTTTGATAGAAAGAATTTATATTACAGCGTGGAAAATATCCGGCGAAAAGACGATTTTGTGATGGATTACATAGACAGACATCCAACAGAGAGCGGGATTATTTACTGCTCTACAAGAAAAAATGTGGACAATCTTTTTGAACTGCTTTTCCAAAAAGGAGTTGCTGTTACCAGATATCATGCAGGACTGAATAATGAAACCAGAAAAAAGAATCAGGATGATTTCATTTACGACAGAACCCCCGTTATTATTGCAACAAATGCATTTGGAATGGGGATTGATAAATCCAATGTGAGATATGTGATCCATTACAATATGCCGCAGAGTATGGAGAATTATTATCAGGAGGCAGGACGTGCAGGGCGTGACGGAGAGAATTCCCAGTGCGTTCTATTGTTTTCTGCACAGGATGTTATGATCGACCGAATGCTTCTGGATAACAAAGATTTTTCCGATGTGGATGAAGAGGATGAATTTCTCATTCGTCAGCGGGATATACGAAGGCTTCAGATCATGGAAGGATATTGTAAAACAACAGGATGTCTGCGAAATTATATTCTGGAGTATTTCGGTGAAAAGACCTTCGGTCCCTGTGATAATTGTGGAAATTGTCACAGAGAATACCATGAGACAGATATGACCAGAGAGGCGAAGTGGGTAGTGAACTGTGTGGCTGAGACGAGAGGAAGGTATGGACTGACAATTGTGCTTGGTACTCTGCTGGGGGCTAAGAGAGCCCGGTTGAGGGAGCTTGGAGCAGATAAGTATAAATCTTATGGAGCATTGAATGATCACAGTGAGGCAGAACTCAGGGCACTGATCAGCCAGATGACTGAGATGGGATATCTCTATCAGACACAGGAACGTTACAGTGTGCTGAAACTGGGCGATATTTCTCCGCTAAGAGATGAAAATACTCACGTGATCATGCGTACTTACGAGGAAAAAGAAGCGGATAAAAAGAAAAAGCCCCAGAAATCTGTCAGAAAACGCAGTACAGATGCGCTTACGGCAGCAGGTTACGATTTATTTGAAGCCTTGCGGAAACTTCGTCTGGAAATTGCAAAAGAGGAAGCCATGCCTCCATATATCGTGTTCAGTGATAAGACGCTGATAGATATGTGCATCAAATGTCCATCAAATGAAGAAGAAATGCTGGAGGTTTCCGGTGTGGGCAAGAATAAGTTAAAGAAATACGGTCAGAGATTTCTGGAAGAGATACAGAAGTTCTGCCTGGAACGTCCGAATGCGGTTTTGAGTATGTCGGAAGATGAAAATGGTAATCCCTGAGAACAAAGGTTGGAAAACAGATGAATATAGAAAAATATACGGAAGAATTAATCACATTGAGACATTACTTTCATCAATATCCGGAGCTGGCACTTCAGGAAGTGGAGACGTCTGCATATATCCGGAAATATCTGGAGAAACTGGGATATGAGATTGTGCCGATAGAACCTACAGGATTGATCGCGGAACTTCCATCTCTGAGAAACAGGGAGAAACTGGTTGTACTCAGGGCGGAGATGGATGCATTGCCCATACAGGAGCAGACAAATCTACCATATGCATCAGTAAATCAGGGATGTATGCATGCCTGCGGTCACGATATGATCCTGGCAGCAGCACTGATCCTTGCAAAAATTGTGGCAGAAGAGCAAAGAATGCAGGAAAATTTTCCGGTCAGGCTCCGGTTCCTTTTTGAACCTGCAGAGGAGATTGGTGAAGGTGCAAAAAGAATGCTTCAGGCCGGAGCATTAGAGAATCCGAAAGCAGATGCATTTCTGATGTTTCATTACGCAGCGGACATGACATTTGGAATGGCAGTGCATCAGGGACAGGCATCTTCCATGATCAACAGTATGCAGATTCATGTTCATGGAAAATCCAGTCACTGGTGTGAAGCGGATAAGGGGATTGATGCAATTTATGCAGCTGCTCAAGTGATAAGTGCCATTCATGATCTGAATGAAAGTTTTGGAAAACAGCATCCGGATGCAGGAAAATATATTGTGGGTACGGGTACGATCCATGGCGG
>ULOG01018170.1_pt1 | contig 12443 bp, 18 predicted proteins | sample 1952401 | NCBI WGS metagenome assembly ULOG01 (sample SAMEA4835598, study PRJEB28245) | human gut metagenome | biome: gut microbiome; material: fecal sample | place: Denmark | collected 2008
AAAGAGAAGATATTTTATCATTCTTTTAGCAATACTCTCTACAAAAAAAGCCGCCCGGAGGCGGCTTCTGAAGCAGAAAAAAATTACTCGTCATCTTGAGAGTCAAGCTCTTCTTGCCTGCGCGCAGAATCAAGAGCGGCTTCGGTAAACGTTATGGCACCCTCGCGAGGGGAGCCTACGCCATGAACGAATCCCTTCTGAAAAACTCCGCCTTTGAAAAAGGCGGTTATTTGCAAGGATACCGGGGGCAAGACCTTTTCCGATTTTCGTCTGGCGCACCCTTTATAGAACGCTTCGAGTGCCGGTTCATTCAACCAAATCAGAGAAAACTTCCGCCGTTTGTCTTTAAAGCGGATAGTCACTTCTTCCTGTTCTCTATTGATAGAAGAAACTATATATTCGCCGTCTATGAAATACCGATGTTCTTCAGCTTCATCAGGTTCTTCAATATGTTTAAAAATCCGTTTGGCATCAGAGGAGGAAAAGGTGACCTCATTGACAGAAATTTTATCGTCAGGCTGCATCCTTGACGCAAGGTAGGCCATGGGCGCTGAGGCCTGCTCCGCCAGATCAAAAGCTCGTCCTACGGTTTGCATAGCTTCCTTGCGGCTCGCTTCATCCTGTAGACGCTCCTGAACTTTCAGTTCTATTTCAGCTCGCTTTTCTTCTTTGAACCTTTCTAAGGCAAGTTCTGCGGTAACTTTATCAGTTTCGGCTCTGGTATCACAGTAGTGCCAGCCTACAAGCCCTGCGGGGATAGCACAAATGGCAGCTATGGAAATGATAGCATTTCTTTTATCCTTAGATTCCATATTCTCCCACATCCCTTTAAAAAAGACCTTCAGGCTGCTACACCCTGGTTCAACCTTAACAACTACACGAATCCCTTTGTCATCCATGGGACGCGTATTATAGCGCAGTTTTTGTTCTGCCTGTTTGTTATAGGCTGCAAGTAAGGCTTTTTGAAGTCGTATAACAAATTCAGCGGCCTTATAGTCAAGAGAGCCATCCCACTGAACGCCCTCAAGTTTTATGTTCAGGTACGTCTCTTGAGAAAAATTAACCGACTCCCATCTGAAGCCCGTTGTCCAACTCGCAATATACGCATCAATCGCCGTATCAAAGTCCCTGACAACCAGTGTATCCATTTCCCCTCTCCAAATCAAAATGGCTTTTTTATCAACGTATTGCGAATATGTTATCAGGCATGAGCCACCCATGCCGGCACGGAACGCAGCATGGTCAAAAAGAAAACGGCAAAAATTCGCATGGTTCACTCCTTTTTAAACTGAGTATTCGGTCCGTAGACGTTAATTCGCTTCCCCCGTAGCCGCACGGAATACAGGGGAAACCCCCTTTCGGGACTCCCGGAGTTGGGCGTTTTCCTTTTCGAGTTCGCGGATGCGCTGATCGCGGCGGTCGATATCTATCTGTAGCCTTTCAAGACGGATTCGCAACTCAGCGTTCTGCTCGGTCAGGGCAAGAAGGCGTTCTTGAAGTTCTAGTATTTTTCCCAATGATTGTTCTAGCTTTTGACGAAGCCTTAATTTTTCTGACATGTCAGAAAAATTATCAACTTGTAATTTAGCGTTTTCAATAGGTTGAGAACACATCCCCCCCTCAAAAATTTCTGACGTGTCAGAAAAATTAAGGTCGCCACTACTTGCATACATTGGCCCTTCACCTGAGCGAAGCCATGTAGCCGATACACCATAATTATCACAAATATTTTTAATAATAGATTTTTTAGGCATCCTTCCATTCAGATAATTTGAGAGAGCACGCACAGAAACGCCAATACTATCTGCAAATTCCTGGAGCGTTAAATTTTCCATAATCTTTCTAATGCGTTGCCCTATTTCAGTTGTTTTTTCCATATTTTCTATCCGATCTAGAACAAATACCTTGACTTTGTTCTAGTATTTTTCTAGCTTATTTCCAGCAAACACGACAAAACACGATTCCCCAAAAGCCTACTAAACGCGCTCAGGGGACACAAGGAGGAAACATGATAACTCAGGCGGAAAACGGCTTTCTGCGTTCCCTGGAAGACGTGGAACGCGAGCTCGACCGGAAGGGAATCAGCAAGGCCGACTGGGCACGGGAACACGGGATCAAGCCGGGGGTACTGTACGAAATCTTCTCCCGCCGCTCGTCCTGCAGGCGGGGCGAAGCCCACCGCGCCGCCGTACTGCTGGGCCTGAAGGAAGGCGTCATTGAAGAGCGGGTGCAACCATGAGACATGCCCCCGGCAGAAGGCTTGCCAAGTTGCTGCGGATCTTACGCCGCAAGAACATGAAGATCGCCAAACTGAAACGGGAACTAAAGGAGGGACGTATGGGACAGCCCAGAAATGAAAAGCGCAAGACTGTCATCACCCTTACGGAGGGCGGGAGCGGAAGCGTGGATGTGACTATCGATTTTTTCCCCAGCGTCGGGGATGCGGGAGCGTGCGCCGCGCTGGGCATGGTCGGGTTCCAGGCCATCGTTGACGCAAGCTGCGAAAGAGAAACGAAGGAGTAACGCTATGAGTAATGAAGCTATGGATTACGTCAAAGAACTGGTGGAACACGCACACTTTATCGGGGCCGCCGGTCTGATCGCGGCCGCCGTGCGGACGGGGCAAATCCCGGTCATGCTGGCTCCGATGTATGCGCATACGGCGAAGGTGCGGGCGCGGACCTATGTCTGCCGCCTCAAGGTAAACGAAAAGGCCCTCCGCTGCGCCAACAGCGAAAGGGCCCAAAACGAAGAGTCGACCAAGATTCTTCAGGACGTACCTATCACGCCGGGCGCTTGTGCGCAACCCGCGCCTCTGGCCGCCGATCTGGAGGGGCTTGCCATCTCTCTGGGAGTTCTGGCCGGAAAGGTTCCCGCCGAGGAATGGGAGTTCCTGAAGATATTCCGCACCAATCTGCGCGCCGTCGCGGAACGCGTGGCCGCGCTGGAAAACAGTCTGGAGGCGCCCCGTGGGTAATGCCAAGCGTCAAAACCTCCTGACCCGCTGCATCAAACTGATGAACGTGCTGGCGCCGCATATCGTCTCCGGCCTGTCCGTTACCGAGCTTTCCGAAAAAACCGGCCTTCCGGCCGCGGTGGTCTGCCGGGACATGGATGAACTGGCCGCCGCGGGCTGGGCACAAAAACTGGAGACCGGGCGCTGGGCCCTGACCACCAAACCCATCGCCCTGGCCACGGCCTGCGATCTGGCCCTGAAGACCGCCCGCGAACGTCAGGACGATTTCAAACGCAATATCAGCGCCGGGGCTTTCCGGCTGATGGAGGAGTAACGCCATGCCCGACATTTCCGAAACCGTCCCCGCCACCCTCGACGCGGAGCTTGCCGCCGCGCGTACTGATACTGTTTCCATATCCGAAGCCGACTTTGCCGAGTCCGTCCGCATGGCGGAAGAAATCGGCAAGGTGAAGATGGCGCAGGCCATTTCCAGCGGCCTTACCCTCGGCATCATCCGTTGGTTCGCTTCTATGAAAGAGTCCGGGAGCTACAAGGGCAGGCTCCTTGTGGGGCCGGACGGCAAGACATTCCGGCCGGAAAATTTTGAGCAGCTTTGTAGTGGAATGGGTTTTTCATTCAAGACCGTGTACGAGCATCTAAAAAATTTTGCGGAACTCGGCGAACGCTGTCTTGCCGAGGCGCAGGAGCTTTGTCTGAAAGTTCGGGACATTCGGAAAGTTTGCAAGGCGTTGAAGAATGAGCCGGAGGAAGAGAAGAAAGGTTTTTTTGCCGCGTTGCGCCATGCCAAGGAAAGCGGCGGTTCGGAGGAAATGCGGCAGGCGCTCGATGTTGTGTGTTCCAGACTTACCGAGATGAAAAAGGAAAACGAAAAGCTGTCAAAACAGACCAAGGCTCTTGATGAGAAGGAGAAGAACCTGCGCGCGGATTACGACGCCCGGGGCCAGCTGCTGGAAGCGCAGACGGCGAAGTACGACGAGCTGAACGAAAAATACATCCGCGCCACCAGCCCGCACCCGTCGGACAGGGAAGCGCAGAAGCTCCTGCGCAATCAGACCTCGCGCGAGGAGCTGGACAAAAAGTGCGGCGACGCGCTGTTGGCCGTGGCCCAGCTTGCGGCGCACGGCGCGGCCATGCTGGCCGATGAGGATCTGGACGAGGATACGCTTGCCTACGTCCACCAGCGCATCTCCCTGGCGGTGAAGGGCATGTCCGCCGCCATACTGGACAATGGGATCGATATCGACCTTGCCGCCGAGTTCTCGGTGGACTTCGGCGACGAAGAGGCCGGAGACGGAACGGACGATGACTAAAAGGCGGACGGCATGGCTTCCATCCTTACATCCGAACAGACCCGGCTCGTGGGCGACATCGCACGGGAACTGGACGCTGCCGACCCCTGCGCGGGAGAACGCGGCGCCATCGTGAAGCGTCTGGCCGCAACGCTCGGGGTCTCGGTCAACACCGCGTACCGGTACCTGAAGCAGTATGCGGGCTGGACGAGCGGGAAAAAGCCGCGCCGGGGCAAGGGCGAGACCCGCGTGCCGGAAAGTTTGTGCCGCAAGGTGGCCGAACTGCTTTTGTTCCCGCGCGCCAACGGCAAACAGGTCATGACGCTGAAGCTTGCCGTCCATATCGCAAAAAGCAACGGGGAAGGCATAGCCGACCCCGAAACGGGGGAGATCCTCATGCCCTCAGTTGGAACCATCAGCCGGGCCATGCGGCAATACGGCTGCCACCCGGAACAGCTCAAAAAAGGGAAGCCCACAGGGCGCATCCGCTCCCTGCATCCCAACCACACTTGGTTGCTGGACGCTTCGGTGTGCATCCTCTACCGCATACGCGGCACAAAGCGCGTCGTCTTTCTGGACGAGCGTTCCTACAATGCGAAGAAACCCAAAAACCTCATTGAGATCGGCAATCGGCGCATCGTGCGCTATGTCGTTGTCGACCATACCTCCAACGCCTTTTATGTCCGGTATGAGCAGGCCGCGGGAGAAACCGCCGAGGGCGTGCTGCGTACCCTGATAGAGTTCATTTCCGACCGTGGCCACCAGGATCCGGCGCACGGACTGCCGTCCATCCTGTACACGGACCCCGGCCCGGCCAATACGGCGTCGCTGATAACGAACTTCTGCGAACAGCTGGACATCCGGCTCATCCATCACGCGCCCGGTGCGAAGAATGCCACGGGCGCGGTGGAAGTCCACCAGGACATTGTCGAAAAGCAGTTTGAAAGCCGTCTGCGCTTCATGGACGTGCCGGACGTGGCCTTTCTGCAAAGCGAGGCGGACCGCTGGCGGCGGCACTTCTGCGCAAGGGCCGAGCATTCCCGATTGAAGACGACGCGCAACGCCGCGTGGCTGACCATCAGGGAAGACCAACTGCGCACGGTCCCGCGCGACGTTTTGGAAGCCATTGCCCAATGGAAGACGGAACGCCGGAACGTGGGGACGGACTTCATCATCTCCGTGAACACGCACACGAGCCACGGCGTCCTGCAGTATGACCTGCGGGAACTGGCCTATCACGGCCTGAGCGCGAGAGAGTCCGTGCGTGTGCTGCTGAACCCCTTCAAGGCCCCGGAGATCGTCGCCGTGATGGACATGCCGGACGGCACGGAAAAGCGGTTCAACATCGCCCCGATGGAAAAGGACCAGTACAATCAGGACTTGTCCGCCCCGGTGTTCGGCGAAGGTTTCAAAGCCATGCCGAAGACCCATACGGAAAAGGTTCTGGAAGAGATCAAAAAGCAGGCCTACGGCGTGGAATCCGCCGAGGAAGCGGAACGCCTGCACAATGCGGGCACGCGGCCTTCCTCGGTCACCAACATCATGGCCGATGTGAAGGAAGCGCCCCTGTACCTTGGCCGGACGGGCCAGCCCGCCAGAGTGGCCGCGCCCACGGCGGAGCCCATGCCCATGAGCCGGATCGCCTTCGCGGTCATGATGAAGCGGGAGCACCCGGACGTCTGGAACGATACGACGGCCGCCGACTGCATGGAATGGCTTGCCACCCGCTTCCCTGATTCCATACCGGGGCCGGATATCGAAAACGTCGTCGCCCGCATGTGCGAGAAGTTCATGCCCCGACGGGCGGCCGTGCTGCCCTTTGCCCCCGCCGACGGCGAAAGGAGGGCGGCATGTCGATAAAAGAGCTTCTTTTGGACTGTGCCCCTTCCCACAGGAAGCTGGCGGAAGAACTGGGCATATCCCCGGCGGCGCTCAGCCAGCTTTTGAACCACGGCGCCCTTCCCAAAAAGCGCTGGCCCGAGATCCGGGCGGCCATGCTTTCCCTCGCGGTCGCCCGCGGCAAGGCGGAAAGCGAGATGGAAGCGGCCCTGAAAGAACTTGAACAACAACCGGTCTCCGCCCCGGAAGAAAAGGCGGAACAGGAGGAAGATCCCATGATCCTTCGCAAACAGACCTTGACCATGCAGGCCCGACAGACGTTCGGGCTGGTGCGCAATCCCTTCGCCGACCCGGAAACGTCTTCGGAAATCTATCTGAACGGCGAAAGCAGGACTATCCGCCAGGTGCTTTACGAGCAGGCGCGAACCGGCGGCTTCATGGCGCTTATCGGGGAATCCGGTTCCGGCAAGACCACACTGAAGGAAGAGCTGATTACCAGAGCGCAGGAAGATCAATTGCCCATCATTTTCATAGAGCCGTACACCCTCGCCATGTCGGAAAGCGACCGCATGGGCAAGCCTCTTGTGGCCGCTCACATTGAAGACGCCATCCTCAGCACGGTGGCGCCGGGCGAACGCATTCCCGTCCGGCCGGAATTGCGCCGCCGCCGGATGCACGAAATCCTGAAGGCCAGCAGCATGGCCGGGATGCGGCATTGCCTGATCATCGAGGAGGCGCACGATTTGCACCGCCAGACGCTCAAGAGCCTGAAGCGGTTCCACGAACTCAAGAACGGTATGACCCGCCTCCTGTCCATTATCCTGCTCGGGCAGACGGAACTTGAAAAGAAGTTCAGCGTTACGGACACGTCGACCCGTGAAGTCGTGCAGCGTTGCGAAGTCTACCACCTGCCCGCAATCAGCGACCCCGGCGATTTTCTCCGCTACCGCTTTGAGCACGCGGGTCTGAACTTCAAGGCAATTTTTACCCCCGACGCGGTGGACGCCATACGGGAAAGTCTCACCGTTTCGCCGGACAGCCGGGGCGACGGCGTGTATATGGGCTATCCGCTCATGATCGCGAACCTTGCCACGGCCGCGCTGAACCTCGCGGCCAGCGTGGGGGAAAAGCAGGTCACGGCGGATGTGGTGCGCATGGTGCGACAATAGGAGGGGGGGGCATGGAAAAACATTTCTACATCGGTGATGGCCCTCAGGCCGAGTCCCTTATCGCTGAGGCTCTCGCAAGGGAAAACGTCGCGCGTGAGGCCCGCAAGGCGCTTATTGCGGAATATGAGACGGACGGTCTGATTCTGAGCGTATGGAACGACGGGAAGGTCGCGGGACTTGCCTTTGAAAAGCCGGCGAGCCGCCCGTACCTGAAAGGGGAAACGCGGCTCTCGAACGGAGAAGGCTACGGCTATTACCCGAAGCTCAGCACAAAGGAAGGGAGGCGTCTTGCCCAAAAGCTTGAAGCCGAAGAACTGACCTTCAGCATGTCAAAATTCATACTTGACAAGCTCAACCTTCACCGGATGGTCGCCGGACCGAGCCAAAGTTCCCGAACCGGGAGCGCGCTTTATTACTCCGTCGCGGGTATTGTTTCCGGGAAAATCCTTGTTTGCATCCCGGGCAGCAAAGAAAGCGAACATGAACGGGAGCCGTTCCCGGAGGTTCCGGCATGGCTTCGGGAAGTGAAAGAAAGCGAATGGCTTGCGGCCCAGGGGAGGTAACATAACATGACGGACAAGGAATTTGTGGATCTGGTGCGCAGGATGCGGGCGGTGCAACGCGTCTATTTCCAGTATCGCGCACCATCCGATCTGAACCGGGCGAGAGCCCTTGAACGCAAGGTCGACAGCGAGCTGGAACGCCGGGCCGCCGAGGAAGCGCCGCAACAGGCAACATTCTTTTGAAAGGAGACAGAAAAATGACAGTACCCGACGGATACATGGAAAACGCCCTGGGGCATCTGGTGCCCGTGGAGCAGGTGCGGGAAATGGACAAGGCCCGCGATGAGCTGGTCAGGGAAAAGGTTGCCAAGGTCAAAGCCATGCAGGCCCAGCTCCGGGCGCTGAAGCTGGAACTTATGGGCGACATTTCCGCGTTCGTGCAGCTTTCCGCGGAACGCTACGGCGCGAAGGTCGGCGGCGGCAAGGGCAATATCACTCTCATGTCCTATGACGGCCGCTATCAGATCAAGCGGCAGGTTTCCGAAACGCTTTGCTTTGATGAAGGGCTTCAGGCGGCAAAGGCCCTGATTGACGAATGCCTGCGGGAATGGTGTGAACAGAGCCCCGGAGAGCTGCGGGCCATTGTGGACCAGGCTTTCAGAGTTGATCGGGAAGGCCGTATAAACACAAACGCCATCCTCGGGCTTCGCCGCCTGGACATTACGGACGAACGCTGGCAGCGCGCCATGCAGGCCATAGGCGACAGCCTTCAGGTGACGGATACAAAGGCTTATGTCCGGGTTTATGAGCGGGACGGCAACGGTCGATATAATGCCATATCACTTGATATGGCGGCACTGTAGGAGGAGGCAATGGGTACCAATACCAGCGGACTTATCAAGGCCATACAGACCGGCCGCCGCAAGCTGGGCATGGACGACGAAACCTACCGGGCCCTGCTGGCGGACGCCAGCGGAGGCAAGACGTCAAGCAAGGATCTGAACGCCTACCATCTAAAAGAAGTCCTTCGGCGGATGCGTGAAGCCGGATTCCGCAGTGCGACAGATCCCCAGCTTCGGAAGATCAAAAGCCTCTGGCTCAGCATGTACGACGAAGGCGTAGTCAGAAGCAAAAGCGACCAGGCCATTGCCGCGTATGTTCGGCGGATTACGAAAAAGGCCGTCAGTGCCTGCGGCGTAAAAGATCTTCAGCGCGTCATCGAAACACTGAAACAATGGATCGACCGTGTGGAAGATGCCGCGGCCCGGGAGCGCCTGCTTCAGTTCTTTGCCTCCCTGCCGGTTTCCTCCCCCGTCCTTCAATAACCTGTAGCCTACGGAGTCACATCATGGACAAGAGCGAATTTATCAAGCAGGCCCTGGAAACCGTCCGGGAAGAGCATTCCCGTAATCTCAACGCCACCGATATGGAAAAGGCGCTGCAATCGTTTTGTTCCGTGGCCGCCGCGGAACTGCTTGCCGGCGGGGAAGTGTCCCTGCCCGGGCTGGGCAAGCTGAAGGTGAAGACCACCAACGCCCGCACCGGGCGCAATCCCAGGACGGGGGAAGCAATCGATATTCCCGCAGGCCGGAAGGTCGTTTTCACACCCGGAAAGGACTTCAAGGAGGCGTTCCATGGATAAAGATACCATAGACGAGACCGCCCTGGTTATGCTGGTTGAAAACAACTGGCAGGAGTTTGTCGAATACTCTGGCGGTGAGGAGTCGGCGGAAATGACATTGCGGGCTCTGCAAGACGCCGCTGGCATGGGTTAGTTATGGATAAGGCCGTTGATATGTGGCTTGGCATATTCACGCTTTGCGGAGGGCTTTCTGGTATCGGTTTCGTGCTTGCGAACCTTTTGAACTGCAAAGTCGCCGGATATGTGTCGGCTGGGCTGGCAATGATTGGCGTCACGTTCGGGGCTGTCCTGTTTGGAGCCGTTGGCATCCTTCACTCTCTGGAAGGCTGCGAAGTACGGCATATCAGAGACGGACGCGAGGAAATCATTATCGAGCTTCGGCTTGGCCCGTTCAGCTACCGCCGCAGTCTGCCTTTTATAGAAGAACACAACTAAGCGAAACGGCCCCTCGCGGGGCCGTCGTCGGAGCGTGGCGGCTCCGGCCTGATGAGCAGTAAAAAAATAAGGGGGGCAAGGCCCCCCTTTTTCCTACTTCATATTCGTCAACAAAATTACAAAGTTTCTCAACACCGCAAAATATAAATCCCAAGTTATCGCGTTTTAGCCCAGTAAGTTATCATGACGTTCCTCATCTTCCCTCAAAAATGATAGGCCGTCCCCATCAACGAGGCAAGAACTTTACTGGCATCGGCAGAAGCGACGAGCCCCCTTTCCCCGCATCACCGGGCTGCTCCCGGGCTACTTCCCGGCCATGAAATCGGACCAGCGGGCCAGCAGGGCACGCAGGGCGTTGCCGCGATGGCTGCGGGCGTTCTTCTCGTCACGGGTGAGCTGGGCGGCGCTTTTGCGGATGCTCTCGTCCCAGAACAGGGGATCGTAGCCGAAGCCGTTCTCGCCCAGGGGCTCTTCGAGGATGCGACCTTCCCAGGTACCGCGCACCACAAGCTCGCGGCCGTCGGGATGCACGGCCACCATACAGCTCACGAAGCGGCAGGAGCGGCGGGCCTGGGGCACATCGCGCAGTTCAAAAAGCAGCTTGCGCATGTTGCGCTTGTCCACGCTCTCGCCGGGCAGGCTTTCCCAGTCGTTGGAATAGCGGGCGGAATAGACGCCGGGGCCCTTGTCCAGGGCGTCCACTTCCAGGCCGGAGTCGTCGGCCACGGCCACAAGGCCGGTGGCGGCACACACGGCACGGGCCTTGATGAGGGCGTTCTCTTCGAAGGTGGTCCCGGTCTCTTCGATCTCGCCGATCTCGGGGAAGAGGGAAAGGCCCACCACCTCGATGCCGAAGTCGGCCATGGGATCGGCCAGTTCCCGGATCTTGCCGGCATTATGGGTGGCCAGCACCACCCGCAGCTTTCCGTTGTCGTTCATGAGTTCTCCTTGCGCACCGGCAGGTGCGGTCGTTGCAGTGTCGCGATCAGGATGCCGCCGATGATGAGCATGCCGCCCACCACCTGGGCCGTGTTGACGGCCTCCCCAAGGACGATATGGGCCCCCGTGGCGGCGAAGACGGGCATGCTGTAGTAGACGATGCCCGCACGCACGGGCCCGATACGGCTGATGGCGGCCGTCCAGAGGCAGAAGGAACAAAAGGAGCAGCCCACCCCGGCATAGAGCACGCCTATGATGACGGCAGGCTCCCATTGCACGGGCGGCAGCCAGCACATCTCGGCCAGCACGGGCGGCACGCAGAACAGCGCCCCCAGCCCGAAGGTGGCGGCACTGAAGCCGAAGACCGAAAGATCCGTGCCCCGGTGGCGCATGAACAGCGAATACAGGCCAAAGCTTGCCGCTCCGCCCAGGGACCAGAGGTCACCGGGGGCAAAGCGCAGAGCCGCCAGGCGTTCCATATCGCCGCGGCTGACCAGGATCACGATGCCTGTGGCCACCACCAGCATGCCCAGCAGACGGCGCGGGGTGATGGCCTCACCGTAGAGCAGGCGCGAGAATATCAGGATGATGATGGGGGCCGTGGGCGCGATCAGGGCCATGTTCAGGCTCTCTGTGCTTTGCCCGGCCTTGTAGAAAAAGGTGTTCATCAGCGTCACGCCCAGCAGGGACATGACCACCACAAAACGCCAGTGACGGCGCAGAGCGGGCCAGTCCTCGCGCAGATGGCGCCAGGCAAAGGGCAGGATGGTGACGAAGGCCGTGAACCAGCGCCAGAAGTTGCACTGCCACGGCGGGATCATGTCCGCCACGGCGCGCGCCACCACGAAATTCCCCGACCAGATGACCACGGCCAGCAGGGCCAGCAAGTAGCCTGATGTGTTCTGTTTCATGCTTTTCCCGGCGCTGCCGTCCTCCTGCGCTCTCATAACAGGTTGCCCTGCAAATGGCAAAAGCGGGACGGGGCAGTCTTTCCTTTTCCCTGCAAACCGGCTATCTTGGCCGTTACGCGACGCATGTCGCACTGTCTCCACTCCCGCACGGGGTTCCCCCGCTGCCCACTTCCACCAAGGTTTGCTCTCATGGCTCAGACTCGCCACCTTGTCCTGGGGCTCATGCCCCGTGGGGCCGATCCCGATACCCATTGGGCAGCCGGGCCCTGGTGTTTCGATACGGAAGAAGATTTCTTTCCCGGCTGGGAAGACAGCTTCGTCTTCGGCCGGGAGCCCCTGCGCGATCCCGCCACCCTGGACAGGGCCGTGCTCATGGCCCAGTCCCTGACCGTGGACAGCATCCCCGCCCTGGGGCGGCACCTGTTGGACCTGCAACGCCGTCGCGCCGAGGAAAACCATCCCGTCAGCACCCTGCTGGGCCCGGACGAGATCGACCTGCCCGGCGTCTACTGGGAGACCCTGCTGACGCCCTGGGCCTGCACGGTGGCGCGCCAGCTGGTGGAACGCTGGCTGCGCGTGCGCGCCATGGTGGAGGACTGGGGCCACCTGCCCCTGCATGTGGAGCTGCTGCCCGAGGACTGCGCCTTTTCCTTCGCCACGGAACACGATTTCGTCATGAGCGGCGCCCTGGGCGCGGACTGGAACACCTGGCTCATGTCCCGTCTGCTGGAGGCCGTCT
>ULOG01039667.1_pt1 | contig 12386 bp, 10 predicted proteins | sample 1952401 | NCBI WGS metagenome assembly ULOG01 (sample SAMEA4835598, study PRJEB28245) | human gut metagenome | biome: gut microbiome; material: fecal sample | place: Denmark | collected 2008
TGTCGGTGAACTTCTGGCGCTGACGGATGAATACGCCGCCAAACTCTCCGCCATCACTTCGTCCGACGAGCACATCGAGGAACTGAAAGCGCGTTGCGACGCTTTATATAATAAGGTGAAAAAGCAGGCTGCCGTCCTCACCAAGGCGCGTACTGCCGCTGCCCGTGAAGTGGAGAAGCAGATGGCTGCGCGGCTGGTTCCGTTGGGCATGCCCAATGTCCGTTTCCAGGTAGAGATAGGTGCCCGCAAAGAGCCGGGCATACACGGGGCGGATACTGTGAACTTCTTGTTTTCCGCGAATAAGAACGGGGCATTGCAAAGCGTCTCCTCCGTAGCTTCAGGTGGTGAAATAGCCCGCGTCATGCTCTCCATTAAAGCAATGATAGCCGGTGCCGTCAAGCTTCCTACCATTGTATTCGACGAAATAGATACCGGAGTCTCCGGCGAGATAGCCGACCGCATGGCGGATATCATGCAGGAGATGGGCGAGCAGGACCGCCAGGTAATCAGTATCACCCATCTGCCCCAGATTGCTGCCCGCGGACGCGCCCATTATAAGGTGTACAAGCAGGACAACGAGACGGAAACAAACAGTCACATCCGTCGTCTGACCGACGATGAACGTGTGGAAGAAATAGCCCATATGCTGAGTGGTGCTAAGCTGACCGAAGCCGCACTGAACAATGCCAGAGCATTGCTGGAAGTATCAAATAGTAAATAGTAAATCGTCAAATAGTAAATACCCATATATGGTTGATAACAGTGAAATGATTTTCGGCGTTCGTGCCGTGATAGAAGCCATTCAGGCAGGAAAAGAGATAGACAAGATATTGGTAAAGAAGGACATTCAGAGTGATTTGTCAAAAGAGCTGTTCGCTGTCTTGAAAGGGACTTTGATACCGGTACAGCGCGTTCCGGTGGAACGCATCAACCGCGTGACACGGAAGAATCACCAGGGAGTAATTGCCTTCATCTCTTCAGTCACTTACCAGAAGACGGAGGACTTGGTACCTTTCCTTTTCGAGCAGGGCAAGAATCCTCTGTTTGTGATGCTTGACGGCATCACGGATGTCCGCAATTTCGGTGCCATTGCCCGTACTTGCGAGTGTGCGGCGGTAGATGCCGTGATTATCCCTGCACGGAACAGTGTATCTGTCAACGCAGATGCCATGAAAACCTCGGCAGGAGCCTTGCACACTTTGCCCGTTTGCCGCGAACACAGCCTGAAAGAGACCCTGCAATTCCTCAAGAATAGTGGTTTCCATATCGTGGCAGCCACGGAGAAAGGCGATTACGACTATACCAAAGCCGACTATACCGGTCCGATGTGCATCATTATGGGTGCCGAAGACAAGGGGGTGTCCTATGACAACCTGGCGTTGTGTGACGAGTGGGTGAAGATTCCCATGTTGGGAACCATCGAGTCCCTCAATGTTTCCGTTGCAGCCGGCATTTTGATTTATGAAGCGGTAAAACAAAGAACCAACTAAGATATGAAAAAGAAATTGCTGTTGATGCTCACTCTCTGTTTATTGGCTCAGTGGAGTGTGGCACAAGCCCCGAAGTGGGTAGACAAAGCCAAACGTGCCGTTTTTTCGGTGGTGACCTACGACCAGAACGATAAGATACTGAATACTGGAAACGGCTTTTTTGTCACTGAAGATGGCGTTGCGCTTTCTGACTACACCTTGTTCAAAGGTGCCCGGCGCGCCGTTGTGATGAGCTCGAACGGGGCACAGATGCCGGTGGAGGCCATTATGGGGGCCGATGACATGTACGATGTTGTCAAGTTCCGTGTCGGCATCTCCGGAAAGAAAGTCACGGCACTCACTTTGGCTGCTGTGGCTCCGGCTGTTGGTGCGGATGTATATCTGCTGCCTTATTCCACCCAGAAGGACCGTTCCTTCACTGCCGGGAAAGTAAAGGAAGCTGATAAGATTTCCGGTAACTATTCCTATTATACACTTGATATGCGTTTGAAGGACAAGATGGTGAGTTGTCCGCTGATGACTGTGGACGGGCAGGTCTTCGGCCTTGCGCAGAAGTCCTCCGGACAAGACACGGCTACCATCTGCTATGCCATTGATGCCAATTTCGCCATGTCGCAGAATATCTCCGCATTGTCTTATGGAGATATGTCATTGAAGGGCATCGGTATTAAGAAGGCATTGCCCGATACCGAAGAGCAGGCTTTGGTGTTCCTCTACATGGCTTCTTCCCAACTGTCTCCGGAGAAGTATATGGAGACTCTGAACGATTTCATTGCACAATATCCTGCCAGTGCCGACGGTTATCTGCGCCGTGCTTCCCAGCATCTGTTCATGTCCCGTGAAGATGCTTCCATGGATAAGGTCGCCGCAGATATGGATAAGGCTTTGGAGGTTGCCGCAAAGAAAGATGATGTGTATTACAACCGGGCCAAGATAATCTATAATTATGCATTGGGCAAGCCCGAGAAAGTTTATAAGGACTGGTCGCTCGACAAGGCTCTGGACGAGGTACGGAAAGCGATAGCCATTGACGAGCTTCCGGTTTATGTCCAGTTGGAGGGTGACATCCTGTTTGCCAAGCAGGACTATCCGTCGGCATTTACCAGCTATGATAAAGTGAATAAGACAATTCTGGCCTCTCCGGCTACCTTCTTCAGTGCTGCCAAGACCAAGGAACTGATGCAGGCGCCTGCCGAAGAGGTACTGGCTCTGATGGACAGTTGTGTGGCCCGCTTTACCCAGCCCTATACGGAGGAAGCCGCCCCTTACTTGCTGGAGCGTGCCCAAGCCCGTATGAATGCAGACCAGGCGCGTAATGCCATGTTGGATTATGATGCCTATTACAATGCCGTGAACGGTAAAGTGAACGACATGTTCTACTATTACCGTGAGCAGGCTACCTTGAAGGCCAAGCAGTACCAGCGTGCGCTGGACGATATGGCGAAGGCCATCGAACTGAATCCGGAAGATTTGACCTACCGTGCCGAACTGGCAGTGGTGAATCTTCGCGTGGGACGTTACGAGGAGGCGTTGAATGTGCTGAAGGCTGCTCTGGAGAAAGACCCTAAATATGCCGAAGCCTACCGTCTGATGGGTATCGCCCAGCTGCAGATGAAGAAGGACAAGGAAGCTTGTGCCAGCTTTGCCAAGGCAAAGGAATTGGGTGACCCCAATGTGGATGCTTTGATAGAGAAGCATTGCAAGTAAAGGGATGGGATAGAATAAAGGCTCTACTTTCGCAAGCAGAGCCTCTGTTTTGGGGAACTCCCCCGTGTTAAATGAGTTAAGTCTAGGTATAACAGGTTATGAGTGAAATTACGTTGTTTTATTTATAAAATGCGTGGATTTCCGGAATACTGCATATACTTCGGATTTTTTTATGAGAAAAAAGAAAATAGACCCGATTATTAATAAAAACAAACTTTGACAATCATGAAGAAAGTGATTTGCAGCCAGAAGGCACCGGGCGCCATAGGCCCTTATAGCCAGGCTATCGAAGCCGGCGGAATGGTATTTGTATCAGGTCAGTTGCCTATTGACGCAGCTACCGGAGTGATGGCTGAAGGTGCGGAAGCGCAAGCCCGCCAGTCCTTGGAGAATATAAAGCATATTCTGGAAGAGGCAGGCCTGGGCATGGCAAATATTGTGAAGACAACCGTTTTCCTGGCAGACATGTCCTTGTTCGCTGATATGAACAAGGTATATGCCACTTATTTTGACGGTGCTTTCCCGGCACGTTCGGCTGTGGCAGTGAAGGCGCTGCCTAAAGACGCCTTAGTAGAGATTGAGTGCATCGCGGTTCGCTAACAAGTCGGCCACAATGAAACTGCTGCCTCCCACGAAGATGAAATCTTCCGGGAGGCTTTTTTCTTGTGCGGCCCGCACGGCGGCGGGTACGTCAGGATAGCAATGCCCTTTCAGGCCAGCTGCTGCGGCCAGCTCCTGCAGTTCGCTTTCGGGCAATGCCCGCTTCACGCTGGCTTTGGTGAAGTAGTAGGTCGCTTCCCGGGGTAGCAAGGCCAGTACCCCCCGTATATCCTTGTCATTCACCATGCCTATGACGATGTGTAGCTGTCGGTAAGTCTGTTGCTTCAGTTGTTCTGTAATGTAGGTGATGCCTCCCACATTGTGGCCGGTGTCACAAATCAGGGTGGGCGAGTCCTGCAGTTTTTGCCAGCGTCCCATCAAGCCCGTCAGTTCCGCCACACGGGCAAAGCCACTGCGCACTGCTTGTCCGTCCAGCCGGTAGCCGGCTTCTTTCAGTAGCGGGAGGGCGGTGAGTACGGTCCGGGCATTTTTCTGCTGGTAGAGCCCTTTCAGTTCGTATTCTATTCCGGGATAGTCCTCACGGTCGTTCTCTTCGGCAAAGTAGATAGGAGCACCCGTCGCCTGCGCTTTTTCCAGAAACACCGATTTCGTTTCGGGAGTGGTCTCGCCGATTACAACGGGGATACCGCTTTTAATGATTCCTGCCTTCTCTCCTGCGATTTTTGCCAAGGTGTCCCCCAGGAATTGGGTATGGTCAAAACTGATGTTGGTGATGATGCATACATCCGGACGGATGATATTGGTACAGTCCAGGCGTCCGCCTAGTCCCACCTCGATTACGGCTACATCCACCTTTTCATCGGCAAAGTAGCGGAAGGCCATGGCGGTGGTCAGCTCAAAGAAAGAGGGATGGAGGGGTTCGAAGAAGCCACGTTCCTGCTCTACAAAACGGATGACGTATTCCTCGGGTATAGGCTGTCCGTTAATCCGGATGCGCTCCCGGAAATCCACCAGATGGGGCGAGGTATAGAGCCCGACCCTGTATCCTGCCTCTTGCAGTATGGCGGCAAGCGTATGCGAGCAGGAACCCTTTCCATTGGTACCAGCCACATGAATGCTGCGGAAACTGCGGTGGGGATGTTCGAAGTGTGCGTCCAGGGTCAGAGTGTTTTCCAACCCTTCCTTGTATGCTGAGCCGCCCACTTGCTGAAACATGGGCACACTGTTATATAAGTAAGTTAAAGTGTCCTGATAATCCATCTTTTATAATATTTAACGGAGAAGCAATCCTTTCTCCCTATTAATTTGTTATCTTTAAAAGCGACAAAGATAATGCAGACCGAACGCAATCAAGCTTGCTTGAAATTGCTTGCAGTGTAGCTTATCTTAAGCTTATGCAAAGGTATTAACAATTTAAATCTAACGTGTATGGGAGCTAAGAAAAATTTTGTGATTGATACGAATGTGATTCTTCACGATTATAACTGTTTGAAGAATTTTCAAGAGAATGACATTTATCTTCCCATCGTAGTCCTTGAAGAACTGGACAAATTCAAGAAAGGTAATGAGCAGATTAATTTCAATGCGCGTGAGTTTGTCCGTGAGCTAGATTTGATTACCGATGACAATCTGTTCACCAAAGGGGCGCCATTGGGAGAGGGCTTGGGCCGTCTGTTTGTGGTGGCAGGCATGGTGGACTCTCCCCGGGTACGTGATTCCTTTCCCGAACGCATCCCCGACCATCAGATTCTGTCGGTAGTGGATTGGCTTTCCACCAAAAAGCCTAAAATGAAAACCATCCTTGTCACGAAAGACGTGAATCTGCGCATGAAGGCGCGTTCCATCGGTCTGCTGTGCGAAGACTACATCAATGATAAGGTAATCAATGTGGATATATTCGAAAAGTCGAATGAAGTGTTCGAGGGTATTGACCCTGCGCTGATAGATCGCATTTATTCTTCCAAAGAAGGACTGGACATCAACGAGTTCGATTTTAAGGACATCATTCGTCCCAACGAATGTTTTGTGCTGAAGAGTGACCGCAGCAGTGTGCTTGCGCGTTATAATCCCTTTGCCCATTCGATTTGCCGGGTCCACAAGACAAAGAATTATGGCATTGAGCCGCGCAATGCCGAGCAGAGCTTTGCTTTTGAGGTGCTGAACGACCCGAACATCAAGTTGGTTGCCCTGACCGGCAAGGCGGGAACCGGCAAGACCCTGCTGGCATTGGCCGCCGCATTGGGAAAACTTACCGACTACAAGCAGATTCTCCTGGCACGGCCCATCGTGGCCCTATCCAATAAAGACCTTGGATTCCTTCCCGGTGATGCCAATGAGAAAGTGGCTCCTTACATGCAGCCTTTGTTCGATAATTTGAATGTAATCAAGCATCAGTTCGCTGCCAATTCCTCTGAAGTGAAACGCTTGGAGGATATGCAAAAAAGTGAACAATTGGTCATCGAGGCATTAGCCTTTATCCGCGGGCGCAGTTTGAGCGAGACCTACTGTATTATTGATGAAGCCCAAAACCTGACTCCGCATGAGATTAAGACCATCATCACCCGTGCCGGTGAAGGCACAAAAATGGTGTTTACCGGTGATATTCAGCAGATAGACCAACCCTATCTGGACAGTCAGTCCAATGGGCTTGTTTATATGATAGACCGCATGAGGGACCAGAATTTGTTTGCCCATGTCAATCTGGTGAAAGGGGAGCGTAGCCAGTTGAGCGAGTTGGCAAGTAATCTGATGTAGCGGATACCGCATTTTCTGGGGTAAAATTATTTCCATCCCGCTTTCCAACTGTTAAAACGAGGGTGGCGGGATAGTTTCTTTATAGACGATAAATAATTATTATAATATTTTTTTATCGATTTCTTGTCCGTTTTGACTAAAATAGTGTATCTTTGCCTCGCCTAAAACAAAACTGTCAAGCGAAATGAAGCGAAATTTTTTTCATCGGTATCTTTCCGCGAAAGTGCTTCCGATATGGACTATTCTATTAATTGACGTATTTATCATCGTCATATCCAGTCTGTTGGCCTATGCTCTCCGATATGATTTCAGAAGCATTTTTTTGGAATCCTCTACCATTGACAAGACCATTTTATGGACGGTTGTTGTCAACTTGATTTTCTTCCGTGTTTTCCGTACGTATTCCAATGTGTTGCGCTTTTCCTCCTTTGTGGATATCATGCGCATTTTTGTGTCATTGACGGTGTCGTATGCACTGCTGATGATAACGAGCGTCCTGACGGAAAGCTATTTGGAGTTCAACCTGGCTCCGGTCAGCGTGCTGTTCATGTCTTATATCATCAGCTTTGCCATGATGGCATGCTCCCGTGTGATTGTCAAGACTTTCTTCGAGGCGCTGAACTTCGACGGCACCCATAGTGCCAATGTGTTCATTTACGGTGCCAAGGAAGCCGGGGTCAACATTGCCAAGGCATTGCGTGTCAATCTGCGCAACCACTACCGTCTGCGCGGATTCATTGCGGACGAACCTGAGCTTATCAACAAGGTGATGATGGGTGTCAGGGTGTTCCCCAACGATGATACGCTGATTGATGTGCTGAACGACCGCGATGTGCAGACCATCATCATTTCTCCTGCCAAGATGGAGGAACTGAAGAAGTCCGACATGGCTGACCGCCTGCTGGTGCACAACATCAAACTGATGACTGCGCCTCCTTTGAGCGAGTGGAACGGTCAGGCGCTGAGCCGCACACAGTTGAAGGAAATTCAGATTGAGGACCTGCTTCAGCGCAATCCTATCGAGATAGATATCCATAAGGTTGCCTCTCATCTGGAGGGCAAGCGTGTGATGATTACGGGCGCCGCCGGCTCCATCGGCAGTGAAATCATGCGCCAGGTGGCTTCGTTCAATCCCTATAAACTTATTTTAGTGGACCAGGCCGAGACCCCTCTGCACGACATCCGTCTGGAACTTCAGGACCGTTGGCGCGACATCGATGCCGAGACCATCATAGCCGACATCTCCAATGCCACGCGCATGGAGGATATCTTCAGGGAGTTCAAGCCCCAGTATATTTTCCATGCGGCCGCCTACAAGCATGTGCCGATGATGGAGGACAACGTTTCCGAGTCCATCCAGGTGAACGTATTCGGCACGCGCACCGTTGCCGATCTTGCCGTGAAATACGGTGCCGAGAAGTTTGTGATGATTTCTACGGACAAGGCTGTTAACCCTACAAACGCGATGGGCTGTTCCAAGCGTATTTGCGAGATTTATGTGCAGTCTCTTGCGAAGAAGTTGCAGAAGGAGGGAGGCCATGCCACTCAGTTCATCACTACGCGTTTCGGCAATGTGCTGGGTTCCAACGGTTCTGTCATTCCCCGTTTCCGCGACCAGATTCAGCGTGGCGGTCCGGTGACGGTGACCCATCCTGAGATAATCCGTTACTTCATGACCATTCCCGAAGCTTGCCGCCTTGTTCTTGAGGCCGGCAGTATGGGCAACGGCGGTGAAATCTACATCTTCGACATGGGTAAGCCGGTGAAGATTGTGGACCTTGCCAAGCGTATGATCAGCCTTTCTGGACGTACGGATGTGAAGATTGAATTTACCGGTCTCCGTCATGGCGAGAAGCTCTACGAAGAACTCTTGAATGTGAAGGAGCTTACAAAGCCCACCTATCATGAGAAGATTATGATTGCTACGGTGCGTGAGTATGACTATGACGAGGTGAAGGAGCGTATCCAGAAACTGATTGATGTAAGTTACACCTATGACCAGATGAAAATTGTTGCTGCCATGAAGGATATTGTTCCGGAGTTCGTAAGCAAGAATTCCTGCTTTGAGGCGCTGGATAAGAAGAAATAAAAAGATAGCGGTATAGTATAAAATGAAAGGGTGATAACGTCATTGTAGTGTTATCACCCTTTCAATTTTATTGTCTTCTTGTCAGTCTTTTGTCTCATTCATGTGAAGAGAAGTATTTCAGGAACTGTGTACGTTCGAAGGTATTGACCCCCTTCGGGTCGTTTACGTTCAGAATACCTTTGAACTGGCTGATGGTTTCCATACCTTTGCGGTCCATCCACAAGTTGAGGAAACGGATATACTCCTCAATGATGGTAGCTGAATTCTGATAAAGCACACTGCATATCTCTACGGCCGAAGCACCTGCCAATATTGCCTTGACAACGCCTTCGGGCGAGTGAATACCACCGGAAGCGGCATAGTCCAGCTTGTTTACGGCTGCCGAAGCGATGCCTATCCAGCGCAGGGCTTTAGACAAATCGGATTCATTGCTGAATACGTTACCGGATACTTGTATCATTTTCTCAATGTTGATGTCCGGCTGGTAGAAGCGGTTGAACAGCACTACTGCGGCGGCACCGTTGGCATACAGCTGGTCTATCAGAGCTATCGGATTGGTCAGGTTGTCACCCAGCTTCATGATGACGGGTATCTTGACCGTCTTCTTGATGTGGCTTAGGATGTCGATGTGGCGCTGCTCGAAGGTTCCATACGTATACTGTACATCCGTCTGCAGTGCAAGGATATTGATTTCCAGTGCGTCTGCACCGGCTTCTTCTATTTTGGCGGCAAATTCCACCCAGTCGGCATTCTGATAGCAGTTGATGCTGGCTATGATGGGGATATTGCAAACCTTTTTGCTTTCCTTAATCAGGTTCAGATATTCACCCAGCTTATGTTCGCGGATATATCCTACAAGGTAGTCACTGCCTTCGGGGTACATGTTCGGGTCTCCCATCCAGTCAGCCTCCATCATGATTTGCTCTTCAAAAAGTGATTTTAGCACAATGGCACCTGCGCCGGCCTCAGATAGTTTCTGGTTCTTGGCGGCGCTGTCCGTCAGTCCGGAGCTGCTGACGATAATGGGGTTTCTGAGTTTCAGCCCTGCAAAAGTAGTTTCTAATGTTGCCATGATAATGATTTTTTATGGTTAATAGTTTCTTTCTCCAAAAATCTTGCTTCCTACACGTATCAAGGTGCTCCCGGCTGCAATGGCCTCGTGGTAATCGTGAGACATTCCCATGGACAGTTCCCGGAATGACTCTGCATCGGCAAACCACTTGGCTTTCACTTCATTGAAGAAGCTACTTAAAGAACAAAACTCAGTTTTGATTTGTTCGTCATTGTCCGTATTCGTGGCCATGCCCATCAATCCGCATATCCGGATATGATTGAGCTTTCTCCATTCACCGGCTGCCAGCATTTCCCGGCATTCGTCAAAGCTGAATCCAAACTTGGTCTCTTCCCGGGCAATGTGCAGCTGCAGCAGGCAGTTGACAGTTTTTTCGGCTTTGGCAGCCTGCTTGTTCACTTCGGCCAACAGCTTGTAGGAGTCTATGCCATGAATCAGCGCTACGTAAGGAACGATATATTTTATTTTGTTTGTTTGCAGATGCCCGATGAAATGCCATTCTATGTCTTTGGGCAGACTTTCGTATTTGGCAGTCATTTCCTGCACCTTACTTTCTCCGAACACACGCTGGCCGGCACGATACGCTTCTTCTATCGCCTCGTTGGGGTGAAATTTGGAAACAGCCACCAGCCGTACCTTTTCAGGCAGTTCGCTCAGTACTTGTTTTAAATTCTCTGCAATCATCGTTTTTTTGAGTTATGAGTTATGAGTTATAAGTTATGGGTCGCAATAATAACTCATAACTTATAACTCATCACTCAAATTAAACTTCCGGTTTGTCGTCGGGCTCTGCACTGTACGGATATACATCCATAATGGCGGTTTCCGCTACAGATGCTATCTGATAGTCGGCCATTGTGCCTTTCATGCCCTCATCCAGTTTCTTCACTGCATCACGCAGGTCGGCAGCCTGCACCAATACCTGGGTAGAGGTTTTCTTTTCCGCACCGCTTTTCTCGTCCAGTGTGATGAAAACCAGTTTACATTTAAACCAGCGGTCGGCAGCTTCCTCTTCGCTGGGGAACAATTCGCTATAGTTGGCACGTTTGATGTCCGATACGGTGAACTCTCCCGAAATGAACGGCGTCATCTCTTCGATGATGCGTGCTTCCGCTTCCGTAAAACTGAGGGCATCTACCAGGTACGGTTCGGTCACCTTCTTGTTCATTCCATTTTCCATTGTTTTCTCGTAACGGATCTTACATTCAAACCATGTATGCATTGCCATAATTTTCTGTTTTTAATTATTGATTTATTGTTAGTTAAGCTGCTTTATGCGTGCCTATGCCCGCCGAAAGCAGTGCAAAGATAGCCAAAAACTAAATGGATATAAAAAGTTGCCTTGCATTTTACGTGAAAATTTTATTGGAGAACCGGGACGGTACGTATGGGCATAAAAAAAAGGAGTACCGCTGTACTCCAACCTTTGTTAACCTTAAATCTAATACTATGAAAAACACATTGCAAAGGTACGGACTTTTTCGACATTTGCAAGAGTGTCGGGGTATAAAGTGTGTATTTGTAACACTTATTATATTTTATACCTTTGTACTACATCTTTTTTAAAACTTGAGGTGTGTTGCTGAAACATAAATTTGCATCTGCTTTGCTTCCACACTTCCACCTACCTCCTGTATCTCCCTATCCATCGGCATTTACCCTGCGGTGGAAGCAACCTGAAAAGGTGGAAGCAAAATTTGCTTCCACCTGCCAAAAACGCCTGAGTTTTGTCGTAACTTATTATCCTTTACCATAATACCGCGCGTGGGTTACATAAATCGGTCAGTGTAGTTTTCCTGCATTTTCGAGTTTGCCCGACTATGAATAGTGGAGTCTAATGTCTTTTAAGTTGCTGTACAATACGTTTGCACCTTGTGCGCAATAGGCGCGGGCTACGTACTTCATCTGTAAAAGCCTTGGAGTTAGTGACGCCTAACGGCCATGAACAACCCTGCTTATGGTCGTTAAACGATTGCCTCATGGCCGTTAGCAGGGTTGTTCATGGCCGTTAGGCGTCACTAATTCCTTATGCAACAGTAGACCAAGCAAGGGCGAAACGCAAAGGAATGCTTGTGTTTTAGATAGAAATCCATGGGCTTTCACTCTCTCCATAGGTTATGGAAGTGGGCTTTTATTTCACTTGCGTTCTGTGCGATAAATTCCCATTTATCAGTAGGTATATTTACGAAACTTCAATGATACATTTATGAGGGTAAGATATTGGAATGTAGAATGATATATTGGAAATGATGAGGTGTTTTTTAAACGTTCGTTTAATAAACGTCTATTTTTAAGAAAATAAGTAGAGGCATAAAAGTTAAAAAGGAACAGAACTTTAATATGTTAAATGTTAGACGTACACTGCTGCAATTCAATAGATTAATATGAAACAGAAATCACTTTGGGAATATTTTTATTAAACATTTTGTTAGTTCAAAAAATACAGCTTATCTTTGCGTTCATTAAACGAACGTTTATTGGACACTTTTATGAGTCTAATATCTTCTTTAATAGCTTATTATCATTGCAAAAGTGTACAATACGGTTTGGGTGGGAAAATGTCTCGTTCAAACCGCGAAGCGCACCCGGAACTGAGCTAATTCATTCGAAAGAAAATTTCTAAGTGACTGAACAACAGAAATATTGGTTTGCGGCTCGCACCCGTGACAAGCAGGAATTCACAGTCCGGAAATCTTTGGACCGACTTAAATCG
>ULOG01025521.1_pt1 | contig 12294 bp, 9 predicted proteins | sample 1952401 | NCBI WGS metagenome assembly ULOG01 (sample SAMEA4835598, study PRJEB28245) | human gut metagenome | biome: gut microbiome; material: fecal sample | place: Denmark | collected 2008
ATATGAACAATGAAAATTGAATAAAGGAGGTGCTCCTGTGCAGGCAGTAATTATAGCTGTTGTAATTACATTTATTGTCACATGTGCTATCACCTGGTTTGTTGCAAATGCATACCAGAAAAAGCAGACTGCTTCAAAGATTGGCAGTGCAGAAGATAAAGCCCGTGAGATAATAGATGAAGCTGTGAAGACCGCTGAGACGAAGAAGAGAGAATCTTTGCTTGAGATTAAAGAAGAGTCGATTCGTACGAAGAACGAATTGGACAAGGAAATCAAGGAAAGAAGAAACGAAATTCAGAGAAACGAGCGCAGAGTGGAACAGAAGGAATCCAATCTGGATAAGAAACTGGAAGCCATTGAGAAGCGCGAAGCAGGTTTTGCAGCAAAAGAAGAAGAGCTGAACAAACAGAAAGCTGAAATTACAAAGCTTCATGAAGAGCGTGTACGGGAACTAGAAAGAATCTCAGGACTTACCTCCGACCAGGCAAAAGAATATCTATTAAAAACTGTTGAAGAAGATGTAAAGCTTGATACTGCAAAATTAATCAAAGAGATGGAGCATCAGGCAAAAGAAGAAGCTGGAAAGAAAGCAAAAGAATATGTGGTTACTGCAATTCAGAAATGTGCTGCAGACCATGTGTCAGAGACAACCATCTCTGTAGTACAGCTTCCGAATGATGAGATGAAGGGAAGAATTATCGGACGTGAAGGAAGAAATATCCGTACGTTAGAAACACTGACTGGTGTAGATTTAATTATCGATGATACACCGGAAGCAGTTATCCTTTCCGGATTTGATCCAATACGAAGAGAAGTTGCTCGTATTGCATTAGAAAAATTGATTGTAGACGGACGAATTCATCCGGCTAGAATTGAAGAAATGGTAGAGAAAGCGCAAAAAGAAGTTGAAACCATGATTCGTGAAGAGGGTGAAGCTGCTACCTTAGAAGTAGGTGTACATGGCATTCATCCGGAACTTGTGAAATTATTAGGCCGAATGAAATTCAGAACCAGTTATGGTCAGAATGCATTAAAGCATTCTATAGAAGTAGCACAGCTTTGTGGCTTACTTGCGGCTGAAGTTGGTGTAGACGTAAGATTGGCAAAACGTGCAGGACTCCTGCATGATATTGGTAAATCAGTAGACCACGAAGTAGAAGGCTCACATATTCAGATTGGTGTGGATTTATGTAGAAAATACAAAGAATCTCCGCTTATTATCAATGCGGTAGAGGCACACCATGGCGACGTAGAGCCAGAGTCATTGATTGCTTGTCTGGTACAGGCAGCCGATACAATTAGCGCAGCAAGACCAGGTGCAAGACGCGAGACAATGGAAACATATTCCAACAGATTAAAGCAGTTAGAAGATATTACAAATGAATTTAAAGGTGTAGATAAATCTTTTGCAATTCAGGCGGGTAGAGAGATTCGTGTAATGGTAGTTCCTGAACAGATAAGTGATGCTGAAATGGTATTGCTTGCCCGTGATATTTCAAAGCAGATTGAATCTGAATTAGAATATCCAGGTCAGATTAAGGTAAACGTAATTCGTGAATCACGTGTAGTTGATTACGCAAAATAAGCAGGAAATAAGTGTCCGAAGAGTGAAAGCTTTTTGGACACTTATTTTTTTGCAAGAAAAACAAGTAATGAGGAAAAATCTGTAAGAAAAAAGGAGAATACAATGGGACAGAATCATCAGGAAGAAAAAAGAATCAGAAGAGTTAACAGGGAGTTAAAATATCAGGGCGCAATCGTGGATGTTTATTCAGACACCATCGAGACACCGGATGGAAATATTGCATACTGGGATTATGTGGAACACAGAAAAGGAGCGGCGGCAGTTGTGCCGGTTACACCGGAGGGCAGAATCTTAATGGTACGCCAGTATCGGAATGCATTAGACCGTTATACTATTGAACTGCCGGCAGGATGCAGGGATTCCCTGACAGAGGATACGAAAATAAGTGCCATGCGGGAATTAGAGGAAGAAACAGGCTTTCAGTGTGGTCATATCGAAAAGATGCTTTCTTTAAAGACGACCGTAGCTTTCTGTAATGAGTTTATTGATGTATATCTGGCAACGGATTTAAAACCGGGCAAACAGCATCTTGATCCGGAAGAATTTATTGAAGTAAGGGCATATGACCCGGAAGAATTATTAGAAAAAATTTATGCCGGAGTAATCCAGGACAGTAAAACCGTAGCTGGTATCTTGGCATATTGTTACCGTTACCGGAATAATATGAAATAAGAAAATTAAGACAAGTGAATACATGGAAAGAGTATCGGGGATAAGAAGAGAAAAGCATTTTCATCTGTTAGAGGTGTTATTTTTAGGCTGTTTTGTGATTGGCATTATAGCTGCCAATCTGTATGGAAGAAGCCGTCTGCAGCAATATGGCATATTAAATGATTATTTCATACAGCAGTTAAAATATATTACGATAGAAAAACATGATTATTTTATTTATGTACTATCAGCAAGAGCACCGGTTGTCCTTGCATTAATTTTTTTTGGAATGACACCGTGGTACCGGGTTGTGAATAGTATATTTCTGATATGGAGCGGCTTTTCTTTTGGCTTTCTGTGTGTGATGGCAATCAGCAATATTGGCGCAGGTGCCATCTGGCTTATGATGATTGCGTTATGTCCACAATTTATTTTCTATGTGTCCGGATACCTGCTGTTATTAAAGTTAGAAGAAAAGTACCAGTGCGGAAAGGAACATGGAAAGCTTGGGGAATGGATTCTTTTGTGGGGGATTATATTATTATTGTTCTTTATCGGATTTTTAACAGAGGCATATCTGAATCCAGGTATGGTGCACTTCGTGTTGAAAAAAATATAAAAAATTTTACGAAATTTTTACAACATATTGTGGGTAGAAAAATAGAAATAAGATACATGTGGTAGATTTATGTAAATCAGCAAAAAACAGACGAAAATATGAATTGCTTTTCCAAATTAGAATCATTATAATAGGGATTGTACCTGCCTTTTGGAAAAGAATAGAAGGGCATGAGAGAAAAAGAGTTAGGTGGTTACAGTTATGACACAGGAAATAGATGCTTTTATGAAGTATCTTCAGGAAGTAAAGAAAATATCGAAAAATACAGCGGTTTCTTATGAGACGGATTTGCGCAAAATGAAGGAATTTCTGTATTCTGAAGGTGTGCTTTCTGTTGAGGATGTCAGACAGGAACACTTAAAAATATATATGGAAAAGCAGGAGCAGGAAGGAAAGAAACCGGCAACGATTTCCAGAGGACTTGCATCCATGAAAGCCTTTTTTCAGTATCTTGTGGTACAGAATTATGTAAACCAAAATGTGACGGATGGATTAAAGGCACCCAAGTTAGAGAAGAAAGCTCCGGTTATTCTTTCTATGGAAGAAACCAGCCGGCTTTTAGACCAGCCAAACGGAAATACACCGAAGGAATTAAGGGACCATGCGATGTTAGAATTGCTTTATGCGACGGGAATTCGTGTCTCTGAATTGATTTCTTTGAAGTTAAGTGATATTAATTTGAAACTGGAATATGTTACCTGCAGAGATGCTCATAAAGAAAGAATTATTCCTTTTGGAGAAGCAGCAAAAGAGGCTCTGCAGCATTATCTGGAAGAGGGAAGATCATATCTTGTCAGTGAAGAGGGCAGTGAATATCTTTTCACCAACTGTTCCGGCAAAGAAATGAGCCGTCAGGGTTTCTGGAAATTAATTAAAGCCTATGGAAAGAAAGCCGGAATTGAGACAGAGATAACACCGCATATGCTGCGTCATTCTTTTGCAGCTCATCTGGTAAGCAATGGGGCAGATTTGAAAGCGGTTCAGGAAATGTTAGGACATGCAGATATTTCTACCACGCAAATCTATGCACAGATGAAACAGAGCAGAATCCGTGAAGTATATGCCAAGGCACATCCCAGAGGATAAAGAAGGAACTACGGGAAACACGCTTTGCGAGTTTCTTACTACTTGCATAAATAGAAAAAGGGAGCAGTCATTTCTTAAAAAAATGGCTGCCCCCGTTTTTTACTTTACAGGAAATTGCTTTCCTGTAAAGTAAAAAACGCTCCTGTAGATGAAATTATTATTTATTCATTTCTGCAATGTCATAGATAAGACGAGCGGAATCTTCCCAGCCTAAGCATGGGTCAGTAATGGATTTACCATAGATGTGTTCGCCGATTTTCTGATTGCCCGGTTCAATGTAGCTTTCAATCATAACACCCTTAATCATCTTGTGAATTTCAGGGGAGAGCTGGCGGTTATGCATCACTTCTTTGACGATACGGATCTGCTCGAAGTACTTTTTATTGGAGTTAGAGTGGTTTGCATCTACGATAGCAGCTGGATTCTTAAGGTCACGTTCATTATACATTTCAATCAGACGCATAATATCTTCGTAGTGGTAGTTCTGTGTGCTGTTACCATGTTTGCTTACAGCACCACGGAGAACAACGTGAGTTAAGTCGTTACCAGGAGTCTCTACTTCATATCCGCGATATACGAAATGATGTGGATGCTGGGCAGCATATACGGAATTGAGCATAACGGAGAAATCACCACTGGTCGGGTTCTTCATTCCGGATGCAACATCAAACCCACTGACTACAAGACGATGCTGCTGGTCTTCTACGGAACGTGCACCGATAGCAACGTAGGAGAGCAGGTCGTCAATGTAACTCCAGTTTTCCGGATAAAGCATTTCGTCGGCAGGGGTCAGACCACTTTCTTCAATGGTACGGATGTGCAGCTTACGCATTGCAATCAGTCCGGCAACCATATCAGGAGCTTTCTCAGGGTCAGGCTGGGTAGCAATACCTTTATAGCCTTCGCCGGTTGTTCTTGGCTTATTGGTGTAGACACGAGGGATAATAATCAGACGGTCTTTGACATCTTCTGCAATTTTGGTCAGGCGGCTGACGTAGTCGCAGACAGGTTCTTCGCTGTCAGCGGAACAAGGTCCGATGATAACTAAGAAACGGTTATCTTCGCCGGTTAAGACTTTACGAATTGCAGCATCCCGTTCTTTTTTTATCTGTGCCAGTTTCTCCGGAAGTGGATACTCTTTTTTGATTTCTTCCGGACTTGGTAATTGGTTTAAAAAATTAAAACTCATATTTTTAGTCTCCTTTAGTAAAAAAACTTGCTTTTTTTATATTATAAGATTCGTTTTTAACTGTCAATGATATGATTTAATAATAATTTTATACTTTTTTAATTGACCTATCTTAATCATGGTGCTATTATTGTTTTCACATGTTAATAGTTAACAATGTTAAACAAATAGAGGATATAAAATGTAAAGAAAGGGAGGTGAAAATGATGCAGGGTTGTGGAAATGAAATATTTTCCATATTTAATCGTTTTCATCGTTTGAAAATCTCATCAATTCTGCCGGGGGTCTCATCCGTGGAAATGGGAACCTTAAAGACCATCGAGCATTGCCGCAAAGAAAAAGAGATGGCTACAAAAGAGACAGATGCCAAAGAGCCGGATAGCAAATCGATAGATGCAAAGGTTACGGTATCGGAAGTGGTACGTTATATGCGTGTGGCAGCACCGGCGGTGTCCCGGACACTTCGTTCCCTGGAAGAGAAAAATTATGTCGAACGTATGGTGTGTGAGGGTGACCGGCGGAATGTTTATGTGAGAGTAACTGAGGAAGGAAAAGAGGTTTTAAATGAATGCAACCGGATTTTGAGTGAATTATTAAAGTCGGTTACGGAGAAAATGGGAGAAGAAGATATGAACCGGCTGATTGGCTATCTGAATAAATTAGAGCAGATAGCAGAGCTTGAGATTGAAAAGAGAAGACAGTTGAAATAGCAATTAAAATAGAAATATTTTATAAATAATATAGAAAAGGAAGGAACAGGAAAGATGCGGAAACTATTTAAAAATATGCTCCCGTACTGGCATATCATCGTGGTAATATTTCTCCTCCTTGGAGTGCAGGCTTATTGCGATTTGTCGTTGCCACAATATACATCCGATATCATTGATGTAGGAATCCAGAATAAGGGAATCAAACATATTTTGCCGGAAAAGATGCCGGAGGAAGAATATCAGCTGGCAGAACTTTTTATGACAGATGGTGAAAAGGATACTTTTGAAGCGGTCTATGAAAAAAAAGACGATACTTATGTATGTACTGCGGATAAAGAGACATTAGAAACATTGGATGATGAACTACTGACACCAATCGTACTGACTTACCGTATGGCAAATATGAGTGAAACGGATTTTAAGAATACGATTGCGGAAGCATTGGAGCAGAATCCGCAGAACCAGATTACCAAAGAAAGCTTAGATGAGATGTCCATTGAAGAAATCGGACAGATGATGCAGATGGAACTGACCACATATGAAGCGGAAAATGATGATGGCGAAATGGTAACTTATGTGGATATGCGTCCGATGATGAAGCAGCTGATTGCAAGCGGTGCAATGACGCAGGATGGTATAGCACAGTCCAGAGAATATATGGAAAATATGATAGATTCTGTGGGAAGCAGTACCTTACATGCCATGGGAACAGCATATGCAACATCCTGTGACGAAAAGGCAGGACTTGATGTGGAACATATCCAGAAGAATTATCTCTGGTCAGAGGGTGGAAAGATGGCAGCTATGTCATTACTCATGCTGGCAGTTGCAGTGGTAGTCGGATATCTTGCATCCAGAGTCGGCGCAGGAGTCGGAAGAGACTTAAGAGAGAAAATCTTTGGTAAGGTAGTAGGCTTTTCCAATACTGAGATGGATAAATTCTCTACCGCTTCCTTAATTACAAGAAGCACCAATGATATTCAGCAGATTCAGTTTGTAACAGCAATTATGCTTCGAATGCTTTTATATGCACCAATCATCGGAATTGGTGGAATTTATAAAGTATTAAAGACCGGAGCACATATGGAATGGATTATCGTAATGGCAGTACTGGTAATTTCCGGACTGGTTATGGTGTTGATGTCCATTACACTTCCGAAGTTCAAAATAATGCAGAAGTTAGTGGATGCCTTGAACTTAGTATCCAGAGAGATTCTTACGGGACTTTCCGTAATCCGCGCTTTTGGAAGAGAAAAAAAGGAAGAAGAGCGGTTTGATGAAGCAAACCGGAATCTTACCAGAACACAGTTATTTACCAACCGTGTCATGACTTTTATGATGCCGGGCATGATGTTTATTATGTATGGAGTAACCATACTGATTGTCTGGGTATCGGCACATCGTATTGATGCCGGACAGCTTCAGGTAGGAGCAATGACCGCATTTATTACTTATACTATGCAGATTGTTATGGCATTCCTGATGCTTACCATGATGTCTATTATGCTGCCGCGTGCCGGTGTTGCAGCAGACCGGATTGATGAAGTTATTACTACAAATTCTTCTATTATAGAAAAGGCAGAAAAAGAAACAATTGAAAAACATACCGGAAAAGTGGAATTCCATCATGTAAACTTCCGTTATCCGGGTGCGGATGAAGATGTACTGGAAGATATTGATTTTACAGCAGAACCGGGAAAGACAACAGCAATTATCGGAAGTACCGGCTGTGGAAAGTCAACGCTGGTTAATCTGATTCCGAGATTCTATGATGTAACAGCCGGTAAGATTACCTTAGATGGTGTGGATATCCGGAATTTAAGCTTAGCTGAATTAAGAGATGAAATCGGATTCGTACCACAGAAGGGAATTCTGTTTTCAGGAACCATTGCATCCAATCTGAAATTTGGCAGACCGGAAGCTACGGAAGCAGAAATGACAGAGGCTGCAGAGATTGCACAGGCAACAGAATTTATTAATGAAAAGCCGGAAAAATATGACAGCGGGATTGCACAGGGTGGAACGAATGTTTCCGGTGGACAGAAACAGAGATTATCCATCGCCAGAGCAATCGCAAAGAATCCGAATGTTTATATCTTTGATGACAGTTTCTCTGCACTTGATATGAAGACCGATGCGGCACTGCGTAAAGCATTGGAGTCAAAAACAAAAGAAAGCAGTGTAATTATCGTGGCACAGCGAATCAGTACCATTTTACATGCCGACCAGATTCTTGTATTGGATGAAGGTAAGATTGTCGGAAAAGGTACTCATGAAGAATTATTACGGGATTGTGAAGTATATCAGCAGATTGCACAGTCACAGTTATCCGCAAAGGAATTGGGATTAGAAGAGGGAAAGGAGGAAAAATAACATGAGTAATGAGCAAAGTTATCGTGCACCACGTCGTAGAGGTCCGAGAGGACCAATGGGCGGTGGAATGATGCCGGGTGAAAAAGCAAAAGATTTTAAGGGCTCTTTCCGGAAAGTTCTTTCTTATATTGGAAAATATAAAATTGGAATTGTTGCAGTTATGATACTTGCAATCTGTTCTACCGTATTTTCTGTATTAGGACCAAAGGTAATGGGTAAAGCTACTACGGCATTGGCAGACGGTCTGATGAATAAAGTAGCAGGAACCGGCGGAATTGATTTTACACTGATTGGAAAGATATTATTATTTACTCTTGGCTTATATATTATCAGTGCGGTATTCAGCTTTTTTCAGGGGTTTATTATGACTGGAATCACACAGAAAATCTGCTATCGTATGCGTAAAGAGATTTCTGAAAAAATCAACCGTATGCCGATGAAATATTTTGAAAGCAGAACTTATGGGGAAGTTCTTTCCCGTATTACCAATGATGTGGATACTTTGGGACAGAGCTTAAACCAGAGTGTGACACAGATTATTACCAGCGTGGCAACCATTATCGGAGTGCTTGTGATGATGCTTTCTATTTCACCACTGATGACACTGATTGCATTAGTAATTCTTCCGATTTCAGCGTTGATGGTTTCGGCAATTGCAAAATTTTCACAGAAATATTTCCGTACCCAGCAGGAGTACTTGGGACATATTAATGGACAGGTGGAAGAGACTTATTCCGGACATTTAGTTATCCAGGCATTTAATAAAGAAAAGGAAACCATAAAACGGTTTAATGATACAAACCATGTATTATATGAGTCTGCCTGGAAATCCCAGTTTTTATCCGGAATGATGCAGCCGGTTATGGTATTTGTCGGTAACCTTGGCTATGCAGGCGTGGCAATTTCCGGTGGAATGCTTGCAATTAACGGAACAATCGGAATTGGTGATATTCAGGCATTTATCCAGTATGTAAAGAGCTTCACCCAGCCAATCCAGCAGATTGCACAGGTCATTAACCAGGTACAGTCCATGACCGCAGCTTCGGAACGTGTTTTTGAATTCTTAGGTGAAGAGGAAGAAGACCAGACCACAGAAAATGCAGTGGAATTAAAGGATGTTCGTGGAGAAGTAGAATTCTCCCATGTGCATTTCGGATACAATCCGGATCAGATTATCATTAATGATTTCTCAGCAAAGGTAGAACCGGGACAGAAGATTGCCATTGTAGGACCAACCGGAGCAGGTAAGACTACCATGGTGAAGCTGCTGATGCGTTTTTATGATGTCAACAGTGGAAGCATCAGATTAGATGGTAACGATATCAGAAACTATAACCGCCGGGAGCTAAGAGATGCCTTCGGCATGGTACTTCAGGATACCTGGTTATTTAAAGGTACTATTATGGAAAATATCCGTTACGGAAGACTGGATGCCACGGACGAAGAAGTTATTGCAGCAGCAAAAGCAGCCCATGCCCATCATTTCATCCAGACACTGCCGGGTGGTTATAATATGGAATTAAATGAGGACGCCAGCAATGTATCCCAGGGACAGAAACAGTTGCTTACCATAGCCCGTGCCATTTTAGCAGACAACCGGGTATTGATTTTAGATGAAGCAACTTCTTCTGTTGATACCAGAACAGAGCACAGAATCCAGAAGGCTATGGATAACCTGATGAAAGGAAGAACAAGTTTTATTATTGCCCATCGTCTGTCTACCATTCGTGATGCTGATCTGATTCTCGTTATGAAAGATGGTGATATTATTGAACAGGGAAATCATGAAGAACTGTTACAGAAGAATGGTTTCTATGCACAGCTTTATAATTCCCAGTTTGAAGAAGCTTCTTAAATAAAACCTTTGATTTTTTTATATAGATGTGTTAGTATAAATAAGCTGCAACCGTAGTCTAATGGATAGAACGTCAGACTCCGACTCTGATAATGCGGGTTCGATTCCCGCCGGGTGCATTTTATAATTTATATTAACACATTTTTTTTGCGGGATTTATGTCCCGCAAAACTTATAAGAAACGTTTTTCATTATTTACACGGGCAGCTCACAAAGCATGCTTTTTTGGGGGTTATGGGTAAGGTTAGGAGGACAGATATGAAAGCGTCAGAAATCAAAGAAAAAATGAGTAAGATATCAAAGAATGATATAAGTAGTTTCTTTCAGAAGAACTGGAAATATTTTACTGCAGTAATATTATTTGTTGTATTGGCAGTAGTAATGATAAAATTCAGCAGTGGAAATAAAGATAAAGATAATGGACTTTCTACGGAACAGAGTACCGAATCAGAGAACTTTCAGGTAGATGCCGTTCCGGAAATCAATACCCTGATGCAGAATTATTACAATGCATATGCGGCAGGTGATTTGGCAACATTACAGACCTATGTAACACCTGTTTCCGAGAATGAACAGAGCCTGATTACCATGATGTCACAGTATGCAGAGAGTTATCAGAATATCAAATGTTATACCAAGTCAGGATTAGAAGCAGATTCTTATCTTGTCTGTGTAACGCTGGATTTGAAATTCGCAGGAGTAGATACTACAGCACCTGGTATGGAGTTCTTCTATGTAAAGAAGAATGAGCAGGGAGCACTTTATATTGATAACTTATACAGCAGCTTTAACCGTCATTATAAAGAACAGCCGACCGATAATAATGTGGAAAACTTAATCAGTAGTTTTGAAACACAGGAAGATGTCATTGCATTACAGGCAGAAGTACAGGCAAATTATGAAAAAGCAATTGCTTCAGATGAAAATCTTTCTAATATGGTAACGGTTACAATTGCTGATGCATATAATGCATGGGCAACAGCAATCGCACAGGCACAGGCACAGCAGCAGCCGGCAACAGAGGAGACACCGGCGGAACCAGAGACACCAGCGGAACCAGAGGCACCGGTGGAACCAGAGACACCAGCTGAGCCGGAAGTGACAACGGAGACGGTATATACACTGGATAAAGTAAATGTCAGACAGGAACCGAATGAGTCCGGAGCATTGCTTGGAACAGTTGAAAGGGGAACTGCACTGACAAGAACCGGTACGACAGAAGATGGATGGAGCAGCATTGATTACAATGGTACACCGGCATATGTAAAGAGTGACTATGTTTCAACAGAAGCACCGGCACAGGAGCCGGCGGCAGACACCAGCGGAATTGCAGCGGGCACTAAGATTACATTAACCAATACGGTTAATATCCGTTCCTCTATGAGTGAGACCGCATCCAAGGTTGGAGTTGCTTATGCAGGAGATTCTGTTACTGTTCAGATGAGCTATGCAGAAGGGTGGACAAAAGTCACCTGGAAAGATAAAGAAGGATATGTTAAGACAGAGTTCTTAAAATAATAAACAGATGGAGGTCTTAGGACCTCCGTTATTTTTACTTTACAGGAAATTGCTTTCCTGTAAAGTAAAAAACGCTCCGCGAGGATGCGTACTGCGGCGTATAAGGTAGATGTTGCAAGCGACTGCCGCAGGCGCGAGAATGTGCCTTGGCACATTCTTTGTTCCGCGGGCAGCGAGAAAATTTACACAGGGTGAAACTATCGATGGAAGAAAACGGAGTCAGAATCAATAAATTTTTAAGTGAAGCAGGATATTGTTCCCGGAGAGAAGCTGACCGTCTGATTGAGCAGGGACGCATTACGGTAGATGGAAAAGTTCTTTCTGTTGGCTGTAAGGTGATGCCGGGACAGCGAGTGCGCGTAGATGGAAAAGAAATAAAAAAAGAAGAGGAAATGATTCTTCTTGCATTTAATAAGCCGGTGGGTATTGTATGCACTGCTGCAAAAGACGAAAAAGACAATATTGTTGATTATATTCATTATCCGAAACGTATTTATCCGGTAGGAAGACTGGATAAAGATTCCCAGGGACTTATATTATTGACAAATAATGGGGATATTGTAAATAAGATGATGCGTGCCGGGAATATGCATGAAAAGGAATATGAAGTTACCGTAAATCATGACATAACGGAGACATTTTTAAAGAAAATGTCCGGGGGAGTTCCACTGGAAGAACTTGGTGTGGTTACAAGACCATGTGCAGTAG
>ULOG01056649.1_pt1 | contig 12257 bp, 8 predicted proteins | sample 1952401 | NCBI WGS metagenome assembly ULOG01 (sample SAMEA4835598, study PRJEB28245) | human gut metagenome | biome: gut microbiome; material: fecal sample | place: Denmark | collected 2008
GCCATGCGCAGATCCTTGCCGGCGTAGGCGTGCTTCAGAGGTCCCTGCTCCGGGAGCAGTGGACGACTGCACAGACGCCATCCTCCGTTGCCTCTTCGGCATGCAGTCATTCGGAAGGGACGCACGAAGAAGGCTGCATGTTGTAAAATCAGCGGACCTCGTGCTATCGGCTCATGTATGTCGATAGCTTTTTTCAGACTTCGTTCATACGGGACGACCCATGGAATCGCTTTTCGAAAAACTCTTTTACAGCGCGCGCTGGATTCTTGCGCCGCTCTTTCTCGGCCTTTCGCTTGCGCTTCTGGCACTTGCGCTCAAGTTCTTTCAGGAGGTCTGGCACGTGCTGCCGCACGTCTTCGAGCTCTCTGAGTCCGATCTCATCCTCTCGCTTCTCTCGATGGTCGACATGGGCCTTGTGGGCGGCCTGATCGTGATGGTCATGTACTCTTCCTACGAGAACTTCGTCTCCAGGCTCGACCTTGACGAAAAGGATTCGGAGCGCCTCGGCTGGCTCGGCAAGATGGACGCAGGCAGCCTCAAGAACAAGGTGGCGGCGAGCATCGTGGCGATCTCCTCGATCCACCTTCTGAGGATCTTCATGAACATCAGCACGATCGAGAACGACAAGCTGCTCTGGTACGTGATCGTCCATTTGACCTTCGTTCTCTCAGCTCTCGTGATGTGCTGGATCGACCTGCTGACGCGCAAGGCACACCAGCACGACGGGCACTGACGAACCCTGACGCTCGGGGATCGCATTTCAGCTCGAGGAAAACGGCCGCTTCGGATCTTCCGGGCGGCCGTTTTTGTCCGTGTCCTTCCCGGCCTGCCGTCAGGCGATCGGTTCGATGCTGCAGGCCTGGAAAAAGGCGCTGCGAAGCGCGCCTTCGGCGTCCCTGCGCCAGACGGCCCAGATCTTTTGGCTGTCCGCAAGCTCGGTGGAGGCGGGCTTCATGATTTCGACGAGGTCTCCCCTGAGGATCTCCTCGCGCACCGAAAGGTAGGGAAGGAGTGCGACGCCGAGTCCCGTGCCCGCCGCGCGCTTAACGGCGCCCATGGTGTCCATCGTGACGGAGTGGTGGATGCGGATGCCTCTGGCCTCGAGGTGCGCGAGGACGTCGCGCTGCGTGCGCTGCTCGCGCTCGAGCACCCAGGTGGCGTCGGAAAGTTCGCGGGCGGTGACGTAGGCGGACATCAGCGGACTGCCGAGGCCGACCACGAAGGCGAAGCGGTCCTCGAAGCACGGAAAGCCGTCGAGGTCGGGATTCGTGGGGCGTCCGCTGATGAAGCCGACGTCGATCAGGTGGCCAGCGACCGCGTCCTCGACGACGTCGTTGTCCTCGATCATGAGGCTTGTCTCGATGGCGGGCATCCTGCGCTTCATGTGCATCAGGCGTCTCGAGAGCACGTAGATGCCGAAGCGCCTGTTGGCGCCGACGGCTAGCGTGCCCGCACGGCCTTCGCCAGCTTCTGCAAAGAGCGCCTCCACCTCGTCGGCCTTGTCGACGAGAAGCGTGGCGTAGGGCAGGAGCGTGAGTGCGGCGGGCGTGGGCGTGAGGCCCTTGCTCTCGCGAACGAAGAGGCGGGCTCCAAGAGCGCTCTCGAGCTCCTTGAGCGACTGGCTCACGGCCGATGGCGACAGGTGCAGGCGTGCGGCGGAGGCCGAGACGCGGTGCGTCTCGTAAAGACTTCGGAAGACGGAGAGCTGTCGGAGCGTGATTCTCATGGGCTGCTGTCGGTTCGGGATGAAGACGTCGGGTGCGGACGTGCCGCAGGCATTCATCGTACACCTGAAAGGCCGCCGTCGGAGCGCTTCCGGCGGCGGCCTTCGGTTTGTCTGCGACTGGCTTTCAGTGTGACCTTCGCCTCTTTCAGAGGAACGGCCAGAGGATGACGAGGATGAGCTGCCCCATCAGGATCCTCAGGAACATGGCGAGCGGGTAGACGGTCGAGTAGGCAACGGCCGAGGAGTTGCGCTCGGAGAGCGTGCCCGCGTAGGCGAGGGCGGGAGGATCGGTGGTGGCGCCCGCCATCAGGCCCACGATGCTGTGGTAGTTGATGTGCAGGAAGCGCCTTGCGATCACGCCCACGATGAGAAGCGGGATTACGGTGATGAGGACGCCGAGCGCCATGTAGAGCGGCCCGTTGCCGTCGGTCATGGCGGCGACGAAGCCGTCGCCTGCGGCAAGGCCCACGGAGGCGAGGAAGAGACAGATGCCGGTCTCGCGCATCATCATGTTGGCTGACGGCGTCGTGAAGGTGACGAGCCGCATGGTCGGACCGAAGCGGCCGAGCAGGATGGCGACGATGAGCGGACCGCCCGCGAGGCCGAGCTTGAGCGGGACGGGCAGGCCGGGCACGGCAAACGGCACGCTGCCGACGATGACGCCGAGCAGAAGCCCGATGAAGATCGTGATGATGTTCGGATGGTCGAGCTTCTTCACCTGGTTGCCAAGCTTGGCCTCCATGCGCGCGACGGCCGTCTCGGGACCCACGCAGTAGACCTGGTCGCCCACCTGAAGGTGGAGCTTCGCGGACGGAAAGAGCGTCATGCCTGCGCGGAAGACGCGCGTAATGTTGACGCCGTCCAGACGGTTGAGTGCGAGATCCTCGATGCGCATGCCGTTGACGGATTCGCGCGTGACCATGAGCGTGCGCACGACGAGCGGAGACTTCTCCTCGGCGAGGTCGATGTCGGTGCGCTCGCGTCCGAAGAAGGCGACGATCGCCTCCTTGACGTCGGGCTGGCTCACGATGCGCAGGCAGTCGTCCATGTGCAGGACGGTCGAGCCGTTGGGACTCGAGATGCTGCTGCCCGAGAGAATTCGGGAGGCGATGAAGCCGCGGCTGATGAAGTTCCTCACCTGTTCGATCGTGCGGCCTTCGAGCGCCCGGTTGCTGACCTCGACGTGGAAGAAGACGGGTTCCTGATGGTGGGCCCGCTCTTCGGCGTCCCACGCCTTGTCCTCTTCGGCAAGCTTGATCCGGAAGATAAAGCGGATGAGGATCGCGGAGCCGATCGTGCCGATGACGCCGAGCGGATAGGCGCATGCGTAGGCGACGGCGATGTTCTCACCCGTGTACTTGAAGAGCTCGAGCGTTTCCTGAGTGGCGCCGAGACCGGGCGTGTTCGTGACGGCGCCATAGTGGACGCCGAGCATCTGCGGTAACGACAGCGTGTCCTTGAAGAGGATGTAGAGCGCGATCGTCACGGCGACGCCAAGGAGCACCTGCAGGACGGTGAGGAGATTGAGTACCATGCCGCCGCTCTTGAAGGACGAAAAGAACGAGGGGCCCACCTGAAGACCGATGAAGTAGATGAAGACGGTGAGCCCGAAGTCGCGCAGGAAGTAGAGCACGGCGGGATTCACGGTGAAGCCGAAGTGCCCCGCGGCAATGGCCGCGAAGAGCACGAAGGTGACGCCAAGTGAGACGCCGAAGAGCCGGATGCGCCCGAGCAGCGCGCCTACGGCGATCACAAGCGAGTAAACGAGAATGATGTGAGGGACGGAGGAGACGTCCGTGAGCAGATGAGCCAGCCAGTCCATTGCAAGAAAACCCGATCGGTGAGGTTCTGTCCTGATGCCTTGGGAAAGGCGCGCATTTTACGCCAACGGAAGCGATACGAGAATCGGGTTTTCCCTTGGGCGGGGGCGCCGTCGGCTCCCGCTGCTAGATCACGACGTCGAAGGAGACGAGTGTGCGCTCGATGCGGCCGCGGTTGATGCGGTACTCGACGGGTTCCTTCGTGATGTCGTAGGAGACGCGGTCCGTGCGCAGCATCTCGAGCCCCTCGGGCAGGTCGAGGCTGCGGGCCGCATCCGCCGCCACGCGCTCGAAACGGACCTTGCATTTCTGGCGGATGATGCCAATGCCGAACTCGCGGTCGTAGAACTTGTAGAGCGTGTCGTCCTCAAGAAATCCCTTCGTGAAGCGCTCGGGCGTGAGGCCCGCAAAGCGCTCCATGAGGATGACGGGCGCCTTTCTCGGCAAACCCGGGGCATCGGCCACGAAGTCGGGCGCGGCGACGGTCGAGATCGAGACGAGCTCCTTGCGCGTGCCGCGCGACCTGCCGTCAAGCCCCGAAATGATGTGGAAGGGATTCCTGTTGCCGGTGCCCTTGTACGTCCCGAGCCCTCGCGCCTGCTGATGACGCCTTCGTCCTCGAGCCCGCCCAGGCGCGCGGACGCGTTCCATCCTGCAACCTCGTGCAAAAGCACTCCGAATTTCCATGTTGTCCATGATTCTGGCCGCCTTCGGCGTCCTTGTTGCCTCTCTGCTTCCCGTTCTCAAGAAGCGCTGCGTGCCTCTCTGCGGATGATCCTCTCGAAGCCTGCGCGCGCCTTCGGGCACGCCTCCAATCGCTTGGGCGCGCACAGGCCTCGAAACCCATTCTGAAAATCGTTCCCTGTGCCGGTTGCCCCGGTCTGCAGCCGGCTTTGCTGCCCCGGTCCGCTCTTGGTCCGGGGTTCTTTTTATCTTTGGTGACGACGAAGACGCCGTCTGCGGACGCACAAGCCGCAGACGGCGCCTTCATTTTCATCCTGCGGGCGTCTCCCTCAGACGCCTGCAGGAAATGCCGTCCTGCCTTTTATGTTGAGGCGGCTGCGCTCACTTCTGTTCGAGCGCGTACTTCGCAGCGTGTTCGCCTGCACGGCGGCCGAAGACCACGGTGTCGGCGACGGCGTTGCCGCCGAGGCGGTTGAAGCCGTGCACGCCGCCCGTCACTTCACCTGCGGCATAGAGGCCGGGCATCGGACGGGACTGGATGTCGAGGACCTCGCTTTCGGTCGTGACGGCCACGCCGCCCATCGTGTGATGGATGCCGGGCGCAACTTCGACGGCGTAGAAGGGCGCCTTCGCGACGGCGAGCGGCATGTCGGGACGCCCGAACGCGTCGTCATGGCCCTTGGCGCGGTACGCGTTGTAGTCGGCGAGCGTCTTTTCAAGGACCTTCGGATCCATGCCGGCAGCCTTGGCAAGCCCTTCGATCGTGTCGGCCTTCTTCAGCATGCCGAGGTGGTCGTAGCCGCGGACCATCTTGGCCTTGGCGTAGAGATCGGCGTCGAAGACGAGCCAGGCGTGGCGGCCGGGCTGCTTGAGGATCGCGTCGGAGGCGCGGTCGCGGGTCGTGAGTTCGTTGACGAAGCGCGCGCCCGTTTCGTTGACCATGACGGCGCCGACGCCGCGGACCGTTTCACTGATGAGAATGCGGCTTCCCTTGCCGACGGTCGGGTGGGCCTGGATCCAGTCGATGTCGGTCATGCTCGCGCCGGCTTCAAGTGCCATGCGCACGCCGTCGCCGGTGCTCGTGACGTTGTTCGAGCTTGTCATGCCCTTGAAGGTCGGACGATAGAAGGCCACCATCTCCTTGTTCTGGCCGTAGCCGCCAGCAGCGAGCACGACCGCTTTGGCGTTGACGCGGTAGAGGCCGCAGTGCTTGCCTTCGACCACGACGCCCCTGACGGTGTGGTTTTCGTCAACAATGAGCCTGACGGCGCGGGAGTTGAGGCGTGCGGGCACGCCGTCCTTCTCGGCCTGAGCGCGCAGAGTCTTGACGATGTGCGGACCGACCGTCTCGCCGCCCGTCGGGCGATGCGTGCGGTCGACGCGGGCGCCGCCCGAGCGCTTCACTTCTGAGAGGTCCGCGCCCATGCCCTCGAGCCATTCGACGCCTGCGGCACTTTCCTTCGCGAGGATTTCAACGAGGGCTCGGTCGTTCTTGCCGCGGCCGCCCTTGAGCGTGTCCTCGACATAGGCTTCGACCGTGTCGGTGATGCCTTTGGCTTTCTGTTGCTTCGTGCCGACGGCGTTGTAGCCGCCCGCGGCGAGCATGGAGTTGCCACCCGAGAAGCTGTTCTTTTCAAGAAGGAGAACGGAGGCGCCGGCACGCTTGGCGGCGATCGCTGCGTTGAAGCCCGCGCTGCCCGCGCCGATCACCACGACGTCATAGGATTCGCGCGGCTCGGCCTTCATTGCCGCCTCGATGGCCGCTTCGTCGGGGGAGACCTTCGGTGCGGCTTCGGGCGCATCGGCGAACGGCATCTTGTTCGGGAAGGTGTGGCAGTCGTTGCAGACGAGCTTCGGACGGGCGTGCGCGGTGTGGCAGCTCGTGCAGTTGATGTCGCCGAGATGCGAGTGGTGCGGATCGATCTCCGTGCCCGTCTTCCTGATGTCCTTATAGGACCCGTGGCAGGTTTGGCACTGCGCGTTGAGCGCACGCTCGTCGTCGGGGACGGACGCCGCCGTCACGGCGTTCGTGCCGTGGCACGAGGCGCAGCCGCCCATCTTCGAGTGAAAGTCCGCGAGCGTCTGGCCCGCCGCCGCTTCGCCGCCGATGAGGGCGCCGCTCAGAAGCGCGCCGATCATCAGGCCGAGTGCCTTCTTCGTCATCATGATGTCTTCTCCTTTTGAGTGTTGTTGTGACGAGAGGCGGTTCATGCCGCCTTCCGATGAATCGAGTCTAGGCGCTGGGGAGGTCAAAATCTTGATTTGCGTCAAGTCGAAAACCGAAGGCGCCGCAAAGTTCTGCAGGAGTATTAAGAAAAACTGGAAATGCTTGGGTTTTCGAGTATGTCGATTCAGGTTTTTTGCGGGGTGCGGGGCGAAGAGTGCGGTGCAGAGGTGCATGCGGGAAGAGGGCGGAATGTGAGGGCGAAAGACGAGAGAGGGCCCGCAGACGCAAGCCTGCGGACCCTCTCGGGATCCGTCGGGATCAGCCGGCCGCGGGTTCAGGACCGGGCCGGTCTCGGACGTCAGTCGTCCTCACGCACTATTTCGGGTTGCTCCCAGACGCGCATGCGCGGGAGGTTCTGCCGAGCATCATCGCGACGTCGGTGCCGGGACGCGGCGCGATCCCCTGCGCCTTGTCGCCGAAGCATTCGGCCGTGTCGGGCTTGAGCGGGTTGATCGCCACGACCTTGACGCCGCGGGCCTTAAGGGCTAGCAGGCCGCCCGCGTTCTCATGAATCGTCGTGCACCAGTCGATGTCGTTCGTGATCGTCGGATCGGCGCCCCAGAGGACGACGAGTTCGGTCTTCTCGTTGATGAGCTCCCAGGACGTCACCTGTTCGTAGACGCCGTTGGAGCCGATGACGTAGGGCAGCACCACTTGGGCGCAGCCCGTGGAGTAGTCGCCCGTATAGGTCGTGTAGCCGCCGTTGAGGTTGAGGACGCGCTGCAGGAGGTTTCGGGCGTTGCCCACGGAGCTCGTTCTCATCCAGCCGTAGGAACCGCCCCAGATGGCGCCGGGATCGTAGGTCTCGCGAACGCGCTTGAGTTCGCCCGCGACGAGCTTCGCGGCCTTTTCCCAAGAGACTCGCACGAACTGATCGGACTCGCGGCCTTCGCCGCCTGCGCGGTGGCCCTTTTCAAGCCAGCTCTTGCGAACCATCGGATGGCGGATGCGGGCGTGGTTGTAGGGCTGCTGGGCAAAGGCCTGCAGCCGGAGCGACGGCGCGAGGTCGCGCTTGAAGGGCTCTGATGCGGCCGCCCTTGAGCGTGCGCACGCCGTTCATGCCGGACGGGTGCTTGGGAGAGGCCGCATGAGCGGCGGGGATGAAGGCGGCGCCGGCAAGCGCGCCGGCTGCGCGGCAGAGATTTCGGCGATTGGTCATGTCGCTTTTTCCTTGTTCACGGTTGGTCGGAGTGTGAATGCCTGTTGTCCCGAAGGCTGTTCGGAAGTGGACGGCGGGGACGTGTTACATGGGCTTGGCGTGCGCCTGCAGCCACTTGAACATCAGTTCGTTGGCGCCCGCGCTCGAGTGGCCGGTGCGGCCGCCGCGCTTGGGCAGCTGGCCCGCCCATTCGTTGGCGGTGTGGGCGGAGGCTTTGGGCGCGCCGTGGCAGGTGGAGCAGGCGTCGGCGTGACGCACCTCGGCCTTCTTCCAGAGTCCGTCGAGATCCTGAGTGAGCCCGGCGGGGGGGCACCCAGCCTTCTGCGCTCGCGGCCTGCCAGGCGTGCCCTGAACGGACTTTTCGGCGCCCGAAAGCTTCACGGCGCCGTCCTCGTCGAAGGCGGCGTACTGGATGCGAAGGCCGGCATCGTGCAAATCACTCGCCGCGTGTGCGCTCGGCACAGTCCTCGCCTCCTCTGCGCTTTTGTAACGGTTTTGCGAGCGTTTGGAATGAGAGCGAAGTGGTATCCATCCCGCGAGTGGCGGGTGTTCGGAGGAGGGCGGGAGGGGAAGTCGGCTTGCGGGAGAGGGAAAAGGAGGGGCGTGATGGGGAGATGAGGAAAAAAAGGGGACGGCGCTCTGCTGCAACGCCGTCCCGAAACCCCCGCGGCCTTTGCCGGACCGCATGGGACAGGAAATCAATGTGTGGATGAGGCCTTACCTGATGTCGTCCATGAAGGCCACGTAGGACTCGCGGTCAAGCTGGGGCTTGAAGGCGGTGCAGATTTCGTCGGCCTTCTGCGCGCCGTCTGCGAGCAGGTCGACGATCGTGAGGGCCAGGGCCTGCGGGATGCGGGTGAAGGCGGCCTCGCGGTCGCGAAGCTCGTAGTCGGCGCCGTGGAGAACGCCGTCGACGCAGCCGACCCAGGGGTGGATGACGGGCATGAGGAGCGAGACGTCGCCCATGTCGGTCGAGCCCGAGCTGTGTTCGCCGAGCGTGACCTTCTCCTTGCCGAAGAGTTCGACGGCGTTGTCACGCAGGACTTCGCGGAAGGCGTCGTCGGGGGCGAGCGGGAGGTAGCCCGGCAGGTTCCTGATCTCGCACTTCGCGCCGATGGCGTCGCCGCCCGCCCTGAGGGCGCGGTCGACGGCCTTGTTGTAGCGGGCCATGGCGTCGATGTTGGAGGCGCGCACGTAGCTTTCCATCTTGACGTAGTCGGGGATCACGTTGACGAGGTCGCCGCCCGCGTTGATGATCGGGTGGAAGCGCACGTGGTCCTGGTCGCGGAAGGTTTCGCGGATGGCGTTGACGCCCATGACGCCCATCATGGCGGCGTTGAGGGCGTTGATGCCTTCTTCAGGTGCAAAGGCGGCGTGAGCGGGACGGCCGTGGTATTCGATGAGCTTGCCGATGAAGCCGTTGCTCGAGGCGCCGAGATTGAATTCGTCGCCCGAGGCCACGTGCATCTGCATGGCCATGTCGATGTCCTCGAAGGCGCCTTCGGCGATGAGCTGCTGCTTGCCGCCGAGGTACTTGAGACGACCCTCGTCGCGCTGGGCGTTGCGCCAGTCGATCTCGACGTACTCTTCGGCGGGGACCGCGAAGAGGACGACGTCGCCGTCGAGTTCGGACATGACGTCGCGCAGGCCGCAGGCCACGGCGATCATGTTGGCGATCTGGATGTTGTGGCCGCAGCAGTGGGCGGCGCCCGTGACGGGGTCGGCGTTCCTGTGGTTGCGGCAGACGATGGCGTCGAGCTCGGCGAGCATCGCGACGGTGCGCTTCGAGTTCCTGCCCTTCATGCGGGCCTTGACGCCCGTGATGCCGTGGCCGGCCATGAATTCGATGCCGAGCCTCTCGAGCGCCTCCTGCACCTTGCGGGAGGTCTTCACCTCCTTGAAGCCGAGTTCGGGCTCGGCGAGGATGGCTTCGGAAATCGCCTCGATGTCGGCGCGGTGCGCGGCGATGGCTTCGCAGACTTTCTGCTTGATGGCGGCTTTGTCCATGATCTGTACAGGGGACCGTTTCCGGCGCCTGATGGCGGCGCCTGCGGTCCGCTCCTTTCTATATCTGGTGATTGACGGGACCGGGTGCGCCCGCCCCCGCAGGGGCGGCGGGCATTCGGTCCATTGTAGAACGATTGTCGGAACGAGGATCAGAAGATGCCCTCGAGGTGCAGCATCAGCTCGGCGAGCGCGGTGGCGCAGAGGAAGCTGCCCGAGGCGACGGCCATGGCGACGGGGACGATGCGCCAGGAGAGTCGCTTGAAGGCCTCGAGGTCCTTGCCCAGGCACAGGCCGCCGTAGGCGAGGATCGGGGTCGTCGTGGCGAGGAAGTTGATGTGCTTGGTCTGCTCGACGATCCACACGCCGCCGGGGAAGCTCGGGATCGAGACGATGACGGCGGTGAGCGAGACCCAGAAGACGACGGGGAGCTTGTTGAAGCCGGGCAGCATCTGGATCACGACGCCGAAGAAGGCGATCGCGACGATGACGAGGATGCCCACGGCGCCTTGGGCGAGGTCGCCGTTGTAGCCGAAGGTGTTGGCGACGACGGTGTAGAGGCCGGTGACGAGCAGGATGAAGATGTAGTCCTTGAGCTTTTCAAGATGGGCGGCAATGGCGTTCATGATGTACTTTCCTTGTGACGGGGGTTCGGTGCGGTGTGTTCAGGTCTCTCAGGCGGCGCGCTTGTCGCCGGTTACGAGTTCGTAGATCTTGACCGTGACGGGCAGCGAGATGAAGAGCGCGAAGTAGATGCCGAGTACCGAGGTCATCAGGTTGGCGGCGGCCGCGTAGGCGCCGACGGTTTCGGCGGCTTCGGGGTAGGCGGCGATGATCGAGCCCGTGCCGGCGGCCATCATCGAGGCCGAGCCGATGCCCGCGCCCATGGCGAGGGAGTGCGGATGGAAGATGTCGAGGCCCGCGACCACGCCCGCGAGGATCGAGATCCAGAGCGCGCCGAAGACGGTGCCGCAGATGTACATGCCCATCACGCCGCGGCCCTCGGGGCTGTCAAGGCCGTACTTCTCGCCGATGATGGCGACGTTGGGCTCGCGGTCGATCGAGTAGCACGCGCCGATGGCCTCGCGCTTCATGCCGAGGAGCAACGCGACGGGCAGGCCGAAGATCAGCGTGCCGAAGAAGTGGCCGAACTCCTGCATGATCAGGGCCCAGCCGGAATTGAGGAGCATCTCGAGGTTCGGTCCGATGCCCAGGCCGATCTTCGTCAGGAGGACCAGCATGGCGATCGGCATGAACTTCGCGGCGCGGTCCATTTCGGAGAACTTCAGGATCCCGAACTTCGGGAAGGAGAGGATGCCGCCCAGCACCAGCGCGTAGAGCAGCGGCAGCAGCACGACGAGGCCGAAGCGGTGCATGCCGATCGATTCGGCCACGATCACGACGATGAGGGCCAGCAGATGAAGCTTCCAGTTCTTGATGAGATCCATGTTGAGTCTCCTAGTTTTTCCTGTGGGGCGAAAGGCCCCGTCCATGGGTGCGGACGGTCTTCCGGCGGGGTTTCCCGGCTCTTTTGACGGATTTCGGGTGCAGTGGGGCCTTGAGCCTTCAGTGCGCCGAAATGCAAAATCGGCCGGTCGGATTGTCAAAGGGGGTGTTGGGGAAGGGGCGGCGGACGTTCACGGCCGGGGAGGCCGCAACGGCGCCTGATATCGCACGCGCGGGCTTAGAGGGAGCCGCGCGTGGATGTAGAGAAGGATGTGGAGGAGGAGGCAGAGGTGACGGACGTGAGCGCAAGCATGGCTTCAATCTCGTTCAATGGCTGCCTTGCGAGGGCCAGCGCCTCAATTCTGCATTCCGGCATTTTCCTGCTCCAGTGGTGTTCTTCAATGCCCGCCGCATTTGTCTGCAGGGGCGTAACAGGAAATACCCTAGCAGACCTGAAACAGATGTTCTCAAATTCGAACATGGAGTTTGACGAAAGTCAAAGCTTTATGGGCGGAAGTACTTGGATTTCATGTGATTGCGCCCGGGTGCCTGCACCCGATCGGGGTCTCAATCCCGTGCTTTGAAGATGGCTCGTGCGGCGGGCGTTTTGGCGCTGCTTAAGAAATGAAGGCGGGGCCGTCCGTGTGGTGGATGGCCCCGCGGGGGAGCGATGCGGCTTTGTGATGCGTCAGCCGACGTGCTTGAGGGCGGCTGCGGTGAGGACCCTGACGCCCATGTCGAGCTGGGTTTCGTCGAAGGTCATGTTGCGGGCGTGGAGGCCGGGCGTGCAGCCTGCGCCCACGCCGAAGTAGGCGGCGCGGATGTGCGGGCGTTCCTTCTTGAAGAAGTGGAAGTCCTCGCCGCCACCGCCGCAGTCGCGGGCGAGGCATTCGTCGCCGAGGACCTCGCGGATCGTGCCGGCGAGTTCGGCGACGAGGTCCTCGTCGTAGACGGCGGCCGGGATGACGACGCCGGGGAGGATGACTTCGGCGGTTGCGCCGTAGGCAGCGGCGGTGCCCGCGGCGGCCATGCGGACCTTCTCGAGGAGTTCGTCCATCAGTTCGTTCGTCTGGGCGCGGATGTCGAGCTTGAGGGTTGCGGTGTCGGGGATGATGTTGACGGCAGCGGCGCAGGCCTGGATGCTCGTCACCTTGCAGGACCACACCTTGGCGGGGTCGCCCTTGATGGCGG
>ULOG01018011.1_pt1 | contig 12200 bp, 4 predicted proteins | sample 1952401 | NCBI WGS metagenome assembly ULOG01 (sample SAMEA4835598, study PRJEB28245) | human gut metagenome | biome: gut microbiome; material: fecal sample | place: Denmark | collected 2008
GCAGACGGAAAAGACAGAGAAAGCCCCGGCGCTCTACGACCTGACCACGCTCCAGCGGGATGCGAACCGCTTGCTTGGATACACGGCGCAGCAGACGCTGGATTATCTGCAAAGCCTTTACGAAAAGAAGCTCTGCACCTACCCCCGCACCGACAGCCGCTATCTCACCGACGATATGGAGGGCGGCGTAAACGCGCTGGCGCTGTGCTGCGCGGGCGTCTGCGGCACGGAGCCGCCCGCAGCCGTCTGTTCGGGGCAGGTGTGCAGCAGCAAAAAGGTCAGCGACCACCACGCCGTCGTTCCCACCATGGCGGCGGGCGAAACGGACTTGGAGGCGCTGCCCGCAGGCGAACGGGAGATCCTGCGCCTTGTTTCCCGTCAGGTGCTTATGGCGGTCAGCGCGCCCTTCGTCTGTCTGGAGACCGAGGCAAGGCTGGACTGCGGTGGAAATGCCTTTGCCGCCAAAGGGAAAACAATCCTTCATATGGGTTGGAGGGCATACACGGAAAAGGGCAAGCAGGACAACACCCTCCCGGAGCTTTCCGAGGGACAGTCGCTTCCCGTTTCCTTCTGCGCAGTCAAAGAGGGAAAAACGACCCCGCCCAAACACTTCACTGAGGATACGCTTTTGTCGGCCATGGAGACGGCGGGCAAAGAGGATATGCCGGAAACTGCGGAGCGGCGCGGGCTGGGAACCCCCGCGACAAGGGCAGCGGTCATTGAAAAGCTGGTGGCCACGGGCTTTGCGGAGCGCAGAAAGGCGAAGAAATCTGTTCGCCTCGTTCCCACCGAAGCGGGCGTTTCCCTCATTACCGTGCTGCCCGAACAGCTCCAGTCCCCGCTTTTGACCGCCGAATGGGAGCACCGCCTCAAGGAGATCGAGTGCGGCGAGCTGGGCGCGGACGAGTTCCTCGCAGGCATCCGCGATATGGTCGCAGCGCTGGTTCGGGACGCTGCGCCTGTGGACGGCGCGGAGGTGCTGTTCCCCTCAGGCAGACCCGTTGTGGGCAAATGCCCCCGCTGCGGCGCAGAGGTCACGGAGAGCAAAAACGGCTATTTCTGCGAGAAACGGAGCTGCAAGTTCGGGCTGTGGCGGGACAACCGCTTCCTTGCCGCCAAGAAGATCAGCCTGACGAAGAAGATGGCTTCCTCGCTCCTGACGCAGGGACGCGCCTACGCCAGCGGTATCTACTCCGAGAAAACCGGCAAGACCTACGACGCATTCATCGTGCTGGAGGACGACGGCGCGCGTTCCTCCTATAAGCTGGACTTCACCAAGTGACCCTTGCAGGCTCCCGCACGGGCGTTTCGTTCCCCTGCGGGAGCCGCTGTTTTTACCATGAATCAAAGGAGGTATGCATGAAATGGCTGAAAGACAGACCAACAAGGAACGGCTCAAGGACATCACCGACAGCATTGAGACGGGCATAAAGGAGCTGTTTGAGAGCGACAGATACAGGCAGTACCTTGCCACCATGAGCCGCTTTCACAAGTACAGCGTCAACAACACCATGCTCATCTATATGCAGCGCCCCGACGCCACCCATGTGGCGGGCTTCAACAAATGGCGCGATCAGTTCGGAAGAAGCGTCAAAAAGGGCGAAAAGGGCATTAAGATCATCGCCCCCACGCCCTTCAAGAAGAAAATCGAGCAGCAGAAGTTAGACCCCGACACCAAGCTCCCCCTGCGGGACGAAAACGGCGATATTATCACGGAGGAAAAGACGGTGCAGATTCCCATGTACAAGCCCGTGGTGGTGTTCGACGTGCAGCAGACCGCAGGCAAGCCCCTGCCGGAGCTGGCGGCGAACCTTACGGGGGACGTGCGGAATTACGGGGTGTTTATGGAAGCTCTGCGCCGCAGCGCGCCCGTACCCATCTCCTTTGAGAAGCTGGCGGAGAATATGGACGGCTACTTCTCCGTGGACAAACAGCGCATCGCTATCCGCGAAGGCATGAGCGAGGTGCAGACGGTCTGCGCCGCCGTCCATGAGATCGCCCACTCCAGGCTCCACAATAAGGACGAAATCGGGGAAAAATATCAGGAGGTCGAGCTGTTCGGCAAGCCTGCGCTGTTTTCAAACGGGCGCATCGACCGGGATAAGCTGCCGGAGGGCTTGTATGTATATGACCTGCGCGGCTCGGATTATGATCCGGGTATGCCGGTAACGCTTGAAAGCCATGTCACCGTCAATCACGCCGCCTCTGTCATCACAGCAGCGCCCATTGAGCTGCCGGAGCAGGGCTTTTTGTATCTGGGCGAGGACGGGCTGAACTTCACGGGCGGCGAGCAGACCGTGAAGGAGTTTTTGCATGCACAGTACCCGGAAAAGGCAAAGCTCTCCCGCGCCACCGAGGAGATTCAGGCGGAGAGCATCTCCTTCGCCGTCTGCGCCTATTACGGCATTGAGACAGGCGAAAACAGCTTCGGGTATCTGGCGACCTGGGCAAAGGACAGGGAGCTGACCGAGCTTCGCGCATCGCTGGAGACCATCAACCGAACCTCATCCTCCCTGATTACGGATATCGACCGCCATTACGCGGAAATATGCAAGGAGCGCGGGCTGGACAGGGAGACGGAGAGCCTCGCCGCCCAGCCTGTGCAGGAGATCGCCGTGCAGGAGCCGGAGCCGGTCGCAGCGCCGGACAACGGCTGCGTCCCCGACCCTGCGATTTCTGTTGAGAGCATGAACGCCTACGGCTACACCGATTCCAATATGCTGCCGCTGACAAAGGAGCGTGCGCTGGAGTTCATGGAACGGGATGTAAGCGTGTATATGCTTCACACCGATAACACCGAGGCCATGGCGTTCGATGCAGAGGATATCCGCAGCTTTGACGGCATCTTCGGCGTGGAAGCCTCCGAATGGGAGACGGTCAAAGACCGCTTCGCACCGCCGGACTATGAAAAGGCGTTCCTCAGTAACCCCGCCGACAGCTTTGCCATCTATCAGCTTCGGGATAATGATAATACGGCGCAGCTTCGCTTTATGAACGCCGAGTATCTGGAGAAGAAGGGGCTTTCCATTGAAAAGGGAAATTACGCCGCCGTCTATGCGGGAAACCTTGACCGCAGGGGCGATACGCAGGACAGGTTGGATGCGCTGTATGAGACCTTCAACATCCGCCGCCCGGAGGATTTTCGCGGTCGCAGCCTGTCCGTCAGCGACATCGTGGCGCTGAAGCAGAACGGCGTGGTATCCTGTCATTACGTTGATTCCCGGGGCTTCAAGGCGCTGCCCGACTTCCTCAAGCCGGAAAACTATCTCAAAAACGCGGAGATGGCCATGGAGGACGACTACGGCATGATCGACGGCGTTATCAACAACGGGCCGAAGCAGACCGTGGCAGAGCTGGAGGAACAGGCAAAGTCCGGCAAGCCCATCTCCCTCATGGAGCTGGCGCAGGCGGCACGGCAGGAGAAGAAGCCCTCCGTGCTGGCAAAGCTCTGTCCTCCCGTCAACGAGCCGAAAAAGACAGCGCGTTCAAAGCGCGCGGAAAGAGAGCTGCTATGATGATTTTTACCAACGATGAAATGAACCTCATGTGCATCTACCAAAGCGACAGCCGCAGCGGGCTGATTGCCGCCCTCACCGAAATGCGCGGATACCTGGACGAGGACGAAGCCCAGCTGCGGGAGCTGACCGACAGCGCCCTGCAAAAGCTGGGCGAAATCACCGACGAGGACTTCGCGGAGCTGGAGCTAATTCCTGACTTCGACACGGACGAATAAGGCAGATGCGGCGGGAGCGGCTTTCGGGTCGCTCCCGCTTTGCTCCCGCGATTCTATTTCCCAAAATCGAAAAAATATTGATTTTGGGAAATAGAACGGGTATAATAAGAGTAGAGGTGATGAATATGAAACTGATAGACCGAGGTATGTATCTCCGGAAGCTAATTGGAGTGATCGGTACGCCGGACATCAAGGTAGTCACAGGCGTCCGACGCAGCGGAAAGTCAAAGCTGTTGGAAGCTTTCAAGGGGTATGTAGAAGCAAATATCGCGGACGCAAATATCGTGCATATCAATTATAACCTGACAAAGTACGAGAAGTTCAAGGACTACCATGTCCTGAACGAATATATTGAAAGCTCCTATGTCGATGGCAAGCAGAACTTTGTTCTGATTGACGAGGTGCAGATGTGTCCGGGTTTTGAGCTTACCATCAACAACCTCCATGCGCAGGAAAGATTCGACATCTATATTACAGGCTCAAACGCTTTCCTTCTGAGTTCAGACCTTGCCACTCTCTTTACGGGTCGGACTTTTGAAGTGAAGGTGTTCCCGTTTTCTTTCAGCGAGTTCTGCGAGTATTATTCCCTTACGGACAGGTATGCCGCTTTTTCCCGGTATCTGAGAGAGGGCGGCATGGCCGGCTCGTATCTTTATCAGGACCCGGAAGCCAAGTACGACTATATCGCGGATGTATTCGATACATTGATCGTCAGGGACATACGGCAGAAATATAAAATCCGCAACCCGATCCTGATGAACCGCATTGTCGATTTTCTCATGGACAATATCTCAAATCTCACGTCTGCGAGAAATATTGCAGACGCTCTCACGGGCAACAAGGATAAAATCAACCACAAGACCGTCGGAAACTATATGCAGTATCTGTGCAATGCCTTTGCTTTCTATCGCGTTCGCAGGTATGACATTCAGGGGAAAAAGTATCTGGCCTCCAGTGATAAGTTGTATCTGAGCGACCACACCTTCCGGTATGCGAAGCTGGGAACCAAGAATCTGGATTATGGCCGCGTACTTGAAAATATCGTTGCCATTGAACTGCTTCGGCGCGGATATGAGGTCTATGTTGGGGTTCTGTACAAGAAAGAAATAGATTTCGTCGCCATCAAGCGCAATGAAAAGCTCTATATTCAAGTTTCAGACAACATCATTGACGCAAAAACCTTTGAACGCGAGGTAAGCCCTCTGCTCCAGATCAAGGACGCTTATCCGAAGATGGTGCTTGCCAGAATCCGGGATGAGGCATACCAATATGAGGGAATTCAAATCGTGGATATTGCAGACTGGCTGGCAGAGCAGCCGTCTACTTCCCAAAAATGAAAATAATCTGATTTTGGGAAACAGAAAACCAACATATAAGAGCAAGCGTCCCGTTTCCTGCACAGGATTCGGGGCGTTTTCATATATACTGCTTATACATAGAGCGTCCGTTCCGGGCGCTCTAAATTTATGCCATGAAGGAGGAGCAATATGCCGAGCAAGCTACAAACGTATATGCAGATGGCGGACGAGGCGCAGCGGCAAATCACCGGCAGCTACCGGGGCTGGACGGGCTTTCTCACCACCGCCGCAAGGCTGTACAAATACCCCTACGCCGAGCAGGTCATGATCCACGCCCAGCGTCCGGACGCCACCGCCTGCGCGGAGTACGACTTCTGGAACGAAAAGATGGGGCGGTATGTCCGCAGGGGCTCCAAGGGCATTGCCCTCATCGACAGCAGCGGCGAAAGGCCGAGACTTCGGTATGTGTTCGACGTGTCCGACACGGGCGGCAGAGAATTTTCAAAGAGCCGCTACCTGTGGGAATACCGGGAGGAACACGCGGATGCGGTAAGCGCCATGCTGGAAAGCCGCTACGGTGTGGACGGAAAAGGAGGGTTCCCTGACCAGCTTGAGCGCATCGCGTCTCAGCTTGCGGAGGAATACTGGCGGGACTATAAGCGGGATATCCTCGCCATCGTTGACGATTCCTTTCTTTACGGGTATGATGAGTTCAACGTAGGAGCGGCTTTTCAAAGCGCCGCCGCCGTCAGCATTGCCTACTCGCTCATGTCCCGCTGCGGGCTTGAAGCGGACGACCGCTTCGAGCATGAGGATTTCCTGAGCATCTTCGATTTCAACACCCCGGAAGCCGCCGCCGAGCTGGGCACGGCGGTGAGCAGGATCAACGGAGAGGTGCTGCGGCAGATCGAAGTCACCATCAAGAATTACGAGCGCGAGAAACTCGCGGAAAGGAGCCATAGCCATGACAGAACTGACCTACACCAAGAACGGGGACTACCTGATTCCCGACCTGACGCTGAGCGAGACGCCGGAGGACACGAGACCCCTGGGCAAGTACGGGAGACTGCGCAGGAGCTACCTTCAGGAGCACAGACCGGGGCTGTACAGCCGTCTGGTGCTGTCGGAGAAGCTGTTCCCGCACCTGCGGGAGATCGACGAGACGGCGAACCGGAGGCTGGAGCAGATGATGCCGGAGCTGATGCAGTCGGCGGGCGTGACGGAGGAGCTGAAAGCCCGCGACCAGATGAAATGGGTGGGGCTGATGAACAGTCTGAAAGCGCAGGTGGAGGAGATCATCCTCAGCGAGCTGGTGTACAACTGACCAATGACGCGCCGGAAGCGGAACCGGCGCAGCCTCCGATACCGCAGGCATACCAACTGAGCCTGTTCCCCACGGAGGAAGAGCAAATCGCATATATCGCAGAAGCGGAGAGCTGCACGCCCTCCGCTTTTTCCATGTCCATCCCGGAGGCGGATATCGACCACATTCTGCGCATGGAGGGCAACGCCGACTATGCCCGCATGAAGATCGCCACGGAGTTCTCCAAGGGCAAGAGTGCGGAAGAAATCGCGGCGTTTCTTCAAAGCAGCTTCCACGGCGGCAACGGCGTCGTCACCGAAAACGGCAGATATTCCGCCTGGTACGCCGAGGACGGCATCCACATCGCCAATGGGGACGCGGCAAGATATCTGACCTCCGCAAAGGTCGTAAGCTGGCAGGAGGCAGCGGAGCGCATCGGGCAGCTTCTCACTCAGGGCGAATACGCAACCAACGTAGAGCTTGCGGAAGCGCCGGGGCATGAGCGCACGGAGCTGGCGCAGGCCGTATGGTATCTCCGGCAGGATTTAAGTGAAAAGGCGCGGGCGCAGGGCTATCTCTCCTGCCTGTCGGATATGCGGGGCGGCGGTTTCCCGGAGGAAACGGCGCGGCTTGCCGAGCGGCTGAGAGACCCTGCGTTCCGCGAAGTCCTCATGGACGATTTAGCACAGCTCCGATCCGACTGCCGGGAGGACAGAAGCCTGCTGCGCTTTCACTACCACAAGCCGGACAAAATCGAGCAGGGTTTACGGGAGCTGTCCCTGCCCCGCAGAGAGTACCGCACCGAAATGGCGGAGATCCCCGCCGTGCAGCGGTTCATTACGGAGGACGAGATCGCCGCGACCCTGACCCACGGCAGCAATATTGAAGGGAGCAAGGGGCGTATCTACGCCTATTTCAAAGAGAAACACAGCCCCAAAGAGCAGGCGGACTTCCTGAAAGATGAATACGGCATTGGGGGACGCTCCCACGCGGTATCCGGCGCATCCCACAGCGGTGAGGATCACAGCGGCAAGGGCGTCAGCCTGAAAAAGCAGGACTGCCCGGAAATTCAACTGAACTGGGCGAACGTCGCCAAGCGTATCTCCGAGCTGATCCGCAAAGACCGTTTCCTGACCCCGGAGGAAAAGACACAGTACGAGCAGCTTCAGCGGCAGACCGCAGAGCGAAGCGCAGCATGGAATGACTACAATGCCGTAAAGGAAGCCCACCCGGACGACCTCGTGCTGTTTCAGGTGGGCGATTTCTTTGAGTTGTACGGTGAGGACGCAAAACAGGCGGCGGGGTTGCTGGATATGAACCTGACCTCCCGCAGTATCCCCGGTGCTGGCCGTGTGGAGATGTGCGGCGTACCGTCGCACAATTTAGAGATGTATGTAGAGAAACTGTGCGATAAGTATGATGTGACGATTGCCGAAGCGCCGGACTTTAGAGGTGAGCGCCACATTTACACGCTGCGCTCCGTTGACCATGAAGCGGAGGCCGCCATCAATGCTTATGAAGCGGAGTTCGGTGCAGATGGCACAAGGGTGTTCCGCGACCCCGCCGCAGAGCAAGTTCAGCCCACGGTGCAGGAACGTTTGGAGCATTACAGGCCGGTGGTGATGGCAGCGGTTTCGGAGGATACGGCCTATCGCAACGCCTGCGGTCACTCCGACCGGGAAAATGCGGAAATCGAGTGTAATGCCGCCGTGCGCCGCGCCATCCTCGGTTCAAAAGATATGGAGCTGATCCGGCTGTTTTCGGATGTACCGGAATTCCGCAGTCGTTTGCACCGAGAGACTTTTGAGGGAACCTATGCGCGGCTCCATGATCTGCTGCGTCCGCTCTCGCAGGACGATATAGACGATGCACTCCGTGCATGGAACGGAAATATCGAGAGCAAACATGCTGTAGTACGGTATATGGAACGGCACGGACGTGAAAAAGAAACTGCTGCATGGCTTGCTCATGAGTACGGCGGCAAGGAAGGCAACAATCTCTTTATCGTCCGCGCCGGAAGTCCGGAAACTGTTGAGCTGACATGGCCGAAAGTGCAGCGGCGCATTGCGCAGCTCATCCGAGAAGATAAATTCTTCACAGAACAGGAAAAGTCTCTGCTGGAAAACAACCCGGACTATCGCCTTTTGGGTCGTTTGCGGGCAGACTGCGAATACTTCCTTGGAGCAGGCAACCGCGCAGAAAAGCACCTGTGGGCGGGCAGCGTCTATGCACAGATCGTCAAAATGCGGGAGCTTTATGACGCGCTCCCCCAAAAACCGGAATGGCTGACCAAAGAAATGATTGATGATTATGCCGACCGGATGGCACCACGGTATCAGGTAGTGGCGTATCATCACTTTGAAAACGGCTTTGATGAGAAACGGGACTATCAAACGCTGGAAGAAGCAGAAAAAGCCGCACAGGGTTATGTGGACGGCACGATGGAAAGCGACGGCTTTGCGTATGACGGCGCAGCCATCTATGACCAGCAGGCACGGAAGTATCTGCGTATCTACGGTGATTACCCGGATGAACGGGCGCACGCAGAGGTAGCGGGACGTGAGCCGACCGCAGAAAGCATTATCCCCGCAGACCGTTTCCATGTGGTAAGCCTTGACCGTGGCTTTCGTACCCTGTATGCCGTGTGGGACGACGAGACCCACGGCTATTATGTGGATGCAGACGGCGTGACCGAGGAATTTACAAGCGAATGGCAAGCGGAAGCATACCGGCTGGAGCTGCAAGGGCAGGCGGAACAGGCGCTTATAGAACGGGCAAAGGGACTGATCTCCGACTTCTGCCGGAGCGAATACGGCTCGGAAGCGGATTTCAGCGACCCGGCGAAGATCGGCGTCGCCTACACCACCGTCACCGACGATGAGATTCCCGTTCAGGTGAATATCGACCTTGTGAACTTCCGGCTGGAGCGCTATCTGGATGACGAGCATCTGGAAACCCGGCAGTACGGCTCTTTGCAGGAGCTTATTACCAATGAGCTGGAAAACCTCGATTTCAGCGACCTCATTCATGTTTCGGATGAGGATGTGGAGCAATACCTCTGGCGTGAGCCGGAGGAAGCAGTTGAGGAAGCTCCCGAAACGGCTCCTGTCCCGCAGCGAGAATCGTTCCCGTATTCCGCAGGCGATACGGTGTATCTGGAAAACGGCAAGCCGTTCATTATTGAGCGCATCGGGCTTTTTGATATTTCTCTCCGCGACCCATCGCTTCTCTACCCTATCTCTCGTGCGGAGAGCAGGGAGAGTTTTGCACGGCTCATGGAGCGGTATCCGCAGCCGGAACGGGCTCCTGCTTACACCGAGGAAACCGTGGCGGTGTATCCAGCCGACAAAAACAACCTCCCCTATGATGTGGAGATTCGCACTCTGCGTTTTGATGAGCCGGAGATTGACCCGCCCGCGCCGCTGCCGCCTGCGGAAAACTACCGCATCATGGACGATGATCTCGGCACAGGCGGTGCAAAGGAGAAATTCTGGCGCAACATCAAGGCAATCGCCACCCTGAAGCAAATCGAAGCCGAGGGCAGAAACGCCACCCCGGAGGAACAGCATATCCTCTCCCAATACGTCGGCTGGGGCGGTCTTGCGGACGCTTTCGACACAGACAAGGCAGGCTGGCGCGCCGAGTACGATGAGCTGAAAGGCGTGCTATCCCCGGAGGAATACGCCGCTGCCCGCGCCTCCACGCTGAACGCCCACTACACCAGCCCCACCGTTATCCGCGCCATTTACGACGCGGTGGAGAACATGGGCTTCCAGACCGGCAACATTCTGGAGCCCAGCATGGGCGTGGGCAACTTCTTCGGTATGCTGCCGGAGAGCATGAAAAGCAGCAGGCTCTACGGCGTGGAGCTGGATTCCATCACGGGACGCATCGCAAAGCAGCTCTATCCCAAGGCGGATATTACCGTGGCCGGCTTTGAAACCACCGACCGAAAGGATTTCTTCGACCTCGCCGTGGGCAACGTACCCTTTGGACAGTATCAGGTCAGCGACCGGGCTTTTGACAAGCTCGGTTTTTCCATCCACAACTACTTTTTTGCCAAGGCGCTGGATCAGGTGCGTCCGGGCGGCGTGGTGGCCTTCGTCACCTCCCGCTACACCATGGACGCCAAGGACAGCGCCGCAAGGAAGTATATCGCCCAGCGCGCGGACTTCCTCGGCGCGATCCGCCTGCCCAACAATGCGTTCCGCGCCAACGCCGGTACGGATGTCGTTTCGGATATTATCTTTCTTCAAAAGCGGGACAGACCCATTGAAATCGAACCCGATTGGGTACACACGGGTATCTGGCGAAACCCGGGAGCGAACGCGGACGGCTTTGCCATCAACCGGTATTTCATCGACCACCCGGAGATGGTGCTGGGGCGGCAGACCTCGGAAAGCACGCAGTACGGCAGGCAGGACTTTACCGTTGCGCCCGTCGAGGGCGCAGACCTTGCGGAGCAGCTCAGCGGCGCAATTCGGAATATTCGGGGAACCTACGCGGAAGCGGAGCTGCCCGATCTGGGCGAGGATGAGACCATCGTGGAGACCATCCCGGCAGACCCGAATGTGCGGAACTTCTCCTACACCGTGGTGGACGGGGAGCTGTACTACCGGCAGAACAGCATCATGACCAAACCCGACTTCAACGCCACCGCAAAGGAGCGTGCCAAGGGCATGGTGGAGCTGCGGGACTGCGTGCAGAAGCTCATATCTGAGCAGATGGACGGCTTTATTTCGGATGAAACCATCCGGCAGACGCAGGCGGAGCTGAATACCCTCTACGACGGCTTCACCGCAAAGTATGGGCTTATTAACTCCCGCGCCAACGCCCTGGCCTTTGCCGAGGACAGCTCCTACTATCTGCTCTGCTCTCTGGAGGAGCTGGACGAGGACAAAAACCTCAAGCGCAAGGCAGATATGTTCACCAGGCGAACCATACGGGCGCACGAGGCCGTGACCAGCGTGGACACCGCTTCGGAGGCGCTGGCGCTGTCCATCTCCGAAAAAGCCTGCGTAGATATGGCGTATATGGCGCAGCTCACCGGCAAAAGCCAAGACGAACTGATCAACGAGCTGAACGGCGTTATCTTCCTCGACCCTGTGCGCGGGGAGTGGCAAACAGCAGATGAATATCTCTCCGGCAACGTCCGGCAGAAGCTGCGGGAGGCGGAGCAGGCGGCGCAGGACAGCCCCGGCTATCTGCCCAACGTGGAAGCGCTGCGACAGGCGCAGCCCAGGGATCTGGACGCAAGTGAAATCGAGGTGAGGCTGGGTGCGACGTGGATCGACCCCTCGTATATCCGGGAGTTCATGTGGGAGACCTTCGAGACCCCCTTCTACCAGCAGCGCATGATCGACGTGACCTATTCCGCCTTCACCGCCGAGTGGAACATCAGGAACAAGAACGCGGTCAGTTACAGCAATATTGCCGCATATATGACCTACGGCACGGAGCGCGCAAACGCCTATAAGATTCTTGAAGATACCCTGAATCTGCGCGACGTGCGCATCTACGATACCAAGCACGATGCGGACGGCAGGGAGCGGCGCGTGCTCAACAGCAAGGAAACCACCCTCGCCCAGCAGAAGCAGCAGGCCATCCGGGACGCTTTCCGGGACTGGATATGGCGCGACCCCGACAGGCGGCACACTCTGGTCGCAAGGTACAACGAGCTGTTCAATTCCACCAGACCCCGCGAATACGACGGCAGCCACATCACCTTTGCGGGCATGAACCCGGAGATCCGGCTGCGGGAGCACCAGCTCAATGCGGTTGCCCATGTGCTCTACGGCGGCAACACCCTCCTTGCCCACGAGGTGGGCGCGGGCAAGAGTGCGACACGTTCGTAACTGAAAAGGTT
>ULOG01047962.1_pt1 | contig 12124 bp, 10 predicted proteins | sample 1952401 | NCBI WGS metagenome assembly ULOG01 (sample SAMEA4835598, study PRJEB28245) | human gut metagenome | biome: gut microbiome; material: fecal sample | place: Denmark | collected 2008
AAAAAATATTGCATTGATTTGGTTTATCGTGTATAATGTTATTATAAATCGTAAATTTTAAGAAATCACTGATTAAATATTGTTTTTGCTTGCTTTATTTATATGTTTCAGTTCGTGCATCAGATTCATTATTAAGATCAGTTAATATATGAAAGGAAAAGAATATGAAACTTTATACCAACAAAAGGTATAACACGATTGCACTGTATGCGGTGCTTGTAATAGCCATAAACGTACTCATAGTTGTAGCCGTGTTTAAATTCGGAACTATACTGCAAATTTTATCGGCGCTTATAAGGGTTCTTATGCCTCTTATATGGGGATTGGTTATAGCCTTTCTGATGAATCCGATAATGGTAAGGCTGGAGAATTTATTTGCAAACAAAATAGCGAAGAATCCTGTCCGCAAAAAGACTCTGCGATTTGCGTCGGTAACTATTTCCGCAATCGTATTTTTGGGAATCGTGTCCGGTATCATATCCGTAATCGTACCTGAGTTTATAAAGAGCTTTAATGAAATTATAAACAATTTCTCCGGATTTGTAACCAACACTCAAAGATGGATCAATAAGCTCTTGAGGAATTATCCTCAGATTGAAAGCTTTATTTCCGACAAGCTTGTGGAATTCGGTACGGATTTAACAAAGCTCCAGCCTATGCTTGAAAATATTCTGTCCGGCGCATGGGGCTTTGTTACGATTGTAAAGAATTTTGTGCTTGGCTTTATTGTGTCGGTTTATCTGCTTTTTTCAAAGGAAACACTTATCGCACAGACAAAAAAGATTTTGTTTGCTTTATTTAAAAAGCCGTTCTGCGAGAAAGTACTCAGGCTTTCGTCTCAGGCCAACAGCGTTTTTTCAAGCTTTCTCAGCGGGCAGATTATCGACTCTTTTATCGTAGGAATTCTCTGTTTTATAGGACTTACGATTATTGATATGCCTTATAATGTGCTCATAAGCGTTATTGTCGGCGTTACAAACGTAATTCCTTTTTTCGGACCTTTTATAGGAGCGGTACCCTCCGGTCTGCTTATCCTGCTTGTCGAGCCGAGAAAGATCATATGGTTTTTGCTGTTCATATTCATTTTGCAGCAGTTTGACGGCAATATACTGTGCCCGAAGATCCTGGGAGGTTCGACCGGTCTTCCTGCGTTCTGGGTCATGATCTCGCTTTTTGTCGGAGGCGGTTTGTTCGGATTTGCGGGAATGATTCTGGCTGTTCCGACGTTTGCTCTGATCTACAGTCTTACAAGAGAAAGTGTTGAATCGAAGCTTAAGAAAAAAAAGCTTCCTGTATCGACGCAATACTATGTTGAGAATCCCGATAAGCTCTACGCTTCAAAGCGAGAGAAAAAAGCTCCCCTTACTCCGGAGCAGCTGGAGAAAATCGTTATTCCTTCTGCCGACGAAGTCAACGAGGCCGTTCTCGATTATGATGATGCGGATAATGAGGATAACTGAATAATAAAGTAAAACGTAGATTACACATCCGGTTATTGTAAATCCGTTGATGAAATTGGTTCAGGTCGTTTTAAAAGAGAAAATGATTCAAGAGAAATCGGCTTTTCTTTCTGTGATTTTCATATTTGTTTTATTTGTGCAGCTTTATCACGTTCAGGCGCGGTAGGGCTGTATTTTTAGCATTATAAAGGATGTCTATGAGTAAATATCAAAACAGTTTATTGACGTTTTTGCAAATCATTTAAAAAATCAGGATTTTGTGCAATTTGACGTTGCAATTTGAAACGGAAAGTAGTATAATTAATTTTAATCTGTGCAGGCGATTATAAAACGCCAATTTCTTTTCTGACGGTGAGCAAAAAAACTCACAGCTATCTGCCCGGGAGTTTTATTATCGGCTGTTCAATTTATCTGTAAGGAGAACCTTTATATGAAAGTTTATTCAAAATCGTCAAAACTTGATAACGTATGCTATGATATAAGAGGTCCTGTTATGGACGAGGCCGACAGAATGATAGCTGCCGGCGAGAAGATTTTAAAGCTGAATATAGGAAATCCGGCACCATTCGCTTTTTCCGCGCCTGAGGACATAATCAGAAATATGACTGAAAACCTGCGCTGTGCCGAGGGCTACTCGGATTCCAAGGGAATAGAGGACGCACGCCTGGCAATAAGGAATTACTGTGAATACAAAAATATCCGCGGTGTTGAGCTTAATGATATTTATACCGGAAACGGCGTGTCCGAACTTATTGTAATGGTGATGCAGGGACTTCTCAACAACGGCGATGAGGTCCTTGTGCCGGCTCCCGATTATCCTCTGTGGACCGCTTCGGTTACTCTTGCCGGCGGAAACGCAGTTCATTATTTATGCGACGAAAGCTCCTGCTGGTACCCGGATATCGAGGATATGAGAAAAAAGATAACGGACAGAACAAAGGCTATCGTTATTATCAATCCAAACAATCCCACAGGATCGGTTTATCCCAAAGAAATTCTTGAGCAGATAGCTCAGCTGGCAAGAGAAAACGAACTCATACTTTTTTCAGACGAGATATATGACCGTCTTCTTATGGACGGAGTTAAGCATACTTCAATCGCTTCTGTCGCACCAGACGTTTTTACCGTTACCTTCAACGGACTTTCAAAGTCGCATATGGTAGCGGGCTTCCGATGCGGATGGATGGTGCTGAGCGGTGACAAGAGCCGCGTCGGGGGTTATATTGAAGGACTTAATATGCTGTCGTCTATGAGGCTTTGCTCTAACGTTCCATCTCAGTTTATAATAAAAACGGCGCTCAAGGATTTTGATAAAACGGATAAGCTGCTGCTTCCCGGAGGACGGATTTATGAACAGAGGGAATTTATATATAATGCAATTAATTCCATAGACGGACTTTCTGCAGTCAAGCCGCAGGCGGCGTTTTATATATTCCCGAAAATCGATTCAGAAAAGTTCAATATAAAGGATGACGAGAAATTTGTGCTTGATCTGTTGAAAGAAAAGAAAATACTTCTTGTCCACGGCGGAGGTTTCCACTGGGAGAAGCCGGATCATTTCAGGATCGTCTATCTCCCTGAAGTGGATGTGCTCAGAAAAGCTGCGGATGAAATGTCCGATTTTCTCAGCGGTTACAGACAGGAGTAATCGGGAGGTATATAAGTTTTTCGGATATATTTGAAAACGAAGTTTTTTGTATCTGTCCCTGCCGATAAATATGGGATTATTTCCATTGACAAACCGTCACGATAAGGTTAATATATAATAAGCAAATATTTATAGCGATCCCGGAACACTCCGCCGGTATATCTGATGTTTTCCGGGAATGCGGCGGCAAGGTGTGGTATTATGTTTTCAATTTCAGGTATCGGATGCAATTCGGTTCATATTCCGCAATTTAAAGCTCATCAGGCTTCGGGAATTCCCTGCTATCTTCTGCTTTACGCAAAGACAGAAGCCTGTTTTATCATTGAAGGGAAAGAGATCCTTGTAAAGCCTGATACAATCGTAATATTTGATAAGCGCCTGCCTCAGATATACTGCGTGGAAAACGGCGTTTATACATACGACTGGATATATTTTGAAGGCAGCCGAACTCTTCTTGAAAGCTGGAACATTGCTTTTGAAAAGAGCGTTTGTATAGAGGGAGAGTTTGACGCTTCGGGATACATAAAGCTTATATCGAACAGCTTTGGCAGCGAAAATCCATTGCGCCGCCAGACATGTTCTCTGCTGCTTCAGGCATTGCTTATGAATCTTTCGGACTGCCTGAACAAAAGACAGGCGTATAACAGGCATTACCGAAAATTAAAGGAACTGCGCCGTGAAATCTACCGCTGTCCCGAAAACGACTGGAGCATAGGCGAGATAAGCCGGACGATGAATATAAGCCCCGCTTACTTTCAAACTCTTTATAAGCGGCAGTTCGGGATTTCATGCGGCTCGGATATAATAAACAGCCGTATTGAGGCTGGAAAGGAACTGCTGATTGAAAGCCGTATGACCATTTATGAAGTTGCTTTCTCCTGCGGCTATAACAGCGAGGTTCATTTTTCAAGGCAATTCAAGCAGATCACCGGCGTTACTCCTTCTGAATACCGTCGCAGTGTAAAAAAAGGCTGAAAAATAAACGGCAGAAGTTTTCGGGCAGGCTGTTGTTTGAATTATATTACAAAAAATCGGACGAACGCATTAAGCTTTGCGCTCGTCCGATTTTGTATGATTATCATTCGCCGACAGTTACATAAAATTTTGCTCTGTGATTTCCGTCAGCGTCGTCGTCGATCATTTCGGCCTTTACGATCTTTATAGGCTTTACCGGTGACGACAGTGCGCCGTCGTTTCCTTGTGTTCTTTCGACTTCAAGAAAACTGTCCACTACGTCCATACCTTCAGTTACCTCTCCGAATGCTGCATACTGACCGTCAAGGAAGGTACATTCGTCGGTATAGCAGATAAAAAACTGACAGGAAGCGCTGTCATAATCCGTGGATCTTGCCATAGAAACGATGCCTCTTGTATGCGAAAGCTTATTGTCAACGCCGTTTGCTGAAAATTCGCCCTTGATAGTTTTTTCGCTTCTACCGGTCCCGTCGCCGTTGGGATCGCCGCCCTGCGCCATGAAATCCTCTACTACACGGTGAAAGGTAAGTCCGTCATAAAAGCCGTCCTTTACAAGATCTTCGAAGTTTTCGCAGGTTATAGGAGCATATTCGGAATAAAGCGTTATTACAAAGTTCTTTTCATCTCCGTTAAGTTGTGCGCCGGTATCCGGGCTTTCAGATGTATCTCCGCAGGAGGACAGCAGTCCGAGAGTTAAAGCGGCGCAGACAGTAAGCGCAAATTTTTTCAGAATTCTTTTCATTGTTTGATCTCCTTATCGTTAAAATTAGAATAATTGTTTCGCATAGAATCAAACTGACAGTCAATTTTCATATAAAATCTGAACAATCAGCCGTAACAGCATTGGTTATGTCTTCTGTTGTTCCTGCGCCGATTCGTTTTTATCGTCCGCAGTCTTATTTATACGGACAATCGTTTTCGTTATGCAGTGTCTTTTGACCTCAAGCACCTGAATCTTCATATCCCCGGTTTCAATTTCCGTTTTGGTTCCGTCCTGAGGAATTTCTCCAAGCAGACCAATAACATAACCGCTGAATGTATCGAAATCGTCCGCCGGCAGCTCTGTTTCCAGCGCACGGGCAACATCGTCAAGAGGAGCCGTTCCTAGTATCTTCCATGTACGGGAATCAAGCCTCTCTATTTCCATTTCCGCCTCGCGGAATTCATCGTCGTCAAAATCGCCTACAAGCTGTTCCACAAGATCGGTTATAGTTATTATGCCGCACATTCCGCCGTAATCGTCAAGCACTATTGCGAAATGAGAAGCGTTCTTTTTCATTTTAGTGAAAAGCTTGTCTGCTTTCATGGATTCATGCACGAAATAAGGCTCTCTCACAGCGTTTTTCATTACGCTTTCTCTTGATTTGTCCGTAAGCCTGAAATAATCCTTGGCATTTAATACTCCGACTATATTATCGACGCTGTCTCCGCATATCGGATACATGGAATGCCTTGACTGATGTATCGTTCTTTCCCATTCCTCGCCGGTTTCATCCATCCACAGAACGGCAGCTTCACGCCTGTGAGTGCATATCTCCTCAACAGTAAGGTCGTCAAATTCAAAAACATTTCTGATAAGTTCGCTTTCGCCCTCGTCGATAGTGCCTTTTTTATGTCCCTGCTCAGCCATAAGCAGGATCTCCTCCTCAGTGACCGTATCGTCCTCACTGTCCGGATCAACGCCTAAAAGTCTTAAAAGACCGTTTGTGGACGCGGTTAGCAGCCACACTACCGGCGCAAACAGCTTGGAAATAAAGGAGATAAGCGCAGACATACCAAGAGCCAGCTTTTCTGAATTCTTCATCGCCAGACGCTTCGGCACAAGCTCTCCGAAAACCAGAGTGAAATATGAAAGGATCAGTGTTATAAGAATCAGCGAAATTGTGGAAAGCGTTTTTTCCGGAATATTCACACCAGTTTTTATAAGAACGCTCACAAGCTTTTCCGAAAAGTTATCGGCAGCAAAGGCGGAACCGAGAAATCCGGACAGAGTGATAGCTACCTGGATCGTAGCGAGAAATCTCGCAGGATTCGCCGTAAGGTTGAAAAGGCGCTTGGCTCTTTTATCTCCCTCGTCCGCCATTTTTTCAAGCTTTCCTTCATTTACCGATATCACCGCGATCTCGGCGCAGGCAAATACCGCGTTAAGAGCTATAAGTACGACCTGCAGCAAAAGCTGCCAAACTATTGAATTTTCCAAAGTGATTTTCCTCCGTTTCAAATTTCAAAACACGCAAAAAGGCACAGTCCGCACTTATAAAAGCACAGACCATGCCATCATATTCTTTATGTAAATAATACTGTCGTTACAACAATCAGCGTCGTCAGACATTTAAATTTTTCACCTCCGGATAAATTGAGTATATTATAACTCATTATCCGTAGGTTGTCAATAGCAAAATGAAAAATTTTTCTGCATTTATTACGCTGATTGCAGATTCAGTTTTTGTCAGACTTCGGAGCCGTATCTGCATAATCCCGTAAATATGGTAAAGGCTATCTGCTTCTGATAGTTTTCATCCTGCAGCTTCAGCGATTCCTCCTGATTTGAAAGAAACCCGCATTCTATCATTACCGCCGGATTTGACGAGTTGTTCAGCAGATAGAGCTCGTCGCCGACAGGCTTGGTTTCACGCGTGTTTTCCGGCTGGAGTAAAGAAACAAACTGTTCCTTCATTATTCCTGCGAGCCGTTCGCTGTCGGAACTTTTTTCACTGTAAAACATCTGCGCGCCGCTGTATTTGCTGTCTGTAAACTGATTCTGATGAATCGATACGGCTATGGCTCCGTCGTATTTATTGAATAGCTCAAGCCGGTTTTGCATATCTGATTTTTTCTGCTTTGAAAGTCCTTCTATCCCTTCGTCGTGTATCGAAATGTCGCTTTCTCTTGTGCATACCGGCTGATATCCCATAACTGTGAGCATATCTTTCAGCGACAGGGCAATATTAAGATTGATACCCTTTTCCGCTACTCCGTCTATAGATACGCAGCCGCCGTCCATACCGCCGTGACCGGCGTCTATAACTACGACGGGACGGTCCAGCGCTGTTCCTATTCTTTCGGCTGCGGTTTCAACCGCGATGCGTTTTTCTGTCAGGTTACTTCCGGCAATTGAAATTCCAAGTATGAGGATAAAGGTAATAATAGTCCATAGCTGTTTTCTTTTCATAAATAGGCACTCCTTTTAATAATCGTACAACTTACAGTTTGTACAATATATGCGGCAAGACCGCTTAAAATACCATTGCTTTCTCAGCTTCCGTATTTATCCGGCTGCCGTCAGGGAAGCTTTACTAAACGCTTATTTAACTGTGAGCAGGCAGTTTGAAATATTGACAAAATAACTGATATACGTTATAATCTGTTTGTAAAGGGGCGGTATATTATGGCTGATTGGAATTCATTGCAGTATCTGAAATTTAAAAAAGAGAGAACTCTTCCATCGATCGATCTTATAAACAGGATCAGACTGTCGGCTGAACCTGAAAAAATACTTGATATCGGCTGCGGTCCCGGAAATTCTTCGGCGCAGCTGAAGAAAGCATTTCCGTCCGCTTATATAATTGGCGTGGACAGCTCCGAAAATATGATAGCTGAGGCGGAAAAGTCCTATAAGGACATAGATTTCCGTCTGTTTGACGCAAGCGGAGATCTATCTGTGCTGGGAACTGACTTTGATCTTGTTTTCTCCAATGCTTGTATCCAGTGGATACCCGACCATAAAAGGCTTATACCCAATATGCTGAAATGTCTTAAAAGCGGCGGAATACTGGCGGTCCAGACACCTATGAATCAGGAAGAGCCTGTTCACAGGATCATCAGCGAGACTATCTGCGAGGAAAGATGGAAAAAGCTTTTCAGCCGATCCAGGATTTTTTATAATCTGTCACAATCCGAGTATTTTGATCTGTTGGGCTTGTTTTGCAGTGATTTCAGCCTTTGGAGCACGACATACTTTCATGTTATGAGCAGTCATGACGATATTGTAGAGTGGTATAAAAGCACAGGCTTGAAGCCTTATCTTGAACAGCTTGACGGTTCCGACAAAGAAGATTTTGAAAACGAGATACGTGAAAAATTAACGGCGGCTTATCCTGTACAAAAAAACGGACAGATAATCTTCCGCTTTCCCAGATTTTTCTTCACGGCTTTAAAAGATTAAAAAACCAAAGTTTTTGCTATAAAGGAGTATTATGATAGAAAACGAAATCAAGATTCCGAGAGTCATGCTTTGCGCGGTGGATACGGGAGCGTACGACATTGACCGTTCTCTGGACGAGCTGGAGGAGCTTGCCCGGACTGCCGGAGCGGAAACGGTCGTGCGCGTAATACAGAAAAGACCTTCCTTCGAGCCGGGAACCTGTATCGGAAGCGGCAGGCTTGAGGAAATGGCCGGTATCTGCGAAAGGGACGATATTGACCAGATAATTTTCGACCATGAGCTTACTGCGACTCAGATCCGCAATATCGAGGAAGTCTGCAAGGTTCATACCATTGACAGAACGATGCTTATTCTGGATATTTTCGCACAGCGGGCGACTACCCGGGAGGGCAGGCTTCAGGTTGAGATAGCTCAGCACCGCTATCGACTGCCCAGACTTGCCGGAATGGGCGTTAAGCTTTCGCGTCTGGGAGCGGGAATAGGTACCAGAGGTCCGGGAGAATCAAAGCTTGAAACCGATAAGCGGCATATAAGGACCAGGATTGCGGCGCTCAGCGGAGAACTCAAGGAAATAGAAAAACGCCGCACCCATCAGCGTGCAAGGCGCAAAAAGGACGGCGTGCTGGTATGCGCTATAGTAGGATATACAAACGTGGGAAAATCCACGCTGCTCAATACTCTGACCGAGGCGGGAGTGCTGGCGGAAAACAAGCTGTTTGCAACGCTTGAAACCACATCCAGGGCTATCGAGCTGCCAGACGGCAGGAGCGTTATGCTTGTGGATACGGTAGGGCTTATAAGACGGCTGCCGCACCATCTTGTGGAAGCGTTCAAGTCTACTCTTGAGGAGGCGGCGAACGCCGACGTTATATTGCACATCTGCGACGCCTCCGCCGATGACTGCATGGAGCAGGCAAAGGTAACTCTGGAGCTGCTTAAAGATCTGGGCTGCGAGGGGATACCTGTAGTTACGGTATTGAATAAATGTGACAAGGTTCCTTATATTGACGATATCGGAAGTCTGGAGGGCGCAGTAAAAATATCTGCGAAAACAGGCGAGGGTATAGACCGTCTGCTGGACGCTGTCGCAAAGGCGCTTCCGCAGTCGGCGGTAAGGGCAAAGCTTCTGATCCCGTTTTCTGAGGGCGGACTGCTGAATGAGATACGGACAGACGGAAAGATTTTGTCAGAGGAATACACACCTGACGGTATACTGTGCGACGCTCTAGTAGACGTTAAGATCTATCCCAGAGCCGCCGAATATAAGGTGTCTGCGCCGCAATAACAGTGAGAGAAGTGTGCCGCAGGGCATATGAATAAAATGTAAAAAAACATTATGACCCTTGACAACCATACGCCGAGGGTTTATAATGTTTGTGTTAATAAAATTACGAAAGGAAAAGCTTTGATATGTACTCTGTAGTTTCAAATGCAGTCTTTACATACTTCTTTTTTACCTTTAGCTTCTTTTTTAGCTTTGGGTTTTTTTGGCGTGTGAAGAAAGCTGCATTGAGATCAGGCGAGTAAACAGGCAAAAGCTTTATACTTGTAATATTTCAGTCGTGGCTTGATATGTTCGGGCCGCGGCTTTTTTATTAATTCAGATTCATTATCAAACTTTTTGGGAGGAAATTAAAATGGTAATCGTATTGAAAAATTCAGCTACTGAAAAGCAGATTGACGAGCTTATGAACTGGCTTCAGGGCTTTGACGTAAAAACAAATCTGGTTCACGGAATCCATTCCAACATCATCGGACTTATCGGCGATACGACAAGGATCGATATGGAGTCGGTGCAGGCAAAGGAAATAGTCGAAGCGGTAAAGCGTGTTCAGGAGCCGTATAAGAACGCCAACAGACGCTTTCATCCCGACGACACCGTTATAGAGGTAGCAGGAAGAAAAATCGGAGGCGGAACTCTTAACGTCATCGCAGGTCCCTGCTCGGTAGAGTGCGAGGAACAGATCATTACTACCGCGATCGCAGTAAAAGAGGCCGGAGCCACAATGCTCAGAGGAGGAGCCTTCAAGCCCAGAACCTCGCCGTATGCCTTCCAGGGACTTGGCAAGGAGGGCATAGACCTGCTTATCCAGGCAAGAAAGGTAACCGGACTTCCTATTGTAACCGAGATCATGGATCTGTCGGATATCGATCTTTTTGCCGACGTGGACATCGTTCAGGTCGGAGCAAGAAATATGCAGAACTTTACTTTGCTTAAGGCGCTGGGCCGCTGCGACAAGCCGGTTCTGCTTAAAAGAGGGCTTTCAAGCACTCTTCAGGAGCTGCTTATGTCAGCGGAGTACATTATGTCCGAGGGCAACAGCAAGGTAATTCTCTGCGAGAGAGGTATCAGAACCTTTGAACCTGCTACCAGAAATACTCTTGATATTTCTGCTGTTCCTCTGCTCAAGCAGAAAACTCACCTGCCGATAGTTATCGACCCCAGCCATGCAACAGGAATAGCTTCTCTGGTAGAGCCTATGTCGCTGTGTGCCGTTGCTGCCGGCTGCGACGCACTGGAGATCGAAGTGCACAACGATCCTAAGAATGCATGGAGCGACGGAGCACAGTCCCTTACGCCTGCACAGTTTGCCGAAACAATGAAAAAGGTTAAAGCAATGGCGGAATTCTGCGGCAAGCCTCTCGATATCAATTGATGAATTTTCAGGGCGGAGTTATCTGCCCTGTTTTTGTCTGTAAGTGAGAGATTCTGTTTTGTGCCGACTACAGTTGATTACTCATGCCCTGAAATTTATCGTGGCTTCTGACCCGGTAAAACCATATAAATGTAGCGTTTATGACTAAGTCGGTTAAAACCATGGGCAATTTATGCAAAGATGTTTACATTTAAGCTGTCTTATGGTATAATTACTTCAGTTTAAAACGGTAAAGCATTTTTAAGCGCTGATGCGCAGGAATATACGGCAGTATTTCACAGCTTGCCGATATATTTACCAGAGGTGAAAGGCAATGAAACTGATATTTAAACAAAGACTGTTTTCATGGTTTGACAGCTACGATATTTACGACGGAAACGGTAATATAGTGTTTACCGTAAAGGGGAAGCTGGCATGGGGGCATTGTTTCAGAGTTTTTGACAGCTACGGAAACGAGGCGGCAATGCTTAAGGAAAAAGCGCTTAGCTTTCTTCCCGTATTTGAAATATACATAAACGGAAAACTTGAAGGAACGATTAAAAAGCAGTTTACCTTTTTCAGGCCTAAATTTACTCTTGATTACAAGGGCTGGAGCGTGGACGGAGATTGGCTTCAATGGAATTATTCGGTTTATGGCGGAGGTATGAAAATCATGACGGTTTCAAAAGACGTGATGAATTTCTCGGATACCTATGTTATTGATGTATTTGACGACAGCAATGTTCTTTCGGGACTTATGATCGCTCTTGCCATCGACGCTGAAAAATGTTCACGGTCGTCGTAGATTTTGCTTTTGTTTACGGAGCAAAGCTATTACGGCAGGTTATTATGGAGGTTTTATAATGAAATTTTACTGCGAGCTAAAAAAGGTAGTGGACGATTCTTATGATATAGAGATCGGTCGCAGCCTTGAAAACACGCTTATAGATGATATAAAAAACGGTCTGGTGGGGGGAATAAGCAAATTTGCTGTAGTTACAGATTCGATAGTGGTAGAGCTGTACGGCAGAGAGATTTGCGATAAGCTGATCTCGTCAGGCTGTAAGGCGGAGCTGTTTGTGATACCCGAGGGCGAAAAATCCAAGACCAGACAGATGAAAGAGTTTGTGGAGGATTCCATGCTGGAAAAGGGATTCCGTCGGGATTGCTGCGTAATAGCGGTAGGAGGAGGAGTGGTTTCCGATCTGGCAGGCTTTGCAGCCGGAACTTACGGCAGGGG
>ULOG01001119.1_pt1 | contig 12099 bp, 14 predicted proteins | sample 1952401 | NCBI WGS metagenome assembly ULOG01 (sample SAMEA4835598, study PRJEB28245) | human gut metagenome | biome: gut microbiome; material: fecal sample | place: Denmark | collected 2008
CAGGAAGCTATGGCGCAGGAAGCCGCCGCTCAGACTGAAGCCGAAGACGCCATTCTCGACGACGCTATCGAAAACGAAGTGATCGAAGAGAAGGAAAAGGAAGAAGTCAAGAACGAGTGCGCTAAAGCGAAGACCTTCGCCAACCGCCGCAAGATCATCGTGCAGAACGCCATGAGTGTCCCTGCCGAAGATCTCTCCAAGTGGACTCAGGACGCCATTGATGGAGCGTTCGAATCCCTTGCTCGTCAGGCTGAAATACGGCAGAAGCGCGCCAATAAGCGTGTCATGGGCGGGGCTTCCGCTCAGATCAACAACAGCAAAGCGCAGGGCTCTCTGGACAGAATTCTCCGTCCCATGCGCCTCAACAATGCTCGTCGCAAGAGCGAGAAGGAGTAAGCAATGGTTTACACTCCTCAGAGGGGCTTCGCTCAGTTCCAGTATTTTGATCAGCAAGCGACTGCTCTCGCGGGCATGCTCGCCAACGCCTCGGACATCAATCTGGTTGACAGCGCGTTTGTCGGCCCTGTGGACGCTACTGTTGGTCTTACGGCTGGCATCGGCGTCATGGTGAACCCCACCGTTCGCAGCAACCGTCCCGGCCTCAACTATGACATCGTGATGCCTCCGGACAGCGCCGCTACCGACGAGTCCTTCGCGGGCATCGTGGTTCGCAACCAGTTCATGCGCACCAACTCCAACGGCGAAGCGTGCTACTTCTTTGAAGACATGGCGAACTACGCTCGTCGTGACCGCGCCGGGGCTCGTATTTGGGTTCAGCTTGCGCAGGGTTCCACCGTGTTTGGTGGCCCGGTATACTGGATCGTTCGCGATACCAAAAATGCTGGCCTGAAAATTGGCGCGTTCTCTGCCGCTCCCATCACTGGCACGGCTACGCCTACCCCCGGCTCCCTGAACGGCGGCACCCTGTCTGTGAATGACGTTAAGGCCGTCACCAACGGTGGCTTTGACATCACTGTTGCCAGCACGCTCCACAAGGTTGCGGCTCTGGACTTCAGCTCGGTCAATACCGTGAGCGACGTTGCTACCATTCTTCAGGTCGCTATCACCACGGCTTCTGTGCCTGTCACCGTCAAAGCGGTCGGCAACGGCGTTGTGCTTACCACGACCGCCACTGGCGCGTCTGCCACTATCACGTTCGCGTCTGCTCCTACGACTGCGGATACCACGGACGCTTCGGCTATCCTTGGTCTCACCTCCGCCTCCGGAGCCACTGTTACGGCGGGCTCGGCTGGCACCAGCGAAGACACTGTGCTTCTTACCGGAGCGCGTTTCCTCGGGACGTTCACCGCAGGAGAAGCTCCCTGCAACAACATCGCTCTCGTTGAGCTTCTCTAAGGAGATGAAGAATGAGCCTGAAAAGATTCAATAACGCTGCCCCTACCAGCGGCGCGGCGTGCAACGTCACTGCCGCTGACATTGCGTTTGAGCTGACCACCCAACTGGACAGCCAGTTCTATGACGTTTTGTATCCTGACCGTGAATGGTACAACATCGTTCTCGAAGAGCAGATCTACAGCGACATCAATCCCGGCGCAACGTCCTATGCCTACATGAGCCGCAACCGCCACGGCGCGGCGGCCTTTATCGGCCACGGCCCGAACAACGACATCCCGATGGTCGGTCAGTCCATGGGTGCCGTTCAGGTGCCTATCGCCTATGCCGCTGTTGGCGCGGAAGTTACCAACGAAGATGCCCGCCAGTACAGCTTCGGCGTGAACGGCAATCTGGCTCAGGATCTTGGTGGTGCCATGCGCGAAGCGTGTGACAACCTGATGGAACTGAGCATCATCTTCGGTACTCCCGACCTTGGCTTCAACGGCTGGATAAACTATCCCGGACTGACGGTCATGACTCCGGAAGCTTCTTCCGCTGTCCCGGCCTCTACTAAATGGGAAGACAAGAACGGCGTTGAAATTGTTCGCGATATCAACTCTGCCCTGAACTTCTTGTGGCAGAACAGCCGCACGATCTTCAAGCCGACCACCATCTTCCTTCCCCTGAAGCAGTTCGCCCAGATCACCAACATGCCTATGGTTATCGGCGCGACGAGCGCCTCCAGCGGCACTGGCATCGCCGTCAACGTGATCGACTACGTTGTTACCAACAACGTTATGTATCGCGTGACCGGGCGGGAATTGGAAATCATTCCCTCTCGTTACCTTGAAGGCGCGGGCGCGGGCGGTTCTGACCGCATGGTCATCATGGATCGCCGCAAGGAAAACCAGATCCTGCCCTTCCCCCTGCCCTATCAGCTCAGCGAGCCTCAGCCGAAGCCTCTCGCTGTTGCATGGTACGCCGAAAACAAGTTCGGCTCCTACCATGTTCGTCAGCAGGGCTCCATGGCTTACGTGGACGGCATCTAAACCATCAAGGGCTCCTAGGCGACTGGGAGCCCTTCTCCAAAGGAGACGCAATGATTATCGGCAATCGCTCTGAAACCCCTCGTACCATCTGCATCCGAGAAAGGCACTACCTGATCCCGCCTATGGGTTTTGTGACCCTTCCGGATGATAACAGCACGACCGAAGCTCTTGAAGCCCTCAAGAAGGTTGAAACCGTCAAGAAGCTGATGGACATGGGCGTGTTGGTGTTTGGGGAAAAGGTCAATCCTTATGCGGCACCTGCCAAGGTGAAAGGGCCTCAGCCCCCTGCTGAACTGCTCGCCGAACCCCAGAACGAAAAGGTTTCCAGAGGGAAGCCTAGAAAGACCAAGGAAACAATGCAGGTGTGACCATGAACTGTTCTAAGAAGCCTACCCCAATGGACGGGATGGTAACATGCGTTGACGGGGAGTTGACGTTTGTAGACGAAAAGTTCTTGGAGTTCTATCCGGAGTTTTCTCGTGTTCCGTCCATGTCAGTCAATACGTCGGGTACAACGAGTGTAGCTATTTTGCGTGAATGTTCGTTCGGCCCTATGTTCCAGTTGGCTGTAGGACTTCTTACAGCGCATCGATTGGCTACCTTGTATGACCTTGGTGAGGCGTATACCGAGGGAGGGATGAAGGATCAAAGCTCCTCTGAAGTGGGAACTAACATTTCAGCCGCCACGGGTTCTCTCTCCCAAGGTTCTGCTCCTCTGTCGTTGGTGATGGGAGACGATCCTTTCACCGTCGACTTAGCGGGAACCAAATACGGACTCCAACTGCTCGCACTCATCAGCACTTGGATACCAGCCGCTGATATTGTTGGCGGCAGACCAATTGGTCGCTTCTTGTACTCATTGCAATGGCCTCCTGTGAACGCAGGGTACTGATATGAAAACGATCCTGAAGTTGAAGCGACAGCCTGTCCAGACCATGGAAGCCCTCCGTAAGATCAAGTCTGCCTTAAAGTACGCGGACAAGAAGGAGGTTGCAGTGGGCTATCCCGTAGACGCTTCGGGACTTGGGGTTCCTGAACCCAACTATGACGATGAAGCCTCGATCATTGAAGTCGCGTTGAAGAACAACTACGGATTAGGTGTTCCCAGACGTGCATTCATGGACTTGGCTTCTCAATACATGAAAAAGACGTACAAAGAAGTAATGGAAGAGTTAGGGCCTAAACTTCTGAGCGGAGACGCGACGTTGGAAAAGGTTCTAGAGGTTGCCGGACTAGCCGCCGCTGAAGACGTACGAAAGGCCATTACGGAAGGCGAATGGCAACCTAACTCCAAGGCCACCATTGAGAGGAAGGGATCTGACGTTCCTCTCATCGACACGATGACGATGCATAATAGGGCAACTCACATGGTGAGGGATAAGTCATGACAGCGATACCTATGAATTTCGACAAGGTCACGCGAGCTTTCTCCAAAGTTGTTCAGGTTGTTCATTGTGTCGGAAAACACGTGGACGGGGTATGGGAAGAAGAGCAGATTGGAGAGCCCGAACCGCTGAGGGCAATCGTGTTAGCCCTTACTATAGAACAGCTTGAATTTTATTCCGACGGAAACTCCTCGTCTGGCGGTATCTCCGTTACAACGGACAAGGAGCTATTCTATTCTGATGTAAATGAGGAAGGACTGGAACACCGTCAAGATTACGTGCTGTACAAGGGGTTCAAGTTCAAGGTCAGGGGAACAGGGTTCATGATGGGGAATACCAATAAGCATATCTACCACTGCGTAAGGTACTTCACATGAGCGATGTTATTCAACTCACTCCTCAAATGGTCAATGTCCTTCTTAAGGACTACTTTGACTCGTTCTTTGGATGGGATCCTGAACCCAACAGAGTTCTTGTTGAAACTCAGGCAGGAACGAGACCGCCAAAGGGATTGTACATCACCTTGTGGTGGAGAAATATCGAGGTCATGCGTCAGGATCCAGGAGGAACATTCTCATGTTCTCCTGATACTGGCCCGATTGAGAGCCTGATAAACCTTTCCCTGTGCGAAGTGCAGGTGACTTTTAGAGGGCCGAACGCGCTTGAAAGTGCGGTAAACGCTCGCTTGTCATTGGGCTCTTCAGCAAGGGCTTTTGATCTATGGAAGCTTCTTGGCTATTCGGGTACGAGTGGAATACAAGACCTGAGTGCTTATTACAATGGTGCAATTCAGCCTAGAAGCTACTTCAACTTTTATTTTTATGCCCTCTTCAACAGAGAGTATCCAGCAGACTACTTTGATAAATCGAAGTGGGATGTTAATGGCATTGAAATCACAATCCCTGGAGAGAAGCCGGTATGCCCGTAGTCAGTTGCGCTAAGACGAGTTTGCCTCGTTCCCTTGACGTTCCTGTGTCCCTGTCTCGTTCTGTCGCCGAAACTGCGACGGATATGACCATGATGTGCTTTGTTACTCCCGGTGTGGCCTTCCCTCCCGGTAACAACAGAGTGCAGTTCTTTTCCACCTTTGACGCTGTGCAAGGCGCGGTTCCCGAGAACTCTGAGGCCATATTCGCGGCTCAGGCGTTCTTCAACCGTTCCGACCGTCCTCAGACCATGTGCATCGGTCGCGTGTTTACGAATCCGACCAACGGCACTCTCGTGTCCGGCCCTATTACGCTGAGCAACCTTGCCAACGTTCAGAACGGCGGTTTCACTATCAGCGTGGGCGACACCTCCTACACTGTCGCTAACCTGACCTTTGGCCTGAACCCGACAATGACTGACGTGATTCGTCAGTTGAATACCCAGATGTCGGCTTTTGCTAACACTGTTGCCAACGCTGACGGTGAAAGCCTGACCATCACCACCAAAACCGTTGGTGATGGTTCTGACATAAGCTACGCTGGAACTCCTACCGAGTTCACTGATGTGAGCCCGCTTCTCAAGCTCACTTCCGCTACGGGAGCGTCCATTGAGAACAGGGAAGAAACCACTGAAAATACCCCCGCCAAACTGGTTTCGGGAGCTATTACCGATCTCTCTGGCCTCGAAAACCTCACTGACGGTTCTTTCGACATTGAAGTGGACGGAGCCAAGGTGCAGGTTCGTGATGTGACGACCGGGGCTTCTGTGACCCTTGCGACCCTTGCAACCGCGCTTAACTCCAAGATGTCTGGCAAGGCTACATTCACGGTGGACACCCTCAATAACCAGCTCATCCTGACGACTGCCAGTACTGGAACCGCTTCCGAGCTTGCGTATGCTGTGACTGCCTCCCCTGCCGCTGGAACGGACATTTCCGCCCTGCTCAAGCTGACTCAGTCCACGGCTACTTCCCTTGTTCAGGGAACCGCTACGAACGTGGAACACCCTGCTGAACTCACCTCTGGTGAGATCGCCTTGGCAGATTTGTACAACGTAACAGACGGAGCCATGACCCTCGTCATGAACGGGGCAACGGTTAACCTGTACGGACTCAACTTCGCCACCTATGGGAGCAGTCTGACTCTCAATGAAGTGGTTCAGATCCTTACGGCGGCTATCGGCTCCAACGGCCTTGTGGAAGTGAGCGGTCAGTCTATTGTGATCTCTACGAACCAGAAGGGCGAAGGCGTCACGATTGGCTACGCGTCCTCTGCTTCGTCTATCACCGACCTGTCCGCAATTCTGGCTCTTACCCAGAGCACGGCGGCTTCTCGTATCGATGGTTACACTCCGGGCGGCCTCGTTTCTGAAGTGGCTCTCATTCAGACCGCCGCTCGTTGCGCGGGTCGCAGCGTGTTCGCATGGACGTTGGATCGGCAGTATCGTGATACGCAGGATCAGAAGGACTTCGCTGACTGGGCAGAAGCTCAGGATCAGGCGTACTTCTCTGCCTGCACCAACAGCGTTCAGGCATACAATACTGCGGACACGACCAACATCGGGTTCTATGCCCACAACAAGGGGTACATCAAGACCTCGGTTATGTACCATAACAATCCGCAGGTGTATCCGGACGTGTCCTACGCGGCCTTGGCTCTGTCGGTCAACTACGCGCTGGAGAACTCCACGCTGACCATGAAGTTCAAGCAGCTCACCGGGATTGAAACTGTTCCGCTCACGGAAACTCAGCTTTATTCCCTTAAGGCTCGCCGCATCAACACTTACGTGTCCATGGGCAACTCTTCCTCTGTCGTGCGTGAAGGCGTACAGTCGGCTGATTCGTGGTTCACGGACAGCCATGTGAACCTCTCCAACTACAAGGAAGAGCTTCAGGTTGAAGTGTTCAACGTGTTCATGCGCAACAAGAAGGTGAAGTACACCTCCGCCGGACAGGATCTTCTTGTTTCTGCCGCAGCGAAGATCAATAACCGTTACATTCGCAATGGCACTTTCGCTGATCGTGAAGAGGAAACGACCGATAACGAAACGGGTTACACGACCCTTCCGGCATGCACGATTACTCCGGCTCCGATCTACAGCGCAACGACTTCAGAGCGGGCAAATCGTGTTGCTCCCCCTATCGCTATTGTGGCGTATGAGGCCGGAGCCTTCCACTCCGTCGCCATTGACGTCACTGTTTACAACTAAGGAGAAGCAGGAATGCGTACCATTTATAATCAGGCTTCCACGAGTATCGTCGTGGACGGTAACCAGATCTACGACCTGTTTGAAGGTGCAACTATTACGTACACCTTTGACGGCGGCGAAGTTGCCAAAACGCAAGGCACTGACGGCGCGGGCATCAACATTGCCACCAATCAAGGCTCTACCCTTCAGTTCACACTGAAGGAAACTTCCCGCTCCATTGCCTTCCTGAACAACCTGCGCTTGCGGCAGGAGAATGGCGGCCTTGGTGTGACTGTTGTGGCCAGAACCGGAGCCAACATCCTGCTTACCATGACCAACGCCTACATCAGCCGTCCCGGTCAGCTTGCCACTGGCGACAAGCAGATGGCCGGATTGCAGTTCACCCTGACCACGGCTGAAGACGACATCACCAACCTGACTGTGGAGGGGTAAATGAGAGACCTCAAGTCGGGAATGGGCGAATTCAAGGTGAACGGTAGGACGTATAAGTTCGACCTGCTGCCTCCCATGGAAGCAATTGACTTTGGGAGCCGTGTTCTTAAGGCCGCTGGCGGAGCCCTTGTATCCATTTGCGGTGAAGGCGAAGTGCACTACGACGCCATTGCTAAGGCTCTCAGCGTCGTTGAAGCGTCGGAACTCAGTGCGCTCATGAAGGAAGCCCTCAAGCGTTCGTATACGCCTGAGCAGGAACCCCTCAGCAATGAAGCTGTGTTCCATTCTTGGTTCAACCAAAACCCTCAAGACCTCTTTGTTGCGGGAGCGTTGGCTGTCTTTGAACAGGTGAGGGATTTTTTTCCCTCTGGGCTGAGTACAGCCGTACGAAACTCCACCCCGCAACGGTAGGTATAAGCGTCCCAGTACCTGACTCCCATCAGGACGTGATCCTAGTAAATCGGCTCCTTAGACATGGTCTTTGCACCTATAAGGAGCTAATTGACGGGACGCTGTCGTTGAAAGACGTTGTGTTCTTGATGAAGTGTGCAGACTGGGAAGATTACGCCACGAGCTACGTAAGAGTAATGCAGGAAGGTTAGTATGGCTGTTGTAGACGAACTAGTCACAGTACTGAGTACTGTTCTCGGTGACGGAAGCGAGAAGGCAGTAGACACCTATAAAAAGGGTCTTGAGGGCGTTGTTGCGACTGTCAAAGAGGCGACAAAGCGATTCGCAATGGCGGCTACTGGCCTTACTGCATTTGTAGCCGGGGCAGTCAACAGCGCGGCATCCATCCAGAAGGTATCTGAAACCACTGGCGTCAGCACTGACGCCCTTCAGGAATGGGCTTATGCTGCAAAGAGCGTAGGCGTCTCCGCGAGTGCCGTTGAAAGCGACCTCGCTAAGATGCAGAAGCAAGCCATGTGGACGGGTCGCTCGCTTGAATCGTGGGCTGATACGTTCAAGGGCATGAGTGCTCCCCAGGCGAATATGTGGGGTGACGCCATTGGCATCTCACCTGACACTGTTCGCCTCTTGCGTGAAGGCCGTGAAGGTATCGCGGCCTTGCGCAAGGAAGCCCACGCCGTGGGCGCAGTTATTTCTCCGGAAGACCTGAAGCGGGCGGCTCAGCTAAAGACAAGCGTCATGTCCCTCACGACTCAATTGCGAGCGTTTGGGACTACTATCGCTATCGGAACGCTTCCTATGATTGACAAACTGGTCACTTCCTTCAAGGAGTGGCTAAACGTCAATAAGGAATGGGTCGCAAGTAACATCACCAAGTTCCTTGAGAACCTTGGAAGGGTCTTCAGTGAGCTCTGGGAAGACGGCAAGAAGCTCGTTGATTGGTTCAAGGAAACTCTCGGGCCTATTGGAGACTTCGGTAAGAAGTTGTGGGAGGCAACCGACTGGGCAAAGCTCCTTAAGGGTGCGCTAGTCCTGCTGGTGGCCTATTTTGCCCCCGCAATAGCCGCTTTTGGTTTAGCCGTAGGCGCAGTCATTGCCCTCAGTGCGGCCTTTGAAGACTTCATTGCCTTCTTGGAAGGCAAAGACTCCATCATTGGTCGTCTAGTAGACAGCTTTCAAGAAAAGTTCCCGAACTTGGCTAACCTGCTCAAGAACGTCGTAGTTGTGGCGTTTGAGTTGGTGACTAAAACGGCTGGAGTTATGTGGGAGCTGCTCCAGAAGATCGCTAGCGGCATTGGTGGGGTCGTTGAGACCATCGTCACCAAAGTGGATCAAGCTATTGGAGCCGCGAGGAGACTGTTTGGACTGGAGGACCTAAACGAAGGTAAAGATCAAGAGCCTCCGCCTACTCGCCAGTACAATTGGGACGGACAGCAACGTAACTACAACCCTTATCCTAATTCCGTTCCTAAGTACGAAGAGTCCGTGCCTTCCATTATTCCTCCTACTGAAGAAAAGAAGGGAAGCTATACATGGTGGGATACGAATCAACGTAACTATAACCCCTATCCTAAGTCAGAATCCTCTTCTAAGAACGTCAGTGCAAGGGTTCAGTTGGAAGAGGCAGGTAAGGAGTTAGCAAGAAACTCGACCGCTATGCAGCAGTCTTCCCCTTCTGATAAAGGGCCTGTTATCGTTCCTAAGACTGAGACTCGTCCTAGCGTCACAAACCGCAATCAAACGAATCAGTCTAACCTGAACGCCAACGTGAAAATTGAGGTAAGAGATCCTTCCGAGATCGGCACTGCGCTCAAGAGCCTTGAAACAGCGTACCCTGATGCGCAGATTAACACTCCAGGAACCTATGGACCAAGCGTAGGATAGCATGATAGCAGACAACTATGAAGCCACTACCGTCTTCACCAACGAAGACACCGGGATTGTAAGACAAGGCTCTGTGGTGGCTGGCGTTTCTGTGTCTGTAAAAGAGGCGGAAAGTCACAGCTTCACCTCTCAAATGACCGATATACCCTTGGAATCAGGGGCGGTCGTGTCAGATCACGTTATCCTGCAGCCTGAACAGTTGTCCGTGTCCATTGCAATGACCAATACTAGTGAAAACGGTGATAACTTTTCAGCTTTCAACCAATTCTACGAAATGTTGAACAGCCGCGAGCCTGTGGAAGTTATCACCGAACACTGGATCTACACTAACATGGTGTTGATTTCGTTCACGCCTAACCACACGGCACCATTCAGACAAGCGTATACCGCTGAATGCGTCTTCAAGAAAGCCAACATGGTCACGTTGAACGTAGTCGGCAAGTCTCCTACCAAGTTAAAAGGCGGAGCAAAGAAGACTGGAAGCGGCACAGTCAACGCCGGAACAGTGGAATCAGGCAACGCAAGCGACGCCGATAAGTCACAAGCCGCTGTTTGGTACGATACGATCAAGAAGGGGTAGCGGATGCCTGTAATCGAACTGCCTTTGACCTCAGACGGCGAAAGAAAGTTCACAACTGAAATTGCAGGGGTGAGCTACCTCTTTCGTACTACTTACGTGATGGGTCAGCAGAATCATTGGGTTTTGGACATATTTGACGCAAATGAGAACCCGTTGGTTTACGGAATCAACATCGTGACGGGATCTCTCAACCTGCTCAAGGGCTACGGGAATGTGTTTGATGGAATCCACCTGTTAGCCGTTCCCATTTACAACGAGGATCCCTCTGGCCCTGAAGCGTTGGGTACGGTCCTGAAGGTTCTTTGGTACACAGAAGGTGAGGATTTTCCTTACAACCTTGGGGATCCCTTGCTTGACATTGATCTCCTATTAAACCTCTTCGAGTAATCTAATGGCTGACAGCGAAAACAGACCTTGGCTACGTAAAGTCCTTGTTACGTTAGGGCCTCTCGCTGAATGGCAAAACAAATCAGCGGGATCCACTGTTCAGTTTGCCAGTGACGGCACCATGAACGGTCTTCGCGTATCCGCTAATATACAGAAGACCCTGATGGGGCTTCCTTCTCCTTCTACCATCAAGGTATACAACCTTTCGGATGACACAAGGAACGCAGTAAAGAAAGGACTCACCAAGCTGACTTTGCAAGCCGGTTGGGAAAACACCAACATGGCTACCATCTACAAAGGCTCTATCATGAACGTCCAGAGTGAGCGAGCAGGGGCTGACATTATCACGTCATTCCTTGTTCTTCCTGGATTTGGAGCCTTGGCTATGGGAGCTTCTAGCGTTACTTTTGGCCCTGGAACTTCCATTTCAGCCGCCGCTGGTCAGCTTGGCAAGGACCTCCCCGGAATCACAGTGAACCCTGAGAGCTTCCAAGGCGTAGAGGGGAACATTGGAGGAAAGGGCTGGAGCTACGCGGGATCTACCAAAGACGGTCTTAATCGTTTGGCAGAAGAATACGGCTTTTCTTGGTCAGTTCAGGAAGGCACCCTCAAGTGCATGGGAGACAAATTCATGCTCGGCTCCTCAGTGGAGCTCAACGGAGACAATGGCGGTCTGATTAATATCTCTCCAATCCTATCAGGGCCTCTTCAGTGGACTACCGGGGTTAAGATCAAGGCGTTGTACGTGCCGGGCATCACAGTAGGCTCCTCTGTGAAGGTGTCCAGCAAGTTGAACAAAAGCCTCTCGGGAACGTATCGCGTTCATACCATTGGAATTGACTTGGATACGTACTCCTCCAACTGGACGATGGACATTGAAAGCTACAAGCTAGGCGTTAAGGTGAAGTGATGGCTGACTACTCAAAGACCTCTCCCAACGAATCCCAGCGTCTGGTTATTCAGCGTATGTTGGATTCCATGGACATAGCCAAACCTTGCATCATCAAAGAGGTCAAGCCGGGCCCTCCATTGAAGGTCACGGTTCAGCCCACTGAACGCATGAAGATCACCATTGGGCAAGAGACCAAGTACATGGCTCTTCCTGAGATCAACGACGTTCCTGTCATTCTTCCTTGCGCTCAAACTGCTGGATTCCTTCTCACACTGCCCTTGAAGCCGGGAGACACGGGTCTGCTCATAGTGGCTGATAAGGACATAACGAATTTCGTTGCTTCTGGGAACATTAACAATCCTCCTGTTGGCTCTGACCCTGAAGTGTCCAATGTAAGGAAGAGGTCACTCACTGATGTAATCTTCATTCCCGGTCTGTCCAGTGATCAGGTTGCTATTCAAAGTTACAGCACTGAGAACATTGAGCTAAGGGACTTGACCCGCACGTCCTACATCAGCTTAGGGCCTGATGGTATCACGATGACAGACGGACAGGCGGTCTATTCGATGAAAGGTGGATCCGTAACAACTACGGCTCCGGGTACAGTTG
>ULOG01001112.1_pt1 | contig 12038 bp, 9 predicted proteins | sample 1952401 | NCBI WGS metagenome assembly ULOG01 (sample SAMEA4835598, study PRJEB28245) | human gut metagenome | biome: gut microbiome; material: fecal sample | place: Denmark | collected 2008
CACAAGCTTTACTGCTTCGGCACTGTTTTCAGCAACAAATACCTCCATATTATTTTTCCGGAGATTTGCCGCAGTTTTTTCGATTCTCTTTTCGATGACCGCTTCCATGTTCCTGTCCATGTATAACATATCCTTTCAAAATAAAATATTTATCAGTCGCTGACCTTCTGTGCAAACAGTCTTTCAGCCGCTTCTCTCAGACCCTTGTTTTCAGGCGATTTGAGATCAGGGTCGCTTTCCATTATAAGCCTTGCGTTTTTCTGGACCAACAGAAGAATGTCGGTATCCTCTGACATATCGGCTATCTTCAATTTGGGCAGCCCGTGCTGACGGCTTCCGAAGAAATCTCCCGGACCGCGCAGCTTCAGATCCTCCTCGGATATTCTGAATCCGTCAGAAGTCTTGGCAAGAATTCTCAGCCTTTTCCTTATCTCTTCCGTTACGTTATCGGTGATAAGAATACAGTACGACTTGTATTTTCCCCTGCCTACGCGTCCTCTGAGCTGATGAAGCTGCGACAGACCAAATCTGTCCGAATTCTCTATCACCATTACTGCGGCGTTAGGAACGTCCACGCCGACCTCAACTACAGTCGTTGATACAAGCAGATCAATATCTCCGTTTTTAAAGCTCTGCATGACCGAATCCTTTTCAGCGGACGAAAGCCTGCCGTGCAGAAGTCCTATTCTGTAATCGCAAAAATCCTCTGCTGCAAGCCTTTCGGCATAGCTCTTTACGTTTTGCAGATCAAGCTCGCTCTCCTCGATAGCGGGACAAACTATATATCCCTGACGCCCCTCGTCAAGCCTGTCCTTCACAAAGCCGAACGCTCTCTGCCGAAGCTTTCCGGTTACGGCATAGGTCTCCACGGGCTGCCTGCCCTTTGGCAGCTCCTTTAGCACCGAAAGATCCAAGTCTCCGTAAATCATCAGCGCAAGCGTCCTTGGGATCGGCGTCGCCGACATTACCAGACGGTGCGGATTTTCCCCCTTGGCCGCAAGCATAGCCCTTTGCTCCACGCCAAAACGATGCTGCTCATCGGTTATAACAAGTCCAAGATTATTGAATTCCGTTGATTGCTGAACAAGTGCATGTGTTCCAACTATCACCTGATATTCGCCGGACGCTATCTTTTCTTTCAGCGCTTTTTTCTGTTTTGCCGCAAGAGAACCGGTAAGCAGACACACCTTGATACCAAGCTCCGAGAAAAATCCTGTCAGAGTTTCGTAATGCTGAATACTGAGTATCTCGGTAGGCGCCATAAGCGCGGTCTGATATCCGTTAAGCGCCGCAAAATAAGCGACCCCGGCAGCGGCGGCAGTCTTTCCCGAGCCTACGTCACCCTGAATCAGCCTGTTCATAGGATATTCTCTGCACATATCTCTTGCACAATCCTCTATAGCCGCTTTCTGACTATCCGTCAGCTCAAACGGAAGCGAATCGTAAAACCGTTGAAGGGAAACGTTACGCATTACGCATCCTGTGCGGCTGCGGTTTTTTCTTCTGAGCAGATACATTCCAAGCTGAAGTGACAGAAGCTCGTCAAAAACCAACCGCCGTTTTGCAATATCACGAGAATGGGTATCTTTCGGAAAATGAATGTTTTCATATGCAAAATCAAGGGAGCAAAGACAGTTTTCTCTCATTATCCGCTTGGGAAGCGGCTCATATATCTTTTTATCAAAGGAAGAAAGAGCACTTCGGACAGCCTGTCTTACCAGCTGCTGTGAAAGTCCGTCGGTAAGAGAATATACCGGCTGGATCTTTTCATTGCTGTCCGCCGGTATGAATAAAGGCGAATTGATCTCTTTTCTGACCATATTGCCTGTTATTCTGCCGTGAAGAATATATTCCGAGCCTACGGACAGCTTATCAAACATAAAACCGCTGTTGTATATTATAATAGTAAGATCGGCGGTATCGTCAGTAAAAACTGCCTTATAAACAGTAAGACCTTTTCTTATCTGCGCAGCAGGAAATTTTTTCACTACTCTGCCTTTTACTGTACAGCTTTCGTTGACCGGGCAGCTTTTTATATCCACCGCAGATGTATAATCAATATAATCTCTCGGAAAATGGTTCAGAAGATCGTAAACACTGTTTATGCCCAGCTTCTGATAAAGTTCAGACCTTTTTGGTCCTACGCCCTTGAGATATGTCACAGGCTTTTCAAGCTCCGCCGGCATCACGATCCCTCCCTGCATTACTCCTTAGGCGATACGGCGCACAGTAATTGCTCCGCAACGCTTTAAATAGATAATAGCATATTTTTATAAAAACTTCAAGCGATATGCCAAAGTAATTCCAAAACCAACAAAAAACCCTTCGGCTAGTCGGACCGAAGGGTTTTTCGTATTGAGAAGGATATGTTCTTTAGATGCAAGAAATTCAGAGGCAAGGCTCGTGCCTGAAACACAATATTTTATAAAAACTGCCCTCCCTCTGAATTTCCTGAATCAATTTAAAGCATATTAAATCGTATTGTCGTTTTTACCCGCTTCTGTCTGTCGGCTGTCCTTTTCTATAAGCCTATAATACATTTTCAGCGCCGTAAGCTTTACAGCCGTTACTGAAGCAATAATAAAAACGCATAGCAGCAGCACAAAAATCATAGTTTTCATTTCGCTCCCTGAAGGAGCGTACCTCCTGGGATGTTTTGGCGTTTTATGTGCAGTCTCCACTTCAAAAACTTCAGGGACATCTACGCAGCGGCACGCCTGAAACATATTTTATATTATGCAACGCTGTTAAATTTGTGTTTGGTTAGCCTTAGCTAATCACAAGTATTATTATACACATTCCTGCAAAAAAGTCAATAGCATTTTTATCTCAATCAAAAGATTTGTATATTTGCACATATTTTAATTACTTATTGCTAACTAAATTCGTGCATACCATACATAATATAAAAACTCAATAAAATCGTATTGACAACTGCAGCTTCAAGGGATATAATTAAGTTAGCATTAAGCAACTATACTATAAACCTGAAAGGAGTAAGGCTTTCAAAGCCGAAAAAATGACAGACGCTTTAAAAAGATATCTTCTGGCAATATACGAATTAAGCGACGGAGGAAAGCCGGTCAAATCGACGGAGGTTTCCAAAAAACTCAACGTCACAAAATCCTCAACTGCAAAAATGACGGCAAAGCTGGAGCTTCACGGACTTATTTCAAAGCCGTATTATTCCGAAATAACCCTTACCCCGGCCGGCATTTCCTGCGCCGGAGCGCTTTACACCAACAAGGTAATAATCCATGAATTTCTTTCACGCTTTATGAAAATTACTGAACCTGACGCCGAAAACGATGCTGTAACCTGCATTTGCAGTCTTTCGGACAAGACGGTTGAAAAGCTTGTAAGACTGACGATAAAAAACGTTGACAAAAGACGCAAAAAATAAAAAGCGGGACCGACCATGTGTCAGCCCCGCTCAGAGGAGAAAATTTATGAAAAAACAACATCGAGCCGATACCTCACGGCATCGTCTTAATAGTTTTCAGCCTTAACCTGAAAATACGACTGAGGATGGCTGCACACCGGACAAACCTCCGGAGCTTTTTTTCCTACAACAATGTGTCCGCAGTTCCTGCACTCCCAGATCTGATCTCCGTCCTTCGAGAATACCAGATCCCCCTCAACATTTTTAAGCAGCTTTCTGAAGCGTTCCTCATGCGTCTTTTCGATTTCCCCAACTTTCTCGAAAAGATAAGCTATATGATCGAAACCTTCTTCCTTAGCTACTTTTGCAAATTCAGCATACATATCGGTCCACTCGTAATTCTCACCCTCGGCCGCGTCAAGCAGATTCTCAGGAGTCGAAGGCATACCGTCATGAAGCAGCTTAAACCATATCTTTGCGTGCTCCTTTTCATTGTTAGCCGTTTCCTCAAAAAGAGCTGCTATCTGCTGATAGCCGTCCTTCCTGGCCTTGCTCGCATAATATGTATATTTGTTTCTTGCCTGTGACTCGCCCGCAAATGCAGTCATCAGATTCTGCTCCGTTCTGGAACCCTTTAATTCTGCCATAATCAACACTCCTTTATAAAAGTTTTATTATACATAGTATACCAGATAATTTGTTAACGGTCAATAAGTTTTTATAAAAACGAAATAAATTTTGCAAATATTAATTAATTTGTTTGACTGAATTATATTTATTAAAGCAGCTGCAGTTCATATATAATGCGACAAAGCGACGCCGCGCAAAGTTTCAAATGACTTTATGCGGTGTCGCTTTTATATTATTGCTGCACAATCGCTGATTTACAGCAATTCCCGTTATTTGTTCAGATCTTCACGGATCGCCTCGATATGCGAAGGTGTATAGCAAGCGGACAGAGACACCGAAAACAGCACGTCTGTCGCTCCTACATTCTCCATAAACTCTTTGGCGTTGATGTCCATATATCTGAAATCGCATACATAGATCCTGGAAAAGCTATGGGTAAGGAACGGAACCAGAGCGTTTCCGTAGCTGTCTTTCATAATCACCAGCGTTCTGCCGTTTTCGCAGTCGGTTGTAATTTCGACTATCTGCTCGTCTCTGTTAAGTATTGCCGAGTAGCAGTTTACTCCGCTGGCATAATCAAAGAACAGCGAACCTTCATATCCGTTTTCAAAAGAAGTATCGTAATACCTGACCGTATAATCGTTATCCGGTTTATAATAAATAAACGTATCGGGATTTTCGTTAAGTTCTTCGTCATAGTCGCTGTAGGCGTACATAGTTCCTACAAATCCTTCTATCTCGCACCTTTCATACGTGCTGAGCGCCGGAAAATCCACCCCCGCCTTTTCGGCAAAAACCTGAGCCGCATAATAAGCACCCCTGGGCTGCCAATGATGATCGGTTCTTGAATAGATATATTCATCCGTATGCTTTTCGAGAGCACTGTAAACATTGCAGTCTATTACTCCGCTCAGATTCAGTCCGATATTCTCAATGCAGTCCTCCTGGTCAGAAAACGAATCCTTCAGATTATCGGGCATATAGAACGCCGACGAAAGCGGTATACTCATATTATATACGTTTACTCCGCTGCCCAGGGCCTCCTTATAGCTGTTCACCGCCTGAGCATATTTTTCGCCGTTTTCAAAGGTTCCGTAAAAAGCGCTCATAGCTCTTACGTTTTCTCCGGAGCCGGCAACCACTACGTTTCCTGCCCATGCACCGTCGTCAAGCTTCTGCTCCTCTTTCTTTTCCGTCGTTGTGGTTTTCTTTTTGGAAGCCGTTGTTGTAGTCTTTGATGTTTCCTTTGTAGTAACGCTTCCCGTAAAGGCAGTCACCGTTGTGGTGGTCGCCTTTTTATTTTCGTCAAGCTTTTCTTTCTCCACAACCGAAACGTCACCTTTTATTTTAACGTCGTTTATATGTATCCCCAGCATATCCGAAAAAGCGCTGCTGAATTTTTTCAGATTTTCACGGTTGGGTATAGTATCCGTATAATATTCCGTTATTCCGCTTGTAAACTCTCCGTTGAGATAAGAAGATATGCTGAAGTCGGGAAATTCTGCAAGATTGCGGTTCTCGGAATGTATAAATCCGCTTTCGCGGTGCATGACCACAAGCGCAACGCCTACCCCGAATATGAGCAGTATGCAAAGCACCGAATTTATAAAATTAAACTCAAGGTCATAATCCTTATATCGGTCATTTTCTTTTCTATCTCTTTCCGCTGCTGCATCGCTTCCGGCATTATCAGAGTTCTCAGACTTTTTCTTTTCCGCTCCGACAAGATCAGCTTTACTCACCGTTATTTCAACTGTCTGCTTAAAGCTGTTTTCCCCCGTGTCTTTATTTTCAGATCCGACGGCGTAAGCTGTACTTCCCGCATTTGGGATCCTTTTTTCCTCCTCCCGGCTGTGAACCGGAATATCGGGAGTCTTTGGAACTCCGAACCCCTCATAATATTCTTTCGGGATCTTCAGCACAAAATTTTTCTTTGACGGCTGACCCTTGGGCTTTTCCGCAGTTATCGGCTTAAGCAGCTCCTGCGGCGGATTATTCTCCTCCGGAGGACGCGCTTGATCAGTATCGTCGTCAAGCCATATACTTTTTCTCACCGGTATTACAGGCTCGTCGGTCCAGATGCTTTTGCTGACCTTTCGCCGCTTTGCAATCTCCTCCAGCATTTTTTCAAAAACCTCTCCGGATTCCTCCTCAGACCGACCGGCATCCGCAGGCTCAGCAATGCTGTCGGCATTTTCTTCTATCAGGCCAAGACGTTCCAGACTTTCACGATAGGCCTGTTCCAGCTTTTCCGTATCTGACACGCCAAAATCTCTTTTTTTCATGCCTGAGCTTTTATCTTTAGTATTCTCCATTTTTTATATTCTCTCCAATTAAAATCTGAAATACAGAAACGGATTGTTTGTATTGTTAAGAAGCAGCAAACTGCTTACTGCAAGAACGGCGATATTGCACGCCATTCCGGCCGTTCTGACAGCATAATACGCTCCTGCCCTTTTTGCTGCAAGTTCTTTTATTTTCGGTATAACGGGGCAGCAAAGTATAATCGCCGCTGCAAAGAGAAAAATATTATTCATAAACAGATTATTGGTTACAGCGTCGGTAAGCTTATTTCCGTTGGCTCCTACAAGCGCTTTAAAGAATGTGCCGAGAGAACCGAGATTTTCGAAATAGAATATTCCGAAGCCCACCGCAATAATGATTTTACTGTAAATAGGACTGCCCGCCGCCGGCCACTTTTTCATACGCTTTTTCCCTATCCACATTTCAATGCAGATAAACAGTCCGTAATACAATCCCCAGAAAATAAAATTCCAGCTTGCCCCATGCCATAGTCCGGTACAGAACCATACAAGAAACAGTCCCCCATACTTTCTTCTCTTCCCGAAAATAGGCACATATAAAAGATAGTCTCTGAAAAACGAGCCTAAAGAGATATGCCATCTCTGCCAGAACTCGGTGATATTTTTGCAGACAAACGGATATCTGAAATTTTCTTCAAAATGAAAGCCGAATATTCTGCCCAGGCCGATTGCAATATCCGAATATCCCGAAAAATCAAAATAATACCAAAGGGCTACCAGCACCGTTCCGTACCATGTTCCCAGAACCGAAAGCGTCTTTATCGCCTCGTACCCATTATCGGAAGTTCCGAAACAGGCAGTTACAACGCTGTTAAGATTGTTGGCTATTATGACCTTTTTCCCTATACCCAGTATTATCCTCGAAAAGCCGTCCGATAAATCCTTCGCCGTTGTTCTTCTGCAGTCAATCTCCTCGGCGATAGTGGAATACCTTACTATAGGACCCGCAACAAGCTGCGGAAACATTGAAACATAAAGCAAAAACTTAGCAAAGCTTTTCTGTGCGCTTATCTTTCCCCAATAGCAGTCCAGGGAATAAGAAATAGTCTGAAACGTATAGAACGAAATTCCGATAGGGAGAGCAATATCCGGTATACTAAGAGCGGTTCCGAATATTGCATTGATATTCTCTACCAAAAATCCGCTGTATTTAAAGACACCGAGAACTCCCAGGTCAATAATAAGTGAAAGCGCCAAGGTCGCTTTTGCTCCCGGTTTTCCCCTGAACCGTTCTATAAGCAGTCCTGTAATATAATTCAGCAGAGAATAGCCAACAAGCAGGCAAACCCAGACAGGCTCACCCCAAGCGTAAAAAATCAAAGAGAATACAATAAGAACACCGTTTCTGATACCAGTTTTTCTGGTGATAAAATAAAAAATCAAGCACAACGGCAGAAAAAAATAAATAAAAAACAAATCTGCAAAAACCACGACGACACTCCTTAACAATTTCAACGCCGGGCAAACCAGCCGAAAGCCATACTACACACATTACTTATAAAGACAGCTTGTCCCGTCGCCTGAACATTGCAAAACATTAACTGCGGATATATTTCACCAAATTTCGATACACAATTTATTATATCACCGCTCAGACCCGCCGTCAATAGAAATCAGTCCATAAAATTACACAGTTTTACAATGCTGTTTCCAGTGATTTTTGACATATTTTACGGACAAAAAACAACGGGGCATTGCCCCGTCATTCATCGTAAATCCTTTAAATTACTGCAAACTCACGCCAATCACTTTCAGTCGATAATGCTCTTTACGGGAGCGTTGTCTCTCTCCCGCTTTTCCGCCCGTTTTTTCTTGATGCGCTTAACGATATATATTGCAAGCAAAACCGCAGAAATTAACGTCATTATCAGCAGAGGATAGAAATATGTCATATAGGTCTTATCCAGCTTCTGAAGCTCTGCGTCGGAAACATAATTTATCTCAAGCTTTTTCTGAGTTTCGGAAATTATATATCCTGCCGAGTACATAAAACTTGCCGTACCGACGGCGATAAAAGCAAACTGAAGTATATATCTGCTGAAAAACGCCAAAAATAATCCTGCCAGACACAGAACCGCACCGATTGCCAGAAATACGGCAATTCTTTTAGGCATACCTACCATTTCCCCGGTAGCTATTCCCACAATAAATATCCCTCCGTAATAAAACGCCGAATATCCGAACGGAAGAATCATCAGAAGCTTTAATATGAGAGTTAATATATTATTGGCTTTCCTTGCTTTTTTCCTCAGCTTTTCGCCTGCCTTGCTGGACCTTCCGGACGCTTCCGCCTTCTCGGCAAGCTCCTGCTGCTCCAGCTCCTTTTTAAGAATAAGCTGTTTTTCGCTTTGTGCTTTAAGTCTGTCCTTTTTTGACATAATACACCTCTGTATATGTATTAAAATATTTATATGGTATCGCCCTAATATTGTACCACACATACATCAAAATATCAAGTCCATGCGTAATTTTAACGTACAGTTCAAACTCCTGTGCAAATCCGCAAAACCACGATTCCTGATCTTGTCATGATAAATAAATCCCAAAGAAACTTTTTTCAGTTCTTCCAATGAAAAATATACTTGCCTGACGGTCTGAATTAAAGTCAGGACGCAGTCAACAATAAATCTATAAACGATAAAAAACGGAATTTGAAAAAAGAAAGGAATGATCAAAATGGGCAGGTTAATAAAAAGCGCCGCAGCCGCTATCGGGATAGTTACGCTTGGAATCATGGGGCTAGTCGGATTTTATTCCATTGCGCTTCCGGATTTTTACTATGTTTCAGACGGCGGTCAGCTTACAGTTAATTCAATGTTTTCAATTTCTGCCAAATCTTCCGAGCAATCGGTTCAGGCAGCAGAATCATTGGAGGGAAAAACAGAGGTGAATATTAACAGTTCGGAAGCTTCCGTAACAAAAGTTGAGGACAGTACTTTGATGCTTTTCGGAACGATTCCGATCAAGGACGTTCAAACCGGTCAGATAACAAGACCGAAGCTTGTTCCGTGCGGACAACCCTTCGGAATAAGACTTGTCACCGACGGAGTAATGGTAATCGATCTTGAAAAGCTGGAAGGCAGCTGCCCAGCAGCGGAATGTGGGATCAAAAAAGGAGACGTTATTGTTTCCGTAAACGGAGTGAGCGTTTCCACCAACAAGGGAATAAGCGACATTATTTCAGGCTCAAAGGGAAAGCCCTGCACGGTCGAATACAGAAGCGGCAGCGATCAAAAAACCGCGACGCTCACTCCTGTTTACCACGACGGCACATATAAAGCAGGAATATGGGTAAGAGATTCTTCAGCCGGGATAGGAACGCTTACCTTTTACGACCCAAGCTCGGGAGCTTTCGGAGGGCTCGGTCATCCCATTTGCGATGCTGACACAAAGCTTCCTTTGCCTCTTTCCCACGGCACCGTCGGAGAGGTAAAAATAACCGGATTTAATAAAAGCGTAAAAGGCGATCCCGGTCAGCTGCTGGGCGAATTCTCCTCATCAGCATCGGTTGGCGATATAACAATAAATAATGAATCGGGAGTTTTCGGAACGCTAAACTCCTCTCCAAGCGACCAAAAAGCAATAGAATTGGGATTCCGACAGGAGGTTCACACGGGAGAAGCTGTAATTTATACCACAATAGATGACAACGAAACCAAAGAATATAAAATCAGCATCGAAAAGGTCGACCTCAACGACGACGCTGAGCATGATCTGATAGTTAAAATCACGGATCCAGAACTGCTTGAAAAAACAGGCGGTATACTCCAGGGTATGAGCGGAAGCCCGATCATTCAGGACGGAAGGCTGGTCGGAGCGATAACTCACGTCTTTATCGACGACCCTCAGCAGGGTTACGGAATATTTGCCGACTCAATGTATAACAATTCGTCAAAATGCTCAAAAACGGAACTGGAACTTGCAGGCTGACAACCGCATAATTACGTGAAATTTCTCGGATTTCATCATATTTTAAAGTTAGAATTTTGTCGTTTGATACAAAGTTATGTCTTTTAAACAAGAATTATTAATAATTGTTATATTTCTTGCTATTTCATTGTTGTTTTTGCACAAAGAAGTCGATAAAAAATTGACGTTTTTTCTAAAAAAGTATTGATTTTTATATTTACCTGTGCTAAAATATTTTTAGCGAAGAAATAACTCAGCTGATATTTTCTTGTAAAGTTCCTAGATAACGGCACTGAGCATTCTGTATTTACAAAATAGTCGACGATTTTATTTTACAGCAATGCAATTGACCGAAGCTTTAATCTGACATTTAAATTTACGGAGGAAATAATTATGACAAACAAAATCAAAATTCTTATCGGTGATGATTCCGCTCAGTACGGAGTAAGCTGCGCTTCTGCTCTCAGAGCAATGGGCTTTTTTGTAATAACCCGCCCTAAAGACGGTCTTACTATTTTTGACGCAATTAAAAATGAAGTCCCCGACATAGTAATCATCGAAGCGGTTATGCCGAATCTGGATGCTATTGAGCTTATCAAAAAACTTCATGCGTCTTCCTATAAAAAGCCGTTGTTTATAGTTACAAGCGCTTATGAAAACTCATTTATCGAACAGCAGGTAATGACTGCGGGAGCAGCGTATTTTATGCTTAAACCGTTTGACGTAAAAATTCTCGGAGAGCGTATAAAAGCTATGCTGGATATCGACACCGATATTGCCTCTGATATGTCTTTCTCAAGAACAAAGTCCAATCCGAATCTGGAGATAATAGTTACCGATATCATTCACCAGATAGGCGTTCCTGCCCACATCAAAGGATATCACTATCTGAGAGAAGCAATCATTCAGTCGGTCAATGACAAGGAAATGCTTGAGAGCGTTACAAAGCTATTATATCCCGCAGTTGCTAAAAAATTCAGTACGACACCGTCAAGAGTAGAGCGCGCCATAAGGCATGCAATCGAAATCGCATGGGACAGAGGCGATATCGATACTCTCAACAGCTTTTTCGGTTATACTGTAAACACCGGAAAAGGAAAGCCTACAAATTCCGAGTTTATTGCGCTTATCACTGATAAGATATGCCTGAAATATAAAACTACTATGCCGGCATAACAATACGAGATTTTACGGTTTCATCGATCAAACACAAAACGGGCGACTGACAGCCGTTCTCACAGTTAAAATCACGATTTATCGGTTTTTCTGCGCGAACGAGTATCAATCGCCCGTTATTTTTATAGTTCTTTTCAAAGCCTTAAAGTGCAGGATAAAAAATCAGACAAACACAGTTGGCTGACGCATGACTGTATAATCTACAAAATAATCATCTGTAGCAGCACATTGTATTCATCCGATATTCTATATTATCCATAACTTAAGGCAATACCGCACAAAGCCTCCGGCGGTACTGCCTTAATAAATCTGCACAATAAAAAAGGGACGGCAAAGCCGTCCCTTAACATTTCAGATATTAAATTACTTAAGCTCAACAGTTGCGCCGGCATCCTCAAGCTTAGCTTTGATTTCCTCAGCGTCAGCCTTGGAAACGCCTTCCTTGATTGCCTTAGGAGCGCCCTCAACGAGCTCCTTGGACTCCTTAAGACCAAGACCTGTGATCTCCTTAACAGCCTTGATTACAGCCATCTTAGCGTCACCGAAGGAAGCGAGAACTACATCGAACTCTGTCTTCTCTTCAGCAGCAGCGCCTGCGCCGCCGGCAGCAGGAGCAG
>ULOG01039533.1_pt1 | contig 11900 bp, 8 predicted proteins | sample 1952401 | NCBI WGS metagenome assembly ULOG01 (sample SAMEA4835598, study PRJEB28245) | human gut metagenome | biome: gut microbiome; material: fecal sample | place: Denmark | collected 2008
ATCCGGCCGCACGATGACGGGCCTTGCAAGGCCGGAGCGGAAAAATACGTCCGAAAGCCCGTTAGTCCTGGGCCCGGCGTTCCAGGACCGCCATGTCCAGCAGCTCCACCCGCCGCCGCTCCAGGCGGATGGCGCCTTCCCGGGCCAGCTTGTTGAGTTCCCGGCTCAGGCTCTCGCGGCTCAGGCCCAGCAGACGGGCCATGAGCTCCCGGGTACCGGGCAGTTCCAGCTGACGGCGCCCTTCCTCCATGCGGGAGCGGTGCAGCAGCCATCCGGCCACCCGCCGGGAGACCGAAATCACCCCCTGCGTGCCGGCCACCTTGTTGACGAACAAACGCTGCCGCGCCGCCAGCACCTGCAAAAGCCAGCGGGCCAGCCGGGGATTCCCGTCCAGCAGCCTGTCCATGGTGGCCCGCTCCAGCCAGAGCAGGCGCCCCGGCCCCAGGGCCACGGCCGTAGCAGGCAGAGGGGCCTCGTAGAACAGGGCCCCCGGATCGGGGAAGGCCCCGCCGCGGGTCAGGTGCAGGACGTACTCCCTGCCCTGCGGGCCCATTTTGACCAGTTTCACCTCGCCGGACAAGACGAAGGGCACATGACGTATCTCGTCCCCTTCACGGAACAGGACATCGCCCGCCCGCATCTCGGCCAGACGGCCCGTGCCCAGCACAAGACCGGTCTCCCTCTCGTCCAGCCAGCGGCCCAGCGGGCTGTGGCGCAGGGCATCCCGCAGGCTCTGGGGATCGGGGGGGCGGTTCCCTTTTTTCTGGTCCATGCGCGACCTCCATGAAAGCTTTGCCCCCGCGGACACAGGGGCAGGAAAAAAAGCCGGACGGGAAAGCAGCCCCGCCGGCCAAAAACACAGGGGAAGACCGCGGTCACGGCCTTCCCCTGCAAAAGAATCTTAGCCCAGGATCGCCTTGAGGTCTTCGTCGGGCGTGGTCACGGGCATGATGTTCCACTGTTCCACCAGCACCTTGAGGATGTTGGGGGACACGAAGGCAGGCAGCGTGGGCCCGAGGCGGATGTTCTTCACGCCCAGGGCCAGCAGGGTCAGCAGGATGCTCACGGCCTTCTGCTCGTACCACGAAAGCACCAGCGACAGCGGCAGGTCATTGACGCCGCACTTCAGGGCATCGGCCAGGGCCAGGGCCACACGCACGGCGGCGTAGGCGTCGTTGCACTGGCCCACGTCCAGCAGGCGAGGGATGTCGCCCAGGCTGCCCAGCTCCTTGTCGAAGAAGCGGAACTTGCCGCAGGCCAGGGTCAGGATCAGGCAGTCGGCCGGGATCTTCTCCACCAGTTCGGTGTAGTAGTTGCGGCCGGGACGGGCGCCGTCGCAACCGCCCACCAAAAAGATGTGGCGCAGCTTGCCCTGGGCCACGGCATCCAGCACGGCGGGCGCGGCACCCAGCAGGGTCTCGCGGCCAAAGCCGGTCAGCACTTCCTTACCGGGCACGTCTTCGGCGAAGCCGGGCAGCTCCAGGGCCTTCCGGATGACGGCCGAGAAGTCACGCCCCTTGCAATGGACCAGACCGGGCCATGACACGTTGCCGGAGGTGAAGACCTTGTCGGCGTAGTCTTTGGGGTCCTGGATGCAGTTGGTGGTGAAGAGCACCGCGCCGGGGAAGGCGGGCAGCTCCTTCTGCTGGTTCTGCCAGGCCGTGCCGTAATGCCCGGCCAGATGCGGGAAGGCATGCAGCAGCGGATAGGCGTGGGCGGGCAGCATCTCGCCGTGGGTATAGACATTGATGCCCGTGTCGCGGGTCTGCTCCAGCAGGGCCAGCAGGTCGGGCAGGTCGTGGCCGGAGATGAGGATGGCCTTGCCCTTGCGCCGGCCCAGGGAGACGGGCGTGGGCACGGGCGTACCGAACGTACCGGTATTGCCCGCTTCCAGCAGCTCCATGGCGCGCAGGTTGGCCTTGCCGCATTCCAGCACCAGCCCCAGCCAGCCGTTGAGGTCGTGGCTCTCGGGATCCAGTTCGGTGCCGGCACGCAGGCCGCGATACAGGAAGGCGGCCACGTCGGGATCACGCTGGCCCAGCTCGGCGGCATGGTCGGCATAGGCGGCCACGCCCTTGAGGCCGTAGAGCAGGATCTGCATGGCGGAGCGCACGTCCTCGTCGTCGGACAGGCGGTCGATGGCGGTTTCCCGCAGGTCCAGGGCAGCCAGAGGCGTGGGGGCCGGGGCTCCGGGCACACGGGCGGCCAGGGCCGTGGTGCGCTCCAGGCATTCTTCCTGCACGGCGCGCAGGGAGACGGGATCGAAATTCACATTGGTCAGGGTGGAGAACAGGGCCTTGAAAGCGAAGTCGTCGGTGGCGGTGTCCACGATGCCGGCGTCACGGGCCATCAGGGCCACGGCCGCCAGTTCGCGCAGCTGCCAGACCAGCTTGTCCTGCTGGATGGCCACGGCCTCGTTCTTGCCGCAGATGCCAAGGCGGGTACAGGCCTTGCCCTTGGAGGTCTGTTCACACTGGTTGCAAAACATGGGGGGCTCCTTGTGCTGAGGGGGATGGGTGTCTGTCCATGACACTAGAGCACATCTCCCCGGCTACAACTGTGACCATCGTCACAAAACAGGAAATCTTTTCACAGATCCGCCGGAGTGCCGAACGATACGCGGTAGATTCCGCCCCGTGCGCTCACTTCCAGAAGCGTTTCCAGCCGGAGGCGGGCTCCTCACGGCCGCTCTGCAAACTGCCGCCCAGCCCCAGCCGGTGATCCAGTTCCGCCAGCCACGCCGCGGCCGCCGCGCCGTGTTCCAGCTCCAGGGAGCTGTGGCAGGACAGCACGTCCTCCACTCTGCCCCGCCAGAACGACAGCTGCGGTTCCAGCAGGTCGAGGTCGGGATGCCTGTCCACCAGCGTACGCAGCCCGGCGCTCACACCTTCCGCATCGCACAGCCGGGCCAGCTGGCGACGGCGCTTCCAGCCCGGACGCCCCTGTGACCAGACCAGGGCCAGATGCAGGACGAAACGCTCGTCCGCCGTGGCCTCCCGCCGCCGGTTGCCGGGCAGTATGCCCCGCACGGCGCCCAGGATGGCAGTGGTGCCGCTGCTGACGGCTCCGGCCACGGCCTGTCCCGCACCGATGACGGCACCGGCACCGGAGCTCACGGCCCCCACGACGGCCGTACCGCCGCGCGCCACCGCCTGACCGGCAGAAGCGGCCCCGTCGCTCACCGCACCGATGACCGCGCTGGTGCCGCTGCTCACCATGTCCGCCACGGCCCCTGCCCCGCTGCCGACGCTCCCCATGACGGCACTGCCACCGCGCAGCACGGCTTTTTCCGCACTGGCGGCACAGTCGCCCACAGCATGGATGACGGCACTCGTGCCGCTGCCCAGGGCATCCGCCATGGCACCGGCCCCATTGCTGACCGCTCCGGCCACGGCATGTCCCGCACCGATGACGGCACCGGCACCGGAACTCACGGCCTCGGCCACGGCCGTGCCGCCGCGCGCCACGCTCTGGGCGGCGCCCCGGGTCTTTTCCAGGGCGCTGTCGGCCACGGTGCCCACGGTCTCCGAGATCTTCTGCCCCATGGAGGCAGGCAAGTTCACCAGCTGCTTGCGGAAGGCCTCCACGATGGCCCCCACGGTCTCCCGGGAGATCTCCGCCAGCATGGTGCCCGCCTCCCGGACGCAGGCCTGCTGCCGGGCCTCTTCCCTGCCCAGGGCAGCGAAACGGAAGGCACTGCGCGTGACCACACCGGCCCGGATGGCCAGCAGGCAGTTGGCCGCCCCGTCGATGACGGCGGACGTACACTGCTGCATCATGGGCCCCATGAGCGGCACGCTGGAGGCCGCCATGGCGGGTGTGACCGCGGGCAGCAGCTCGTTCATGCTCTCGGTGATGGTCCTGGGGATGTCCAGGGCCTCGATGGAAAAGGAAATGAACGTGGCCGAGGAGACCGTGCTGTAGACGCTCCACAGCTCCGCCGGGGTGGGACGCTGGTTGTAGATGCCGGAGACCCGCCAGACCATGCGCGCCAGCGAGACGAACACGATGAGCGCATCCAGACGGCCGTTCTGGGACAGGGCCGTGCCCAGGAACACCCGTTTGGCGCTGTTGCGGATCTCTTCCCCGGCACGGGCGTCCAGCACGTCGAGGGCCTTTTCCAGAAAATGCTCATCCGTGGCGCGGAGGCCTGCGGCACGGACATGGGGATTCTTCTTCAGGCGGCGTTCCAGTTCACGGGCAAAGGCCTGACGGTCCGCCTCCGTAGGATCGTCACGCAAGACCAGGCGGGGCGCACGGGCAAACCAGGCCAGGCCCAGCCAGAGCACGGCGCCTGCCTCCAGCGCCAGCAGGGACACGAAGGCCAGCCAGCCCCAGCCGGGAGCCAGCACTTCCACCGTCTGGAAGGCCGTCAGGTCCAGCTGGACCAGCAACATCAGGATAACGAGCATGAAAAGGGCCGCAGCCGCTTTCAGCAAAGTCGAGATAAACGTCATGTCAGCTCCCTGTACGAAGGAAGGATGAGGGGCCCCGCCCGCGAAGAACAGTCACGAGAGCAGGCACGGGCCTGCCGGAGCGGCTCTGCCGCGCGACGGAACCGTTCACAACTCAACACGGGGCGCGTCAGCAGGATGTCAGGAACGGGGGATAGGGATCTGCGGAGCACCGAAGGCCCCGGAAAGGAGGAAGGAAGGCGCAGGCGCGTGCACTCCCCGGCAGGGCCGCCGGAACGATCCGTGGCCAGGGACGCGACCTGTCAAAAAAGGACGGCAGGAGGACCTGCCGTCCCGTGACTCACTTCAGAGCGGCGACACGGTCAGCCAGAGCCATGATGGTGTTGGCGTAGACCGTGGAGTGGTTGTAGCGCATCAGCAGGGCATGCTGGCGCTCGCGGGAAAGCCCGGCCTTCCAGCCGTGCCGGGCAAGATAGTGGGAAAGGCTGGCCACGGCATCGGGCACGGTGAACAGGTCCACACGGCCGTCGCCGTCGCCGTCCGCACCGTAGGTGGCGATATTGGACGGCATGAACTGGCACAGGCCCACGGCGCCGTAGATGGAACCGGGCAGATGTTCCGGCGGCACGCGGTCGCGCAGCATGTGTTCCACCAGGGCCCTGGTCTCCTTGTAGGCCCAGTCCGCACGCTTGGGCATGGTCTCGGCGATCCAGTCCATGTGCCGCTCATGGTCGCGCAGCTGCGGCAGCCAGTCGCTGATGCTCTCCGGCGTCCGGCTCACGGCCATGCTGGCCAGGGTGTAAAAGGCGTTCTCCGAGGTATCGCCCAGCACCTTGCCGAGGCGGGTCTCCACGAACAGCAGGGACGCCGCGATGGACGAAGGGACGCCGTAGCGCTGTTCCGCCTGACGGAAGGCCTTGCTGTTGGCCGTGATGAACTGGCGGCACAGACGCGCGTTGGCGTCCGTGACCACGCCCTTGTAATACTGCGCCTGCGGCTTGTCCGAAGGCGGCGCGGGAAAGAACTTGCGATTGTAGAGGGCCTTGATCTTGCGGCCCATGGGCGACTGGGTGGGCGTGGCGGGCAGGCCCGCCAGCAGGGCGTCCACCCTGGGCCCGGAGATGCCGTCGGCAGCCAGGCGGCGCGACAGATCCTGCCACACGGGGGCCACGGCCGGAGCGGACGGGCGTGCGGTGGTCCTGGGCGCGGGGGACGCCACGGGCGTCACCGCAGCCGGAGCCGCGGGGGAAGGCCCGAGGGAACGCTCCCTGATGCCGTCATCGCCGCCGCCATCCGCGGACGGCGGCTCCAGGATCACGGTGCCGCCGGCCACCACGTCATCCACGGGCTCCTTGCCGCCGCAGGCAGCCGGCAACAGGCAGAACAGGGCACACAGGACAAGGCGCAGGGCCCCGCGCCCGTCCCTGATGGAGATGCTCATGCTAAACCTCCTGGAAAGTCCAGACCACACGTCCCAGCATGCGGCGTTGCAACAGGGCGGCATCCAAGAACGTTTCGGGGTAATCCGGGGACTGGGCCCTCAGGACATAGCCCTGCTGCGGGCCGTCCAGAAACACCTGGCGGACCACCACGCCTTCCAGCGGGGCGAACAGGGCGTAGGTCCTGCCGGAGACAGGAGCCAGATCCTCCATGTCCACCCCGATGTAGGCACCTTCGCGCAGCAAGGGCTCCATGGCCTGGCCGCGCAGACGCAACACCTGCAGCGAGGGCCGCAGGAAGGCCCGCGGCAGGGGGACCCTTCCGGAAACGGACAAGGCGGGTCTGGGGGCTTCGTCCGTATAGATGCAGGCCATGTCATAAACGTCCACCACGGTGGACCGGGTAAAGTCGTCTCCGTAGCAGGCCACGGTCTTCGCCAGGGCCTGGGGGGCCTCCTGCGGACAATACCCTTTGTCCGTGCGCAGATAGAGGGGCCCCACGCCGTACTTGAGCCAGTCGGGGTTGAGGCCGAAATGCTCGAAGAGCTTCATGTACCAGTCGCCCGGCACGGAGTCGCGGCGCTTGGCGTCCGAGATGCTGGACTGGCGGATGTTGAGCAGTTCCGCCAGCTCCACCTGGGTACGGCAGTTGGTGGCCAGCTTGATGCGTTCGTAGATTTCCGTAAAGCCCATGGTCCACCTACTTCTGCAGATCCAGCAAGGGCACCTGGCTGCCCAGCACCATTTTGCTGTTCTCCTTGAAGGACTTGCGCAGGGCGTCGAGCCAGCGCTGGTAGGAATAGAATTCCGGCGACTTGCCGTAGGCCGCGGCGTAGACGGCGGCCGCCTGGGCATCGCCCTGGCCGTAAAGCACCTGGGCCTCGCGGTTGGCCTCGGCAAGGATGAGGGCCTTCTGGCGGTCGGCATCGGAACGGATGCGCGTGGCCTCTTCCTGGCCTTCGGAACGGTACTGCTTAGCCTGGCGCTCACGCTCGGCCCGCATGCGGTCAAAAATGGAACGCTGGTTCTCCGTGGGCAGGTCGGTGCGCTTGATGCGCACGTCCAGGACCTCCACCCCGTAGGGCTTCATGAGGTCGGAGACCTTTTCCGTCACGCGGGTCATGATGGTGGCGCGCTCCTTGGAGACCACCTCGGTCAGGGTGTAGGCGCCCACCAGGGCCCGCAGCTGCGAATAGACCACGTCGTCCAGGCGGGCCTGCGCACCGGGGATGGTACGCATGGTGCGGTAGAACTGCAGGGGGTCGCTGATGCGCCAGCGGGCGTAGTTGTCCAGCACGATGGTCTTTTTGTCCACGGTGAAGGCCTCGCGCGAGCTGGCGGCGTAGTCGAGCACACGGGCGTCGAAATAGACGACCTTCTGGATGAAGGGCAGCTTGAAGTGCAGGCCGGGCCGGTAGATCTCGGGCAGGGGATCGCCCAGCTGGAGCACCAGGGCCTGCTGGGTCTGGTGCACGGTGAAGCAGCACTGGGTCACGAAAACGGCCAGCGCCAGCAGCAGGACACCGTAAAGGAGGGGATTCTTGGTCATTATTTCTTCTCCGAGGGCAGGACGCCGAAAGCGGGCGTACCCGGAAGAGGCATATGCGGCAGCACCTTGCCGGAGACCCCGCTGTCCAGCAGGGTCTTGTCCTTGGAAGCGGCCAGGATCTCTTCCATGGTTTCGTAATACAGGCGCTGGCGGGTCACGTCGGGAGCCTTTTCGTATTCCTGGCGCAGCGCGTCGAAACGGCGGGACTCGCCTTCGGCCTGCCGCAGGCGCGCCACCCGGTAGGCCTCGGCCTTGTTGAGGATGGCCGCGGCCTCACCGCGGGCCTGCGGCAGCAGGGCGTTGCGGTAGGCTTCCGCCTCGTTGATGATGCGGCTCTTGTCTTCGCGGGCACTGGCCACGTCCTTGAAGGCGTCGCTCACTTCCTGCGGCGGATGCACGTCCTGCATCTGCACGGCCAGCACCTGGATACCGGCCTCGTAGCGGTCCAGGACCTCCTGGAGCAGCACCGTGGCGTCGCTCTGGATCTTCAGCTTGCCGTCGGTGATGGCCGAGTCGATGAGGCTGTTGCCGATGACCTCGCGCATGGCGGCCTCGGCGGCGTTACGCACCAGGTTGGTGGGGTCGCTGATGTTGAACAGGTACTTGACCGCGTCGCTGATTTTGTACTGCACGCTGAACTGGACGTTGACGATGTTCTCGTCACCGGTGAGCATGGAGGCTTCCTTGGGCACGCTGCGCAGCTCGCCCTGGCGGAAGGTGGTGGCCTGCCCGGTGGAGCGGAAGCCCACCTCGCAGCGCAGCACCTGGGTCACCTGGGGCTTGTAGACGGTCTCGATGGGAGCGGGCAGCGCGTAATGGGGGCCGGGGCCTTCGGTGCGGTCGTACTTGCCAAAGCGCAGCACCACGCCCTCCTCGTCAGGGTTGACGATATAGATGCCCGACAAAAGCCACAGGCCCACCAGGCCCAGCACCAGCCAGATCACCATGCCGCCCGGCATCTTCATGCCGGAAAGCTTTTTCAGGACATTCCCGCCGTCGAAGCCGTTATCGTCGCCCCCGTTGCCGGAAGGCGAACGCCGGGCACGCCGGGGCTGTTCGTCCTGGGTGTCATTATCATCATCACCGAAGAGCGGACGGGAGGGGCGCTGCCCCTGCTGCCGTTGCCGTTTTTCCTGCAATTTATCCCAATCCCAAGTCATGTGGAGGACATCCCTTTTGCTGAATGGGGTTAAAGAACGCCTTAGGACCGGCGATCACAGCCGGAATGTCCGGGCTGTACGCCGTTGCCCGCGGCAGGAACCATCCTGCCGGAAGCCCGCTCATCCTGCGGGACAGGCCTGACGCGCACGGTAAAGGCTATAAATATTAAGTTGATACGTCACTGTGGTCAAGGCGAACGGTCTTTCTTGACGACCGGGCGCAAAAGACAGGCATTATGGCAAGAAATACCTGTCCTCTGTCAGCATGCCCGCCTTTCCGCATCATGCCAAAAAAAGTAAAACAGGGCCGCGGCGGCACCACTCCTCTGTTCATTCCTGTAAAGATTCAAAAGAGTCATACCTCGCTGACGATGGGGACGACCACCGGATCACGTTCCAGGACCCGGCGGAAAAAGCGCCGCAGCGAGGCCCGGATGCCTTCCTGCAGACGGGTGAGCTGGCCGGGGCGGACGGATTCGATCTCGTCCAGCACCAGGCATTTGGCATCTTCCAGCACATGGCTGTAGTGCTGCTCGAACACGAAGCCCTTGGAGAACATCTCCGGCCCGTGCAGCACGCTGCCGGTCTCGGCATCCAGCACCAGCACCACGATGACCATGCCCTCGTCGCCGAGGATGCGGCGCTCGCGCAGCACGGCCGAGCCCACGTCGCCCACGCCCTTGCCGTCCACCAGCGTGCATTCCACCGGCACGGGCGGCTCCAGACGGATGCCGTCCGGCAGCAGGGTCAGGGGACAGCCGTCCTCCAGCAGGACCACGTTGTCGGGCTTGACGCCGCACTCGCGCGCCAGCTGCCCGTGCTTGAACAGATGGCGGTACTCCCCGTGTACGGGCACGAAATATTCAGGCCGCACCGCGCCCAGCAGTTCGCGCAATTCGTCACGGTGGGCGTGGCCCGAGGCGTGGATGGCCCGCACGCTCTCGTACAGGACCGTGGCCCCCAGGCGATACATCTCGTTGATGAGGCGCGACACGGCCTTGACGTTGCCGGGGATCATGCGCGAGCTCATGACCACGGTGTCGCCCTTGCGGATGCTGAGCTGGCGGTGGCCGCCCAGCACCATGCGCGACAGCGCGGACAACGGTTCGCCCTGGGCGCCGGTCACCACCAGCACCAGCTGCTCGTCGGGCAGGTCGGGCACGCCGTTATGGGCGTTGAAAAAGCTGGGCGGCAGCTTGGCGATGCCCAGATCGCGGGCCATCTCGATATTGTTGGCCAGAGACTTGCCGCTGATGACCACGGTGCGCCCGCGCTCGCGCGCCAGGTCGAAGACTTCCTGGATGCGCTGGATGTGGCTGGAGAACAGCGTCACCACGATGCGGCCCGGGGCCTCGTCGAAGACCTTGCCCAGGGACTCCATGACGGCCCTTTCGGTAAGGGAACGGCCGTCGCGCTCTACATTGGTGGAATCGGAGAACAGCAGGCGCGCGCCCTCCGGCCCGGCGAAGTCGCGAAATGTCGCCAGATCCGTGCCGCTGCCGGCCAGGGGCTGGGGATCGATCTTGAAGTCCCCGCTGTGGACGATGCGGCCCACGGGCGTCTCCACGCCCAAGCCGAAACCTTCGGGGATGGAATGGCACACGGGGAAAAAATGGAAGGTCATGTCGCCCAGGGCCACCTGGTCACCGGGCTCCACCGGGCACAGCTCCACCCAGTCCAGCAGCTCGTGCTCCCTGAGTTTGTGCTCCACCAGGGCCAGGGTGAAATAGGAGCCGTAGATGCGCGTGCCGCGCAGCTGGGGCACCAGCCACGGCAGGGCGCCGATGTGGTCTTCGTGGCCGTGGGTCAGGACGATGCCCAGCAATTTGTCGCGCACGGCGCTCACCGCGCCGAAATGCGGGATGACCACGTCCACGCCCAAATGGAAATCATCCGGGAACATCAGGCCGCAGTCCACCATGACCACGCCCGCGGAAGTCTCCCACAGCTGGCAGTTGAGACCGATCTCCCCCAGACCACCCAGGGGAGTCACTGTCAAAAATTGTTCAGAATCACTCATACGGGACCGTCTATTTTCTTCTGGCGGCGCCACCTTCCCGCAGCAGGTCGGGATGATATTCGCCCATGGCTACATAGATCTGGGAAAGGGCCGTCAGGTAGTCGGCCTTGGCACCGGTCAAAGAGGACTGGGCCGAAGTGAGATTGGCCGAGGCGTCCAGTACGTCGAAGTTGGTGCCCACATGTTCGTGGTAACGGGCCAGGGCCACGTTATAGGCCTCCGTGGCCTGCGCCACGCTGTTCTGGGCCACGGCGATGCGCTTGCGGGCCTCCTGCACGGCCAGATACTTGGACTTGATGTCGTAGCCCACTTCCAGCTTGAGGTTCTCCTGCTCGTAACGCATCTTGGTCACCTGCCAGCCGGCCTGCTTGTCGGCATAGTAGGTGGTGCCCCATTCGAACACGTTCCAGGTGGCCTGCGCCCCCACTTCCCAGTTGGTGACGTGCGAGCCGTTCTCGCCGGAACGCTGCATGCCGGGCGTGTTGCCGCTCTGCGTCATGCTGTAATAGCCCTCGATCTGGGGATAGTAGTCGCTCTGCACTTCCTTCTGGCTCTTGCGGGCGATCTCCACGGCCTTCTGGGCCACATACAGGTCGGGGCGCTGGCGGTAGGCCAGCTCCAGACACTGCTCCAGCGTATAGCGGAAGCCCACTTCCTTGAGCGTACCGGTATAGGTATTGACGGCCGTGGCGTCGAAGCCCAGCAAGGTATTGAGCCTGGCCAGGGCGGTGGCCTGGGTGTTCTCGGCCTCGATGAGCAGGCTCTCGGCCTCGCTCACGTCCACCTCGGCCTGGAGCACGTCCAGACGGGGGCTCAGGCCCACTTCGAAATAGGCCTGGGCGATGCGCAGCTGTTCGCGCAGGCGGGTCAGGCTGTCGCGCATGCTGCGGGTGTTCTCACCGGCTTTCAGGTATTCCAGGAACGCCGTCTGCACCTGCTCGGTCATGTCCAGCTCGGCCTTGCGCAGCGAGGCCTTGTCGCTGTCGGCCTGCAGGGCGGCCTTCTGGTAGGTGGAGAGCAGGCGGAAGCCCTGGAAGATGGGCTGGGTCACTTCGATGCCCCAGCTGTAGACGCCCATCTTGGGGTTCTTGGTGCCCATGGTGGCGGAAGGATCACGCTTGCTCTCGGTCTTGGTGGCGGAATAGCTCACGCCCAGGCGCGGACCGAAGGCCCCGCGCGCGGATTTTCGCCCTTCTTCGGAGGAACGGCTCTCGGCTTCCTGCGCCCCCAGGCCGGGGTTGAAGCGCAGGGCATGCTCCACGGCATCGGACATGCCGATGCTCTTGCCCGCCACGGGCCTGTCCGCCGTCTCGGCCG
>ULOG01003773.1_pt1 | contig 11855 bp, 6 predicted proteins | sample 1952401 | NCBI WGS metagenome assembly ULOG01 (sample SAMEA4835598, study PRJEB28245) | human gut metagenome | biome: gut microbiome; material: fecal sample | place: Denmark | collected 2008
AGGCTCTTTGAAGCCTCCGCCTTTAGGCGGGGGTTATTGACTCAGTTCATCGACCTGGCGCTTCGAGCGCCGCGAGCACGGTCTGCACGAGTGCGAGGCGATTTTCGGGCGTTGCGCCGCCCGAGTCGATCCTCAGCTTGTCGGGCCCGAGCATGCGGGCGTCCTTCCTCGACTGCAGGAAGCGGATGAGTGCCATCGGCTCGACGGCGGGCCTTGCCGTGAATGTGATGACGGTCGCCGTGTCGGCGCAGTCGATCTTGCGCACGCCGAGCGCTTCGCAGCGAAGGCGCAGCCTGTGGATCTGAGTGAGTCTCTGCGCGGCCTCGGGAAGCTTGCCGTAGCGGTCGGCGAGCGATTCGGTCGTGCGGATGATGTCCTCGACACTCGTCGCGGACGAGAGCTCCTTGTAGAAGCCGAGGCGCTGCGAGACGTCCGAGACGTAGCTGCTCGGCAGCAGTGCGGGCGCATGGAGCGAGATTTCCGTGGTCGGCACGAGGGGCTCCGTGAAGTCGGGAAGTTCTCCGCGCTTGAGTGCCTTGACGGCATTGGCGAGCATGCGGCTGTAGAGGTCGAACCCGACCTCGGCGATCTCGCCCGACTGGTGTTCGCCTAGCACTTCGCCCGCGCCTCGGATCTCGAGGTCGTGCATGGCGAGGTAGAAGCCGCTGCCGAGTTCCTCAAGGGACTGGATGGCTTCGAGGCGCTGCTTCGCCTGCTTCGTCGTGGCGCCCGAGGGCGGGGTGAGCAGGTAGGCGTAGGCCTGATGGTGGCTTCGGCCGACGCGGCCGCGCAGCTGGTGGAGCTGCGCGAGGCCGAGCTTGTCGGCGCGCTGCATGATGATCGTGTTGGCGGTCGGGACGTCGATGCCCGTCTCGATGATGGTCGTGCAGAGGAGCAGGTTGTAGCGCTGCTGGTAGAACTCGCGCATGATGTGTTCGAGCTCGCGCTCGCTCATCTGTCCGTGCGCGACGGCGATGCGCGCTTCGGGAATCAGTGCGGCGAGCTGCTCGCGGCGGTTCTCGATCGTCTCCACCTCGTTGTGCAGGAAGTAGACCTGGCCGCCGCGCTTGAGTTCGCGGATGACGGCCTCGCGGATGAGGCCCGGCTCCTCGGCGTGCACAAAGGTCTTGACCGCCAGACGGCGCTCGGGGGCTGTCGCGATGACGGAGAAGTCGCGGATGCCTTCGAGGCTCATCGAGAGCGTGCGCGGGATCGGCGTGGCCGTGAGCGTGAGGACGTCGACCTCGGCGCGCAGCTTCCTGAGCGTCTCCTTTTGGCGAACGCCGAAGCGGTGTTCCTCGTCGATGATGACGAGGCCGAGGCGCTTGAAGGACACCTTGTCAGTGAGAAGCTTGTGCGTGCCGATCACGATGTCGACCGTGCCGTCGGCGATGCCTTCGAGCGCCTTCGTCGTCTCCTTGCCCGTCTTGAAGCGGGAGAGTTCGGCGATGCGCACGGGCCAGGGCGCGAATCGGTCGCGGAAGGTCTGGGCATGCTGCTCGGCGAGCAGGGTCGTCGGGCAGAGCACGGCCACCTGCCGGCCCGCCGAGACGGCGACGAAGGCCGCGCGCAGTGCGACTTCGGTCTTGCCGAAGCCCACGTCGCCGCAGACAAGGCGGTCCATCGTCTTGCCCGTCGTCATGTCGTTGAGGACGGCGCCGATGGCGGCCGCCTGGTCGGGCGTCTCGTCGAATGCAAAGCCCTCGCAGAAGGCCTCGTAGTCGCTGATGTCGATGGGGAAGACGACGCCCTTGCGGGTCTCGCGCAGCGCATAGAGGTGCAGGAGCTCGGCCGCCGTGTCGCGGACCTGCTCGGCCGCCTTCCTTCTCGCCTTTTCCCAGTCGCCGCGTCCGAGAGCGTGCAGCGGGGCGTTCTCGGGATCGGCGCCCGAGTAGCGCGAGATGAGGTGGAGGTTGGCGATCGGCACGAAGAGCTTGGCCTCGTTCTTGTAGTCGATGCGCAGAAGCTCGGCCTCTCCGTCGGGCGTGTCCATGTGCACGAGCCCCTGATAGCGGCCGATGCCGTGCTCTAGGTGCACGACGGCATCCCCGATCTTGAGTTCGGAGACGTCGCGCACGATCATTTCGATGTTGGTCGACTGGCGGTTGCGGCGCAGACGCGAACGCCTCGGGCTGGCGGCATAGAGCTCGGTCTCGGTGAGGATCGCCGTACCGGGATTCTCAAGGAGGCTGCCCGCAAAGAGCGGCGCGGCCGCAAGGCCCACGGGCGCGTCGCCCGCGAGGAAGTCCGCCCAGTTTTCGTACTCCGTGAATTCGAGGCCCGACGCCCTGAAGAGCTCGCCCATCGTGCCCATGCGGCCCACCGAGGTCGCAACTATGAGCGTGCGGCGGCCCCGCGTCTTCTCGGTCGTCGTGAAGGCGATGAGGTTCGAGACGGGGTTCTGGCTCTTGCGGTCGACCGCAACGCCCTTGAGGGCGAGCGCGTCTTCGGGGGCTCCCTCGCGCCTGAAGGTGAAGCGCGCGAACTTCGAGAGGCTCGTGAAGAACGCTTCGGGCGTGAGCCAGAGCTCCTCGGGCTTCATCGCGGGACGGTCCGCGTCCGTTTCGAGCATGCGCTGGCGCGAGAGCGTCTCCTTCATGAAGCCAGCAAGCGCGGTCTGCACGTCGCCCACGAGCACGACGCGCGTGCCCGCCGACAGATAGTCGGCCAGCGTGGCCGTCTGCTCGAAAAAGAGCGGCAGATAGTATTCGATGCCCGGCGGCAGGACCCCGTTGCCGATGTCGCGGTAGACGAGGCTTTTGCCCGGATCGCCTGCAAAGCGCGTGCGCCAGCGCTGCCTGAAGCCCGTGACGGCCTCGGGCGTCACGGGGAACTCGTGGCCCGGAAGCAGCCTGATCTCGTTGACGGCCTCCATGGAGCGCTGCGTCTCGACGTCGAACCAGCGGATCGACTCGATCTCGTCGTCGAAGAGGTCGAGGCGGAAGGGCCTGTCGGAGCCCATCGGGAAGACGTCGATGATGCTGCCGCGAACGGCGAATTCACCCGCCGCGAGCACCTGCTTGACGCCTGCGTAGCCTGCGGCGGCGAGGTTCGAGCGAAGGCCCTCGACCGAGAGCGTGTCGCCGGGACGGAAGAAGAAGGTGTTCGCGCCCACGTAGGCGACGGGCGCCATGCGCTGGGCGGCCGTGACGGCGGAGGCGATCACGACGTCGAGGCCCTTCGTGCCCGAGGTCATGCGGTAGAGGGTCTCAAGGCGCTCGGAGACGATGTCCTCCTGCGGGGAGAGCACGTCGTAGGGGAGCGTCTCCCAGTCGGGGAGGCTTCTGACGCCGAGTTCGGGACTGAACCAAGGGATCTCCTGCCCGAGCCTCACGGCGTCGAGCGGATCGGCGCAGATGACGAGGAGTCTTTCATGCCTTGTGCGGCACTTCTCGGCCATCTGCGAGAGCGCGAGCGCGTCGGGTGCCGCCGTGCCGATGGGCAGCGCGTACCTGTCGCCGGGCCCGAAACGGAAGATGTCTTCGGAAATCAGGTCTGGGATTGCGCTATTGGACATGTGTGGGCTCCGTTTTGTGTCTTGAGTCGGAAGTGACGATAGCACAAACCGGAGGACTCTCAGAGGGCGGTCGACAGGCGAGGGGCGACACCTTCGGCCGATATGCCGTAGGATTAGGTGAAGGCCGCCCGATCCGCGAGCGGCCGATGGAGGCCCGACCATGCTGAGAGCTCATCGATGCAGACGTTATGCGGCGCGCTTGAAGGAACTCATCCGCTGCACGCCCGTGGATCCGCTTCTTCTCACCGAGGGAGAGGTGACGGACCTTGCGTGCCTTCACGCCGACAGCACGCGCCCGACGGCCGGCGAATGCCTCCTTCATGACGACAGGTCTCCCGTCCTCCTTCTCTCCTCCCTCCATCCCGCTCCCGAGACTCTATGGGACGAGGACCTCGCGCTTCTCACGCTTCTTCTTAAGCACTTCGGCCTTCGTCCGAGCGTGGAGACGGGGCTTGCGCTCTACACCGCCGTCCTCTGCCGAAGCGCGGGCTTCACCGACTGCCCTGAATTCGAGGGTTTCGAGCGCCCCGCACTGCCCGAGGGCGCCGACCTCGGCACGCTGCTTGTCGATTTCCTCTATCCCGAAAGCAAAAATCCCGGCGTCTGGGAGACGCCGGGATTCGGAGTGCAGGATGCGGCGGAGTTCGCCGCGGGCTAGACCTTAGAAGCGGTACTGACCCTGGATGCCGATGATGTAGGCATCAAGCTTGCGGAACTTGCCGATTTCCTCATGCTTGGAGTTGTAGAGGCTGCGTTCATGCACGCCGTGCAGGTGAGCGAAGCCCACGTCCGTCTGGAAGTCCTTCGTCCAGTGGAAGGAGGAGCCGATGGCGAACCACCAGCGGTCGGCGTCGGGAATCGTGCCGGTACGCGTGTACTTGTCGTCGATCGTGGACGTTTCGTAGGCGATGCCGCCGCGCAGCGTCCAGAAGCTGTTGATGCGGGCGTCGTAGCCGACGGAGTAGAGGTACGTGTCCTTCCAGTTCTTCTTGGACTCAAAGTCCTGGTGCTGGGTTTCAATCGTCAGGGATTTGAAGCTCGACCAGTCGGCCCAGCGCATGGTGCCGTAGAGGCTCAGCCAGTCGTTGACGTCCCAAGCGGCGGAGAGCATGGCCCAGGCGGGGGCGTCCATGGAGACCTGAGCGTTCATGGAAGTCGGCAGGTCGACGATATTTCCTCCGTCAGGGACCTTGATGTGGTTGTCGGTATTGAGCGTGCCGTTGACCGTGTGCCCGACGGCGGAGCGGTAGGAGGCACCGATGCGGACGCTTTCAACAGGCGTCCACATCAAGCCGACGTTCCAACCCCAGGCGTCGCCGGAGACCTTCGTGTAGGCCATGCCCGGAGTGCCCTTGCCAAGCAGGGGATGATGGGGCCAATTGAAGCCGAGGTCGGCCTTCACGTACTGGTAGGAAATGCCGGCACCGAGCGAGACCTTGTCGGAGAGCTTCCAGGCAAAGGACGGGTTGAAGTCATAGACCGCGATCTTGGCTTCCGTGCCTTCGCCGGACTGCTCCCAGTCTTCACCGTATTCGGTGGAGAGGCCGAACGGCACCGTGAAGCCGAAGCCGATCCAGGTCACGTCATTGATCTGGTGCGAAATGAAGAGGTTCGGGACGGCTTCGGCGTGCTTGCGGCCGTTTTCGTCATGGATGGAGTCGCCTTTCTTGCTGTTGTAGTCGAGGTTGAGGCCGACGCCGACGAAGCCGAACTGAGCCTGCGTGCCCGTGTGAAGCGTCATCGTGGCGGGGTTGTAGTAGAGGCCCGAGACGTCGGTGCCGTCGACACCCATGCCGGCGTAGGCGCGGCCGAGACCGAGAGCGGACTGCTCCGTAAGCTGGAAGCCGCCGGCAACGGCGGCGGAGGAGAAGGTGGCGGCCACGGCGGCGGCAGCGGCGGCGCGGATGAAATTCTGATGCAAGATCTGCTCCTGGTATGGATTGGAGTGCGCGACACATGTCGCTTTTCGGGCTTTTTATGCGTGTTTTCCCGAACGAGGTGTGCACCCTAACACATTGCAACAGAGTTTTAGAAGCGGGCTAATCCGTCAGCATGATGAGTCCCCTGAAAGACGAAAAGCACCGTCAAGCCCTCTGGGAGAGGGTTTTCGGTGCTTTTTTAATCCTGAAGGACTACCTTAGAACAGGTACTGCATCTGGGCGGAGAAGATGTAGGAGTCGAGCGACTTGAATTCGCCGATCTTCTTGCCGCCGACCTTGTCGTAGAGGTCGGTGTCGCCGACGCCCTTGATGTAGGTGGCGCCGAAGTCGAACGTCAGGTTGTCCGTGTACTTGTAGGAGGCGCCGCCCGAGAACCAGACGCGGTCGGTGTCGGGAATGACGGCCATGCGGTACTGGTTTTCAACAGGCCCCTGGTCGTAGGCCACGCCGCCGCGGACAGTCCACTGGCCGTTGAGCTTGTAGTCGGCACCGACGGAGAAGAACCACGTGTCGTCCCAGTTGTTTTCGACGACGGTGGTGCCGAGCTTGGTGCCGGCAAGGTCAAGGTTCTGGACGTTGAGAGAGCGGAAGTTGGACCACTTGGACCAGCGGGCCGTACCGGAGAGGCGCAGGGCGTCAGTGGCCTCCCACGTGGCGGAGAGCGTGACCGTGTCGGGCGTCTTGATGCGGACTTCCATGTCGCTTCGCAGATTGCTCACGCCGAGGGCATAGGGATTAGGGAGAGCATTGGGAACATTGCTGAGGGTCGTATGGCCGTCGGCGTTGTGAGCGATGTGCGAGCGGTAGGCGAGACCGAGGCGGACGGTCTCGACAGGTTGGAACATCACGCCCACGTTCCAACCCCAGGCCCAGCTGTCGCCCTTGACGTTGGAGTTGATTGTCTGGCCGTTTTCGCTAACGATCCTGCCGGAGCCAAGCTCGGCCTTGGCGTACTGGAGCGAGACGCCGCCGCCGACGCTGAGTTTTTCATTGACCTTCCAGGCCAGGTTCGGGTTGATGTCGAAGGTGAGGATCATGGACTCGGTGCCGCGCTCCCTGCCTTCCCAGCCCTCGCCGAATTCCGTGCCCATGCCGTAGGGGACGGTGAGGCCAAGGCCGGCCCAGAGGCTGTCGTTGATCTGGTGCGTGATGAAGCCGGCGGGAATGATCTGGCCCTTGAGACGGCCGTTTTCGCTCTGGCCGGAGTCGCCTTCGTAGTCAAGATTGACCGCAACCCAGGTGCCCGTCGCCTGCATGCGCGTGCCGGAGAGAAGCGTCATGCCGGCGGGATTGTAGTGAACGGCGGAAAGGTCGTCACCCACGACGCCGGCGCCGGCCATGGCACGGCCCATCTGGATGGCGGACTGCTCGGAGAGCTGGAAGCCAGCGGCGTAGGTCTGGGTGGCAAAGGCGCCGGCAACCATCATCGCAGCGGCGGCAATCTTGAAAGTCGGGTTCTTCAACGGAAAACTCCTGTCAATTGAAAGTCTGAGCGAGGCGTCCCGCGACGGGCGCCGTCGAAAAAATGAATTGAGGGAATTTTGAAGAATCAAAGGACCGAAAACGAATCATCTTTCAAAGGGTTAACCCCAAGTGATGGACGGCTTAATCCGCGCGGATGATGTTCGCTGAAGTGAATGAAATCGTGTAAATCCCTGTGTTCCAATTGAATGGAAGGGGAAAGCGTCTCGATGAGCCTTCCCCGAAGGGGTGGCATGGTAATCCGAAATACTTTGAAAATGGTCCGAAATGGGCCCGAAACGAGCCCGAAGATCCTCGGAAAATGGATGCAAAAATGGCCCGGCTTCAATGAAGACCGGGCCATTGGCCGAGGATTCGAGCGGGTGTCAGCCCTGAGGTTCGGGATCGTTGGGGGTGCCGTAGTCCATGGAGGCGGCCGAACCGATGATGCCGACGATGCGGTTGAAGAGCGACTGCAGCTCGAGGTGCAGGGCGGAGGTGTCGATGGCGCCCGACAGGCCGCGGGAGACGCGCTCCATGTGGCGCAACGTCAGCTCGTAGCTGTCGCGCAGGATCGCCTCGCGCTCGTTGTTGAGCGTGTTGCAGAGGGCGCGGCGCTTCTCGAGGTCCTTCTCGGCGAGAATCACGGCAAGCTGTTCGAGGCAGACGCCGACGCGGTGATGCAGGGCCTGAAGCTCCTTGAGGCCGTCGGGCGTGAACGAGCGGTTCTTGCGGCACTTCTCGTTCATGATGACCGTGATGATGCGGTCGATCGTGTTGAGGGCGACCTTGATGCTGCCGTTGGCGTTCTTGAGGTACTGCCACTCGATCGCCTCGGCCGTGGTGAGCTGGCCGCGCATGACGAGCCCGAGGTAGCGTGTCATCGTGCTCGTGCGCTGGTTGATGTAGTTGCCGCGGTCATGCAGGATGAGGATCTCGCCGTCGGCGGGATTGATGCGCAGCATGATTTCGATGTCGTGCCAGAAGTTGCGGACGTCGCCCGTTATGCGCTGCAGCTCCGTGCGCGCAACGTTGAGGGACATGCCGCTCGAGATCAGGTTTTCCTTCGCGAAGAGGTCTGCGGCCTCGCCGCCCGTCTTGGCATCAGCCTTCTTTTCGGGGATGATGCGGTCGGCAATCCTTGCGAAGGGTTTGATGATGAAGAGGCCCGTGCCCGAGATGATCAGGTTGAGCGTGACGTGGAAGTAGATGACGCTGTCGGGGATCGTGCCGAAGCCCTCGGCGATGAAGGGGCACGTTGCGAGCAGCAGGGCCGTGAACGAAAGCGTCACGGTGCGCCACATCGTGTTGGCGACCGGACCGCGGCGGCCGATGCGCGAGGCGGTCATCGTGGTCATGAGCGCAAGGATCGTGCTTTCGATGTCCGCGCCGAGCGCCACCCAGAGGCCCGTGGAGACGGGGATGACGCCTGCGGTGACGAGGCCTGAGGTGATGATCACGGCGGCAAGGCTCGAGAAGCAGCCGAAGCCGAGGCACAGGCCGAGCAGTACGGCGAGGATCGGCGAATGGGAGATCTCGAGGAAGAGAGGCGCGAGCTCCGTGCTCGTTCGCAGCGGCATCGTGGCGGCCACGATGAGGCTGAGCGCAAGCATGATGATGCCCAGGCCGATCAGGATGCGGCCGAACTGGCCCTGACGCGTGTCCGCCTTGCGCATGAAGAAGAGGCAGGTGCCGATGAAAATCAAGAGCGGCGACAGGAACGAAAGGTCGAAGGTGAGCACGCGGGTCATCAGGGCCGAACCGAAGTCGGCGCCGAGAATCGTCGCGAAGGCCATGTTGGTGGTGAGAAAGCCTTCGGCCTGAATGCTCGCCACGATGAGCGTGGCGGCGGTGGAGCTCTGGAGAAGAGATGCGAGCGTGGTGCCCGACGCCATGGCGATGGCCCGGTTCTTGAGCCGGACGGAGAGGAAGTCCTTGAGGGCCACACCGAAGGTGCGGAGCATCCCGGTCTTGACCATGTAGGCTCCCCAGAGCAGGAGGGCGATGCCTCCGGCCATGTGGATGAGCGACTGCATAAAAGCCTGCCTCCGTGGAAAAATGTGTTGAAAATAGGCGGATGTCTTTCGATATTAGCGGAAGGTCCGTTCAAAGTGCTCTTCCTGCGGGAAAACGCTTTGTAGCTAAGCCTCGGTACAATGTGCCCATCAGGGCCTGCCGCGCCTGCGGAGGCCACGGGACAAGAAGGAGAAACGGATGAGTGAAGCCACGAAGGTGGTCGGGCTCGTGTGCGCGGCCGGCGTCGGCAGCCGCATGGGGCTCGGCTCTCCCAAGCAGTACATGAAGTTCGGCTCGGAGGCGATGCTCGTGCATACGGTGCGCGCCCTTCGAGCCGTCGAGCGCATGGGCGAGATCGTCGTGGTCGTGAGCCCGACGGATCCCTACATCGACGACGTGGCGCGCCACTTTCCTGAAAACGTCAGGGTGCTGCGCTGCGGCGGCAGGGAGCGTGCGGAGTCGGTCGTCAACGGCCTTCTCAACGCAGGGTTCGACAGGGACGCGTGGGTGCTCGTGCATGATGCGGCGAGACCCTGCCTGAAGCCGAGCGAGGCCGCCCGCCTCATCGACGAGGTGCTCGCCGACGGCGGTGTCTCGGGCGGCATCCTCGCCGTACCCGTCGCCGACACGATCAAGCGTGCGGACAAGAGCCGCATGATCCTCGAGACGGTGCCGCGCTCGGATCTGTGGCGCGCGGCCACCCCGCAGATGTTCCGCGTGCACGACCTCGTCGAGGCGCTTTCGGGCGACCTCGCGGGGATCACCGACGAGGCGAGCGCCATGGAGAGGCTCGGCCGTCCCGTCAGGATCGTGCCGGGACGCACTACCAACATCAAGGTGACCGAACCCGCCGACGGCGTGCTCGCGAGCCTCATCTTAGGAGACGGCGCCGTGGTGCCCTTCCGAGTAGGTCAGGGATACGACTCCCATCGATTGGTCGAAGGCCGTCCGCTCATTCTGGGCGGCGTGCAGATTCCGTTTGAACTCGGCCTTGACGGCCACTCGGACGCCGACGTGCTCCTGCACGCCGTGACCGACGCCGTGCTCGGCGCTGCCGCCCTCGGCGACATCGGACAGCACTTCCCGCCCTCGGATCCGAAGTGGAAGGGCGCGGACAGCCGCGTGCTCCTCAGGGCCGTCGTGGCGCTCGCAAGACAGAAGGGCTGGACCGTCGTCAACTGCGACGCGACGATCGTGGCCGAACGCCCGAAGATCGGCCCCCACATGCCCGCCATCAGGGCCTCGCTCGCCGAGACGCTTGGCGTCTCCGAAGAGGTGGTCAACGTCAAGGCGAAGACCAATGAGAGGATGGACGCCGTCGGACGCATGGAGGGCATGATGGCTCAGGCCGTCGTGCTGATGAGCAGGATGGCTTGAGGCGAATCTGAAGCCCGTTCCAACAGGGAAAGGGGCCGCTCGTGAGAGCGACCCCTTCGTGTTTCAGGTGCTTTCAGCTTGTTCCTGCATCACGCCTTCGGGTCTTCGTCGACGTGATCGGCGGGGGCTGCGGGCTGGTTCTTCTGGAATTCCTTGAGCATCTTCTTCTCAAGCTTCTCCTGTTCGCGGGCCCGCTTCTCCTCCTTGGCTTTGATGGCGGCGGGATCGGCGGCGGGGAAGCCTACGCGCACCAGAAGGCCGTGCGGATCCATGCTGTCGAGCTGCACGCTGCCGCTCGAGCGGCGGACGATGCGGTCGACGATGGCGAGGCCGAGGCCCGTGCCCGTCACGCCGCTTCGCGCGCTTTCGCCGCGCTCGAAGGGTCGCATGACGCGCTCGCGCTGGTCTTCAGGAAGGCCCGCGCCCTCGTCGCCGACGGTGAGCATGGCGTTCTTGCCGTTGTCGGTCAGGCCCGTCGTAATGTGGAGCCTGAGGATGCCGTCCTCGCTGCGGCCGTAGCGCATCGCGTTCGTGAAGAGGTTCTGCACGGCGCGGGAGAGCTCGAGCGGGTGAGCAACGATGAAGACGTTGGGCGCGATGTGGCTCGTGATCTTGACGGTCGAGTCGCTCGCAAGCCTGGCGTTGGACATGGCGTTCTGAACGGCCTCGCCCAGGTTGACGAGTTCCTGCTCCTCATGGCTGTGACGCGCGTAGGAGAGGAACTGGTTGACGATGTTCTCCATCTGCTCAAGGTCGCTCACCATGGCGGTGCGGGAGTCCTCGGGCAGGTCGGCGAGCTCGACCTCGAGGCGCAGGCGCGTGATCGGCGTGCGAAGGTCGTGGCTCACGCCCGCGAGAAGCAGCTCGCGGTCGGCCTCCATGCGGCGCAGGTCCTGCACCATGCGGTTGAAGCTCATGTTCACGGCCTGGATCTCGGCCGTGCCCGCATCCTCAGGAAGGGGATCGGGGACCTTGCCCTGACCGAGCTGCGCGGCCACCTGCGAGAGCTTGGCAAGCGGATCGATCACGTGCCGGGTGAGGAGCGTGGCGCCGAAGAGGCTGGCAAGACAGGCAGCGAGCGCCCACCAGAGCCAGGCGGTGCCGAGCGGCGGATTGAGGATGCCGCTGTCGGTCTGCATCCAGTAGGCGTCGCCGTCGATGTCGACCGAGACCCAGAGGCCCGAGACGCCGTTGACGCTCGAGGCGAGGATCGTGTCCTGGCCGAGCTGGTGCTTGACGAGCTGCTCGATGAGGCCGTTGAAGCCGTCGCCCGAGAGGACGACGACCTTGTCGGTCGCATCGCGCGGCGAGAGAAGAAGGCCTTCGCGGGCGGCAAGAAGCTTCAGCAGGTCGACGCGAAAGAGCGGGTCGGCCGTCACGAGCGCGTACTTCGTCAGGTTTGCGGTCGAGACGATGTGCTGCGCGACGCCCTGCGAGTAGGGAAGTTCGGAGAGCACGCGGAAGCTCTGCAGCCAGCCGACGACGCTGAAGAAGATGAGGCCGCACAGCAGAATGAAGGTGCGCCAGAAGAGGCTCGGGCGATG
>ULOG01002912.1_pt1 | contig 11788 bp, 8 predicted proteins | sample 1952401 | NCBI WGS metagenome assembly ULOG01 (sample SAMEA4835598, study PRJEB28245) | human gut metagenome | biome: gut microbiome; material: fecal sample | place: Denmark | collected 2008
ATCGAGATCTATTCCGAACGTCTTGCCGAGATCGCCCGCACCTGGAAGCTGCCCGAGGGCAGGGGACAGGAGATTCATCCGATCCCGCGCTACGTGCCGACGGACGAAATGGTTCAGGTGGACCCGAAGGCGAAGCAGTATCCGCTTGAGGCCTTCGGCTACCACGGTCCCGGCCGCACGCACTCGACCTATCACAACGTGCCGTGGTTGCGCGATGCGCATCCCGACGTCGTTCTGATGAATCCCGTCGATGCGCAGCCCAGGGGCCTCAAGACGGGCATGCTCGTTCGCGTCTTCAACGACCGCGGCGCACTCGTGCTCCCCGTCAAGGTGACGCCGAGGATCATTCCGAGCCTCGTTGCCTTCCCGCAGGGCGCATGGTACAGGCCCGACGAGAAGGGACTCGACAGGGGCGGGTGCTTCAACGTGCTCACCCAGCTCAAGCCCACGCCGCTCGCGAAGGCCAATCCCTCGCACACGAACCTCGTCCAAGTTGAAAAGTTCAGGGGCTGACTCAAGGACCCTCAAACGCCATGAAGACTCAATACGCCTTTCATTTCGACAGCTCGCGCTGCACGGGCTGCAAGACCTGCGTGATCGCATGCAGGGACAAGAACGACATTCAGGATCCGAAGCTCGCCTTCAGGACCGTCCATGAGGAAACGGGCGGCAGCTGGAGCCGCAATGAGGACGGCAGCTGGTCCCAGAACGTCTGGGCCTACTTCGTCTCCGTCTCCTGCAACCACTGCTCGGAACCAGCCTGCGTGCGCGTCTGCCCGACCGGGGCCCACGCCCGCCACGAGGAGCTCGGCGGCCTCGTCCTCATCGACAGGGACGTCTGCATCGGCTGCGGTGCCTGCGCCGTCGCCTGTCCCTACGAGGCGCCGAAGCTCGATCGCAAGGCGGGCAAGATGCGCAAGTGCGACATGTGCGTCGACCGTCTTGCAAGGAAGGAGCTTCCGGTCTGCGTCGCCGCCTGCCCGCAGCGTGCGCTGGACTTCGGCACCGTCGAGGAGCTCAGGAAGCGCCACGGCGACGACGGCATGATCGCGCCGCTCGCCGCAGGCGACTACACGAAGCCCAACCTTCTCATCACGAAGTGCGCACAGGCCCAGCCCGCGCCCGAGCGCACGAGAAGCTGGCCCGACTTCCTCAATGACAAGACCGCCTGAGGCGGCTCAACAGGGCGTACAGGGGAACGGCGTCACGGGTGGGCAACCGTCCTGACGTCGGTTTCTCGGACAAAAACTAACGGCTGCGAACAACAGGGGAACAGCAGCAGACGATTGTCTCCTCGGATGCGCCGGCTTGACGGCCGGCGTTTTGGGCCTGCCGGCCTCGTGTGTGGGGGGGCGGCGGGCCGCTTTTTTGGATTTCAACAGGTGCACCTGAGATGACAATTCTTGTACCGACCTCCTGGCCGGCTGAAATGCCGGCGATTCGGGGCCGCCGATCCTGCGAAGGAACGGCGGGCCTTTTTTTCAAGGTCCGTCCCAGGAGGTCCGCTGCGCGTCGTCTCGTCTGAGACGAAGTCTCGATGACGGTTTGCGGACGAAAAGAACGCCCGGCCCTCCGTGAGGAGGACCGGGCGTTTCGTCAGGTCGGAACCGTGAGCGGTCGATTAGAAGTCGACGCGCATCGTGGCCTCGATGGCGTGGTTCTGACGGCCGGCGTCACCGGCGGAGAGACCGTAGCTCATGCCGAGGTTGAGGTTCTTGTAGGTGGACATGTAGCCGACCTTGAGGTCGCCCACGAAGCTGCCCGAAACGTCGTAGTCGATCGTGTCGGTCGTGGAGGAGCCTTCAAGCGTGTAGGACGATTCCGTGTCGCCGAAGCGGCCGCGGAGCGTGACGTCAACATAGGGCTTGACCTCGAAGGTCTGGAACATGAAGGACGGGGTCTGGACCGTCACGCCCACGGGCACTTCGAAGATCGTGGCCTTGTCTTCGGACACGTCGAAGAGCTTCGTGGTGCCGGCGGCGATTTCATAGTCGTCCATGTCGACGATCGAGAGGCGGGCGCCGGCGTGAGGCGTCAGCGTGAAGGCGCCCGTCTTGAACTCGCGTTCGGCGCGGATGCCGGCGGAGAGGGCCTTGGCCTTGAGTTCGGAGGCGAGCTCGAGGTTGCCGAGCTGCATCGTCACGTCGCCGTCGGTCGTCACATAGGAGAGCGTGCCGATGACGTTCGTCTCACCGTACATGCGGGAGCCCCAGAGGTGCAGGCCGACGTTCTTGACATCGGTCGAAACGGGGAGGACGTCGCCTTCGCCGTCGGCTTCACCCGACTGGTAGGAGGCGGCGGCACCGATCGTCCAGCCGTTCTTCAAATGGGTGTCGAAGCCGCCCATGATGCCGTAGGTGTCAAGGGAGTAGCCGTACGCGGAGCCGCCCATGGAGAGGTCGTCCGTCTTCAGACGGGCGCCCAGAGGCTGGACCCACCAGCCGCCCATTTCCTTGGGCATCGTGGCGGCATGATGCTCGATCATGTCGGCCGTGTAGCCCTGGAAGTCAACCGTCATGGCCTTGACGCCGGAGATGGCGCCGAGACCCGTCACGGAGTTGATCATGCTGCTGATCTCTTGGAGCGAGGCGCCCGTGGAGAGGATCTGGTTGATCAGCTGGGTGTCGGGACCCGTGGAGCGTTCGCCGGCGAAGATCTTCGAGACGAGGTTCTTCGCGGAGACGTTGAGGCCGGAGCCTTCGACGGTATCACCGCCGGCAACGATCATCCAGTCGCCGTCGGAGTTCTGCTTGAACCAGAAGTTGTCGCCGACCTGGTTCTTCCAGGCTTCGGCGGCGGTGAGCTCGCCCTTCACGAGCTTGTCCTTGAGGGCGTCACCCTGCTTGAAGTTCTCGAAGAGCTTGTAGGCGCCCCAGGTGAGGTTGGCGCCGTCAAGCGTGACCTTGACATCCTGTCCGGCTGTGATCTGACCCTTGAGGCCGTCGGCCGTGAAGAGTGCGTTGCGGTTGAAGTTGGCCGCGTCGAACTTGAGCGTCGTGGCGCCGGCGAACGTGAGCTCGGCACCAAACTTCTCGGGTTCGGAGGGGGTGTCGGCGGTCTTCTTCGTGGCAGTGCCGAAGGTCACCTTGGCATCTTCACCGAACACGACGGGTGCGCCGACTTCAAGGACGAAGTTCTGGGTGGTGCCGGTGGTGGACGGCGTGTCGGCCTTCACCTTGTCGGCCATGGTCGTGGCGACGTTGAGACCGAGGTAGCCGGATTCAGCCGTCAGCGTGCCGTTGATCTTGTCGGTCTTGTGGATGATGACGTCGGAACCAGTGATGTGGAGCGTGCCGTCGCCGAGCGAGAGAGAACCGACTTCAACGCGGGAGTTGTCTTCGATCTTCAGCGTCTGGGTGCCCATGGCCTGGGTGATGGCGTCGACGGTGACGGAGCCGCGGCCTTCTTCAGGCTTGTTGCCGCTTTCGCCTGCGCCTTCGCGGCTGGTCACGACCTTAGACTTGGTGGGCTCGACGGAGGTCGAGGCAAACGTGATCGAGCCGATGGCGACGTCGCTGCCCGTGATCGTCTGAACCGCGTCGACAGTGGCGTCGCCGATGGCAAGTTCAGTCTTGATGGACTTGTCGTAGGAGGCCGTGAACTTATTCTTCTGATCTTCGGTCAGCGTGCCGAGGAACTTCTCGAGGTTCTTGGCATAGTCGTCCTTCGTCCACTTGGAGGTGTCGAGCTCGAGCTCGATCTTGTCTCCATCGGTGACGTTGTTGTTGACCTCTGCAAGGGCGGTCTGGATGAAGCCCACGAGCTTTTCAACCTTGAAGGACGGCGTCACCTTGAGGACCGTCGAATTGAGCGTGAGGCTCCCGAGCGACAGGGAAGGCGTATAGCCATGGTTGTCGAAGCCGTTGACCTTGTTGCCGGAAATCTCGAGCTGGGCGTTGTTGTAGACCGTGACGGAGCCGAACTTGGTGACATCCCAGGAACCCTTCTTTTCCGTTTCGGCATCGCCTTCGGTGCCGGTCTTGGCAGTGGCGGTTTCTACTTTCCAGTCGGCCTTGTAGCCGGAGAGCGTGACGGTGCCCTTGTTGTAGTCGCCATTGGCAGCGATCTTGCCGCCCTCACCCTGCTCGAAGGCCTGAGCCTTGCCGAAGATGAGGGAGGCGCCGGAGGCGAGGTACTTGTTTTGGTCCTTGGAGAGGTCGAAAGAGCCGCCGTTAGCGAAGGAGCTCACGATGAGGCCCTTGTTGACGGTGAACTTGCCGCCTCCGGTCACGGAAACGAGGTCGCTGATCTTGGCGGTGTTGCCGGCGTCATAGCCGTACTCAAGGACGTCGGCGGAGAGGGTGCCGGCGGCACCGACGGTGACGGCATTCTCCTTCTGGGCCTTAATGGTGCCCCAGGTGGACTTGCCTTTGATTTCGGCATTGACTGCATCGGAGGCGATGGTGAGGCTGGAGCCGCTGTCAAGAGCGCCTTCGGCGTTGACGAACTTGCCGCCGGTCTTGAGCGTGACATTGCCGTAACTCACGCGAGCGCGCGTTTCGGGCGTCTTGTCGTCTTCGCCTTCCTTCTTGTCGGCTTCGGTCTTGAGCTTGTAGCCCTTGTCATTGTTCGTGAGGGTGGCGTTCTTGAGCGTGATGTCGCCCATGACGACGGAGGCGGGGGCGGCCTCAAATTCGGTGTTGTTGGCGAGGCCGTTGATCGTCACGTCGGCGTTGGTCTTGAGCGTGCCCGTGTTGACAAGGGAGCCGTTGACCGTGATCGCCTTGTTGGCTTCGATCGTGCCGTTGTTGACGAACGTGCCGCCTTCAGCGACGTCAAGGCCGACGTTGAGCGTCAGGCTGGAAAGTTTGTTGGTGAGCTTGCCAGCAGTCTTGTCGTCCGTGCCCTTGCCGATCGTGATCGTCTTGTGGCTCGCGTCGGTGCCTTCGTCGATCGTGACCGTGCCGGAGGCGTTCGTGAATTTGTCGTCGAACTTCTTGGCCCAAGCTTCGTCCCAGGTCTGTTCGTTCTGGACCGTGCCCGCGACGGTCTTGTCGGTGGTGCTCTCGGCGGTGCCGATGGTCAGCTTGACATTCGTTTTGGCTTCTTCGGTTTCGCCGGCCATGGCGCCTGCGGAGAAGACGGCGAGCGTGGTCAGGACGGCCGCGACGAGCGGCTTCCTGGAGAAGGTGGCGTTGCTCATTGATGTTTGACGATCCTGGTGTCGTACATGAGTGGCAAATACCCGCAAGGATACCAAAGACAGGCGTTGGGAAGAGCGCCTCTCTGGGGCCGCCTTGACCTGCATCAGCTGCAGGGAAGACCAAAACCCTTTGAAGGGTGGTGATCCTGCTCAAGTTTCGGGATGTCCCTCTCGTAGAAAACCCTTATGCGGATCTCCCGGGAAGGGCAGGGGCGTCGAGAGGGCAGGTGCCATCGCCGTTCAGGCGCATTCGCGCAAATGTCTGTATCCTTTCGTCATCATGGAGAACGGACGGCAGAAACCCCTTATATATAGTGGTTGTCCGGCGAAATCAGATTTAGGAGACCGAAGATGGGACTCGACTTGTACGCGGGCACCTTCACCCGCTATTACACCCGCAACTGGAAGACGGTCGTGGAAGCTTGGGCCGAAGCCAATGGCGTCGACTTCAAGCGCACGGAGACCGAGGACGAGGAGAAGCTCTCCCCGGAGGAGGTGCAGGAGATCGTCTGTGCATGGCGCGACGAGATGCTTCAGGCGGTGACGCCTGAAAACCAGCTTCCCGAGACCTGGGAGGAGAGCAACGACAAGGCCTACTACACGGACAAGCCCGACTGGGATGCCTTCGGCGCGATGTTGCTCGTAACCGCCGCCCACACGTACGAGGAGACGATTCCCGAAACGCTCGAAATGGGCTGGGACTTCACCGAACATCCGCTCATCAAGCGCCTTGCCGAGGACCACGAGCACGTCTACTCGCTTTTCCGCAGCGTGATGGTCTGGGTTCCGATCACGAAGTCCACGATGGTCTTCCGCGGTCCGATGCCCACGGGCAATGAGGTGATGATCGGCACGCTCGGCGCGCTTGAGCAGGAACTCGAGCACATCAACGAGATCTGCTGGCTCGCCAAGGAGGAGACGATCCTCTCGTGGACCGAAACCGAGGGCTATCCCGCCAAGACGCTCAAGGACGTCGAGACGGGCACCGAGGATGGCAAGAAGGAGACCTACAGCACCGAGTCCCTCGCCAAGTTCGCCTTCTCGATCTTCTGGCGCGCCATGAAGTTTGCCAAGGAAAACCGCACGCCGGTTCTCTTCGACTACTAAGCCGACCGTCGACCAAAACCAAAAGCCGATTCCGAATGCTGATTCTGGATCGGCTTTTTTGGTGTGCCAGGCATGGGCACAATCTAACGGGTGAAAGTCCCGAGCGCAGGGGATAGCACCAAGCGCATAGCCGAAGGCAAGGGTGTCCATCGTGAGGTGGAATCTGAAGGAAGCCCTAGGCAAACCGTTGGTCCGACGAACAGGAACCGCATCAGGCATATGGGAGTGGGTAAGGTTGCCAAAGAAACTGAAGCCCCAAGCTATACGGAACTCTCGGTGTAAATGCGGCGGATAGATGACGGGAAAGATTGTGTTCTTACCCTGGGAGGCCTTACGGACGGAGTTTGAACTCCGGAGCAAAACTTGTCGTAAGGAGTCAGCAGAGGTCATAGTACTCGAAATCCGAGGAAGGACCGAAGCGAGTCAGTTTCCTCCTGCTGCCCGCACCCCTTTCTGGGCTACCTGAATGCTCCACACGGGAGCGCCTCTGAATGAGAACTCTGCGGAACAGAGCGGTCTACTGAGGTAGGTAAAGGGAACAGGGTATGCAAACAGAAGAACAGAGAGGACGGAGGACACTCCGATGACTGCTCGCAACCGCGTGGTACGAGAACCGTACGCCACGTGGTGTGGGAGGACGCCCGTGGAAATAATCCACGGGCTCCTACCCGATTTGTTTGAGCTCCGCTCAAAGCCTTCCTCATTCTCCGTAGAGCCATTCGTCGAGGTCCCACCAGAGTTCGAAGAAGACGCGGGAGAGGAGGGCCGCGTCGCCGTAGGCGTCGTGGTGTCCGCCTCGAGCGCCGAGTCCGTACCATTCGAGCAGGGCGTCGAGTCCGTTGCGGCGGCGCTCCGACGGAATCGCCCTGGCGAGCACGAACGAGTCGACGACGGTGCAGCGGTCCTCGAACCTCGGTGCGCCGGGACGCGCGGCCTGAAGCTCCCGATTGAGCCAGAGAAGGTCCATCGTGCGGTCATGGATCACGACGGTCTTGCCGCGCACGGCCTCAAGCAGCTCGTCTGCGCGGGCCGCAAACTCGGGACAGTGCTCGAGCTCGCAGTCCTGAATGCCGTGCACACGCCTTGCGCCCGCCAGGGAGCGTCGGTGCGGATTGCAGCGAAAGTGCAGGCCGCCCGTCACGTTCTGCTCGACGTCCGTCTCGACGAGGGCCACCTCGATGAGGCGCCCGTTGCGCCCGCCCGTCGATTCGGTGTCGAGAAAGACGAGGGACTCTGCTCGGTCGAGCGCCGCATGCACGCCTTCGAGCCTCGCGCGGCGCTCCGCCTCCGACGTGAGAAGGTCGGGATTGAAATGCGTTCCTGAATGGAAAAGGCTCTGGCGAAGGGCCTCGCCGTCGTCCTGTACGGGAAGGCGGGCAAGAAGCTTCGAGAGTGCGGGCGAGAGCGGGGCGGGAGGGACTGGACGGGCGGGACGGGCAGGACGGGCGGCGGGATGCCTTTCGGAAGGCAGAAGCGTTGCGGCAGAGGCGTGCGGAAGAATGACGGTCATGGCGGTGATTTACTTGATGATGCAGTTGTGTCATGTTAGGCGGCGGTGCGTCAGTTTGTGACGCAGGAACATCTTTCCTGAACGCCGTTCCGATTGCGTCACGAGTTGACGCATGGGGTCCGATACTGATGAAAACGGAGGGGGATCCGCAGGGGCCGCCATGTCAGGGTCCGCGTTCTCCTCCCGAATCTGGAGTCAAAGACATGGCATACACCGCCTACAAGTTCAAGCCGTCATTTGTTGAGAAGCGTCTCAAGAGCTACAAGTCGAACCTGATGAAGTTCAAGGGACACGACAATCTCGTCGCCAACGCCGTTCGCGTGATCAGGGAGAGGCTCGAGGCCGATCCGCGCCGCTATCTTTCCTACGGGCCCTACTGGTGGGGCATCAAGAAGGTGCTCGTCGACAACGGCGTGCCGCTCGGCGAATGCGACGACGAGGAGATCAGGCTCGCCTACTCGGGCGCGACCGACGAGGAGACCATCGTGATGGCCGAGGAGTTCAGCCAAATCCGCCAGGAACCCTCGCCTCTAATGACATGGACCACCCACCCGATGCCTAGGCAATCGATTCTCGCAGATCGATAATGTGGCATCACAAGCCTTCATGGAGTCCATATCATGGCTAGCCTGAATTTTGAAAGTTGATGCCTTCAGGAGGGAGTCATGGCATCAACCACCTGCCTTTTTCAACCAGGCTATACGTATGAACGCAAAATGCCGCTTTAAGGCGGCATTTTGCGTTTTTGAGAATACAATACCCCCAACCCCCGATCACGGCTCAATGAGTCGGGGACGCTCCGGCCGATTTATATCGGGATGTTGAACATCGCCAAAAATCCAGCTTCATCGTGCAGATGAGCGGGAAGCGTAAGCGCAACGCGCTTTGGCGAGATGGCGATCTTGGTGGTGATGCAGATGCTGTCTCTGCGGAAAATGCGGACGGTTTGCTCAACGTCCTTTTTCGGGGACTTACCCGAACCTTTCAAACCAAGCGTTCGGAATCTGCGAGCGATCTTGAGAATCAACTGGCAGTACATCGCCAGAATCATGCGGTAGCAATTGGTCGTGAATTGTGAGGCACTGGCGCGTGCACCGAAGCATTCGGTTTTGAACTCACCGATCATACGCTCCGTGTTAGCTCGGCCGCAGTAAGCTGTTCCGTAAAGCTTGTCATTGGGAAATGCTGATAGCTCTCCGCTAAATCCTTTATGGCTACGATCGGTTGTGTGAACGATATTCGTCTGAATCAGGCGCAGATCGCCTTGTGCAGCCCCGTGCAGATACTGCTTGCGAGCAACTACGCGACGCTCCTTCGTCCAGCTCTTCGCTCGATAATTTATCTTTCCGGTCAAGCGGAATGAATGACCGGACTCGGTGTAACGCTTCACCTTCTTCGCCTTGGCATACTTGATCGGCATGGCTTCGGCCTTCTTGTTGGGAGACAGACCGGTAATGTACTTGATGCCGCATGCATCGCAAGTATCGATTAGAAATTTCGAATTGAATCCGGCGTCACCGCGAAGAACGATCAAGTAATCGGGAAAAGCCTTCTGTAGGCGCTTGATCAATCGCTTGAATTGATGCTCCAGCACCTTTCGGGCATCGTTTGTTCCTCCTGCACCGAAAACTGCAATCGGGTAGTTGTGCAGATAGCAGAGGACCGGCGCAAGACACGACATGCGGTAATGGCCGTTGTATGACTTCTCCTCCTGATTCCCGTGCAGCTGAACAAACGTCGAATCAACGTCGAGAAACAGGCAGCGATATTTCTTCTTTCGGTACTTCGGAAGAAGATTCAATTGCTTTTCAGCGATGCAAAATGCCTCAAGCAGAGTCTGGTTCAGCTTGTCAATACTGATTCTGTCAAACTGATTTTCAAAACGGCAAAGGTTGGACGATCCGGCGATTCGCTTAGCTCCGACTACGGCCATAAAGCCGGGATCGTTGCAGAGAGAGTCGTGATCATTAAGATCCTCATAGCAGGCAGCCAATGCCAGAAGACGTTGCCTGAACATCGTCTTTGGCTGGATCAGTGTGTTCTTTTTGACAGGAAAGTGCTCCTCAAGAACTCGCTCAACCGGTTCAAGCAATTTGAGCTTGTCAAGAAGGTAGGCAATCGGGAAAAGGCCGGTGACATTGCTTGCGATGAAACGCTTGTAAGAAATTTCAACAGGACGGCCAAAAGAGTCGGTGATTGTGGTATCGTTCACGGTGGGGGGGTTGGGTTGTTTTTTGTTGACGCTTAAACTTTACCATCAGGCCCTTTTTTCATGCATAACGCCCGCTAATCAGTCGATTGCGGGCGTTTCGTTTTTCTGCAGAAAGTGGAACTTTCAGTATTCAGGCTAGAAAGCGCACCCTGTCAACACTCGACACCTCTATCGCATACACTGTTGGCCTCGACCTTGCCAAGACTGATGTGGCTCTTGCCGCATTCGACTCTGATCACAAGGAACCTTATCTCATTGACCGGATCCCCTACGACAAGCTCTATGAGCTTCTGGCAGACATGGCTCCGACCTTGGTTGCCATGGAGCCATGCAGCGGTGCTCATCAGATCGCCGAGCAGATTCAGGAGCTCGGACATGAAGTCATGATGATCAGCGGGCGGCATGTCCAGGCATGGGTCAAGGATCATTGCAATGGCCAGAAGACCGACCTCAATGACGCGTTTGCCATCCTGAATCTGGCCTATGACCGCTGGCTGACGCCCATCCGCGGGAAGACGCGTGAGGAATGCCGTCTGCTTGCTCTGCAGGCCTCCTATCGCCAATTAAAGGGGCAGCGAACGAAGACTATGGTGCACGTCAAGGCTACGCTTCATGCATGGGGATTTCCCATCCGTGCAGGCTCCTTCAACCAGAAGGCTCTGCATGAGCTGATCGATGCCAACCGAGAGGCTTTCGGTGATGAAGTGGTAGAGACTCTGCACCTCATGATCAACCGGGTGCATGATCTCGACCATGACATTGCAACGGTGCTGAAGCTCCTGACAGAGGCTACCCAGCGTGATCCGCGGGCTTCCCTGCTCCGTTCCATACCGGGATTCGGAGTGCTGACGACGAGCCGTTGATGCGCTGTAGTGGGTGACATCGCAAGATTCGATTCCCCAAAACAGACCATGGCGTTCATTGGTCTTGTCCCGAATAACAGAATTACCGGGCATCACACGGAGACCTCTTCCGGTCGTGAAGCCCGAGGCCAGGGAAAGATGTCGAAGCGAGGAGACAAGATGCTCCGATCGCTCTGCATCCTGGGTGCAGGCGCATTGTGTTTGATGGTGCGCAACGACCGGTTGCCTGACTGCCCGTTCGTAGCAAGCATCAAGGAGCGCCTGGCATCGCCAAGACCTTGGTTTAAAGTTCTAGTCTATGTCGCAGCCAAGTTGGTGCGCATAGCCACAGCTCTCCTCAAATACGGAGAGACGTTCAGCTTCGAGAAAGCTGGCATATCGAAGGCGGTACTGAAGCAGTGGGAGCTTGAACAAGCCAAAGCCGCATAAGCCTTAACCGCCCGAAAGAGAATAGTCCGACCTCAAGCAAGATTGATTCATGAGATGCCTTAAAGGCGCCGTCTAATAGCCATACGCCTCACATTGCAGAAACTTGCATTGCCTTTTATTTGGCACAGACGGCTTTCTGAAGTTCATGGCGGGCATGGAATTCCGAACGGAGTCCCGACAGCCCTGAGAGATTGGTGGATGGGCCTCTCGCTTGAATAGAATCTGCTTGATCTGACTCCGCATGACCTCGGTAAAGGATGCGGATCAGGGAGTCTTTTTTCCGTCGTTTTACCGCGTTCCTGGGCGGGCCTCATTTCCTGAATTCACGCGAGCAAGCTCGCTCAAATTAGTACGGCCCGCGGCCACTGCGAGAGCGCTTTCGCGCTCACGCACCGCCTGCGGCGGAAAATACTTGACATCTTGCTTGACAAGAGTGGGCGGTCCAGAGATGTGAGGCGGGGAGGAATGGCGGAAAAGACAGCAAAATGCGAGGCATACGCCAAAATAGGAAGCCTCATATAATC
>ULOG01006245.1_pt1 | contig 11788 bp, 16 predicted proteins | sample 1952401 | NCBI WGS metagenome assembly ULOG01 (sample SAMEA4835598, study PRJEB28245) | human gut metagenome | biome: gut microbiome; material: fecal sample | place: Denmark | collected 2008
TTTTGAACGTAAGAGCAACGTCGAAAATGAAGCCGTACAGCCCGCCAAAAAAGGGGGTAAAGCATAATGCAGACGCCCACTATTTACGTAAAGAAAGTGCCCATTGAAAAGGACGGCAGAAAGTTCAACGCTTGGGAAACCTACGACACGAAAGATAAAACGAAAATGTCTGTTTCCTTTACGCAGTACGGCGATAAAGAGCCTGAAATTTCGTGCCGTATAACTGCCCTTGATTGGTGGATTGACAGACGTCAAAAGTATCCTCGTATGAGAATACGAGAGTATGCCCTTTGCGAACCAGACGAGGACATCAGCGAGGAAAAGAACCAGCGCGACTATGACGAATTTTTCGCAAGCGAAACACCTACCAAAACAAGCAAGAAATAACACTTGACCAGCAAAACATTGGGGCGCCGACCGCTCGCCCCTACACAGTTTTAACACTCGAACAATACAAACATTTGTTCGAGTGTTTTTTCATGTCCGATGGAGATTAGTTAACGGTGTTAACCATCTTAGATCGAGGGAGGGGCGATAAACTTCCCATAAGAGGGGGTACCCTTTACTTATCCACATATTATACACATTTTAACATTTTATACACAGACAACCCGTTTTAAATAAACCGCCCTTTAATATATTGAAAAATAAACGAATACAATAAAATCCCCCCACGGGGTAGGAGGACCATGTATTACATAGTAATAAAGTATTATAATGATACTGTTGCTGTCTATCCATGTAAAGATAAACAGACAGCGACACGACATTTAATAGCCTTATTAAGAGGAGCAAAATATAAGAAAGAAGCAAACCACTATCATCGTATGTATCGCGGCTCGTCTGACGATGTGTATATTGTAGAGTGCGACCACTCGGAAGAACGTATATTGAGGATTCAACAAGACTATGAAAAAATTGCAAGCAAAACCAAATCGTAGTATTGACCAAAGACTACACATATTGAAGCACGATTACGACCCCGATGAAGCAGTCGAAATTGGGCAGAAAATAGTTGTAGATTTTGCGTTAAAACGTATAACTAATAAGCGAGCAAATTGCTTGTTAGAGCGTTTAGAAAAAATTGTAAAGGAAAACGAAGATGGCGAAAAGAGATGAATTTAGACATCTCCTTAAAGAGATGGGCGTAAATGAATATGAGTTAAGCAAGTTTCGAGAGACACAAAAAAAGTTTAGAGAAGCACAAAAGATAAACGAAAAATTGAACGCCGAGATAATGGGTAACTCAACAACAACATCAGCATATAATTATAAATCTCTTTATAATTATATTAAGTACACAGGTTCTACACCAAAACAAGCAATAAAAGACCTATATAAAGAACAGAAACAACAGAAATCAGCATATGAAAAGTACGGTGTAACAAAAGAAATATACGATTTAGTTCGTGCCGCATGGAACGTATTAAACGAATATACAGATTTAACAATTGAAGCATTACATGAATCAAGATTTGATAATTTTTTTGACGACATAGATAGTGCAAAAATAAATAAACTACACGAACTATTAGACGATATTCACAAATATCAAGAAGCATTAGAAAACGGATTAGTTAAGAACGTTGAAAGAGCAGAAGAATCGCTTTACCAAAGAGTAGCAGAATTAGCCGCTATGTTTTAAATGTACTTTTCATATAAAAAATATAAAAATTTCTTTACGGCAGACTTTGAAACCTCCACAGCACAATGGAACGTAGAAAAAGCAAGAGTATGGTTGTGGGATATCTGCACGAGAGATTACGAGCATATAAACGGCACAGATATAGAAAGTTTTTTAAATTATATAAGGAGATATGACGGCTATTTATTTTCATTTCATAACCTATCATACGACGGGTGTTATATCCTTGATTATCTCCTAAGACACGGGTATAAACACTCCACAAACAAAACACTTCATGCGAAAGAATTTTTTACACTTATTACACCGCAAGGAACACACTATGCCTACCAAATATGTTTTAGCAATGGAAGCACTGTAACAATAAACGACAGTTTTAGGCATAATTCAATGTCAGTAGACCAATTAGCAAAGACATATAAACTACCAATATTAAAGGAGGAAATAGATTACGATACTGTACGTGAAATAGGACACGAGCCAACAGAAAAAGAACTTAAATATATCAACCACGACACAGAAATTATGATGAGAATACTCAATGAAGATTTGCACCAAGGTTTTGATAAATTTACAGAGAGTGGAAACAGCAGAAAGTTCTTTAAATCAACGCTTAAAAATTATGATGATTTACTACCAGTTTTAAATGACTTTGAAGATGAGTTTATAAGAAAATCATATCGCGGAGGATATGTATATTTAAAGGAAGAACATTTTAACAAAGAACTACACTCAATGATGAGCCTTGATATTAACAGTATGTACCCTGCTCAAATGCTTCACAGACCAATGCCAATCGGACTTCCACTATACGGACACGGACGCAAAGAAGATGATAAACTTGCTTTAAATCATTTATGTTGGGTTCAGCATTTTAAATGTTGTTTTCATATTAAACCAAATAGACCACCTACAATAGCACGCAAATCATTTAAGGGATTTTCCGTAAAAGACTTGTATCTTAAATCAAGCGGATTTAAACGTTGCGAACTTTGGCTTACAAACGTAGATTTAAAACTTTTCTTCGATTGCTATGAAGTGTGGGATATTGAATACATAGACTTTATGTCATTCGATAGTATGTGTGGATATGAAGTAACACCCGAAGAAGCGGAACATATGACGGTAGACGAAATAATCAAACTGGACGGGCAAGGTTCACTATATTATGATTACTTATACCCATATCGTATGGAAAAAGAGCACTCAACAGGAGGACAGAGGGCACGCGCAAAGAAACAACAGAATATTGCATATGGAACACAATCAACAGCAAAGACTGGCGACCTTTGTTATCCCGAGTTATACAAAGACCATTTAAGATTTGTACGTTACGAGGGAGAAAAACGTAAAGGCGGGTACATACCTATTGGGACCTTTATAACCGCTTATTCACGCGAATTGCTAATAACCAATATAATAAGGAACTGGGATAGATTTGTTTACTGCGATACCGATAGTCTTTACCTTTTGGGTCAAGAACGTCCCGATATGCCGATACATAGAACATTGTACGGTTTTTTCAAACTTGAACACTATATATCCCGTGCAAAGTTTTTGGGATGTAAACGTTACATATATTTAGGACGAGAACCCGATGAAGAACAAGATAGGCTTAAAGTAACGTGTTGCGGAGCACCTCCGTCCGTTACTTGTCAAATGAATTTCGATAACTTTAAACCATATAATAAAGAAAAAGGAGAGGGAGTATTTAATGGTAAACTTTCTTCGCATATAGTGTGCGGAGGAAAGCACCTGCAAATAACTACTTATAAGTTAATATGTTAGAACTTGAAAAAGAATATACTATTATTACTATATGTGACAAGAAAATACTCGTAAATATCCAAATAACATATAAAAGGTTTCTTGAACTTTTAATAGAGGGCAATTGGCAGATTGCAGATATTTTTGAGTATAGTGAAGATACAATAATAACAGTAATAGAACCTATATCGCTATTTGTTAATTAAGAGGATAAAGAAAAAGGAGAGGATTAACCTCTCCCTTTCTATTTTAACTTAATCATCAGTTGGAATAAACTTGCGCTCTTTTGGTTGTTAAATCTCACTTTTCCGTAAGCATAACGCGCTTTAAAAAGAGTTAGAAAATCTTGACAGTAACTAACAAAGTATGAATTTACCTGCATATCGCTTGTTAGTACCGAAAGAATAGGTTTTTGTTTGTCAAACTTGTAATCATCGTGAACGTAACATACGCCAGTTGTTTCATCAAACCATATTGTTATATTTATTCCGCAAATGATACAGTTATAAGTATGCTTTGCGTGAGCAGGTTTTGAACAGATAAGATTATCGTCTACCCTACCCAACGCAACGTTGCCGTTTGAATACTCGGAGTAGCGTGTACCTTTCCACCGTCTACCAGTAGAGGTATTTTCCTTAAACTCTTTCATCGCTTCCGAGTAGTCTACTTCATAGAACAAACCGCTTTCTTTGTTGGTGAATTTCTGTGCTCCGAAAGGTATGCTAAAATATTCGTTATACGGATTTGTAGGAGCGTCAAAATTGCCCAGTAAAACCATATAATTGGTACGGTTTCTGTTCAACGTTTCATCAAGTCTTGCGAGTAACTCGGGTTCGTCTACACCGTTATTTCCGCCTTTATATTTTCCTCTGTCGGGTTCTACGTACTCATCGAAAATGGTACACCACGTGTCCTCGATCGAGATTCCTTTCGTGTTGTTTAGGTCATAGTAGTATCCTATATGCACCATGTCTTTTTCGTTTTCTTCGTGCTGTAGATAAATACAATCTTTTGCGATAAGAGGAATTGTATACCCGTGAAGTTTTTCTCGATATTGCGGAACACTTAATACTCCATTAAACAAGCCTTGTTTCATTACGAGTTTTAACTGTTCTTCCGAGCGGCGAATGAATATGAATTTGCGGTTTGTTTCGTGGTTTTCAATCCAATCTTTTATAGGATATTGCGCGGCTTCGGCAAGCCAGTATGTTGTTTTACCTCTGCCGCGCTGTCCTTGACACATATATGTTACGTAAACTGGGTTTCCTAATTGGAAACTCGTTCCATGGTAAAAGAGGTCGCTCATCATAATTTTACAACAGTATCTTGTGTTATCATTGCTGTATCAGCAAAAGTATATACGGCACTTGATGAACCTTCCCACGGCTGAATATACATGATATTTGTTACTTTTTTAATTGACCACACATTCTTATATACGTTCCCGACTAAAACAAGACCCGACGCAGGATAATCAACCACTTCACTAAACAAATCTTTAAGTTGTGAAATTGTGATATATTTACGCGCAACGTCGGATATTACTTGAAACGAAATAGCATACACTCCGTCTGCTTTCATACAAATATTGTGTTGGTACTTTGCTTTTGACGGTATGGATTGCATTATTAACACTTGAAATCTCGCTGTACTTCCGAGAATTTCAGAACACAAACCCGTCCATGCCACAACAGTATCATCAACAGACTGTCTTGTTATAAAAAAGCATTTTTCACGGACATGTGGAGTCCTATTAAAGTTTGAAATAGAAAAGTTAAAATAATTTCCTGTTGAAGCGTTTCCACTCACTCCCATACTCATAAAAATTAGTGGACTTTCTACTACTTGATGAAACTCTCCGCTTTTCATACCTCCATCGGCTTCAAACTCGGCAATCCCAGTATAAGTAACTTCTGAGCCGTCCATAGAAATATCGGTAGAAGTAGGTTTCTCGAAACTAACATAATTCGGCAACGTAGCAGGACCAGCGGGACCAACTGGACCTTGCGGAAGAGTAAAAGCATTACTTTCGATAATTCTCCCGTCACTCAAAGTGAGTTTCAGTTTAACACTTTTATCAGCCATATTACACCTCCACTATTTCGCACGTTGTGGGATAAGGACCCGCAGGACCAGTCTGCCCAGTTGCGCCAGTTTCGCCTTTCGCGCCGTCTTTACCAGCAGGACCAGTAGCACCAGCAGGGCCAGTAGGACCATCTGGAATAGTAAAAGTGTTACTTTCTACAATCGTAGAATCGCTCAAAGTTAATTTTAATTTTACTGACTTAGGCATCTAAAACCTCCACTGTTTGTACATACGCTCCGTCATTTCCTTTCTGTCCGTTAGGCACAAGGAAAGTAATACTGAACGGGTCGTTACCTTTGACCGTAAAAGTCATGGTATACTCCGTTGCGTTTCCTACTGGCTTACCTGCCGATATCTCAATATCCTCAAAAGGCATTGTATAGATATCTGCGAGGGCATTCATTATCTGCACAACAGGGGGCGGCATAACAAGGTTATTTAACCCGCTGTAATTCTTGACAATGTTTGCCAGTTTTTCTGACATATCAATCTCTATTCTCTTGCTCATCGACAATCTCCACTTCGCACTTATCTTTCTGTTTGATTGGCTTATTGTTCTCGTCATACAACTCGTTCTTAGTCTTTTTATGTTTCCACATATTATAAATAATAACAGCAGTCGTAGTAAGAGCAGTAGCACACGTGCAAATAATACTAACAAGATTCGTTATTGTATCTCCCCAATTTGTAGCAGTAGTAAGTGCTTGGGAACCTGCAATAGCAATCATACCCAAAGTATCACTCAAAATAAATCACCTCCGCAAATAATGGCGCAAATTCATCAATGAATGCGTCGAGTGAATTTGACGCTTCTAACGCCGTAACTAACTTGTCGTAGTCGTAATACTGAACATTGTTAGTTCTGTCATTCTTTAACGTAATAATACGCTGACCAGTCCTCTCCAATGTGTGGGTATTCGTGCCACCTCGTTCGTTTTTGTCAGTACCCGAGTTTGTGTTCGTATACTGTCCACCAAGGGCAGTTTCGTTTTTCCCTGTCGGCGTGGTAGTAACTGAATCGGTAATCGTCTGCGTTTCATATTGTGTCCTCTCCGTTTCTTCCGTAAGAATTACGCCTTGTGTGAAATCCTCTGTCAGTTCACGATTATGTTGCAATACGTGACCGTGAGTTATTTCATTTGTTTCACCGTACGTATCGGTAGTCGTATCAGTCAACTCGGGAGTTTCAGTTGTTTGGTCATCCGTATGTGCCGTTTCGATTCGCGCAGTTATAAGGTTTTCACCTATCATTATCTGATTGCGTAAATCGTTGAGATATTTAAACAACACACGATTCCAATAAGTCTGAAACCACATTTTAAACTGGTCGGCTGTTTCAAATCCCAACTCGGACCAACAGTAATTTGCAACAACTGCGTTATACATTATTTCACGCAACTCTTCATCGTCGGTGAATTTGCTGTATACGGGAAGTGTAATGTCAATAAGTTTTTCTCCCTCTTGAAGTTCATCAAGTAGAAAGTTTAGCGTCAGTTTTTGAGGGATTATCCCCGACATTGTGTAACGCATTTATTCCACCTCCCATTCCTTTTGCCATGTAAGCAGAGGACATATCTGCCACCATCGTTTGCAAATCTGTCGGCTTTGCTTTAATGTTTGTGCCGAACATTTTGTTGACCTGCTCAAAACCTTTATTACGCATATCAAGCCCGTTCGTGTAATTGCTCTGTACGATTATGTCGTTTGCTGAAATTTCACCAGTTAGCAATCGTTCGCTTTTCTCAATGTTTACGTTCTTAATTCCCATGTATGTGTGTGCTCTAAAAAGGAACTCATTGTAGGCCTTCATAAAGTCGGGATTCTTGAACTCTACATCGGTGTTGAGTACTTGCGACGCTTCAAGCGGATTACGTTCGTCTGACTTACGTTTACGTAACACAATACGTGACTTAAATGCTTGTAACAAATGCGACCACGTAGACGCTTGCTTTTTGTTTTCTTCAAACGCTTCGATTACATACGGAGTAGACTGCAAATCAATGTTTTGATTCATTGCAAGGTCGAGTTTTTTCATGAACTTTGCTTCGTAAAGCAAGTGTAGATAAGGAATACTCAACGCTTCATCGTTAAAGATAAGAACAGATTCTTTATCCGTAAGTTCCTTATCAATGATACCGTTAAAGGAAAATACTCTCCATTTCTTAGGTTTACCTACTGCATTAAACTCCGTCATTCCGCTCACTGGAAGATACATTGGTCCGTGTTTTTTATCTTCAAACCACGCTATACAAGGTGCAAAGAAAATGTACAAATCTTGGAGATTTCTATAACCAGTAAGTTTGTCGCAATCTTCGGGAATTCCCTCATAATCGTAACGACACATAAACGTATTGAGAAAGTTCTCCATGATAAGATATGTTATCTCATCGATTTCATATCCCATGAGCATAGCAAGGCGTACAGCGGAAGAATTTATATAATTATACATTTGTATCCTCCCATAAGCCTAATTGGTAATTCGTCCCGTTTTCAAACTCTTCGATATCTCGTGTCCAAAGGTGTACTCCACGTTTGAACATATTTTCAATATCGTCGGCAATGAATTGCGGAACTCCCGTAACTTCAATGTCTGCCGCTTTAAAATAGTTAAAGTGTTCGCGTTGATGGTGCTCGTAAATATCGTCAAGTTGTAGAAAAGTATTGTAACCGTAGCGGTGTAGGTCTACTTGGAGTGGCTTATAGTTAGTTGCATAGTATTCGAGCAAATAAATTTCGGAAAAAATAGCACTTTGAAGATAAGGTCCAGTCTGCGAATCGGAACGTATTTTTCCGTCGTTAAATTGTCTTTCCGCAATCTCCTGCATATTTCCCGATTGTTCATATGCTAAATTTGCCTGTCTTATTCCAGCAATATTGCCAGCCATACTTCCCACGTTTTCAATAACTGAACCTGGGTCAAAAGTTGAGGAACCTCCTCCCAACATTGTTCCGTATGATTTCATTGCTGTTTCGGTAGCGGCCCCTGCCAATTTAGTGGCGTTTTGAATCATGCTATTTATTGCGCCGATTTCTATTTGTTTTGCGGAAATACCTGTTTGTTTTGCGTTTAAGCGTGTCCAATAATCGTTTACGGTATCGGGCTTGAAGTATGACGGATTGTTAATAGTAATTTCATTTTGATAATATCTTGCTCCATTGTCTGTGCCATTAAATCTTATTATATATGTAGATAAATCGGGTGTGAGATAAATAACCATTGGAGGAGTTGATGAAGAGTTAAATCTCATCTTAAATATGTTAAAAGCATTTCCATTGACTGATTTATTTACATACACATCTGCAAATTGCTTTATTACAGATTTCTCTATATAAGAATTATATGTAGTTTGTTTTACAATGGGAACTGCGGGATTTATTGCACCAGTGAGTAACTCATCGTCCTCTATCTCCCACATTGCTTTAAATATTGAAGTATCAAGGTTCGGCATAATATCATCAAAATCATAATAAATAAAAGATAATTTTTTAGGCAAACTTCCATCATCTTTATTATATGTGTGAGAAGATACGCCGTATTTTGATTTTGAAAAAGATACTGTATAACGTTCATCTCCGCTCTTAGTTATAGTGTAACCTCCTCTCGGTTCTACGAACAAATCGCTAATGCACATAGAGGTAATATTTTCATTTGTAATGTCGTTAATAGAGGTAGGTGCTTGGTCAGTATTTAGAGGATAAACAAAACCACTCAATTTATTATAAAGAAACACATATGTAAATCCTTGCGAAGTGTGATAGCCGCCCGAGGGAACTTGATATGCTTGTTCTTTATGTGTAGACATTGTTATATCGTTTTTAGATGGCGTATTAAAGAACATATATAAGAATGTAAAATTCCCATCTCGCTTGCCGCCAATGTAAACACCTCTAAAATTGATAAGTCTGTTTGCCGCAAGTGTTTTAGCATAGTTAGATATTGCAAATTCAGCAACTGGAAGTGTATTAACTAACGTAGGTAACTTTGTTTCTTGGTCAATATCGTTTACGTGTGCCCTCTCACAAGACCCATGAAAGTGCATATCATACTCGTTAAATAGTGCAAAATACCACCAGTCTACAACTTGGTTAAGTCTGTACTGTTTGCCGTTAGGCGCAAGCGGCTGTGCTTCCGTAATAAAAGCACCGTACATAAGACCGTTGATATCATAAGTTACGTAAGTAGCATTGTAGAGAAGTTTAGCATTTTCTAGTGTGCTTCGATTTATATAAAATGGTTGGTCGGGTATAATATCGTTTTTATATGTGTACGTGAACAGAACATTTGCGTCAGTGAGATAGGCTTCATATGCCGCTTTATTATAGAATCTGTTCTGCGGACTTATTTTAAGTTTATAAAACTTTGCTATCATAATACACCGCCTTTCCGTGATGAGGGGAGAGAAACTGGAATAAAACTCTCCCCTCGGGGCACGGTTGAGTTACGCGACGGCTTTCTGCGAAAGAGTGAATCTCGCCGCATTGTAGTGTAAGCCATAAGCAATCTTACCCTGATAGGAAAGGAAGTTATTCCAATACAGACCTTTCGGATTCCAAATGGTGTCCATGAAAGGAGAGAGGGTATCGTAAAGATAAATACCGCGTCTGTCGGTGAGTGCCGCAAACTGTCCCGTAGTAGCCGCAGTTTCGCCAAAATCGGGAAGTTCCTCAATAGAACCAACGCCGAAGTCAACTTCGTTGTGGTACACATTCTTCATCGCGTTCTTGATGGCAGAGTAAATACCTTTGTTAATCCAAAGAACGAGGTCGGACTTGTCGCTTGCGGTAGTAACGCCAAGTTTGTTGTACTTAGTCGTCATATTCGACATGGCGTCTGCTACGTTCTTAATCATGAGAATGATTTGGAGAGCGTCCTCGGGTGCGATGGTGTCAGCAGAAAGTTCATAATCAGTCGTAGACGAATAAATCGTGTCGGACGCGAGCATATTGCGGAAAATGAGCCATCTATCATAACGACAAGATTCGGGCAATACGGAACGACAAAGAGCAATAAAGTTCGTAACGTTGCTATCAGAAATGAACGCTTTCTTCACTTCGAGCATACGGGTAGTCATTGCGTACTGCAATTCATAAGTGCCGACATAGTATGCAGTCTTTACATTCGCCCATTTAATAGAGAACGGGTCAACCGTAGTAACTCCACTGTTATCACCTTTCGTGTTGATAAGCGTAGGAATCGTTCCAACGTCTGCAAGGTCAACATAGTTATCAATAATCACGTCACCGTACGCAAGGAAACCTTTGTTGTATTTCTCAAAATCGATACCGTAGTATCTAAAAGCATAATTGGTTTGCTTCGCTACCATATTGAGCAAAGACGAATAAATTGCGTTGTATTCGTCGGGCGTATATTCGGTAGAACCAAAACCATTGGTAGTAATCTTATTACGCACAGACTCGGGAATACGAGTAGCATAGCTCGGTGACGCAAAAATCGCCGCGAGTTTAGTCAAAACGTTTGCAACTGCCATTTGTTTACTCCTTAAACATTTGTTTCATGAGTTCAGCAAATTCTTCATCAGGGTCTTTGACCTTAAATGGAGCGCCTTTTTCCATAGGGTCGTCAGAATCGTCTTTGCTTGACTCTTTAAGTTTATTAAACTCTTCTTCAAGTTTAGTAAATTTTTCGTTTGTATTTTTACTATCCTCTTGAAGAGATTTAATCGTATTTTCTTTTTCAGCAAGTTGTTTTTTAAGTTCCTCGAACTCTTTCAATTCTTCATCAGTCATGGAAGTCACCTCTTCTTTTCTTAATCTCAACTGGCTTCTTAAGTTCTTTTACAGACATAATCATGTCGTCAGTATTGTTTGTAGTAACTGCTTCTGTAACCACCAAACCGCTCGTGTTAAAACGGCTCTTTTCGACATCATTTCCAGTAAATAGTAATGCCGAAATGTTCTTACCAAATTTCTTCCGTGCCATAGAACTACTCCTTTAAAAGTTATTGTGAGAAATATCGAGGGACATAAGATACTGTGCAACAAACACGCCCATAGTCAGAGGGACCTCTTTTACCTTGTTTCTGAAATCATTCTTATGGTTTTTAATATGCCCCTCGTATTTCCTGATTATATTATAACACATTTTTTGTGTATTGTCAAGCGACAAATGTCAAATAATTGACAAATGTCAATTATCTCATTTTTCGGTTTTTGTAAAGTGCTTGTTGTATCGTGATGATTGTTAACGTTAACATTTTTTCTATGTTAGGTGTTGTAAATTTTGAAAATTATGTCGCAAAACAATGCGAAGCATTGCCGAGCGACGTAAG
>ULOG01022220.1_pt1 | contig 11760 bp, 7 predicted proteins | sample 1952401 | NCBI WGS metagenome assembly ULOG01 (sample SAMEA4835598, study PRJEB28245) | human gut metagenome | biome: gut microbiome; material: fecal sample | place: Denmark | collected 2008
GACAACTACGAGGAGATGCGCGCCCGCAGCCATACTCACAGCTTCCGCCTGGGCACGGACTACACGCTGGCCGAGAACCACTCGCTGAGTTTCGTCTATAACGGTGCCTATGCCACCAGTCACACCCGACAGAACACTACGGGTACACAGACAGCCGAGAGCGTGAGCGGCCAGACTTCGTGGCTGCACAACGGCCGCCTGGACTATCGGACGCCCATCGGACTGAAAGCGGGCGCGGAGTTCACGTGGTACAACGCTCCGGGCGACCAGCTGCTGCACAGCCGCATGGGTGATGATGCCCTCGACTTCTATACCGAAGACGGGCAGCGCATCAACGCCTGGAAGTTCTTCCTCGCGCAGGAACATCAGCTGAAGAACGGCTGGGGGCTGAACTACGGGGCCATCTACACCACGAGCGTGGACCATTCGTATCAGACGTATGAGCATGAAGAATTGAAAACGAAGAATGAAGAATCCGGGTTGCTGAACGACGTCCGGTCGCGTCGCCGCGAACAGACGCTCAACCTGTATGCAGGCTTCAGCAAGTCGTTCGGGCAGAAGCTGATGACGGACTTCTCGCTGGCCGTGGAGCGTTACAAGACGCCCGTGTGGGACGAGTGGGACGTCTATCCCGTCCTCAACCTGACCTACCTGCCTGCCGACGGGCACATCCTCCAGCTCAACTTCAGCAGTGACAAGAGCTATCCCGGTTATTGGGCCGTGCAGGATGTCATCTCCTATCTGGGCGGCGGCTACAGCGAGATACACGGCAATCCTTTGCTGAAGCCGGCCATCGACTATTCCACTTCGTTGACTTATATCCTGAAATCGAAGTACGTCTTCCGTGCCTGGTTCAACCATATCAAGGACCGTGCCGTGCAGACGCTCTACCAGTCGCCCGACGAGCTGCTGGAGCTGTACAAGTACATGAACTTCGACTTCGAGCAGCAGGCCGGCCTCCAGGCCTCCGTCCCCTTCAAGGCGGGGCGGTGGCTCGACTCGCGCCTCACCCTCATCGGCCTGTGGATGCGTCAGAAGGACAGCGACTTCTACGACCTTCCCTTCGACCGCCATCGTCTGCTGGGCATCGCCGTGCTGAACAACACCTTCACCCTGAGCCGCAAGCCCGACATCCGGCTGACCATTGACGGACGATTGCAGGGGAGGGCCATCCAGGGTATTTATGACATCCCCACCTGCGGCGACCTTTCAGCCACGCTGCGCTATACCTTCCTCGGCGGTAATGCCGTGCTCACCGCCTGGTGCCGTGACATTCTCCAGACCTCGATGCCCTGTCCGCAGATACGCTACGAGCGCCAGTGGGTGACAAACGAGTACTCCAGCTTCCGCAGCGTCGGCCTTTCCTTCGCCTGGAAGTTCGGTGGCTACAAGGAGAAGAAGCGCGAGGCGGTGGATACGTCGCGGTTCAAATAAAAATAGCATCTTTGCCGGACCGAACTTTTGAAAGAAAAAGAATGAGAATATGAAAAAAAAGAATGAGAATATGAAAAAAATGTCTTTTCTGAGTGTATGCCTTCTCTGCCTGTTGGTCTTCCCGGCCCGGGCAGAAGTAACTCCGGTCGACACGATACCTTTCGAACTGGGTGCCGACAACCGCCTGTATGTGACAGTCTATATCAACGGGCAGGACGACCGCCCCCTGCGCTTCCTGTTGGATACGGGAGCGACGGACGTGGTGCTCAATTCCAATTCGCCGCGAACCGAAGGGTTGGCTTCCTTTACGGGAAGTGTGGAGAACAATAGCGCCAATTCGGTGGAAACCATTCCTTCCACAGAGCCCTCGCAGGTAGTGAGGATGGGCAGCCGGGCCATTTCGGGCTTGAAACTGATAGCTATTCCTTATCCGCCTGATGTCTGGGACGGCGTGCTGGGGCTGTCTTACCTGAGGAATTTCGATGTCCGCATCGATTATCGGCGGAAATCCATCTTCTTGTATGAATTGGGCGACGGGCAGAAGGCGGCATCGGACAAGGCTGTCAGGCTGAAGATGGACTATCGTCTGGGAGTGCCGGTCGTTCCGGTCGGCGTGCGTGTCGGCGGAGTGGATTATCTGGTGTCGGTAGAGGTGGATACCGGTTCCGACCGTGTGTTCGATCTCAATACACCTTTCGTCCGTCGCAACGGCCTGCTGGGCACACAGAAACCATTTGCCATCTCGCGCATAGCCGGTACGGTGAAGGACGGCAGTGAACTTCAGAATGTGTACTTCGATTCGGTAACACTGGGAGATGCACTGACTTTGCCCCGCATACCCGGTGCCTTTTCTACAGTGACGGTGGGGGTGCAGGCCAGTGACGCGATGGACGGCGTGTTGGGCAACAACTTCCTGCAACGCTTCAACCAACTCTATGATTTCAAGAACGATTATCTCTATCTGGAGGTGAACGACCGGCTCTACACTCCTTTCTATGATTTCCTGGTTCGTTGAACAGGAAGTTCACATCCTTGTAATGCTTTGTACACATCCTTGACGCAGGTTGTGCACATCCTTGTGACAGGAAAACTACAAACTGAAGGTATCAGTTCTCTTTGAGTATCTTCATCGCCACGTCCATATACCGTGTGATGTCGGTCGTAATCTCGCGGTTGTACACGTCGCAACGCTTGCGGCCCAGTCGTACGACGATGGCATCCAGCTGGGGGATGGCAATGATGTACTGCCCCAGCATGCCGCGCAGGTAGGGACAGCGCATGCCGTGATAGTCCATGACCCATGTCTGGAAACCGTAGTAGCTGAGCGTGTCCTTGCCCCATTGGTCTTTCAGGTAGGAGGCGGGGCGCATCAGTTCGTCCATGTAAGCTTCGGATACCAGTTGTCGGCCGTGCCAGTTGCCGCGGTGCAACAAGAGGCGGGCAAAACGAGCCACGTCGCGCGCCGTGGTGTGGAAGCAGCAGAAAGCCTTCTCGTCGCCGTCTTTCTTGTCCAGCAACCAGTAGGCATCGCGTTCGGCCTGCATCGGTTTCCAGAGTTTCTCTTCGGCATAGTCGCTCAATGTCTGCCCCGTGGCGGCTTCGATGACAAAGGCCAGCAGCTGTGTCTCGCCGCTGCGGTAGGAGTATTGCACACCGGGTTTATCTACCACTTCCAAGCCTGTTACCAGCTCGTAAAGGTCGTTGCCATAATAACCGTGCGTCGTGACGGAGAAGAGTGAAGCATACGCCTCGTCCCACGCCATGCCGCCGCTCATGGTGAGCAGGTGTCGTAGGGTGACGTCGGCTTGCTTTCCTTTATTATATATAGGTATATAGCGCGACACGGGATCGTCCAGGCTGTGTATTTTCCCTTCGTCGAGGGCAATGCCGGCCAGCAGTCCCACGATGGTCTTCGTGGCAGAATAGATGTTCGAGGTCAGGGTGTCGTTCCATCCGTCGCGGTAGCTTTCGAAGACGATGCTGTCATGACGGATGACGAGGAACGATACGGTGTGCAGGCTGTCCAGATAGCGGGCATCCTCCTCCGTCAGTTGGTAGCGGTTGTAGTCGGCAGCGAGGGGCCAGTGCCAAACGTCGTCGGGATTGTGGTGTACCGTATGTCGTTGGAAAGTTTCGAGATCGTCGATGACAGGCATCCAGTGAATGAGTGCCTGACGGGCGTAGTAGGGCAGGGAGACATAGACAATGGCAAGCACTGCTGCCAGAGCGATGAGCAGGCGGAGGATATTTTTCTTTTTTGTTTTCATAGGCTTTGAATCATTTCATCACATAAGACAGGTTTGATATTCAGATAAGGAATTCCGTGTCCTCTGTGGTGATTGCAAAGATACTTTTTTCTTTCATCCGTTGTACGGAAAGAGCAGTGTAAATATACTTCCTTCGCCGGGGCAGGAACGCACGTCGATGCTGCCGCCATGCTGGTGCATAATCTGACGGGCCAGCGTGAGGCCGATGCCCGAACCTCCGGGCTTGGTGGTGAAGAAGGGGACGAAGATGCGTTCCTGCACCTCGGGCTCGATGCCTGTACCGTCGTCTGTCACGCGGAGGAAGAGGCGGCCCGTGGAGGTGACGCCTGCCGAGAGGGTGATACAACGGGCTTCGTTCTCGCGGGCATTCTTGATCAGGTTGATGAGTACCTGCTCCACTTGTCCCTTGTCGGCCAATAGTCGGAGCGGGACAGGGGGCGGTGTGAGATGCAGGTCATTGTCCCCGGTCTGCATGAAGCGGAGGACGTCTTCCAGCAGGGCAGTCGCGTCGAGAGGTTGCAGCAGGGGCGAGGGCAGGTGCGACACTTCCCGATAGCTGCCTACGAAGCGGGTCAGTGCGTTTCCCCGTCGGGCAATGGTGGCAAGCATCTGGCGCATGTCTTCCTTGTCCTGCTCGTTGCCTTCCAGTCCGTCCACCTGCTTGCCCAAGAGCTCGGCCAGGGAGACGATGGGAGTGACGGAGTTCATGATTTCGTGGGTCAGTACCCGTATCAGCTTTTGCCAGGCCAGCGTCTCCTGGGTATCGAGTGCCGAATGGATGTTCTTCAGGCTGGCGATGACCAGCTTCCGTCCTTGCAGGATGAATTCCATGCCCGACAGGGCCAGTTGCGTACCTTCCTCCTGCCGGTGTACCTGTATCACGTGGAGTGAGCCGGGACGCAGGTCGCGCAGCAACTGCGGCAGGTCGGGATGGAAGAGACGGAGGTCGTCCACGGTCTTCGGTGCCTTCAGTACCCAGGTGTCTTCCTGCTGTTCGTCTACGGCGGAGGCCTGCAGGCGGGTGGCGGCCTCGTTCTTCCACTCGATGTTGCCTTGTGGCGTATAGACCAGTACGGCCGTGTCGATGTGGTTGGCCAGTGCCTGGAAGTAAAGCAGACGTCCTTCCTTGCGTTGCAGGTTGGCACGGTAGTGCTCCAGTGCTTCCTGCATGCTGTCCAGCAGTTCGGGCGGCAGGCCGCGATGACCGCCTGCATGATTGTTGCTGAAGGTTTCGGGAAATTCGGAGTAACGTACAGACTGCACGAATTGCTCCATGAGGCGGGATGTGTGCCGCATGTACCGGCAGACAGCCCAGGCAATGCCCAGCGTCAGCAGGGCGGCCAGGCACGTATTGATATAGAAACCGTGTACCGCCATCCAGGCCGTGAGGAAGCACGAGGCCAGCAGGGCGGCGGTGAGCAGCAGGGGGGTATGGGTCCAGTGGCTTTTCATATGCTTAAATCCTGACTCATTACAATTTATACTTCTCAATCCTCCGGTACAGCGACGTCCGCGTGATGCCCAGCATCTCGGCGGCCAGGGTGATGTTGCCGTTGCACAGGCGGAGCACTTCGTCGATGCTTTCGCGCTCGATGCGCTCCAGGTTGTAGCGTTCCTTCTCGTCCAGCGGCTCGTGCATCAGGCGGCTTTGCAGGTGGAAGTCGCGTGCGGCAAGCATCGGGCCGGAGGAGAGGATGACCGCCCTCTCCACGGCATGTTCCAGCTCGCGCACATTGCCCGGCCAGCGGTATTGCTGCAGCTGGCGGCGTGCCTCGCGGCCGATGCCCTTTATCTCCTTGTGATACTTGCGGGCAAAGCGTTGCACGAAGAAGTCGGCCAGCAGGAAGAGGTCGTCGCCCCGTTCGCGCAGGGGAGGCAGGCGGAGTTCGATGGTGTTGATGCGGTAGAGCAGGTCCTGGCGGAACTCGCGGCGGTCGATGGCGGTATAGAGGTCGGTGTTGGTGGCACAGATCAGGCGTACGTCCACGGGATAGGCGGCAGTGGAACCCAGACGTGAGGCACGCCGCTGTTCGATGACGGAGAGCAGCTTGGCCTGCATGGGCAGGCTGAGGTTGCCTATCTCGTTCAGGAAGAGCGTGCCGCCTGTGGCTGCCTCCATGCGTCCCGGCTTGGAGCGGCGGGCATCGGTGAAGGCCCCCTTCTCGTAGCCGAACAGCTCGCTCTCGAACAGCGGTTCGGGGATGCTGCCCAGATCGATGGATACATAAGGTTTGTCATGACGGGGCGATTGTTCGTATATGTAGCGTGCCAGCAGGTCCTTGCCTGTACCGTTCTCGCCCAAGAGCAGGAGGTTGGCATCGGTGTCCGAGCACTTGTGCACGGTCTGCAGCAGGGCCTGCATGGCGGCCGACTCGCCGATGATGTGCGTCGGTTCGGCAGGCGTGGCCAGCGCTTCGGCCTGTTGTTCGAGGGTTTTCTTCTGTTCCTTGAGCACCTTTACCTCGTGTCGGCTGAAGCTGAGTTGCAGGGCCGAGGATACGGTGGCCAGCAGTTTGTCGTTCTGCCAGGGCTTGGGGATGAAGTCCGTGGCTCCCTGCTTGATGGCCTGCACCGCCTTCTCCGTGTCGCTGTAGGCGGTGATGAAGATGACCACCGCCTGCGGGTCGAGTTTCAAGATCTCTTCCAGCCAGGCAAACCCTTCGCGTCCGCTGACGGCATCGCGGCGGAAGTTCATGTCCAGCAGGATGACGTCGTGTCTGACGCGCGATAGCAGGGGCAGCATCTCGCGCGGGTCGTCGAGGGTGGTTACCTGTTCGGCCAGCGGGCGCAGCAGCATCTTCAGGGTGAAGAGGATGTCTTCGTTGTCGTCTACGATGAGTATTTTTCCTTTTTTCATGGGGGCTTTGTTTTGCACCACGGATTACACGGATTGGCACAGATTGTTTTTTCGCGATAATCATAAAAATCTGTGTTCATCTGTGTAATCCGTGGTGTCTACAAAGATACGCATTCTTTTCCGATAATCCAGTGTACGCCAGCGTGCGATTGGTGTACGGAATCGGACGTTTTTATCTTCCTCTTTGATGATAACAGGCTGATGGATAGTAACTTGAAGGTTTGGCACAGATGTTGCCCTGTTTTCTTTGTAAATTGAATGTATATCGTGATGAACAGACTCTCTTTACCTTTACTGACATTGTTTCTGCTAACCGTAGGGGCTTCGTGCCGGCAACGTCGTCCGGGCATGAGCCGGGAGGAAGCGGCAGCCGAACTGTTGGCGCAGGCTGCCGAACAGGAAGCCCGTCGCCAACAGGCTGCTGCTACGCTCGACACCTTTGCCGCCGACTACCGTCCGCCTGCGGGCATCAAGTATCAGCCGACCATTATCCGTACGGGTGCCAAGGTGCTCAATGTGCCCACTGCCCTGAAGAATGTACGGGCGTTGAAGCCCAACGCATTGGGTATCCTTTCTTTCCATCCCACGGGTTACGAAGGATATGGCCTCGGTGCGGAGTTGAACCCTGTGGACGACGGCTGGCTGTTGACGGACTACGAAGGTATCTGCCTGCTGGACAAGGATATGAAGCTGCGCAAGGTGCTTTTCAGAAATGATGTGGAAATCAGTGAAATGAAGATGGGCAACGGCATCGGATATGGCATACGCAGCAAACGGCGTCTTAGCCAGGTGGGCTACGACTCTTCCACCCGCCAGCTTCGCGGACTCTATGCCGGTCAGGAGACTGAAGCGGACGACCGTCTCCGCTATGAATATGCTGTGGCTACTCTGCCCTGGGATGTGCTTGCAGAAGCCGCCGAACCGTGGACACCCGACCACCTGCCCAGCAAGCTGCCCATCGGCAGGACGCAGGGCAATGCCTTTGCCGTCACGGCTGGCGGCTGGCTGATGACCGAGCCTTTCAGCTCGCGACTCTGCACCTTCGGGCAGAAGGGCGACACGCTGTGCCGCTTCACGGTGAGCGATGCCGAGGACTACGTGCCTACCTCCACCTACCGAAGCGGTGAGAATACTGACGTCTATCGTTATGACGGGAAGCTCCGCCTGCGCATGGCCTACGACGACACCGTTTACGAGCTGACGGATGTCTCTACGCTCAAGGCCGTCTGGCGGCTGGACTTCGGCCCCCTGAAACGCCCCACGGGCAAGTACGTGGTGGGTAGCCTGAATAACAGCCTCGACGGATATTACCTGGTCAACAGCTGGATAGAAACAAACAGATACCTGTTGGTTCAACTGTCGCGCAGCTACGATTCGCCCAATGCCCGCACCCAGGGAACGGTGACGCTCCATACGCTGGTGTACGACAAACAGACAGGCGACTTCTTCAGCCTGCCCGGAAAGACCGATAAGGAAGGCCGGTATACATACGCCAACCTGCCTTTCCAGGTAGAAGGGAAGGATATTTCTCTTCTGCCTTCGCTGACGGCAGGAGGCTGGGCCGCCACCATCTTCAAAGGAAAGCGGCTGAAGGAGATGTTGCCCGACCTGACCCTGTCGAAGCAGGTAAAGGAAGATGAATTGGTTGTAGTACGGATGGAATGACGCTAAAGTAGGGAGTCAGGGTAGAATCATGTTACTGGATTCATGGAATCTTGTTACATGATAGTTGGAATCCTGTTACTTGATTGTATGCTTTCTGTAAGATGATGATGGCTTGAGTATAGGCATAAGCCAAGGTAAGCCGGGCAGAAAGACAGGAACAAGGTAGGGATGTGGCAGAATAAGAGTGAAAACAGTATATTTGTAAAACCCGAATAGAAACAGAATTATGCTAAGACATTACATCAAAGTGGCGCTTCGGCTCATCCGCCGGAGCCTGCTGTTCTCCTCCATCAACCTGATGGGGTTTGTGCTGGGCCTGACGGCGGCCTTCCTCATCTACCTGTGGGTGGTGGATGAACTGACGCACGACGACTGCTTCCGCGACGGCAGCCGCATCTACCGTGTGACGGAGCTTCACCGCGAAGCGGGCGGGGAGGTGAAGGAATCGCCCTACCTGCCGCGTGTACTGGCCATGGACTTCCGGCAGAAATTCCCGCAGGTGGAGGACGCCACGTCCATCAAGTACGGCGACCGGCACTCGTATGAGGCGGGGGTAGGAAAAATGATAACGGCGGACGATGTCTATGTGGACAGTACGTTTTTCCGTTTCTTCTCTTTCCCCGTGGTGGAAGGTGTCCCCCAACGTATCAACGACGATTCGAAGAATGTGGTCCTCTCTGCCGATCTGGCCCGCAAGTTCTTCGGTTCGAACCCGGCTGTCGGGCAGAAGCTGACCTATTCGTTCGGCGACATCATCAACGATGTCTATACGGTAGTGGCTGTGGTGGACATTCCCCGCAAGAGCCACATCCGCTTCGAGTTGGCCAAGTCGATGGATGCGTACACCTGGGGCAACTGGAATACCTTTACGGAATCTCTGCACGTTTATGTCAAGATGAAGGAAGGGTCTGCCATGCTCCGCAGCGAGGCGCAGGCCATGAGCCGCCTGCTGGCCGACCGTGGCGAGAAGAACGTACGCCTCAATTTCCAGCCCCTGCACGACATCTACCTGCATACCCGCTTTGCCGACTCCAATGTGAAGCAGCACGGCAACTTGGCTACCGTCTATCTGTTCATCGCCCTGGCGGTGCTCGTCATCTTCATGGGGGCATTCAACTTCACCACCCTGTCCACCGCCCGTGCCTCGCTGCGCTACAAGGAGGTGGGCGTGCGCAAGGTGACGGGAGCCAAGCGCCGCGTGCTCATCGGGCAGTTCCTGTCCGAAGGAATGGTGCAGGCGTGCATTGCCCTGCTGCTGGCTTTGGCGCTGACGGAACTGACGCTGCCCCTGTTCAACCGGGTGATGGAGACCGACCTGCGGCTGGAGGCCAGTTGGAGCGTGGTGCTCTACATGCTCTTCGGCATCGTGGGCGTAGGTTGCCTGGCGGGCAGTTATCCGGCTTTCTATCTGTCGTCCGTCAACCCGCTGCTGGCTTTCAAGGGCGGGCGCAAGACGGGGCGCAAGGGCGGGCTGATACGCGGGCTGGTGTGCGTGCAGTTTGTCATTGCCCTGGTGCTGATGCTGCTCACGGGTATCGTCTTCAAGCAGCTGCACTACATGCAGAACAAGGACATGGGGCTGGACAAGGAGAACATCGTGACCGTCTATACCAGCCTGTGGTACAACGTGGGTGAGTTCAAGCAGGAACTGCTGCGCAATCCCGACATCAAAAGTGTTTCCATGTCGACCGATCTCGGGAATTTCGGCGAAGGCACCAGTTACAAGGACGGCAGCAAGGTGGAGTGGACCGATGTGGACGGCCGCACCGACTCCCTGCGCATGGTGCAGCTGTGGGCCGACGGCGACTTCGTGAAGACCTTCGGCATGCAGTTGGTAAAGGGCAAGCTGATGGACGCCGACTTCGACAACTACTGGGACCACGGCACGACGAAAACCGCCGTCATCAACGAGACGGCCTGGCGCGCCATGAAGGTGGCCGACCCCATCGGGTTGGAAATCCGTCCTGAGGGACGCAGACCATTACGTATCGTGGGCGTGGTGAAGGACTTCAACTTCCAGTCCATGCGCGAGCAGATCAAGCCTGCCTACATCTGGTACAGTCCCGAAGCCGTGCAATACCTCTACATCAAGATAGCCCCCGAGCGGCGGCAGCAGACACTGGCCTTCATCAAGGAGAAGTTCGAGGAGTTCGCCAAGCGCGACGATGCCTTTATCAAGGATTTCAGCTACCAGTTCTTCTCCGACAAGCTGAACCAGAACTACGCCCGCGAACAACAGCAGAGCCGCATGCTGCTGTTCTTCACCGTGCTGGCCATCCTCATCGCCGTGATGGGTGTGTTCGGTCTCGTGGCGCTTTCTACCGAGCAGCGCACCAAGGAGATAGGCATCCGCAAGGTGAACGGTGCGCATTCCGACCGCATCGTGCGCATGTTCTGCCGCGAGTATCTCGTCTGGGTGGGCATCGCCTTCATGGTGGCCTGTCCCGTGGGTTACTGGCTGATGAGCAGTTGGCTCAGTGAGTTTGCCTATCAGACGCCCATCAGCTGGTGGCTCTTCCTGCTGGTCGGCCTGCTGACGGTGCTCATTACCCTGCTGACGGTCGTAGGGCAGACGTGGCGCAAGGCGTCGCAGAACCCGGTAGAGTCGCTGAGATACGAGTAAATGAAGAATGAAAAATGAAGAATGAAGAATTTAATTTAATTTCTTTACTCCTTAATTCCTAAAATAACAATATGAAAACAGATAACGTAATCAAGGCCGTGGGCCTGACCAAAATATTCCGCACCGAAAGCGTGCAGACAACCGCATTGAATGAAGTGAACCTGGAAGTCTATCTGGGCGAGTTTGTAGCCATCATGGGGCCGTCGGGCTGTGGCAAGTCCACGTTGCTCAACATTATGGGCCTGCTGGATAATCCCACCTCGGGCGAGCTGTGGTTCATGGGGCAGGAAGTGTCCCGGTGGAAGGAAAACGACCGCACCGACCTGCGCAACGGCAACCTGGGCTTTGTCTTCCAGAGCTTCAACCTGATAGACGAACTGACGGTGTTCGAGAACGTCGAACTGCCCCTGCTCTATGCCGGCGTACCCGTCCGCGAACGGGTGGAGCGCGTCAATCGTGCCCTCGACCGCATGCAGATGACCCATCGTTCGGAGCACTATCCGCAGCAACTCAGCGGCGGCCAGCAGCAGCGTGTGGCCATTGCCCGCGCCATCGTCACCAATCCCAAAATCATCCTGGCCGACGAGCCGACCGGTAACCTCGATTCGGCCAATGGCAACGAAGTGATGGCCCTGCTGAAGGAACTCAATGCCGACGGCGCTACGGTAGTCATGGTGACCCACTCCGAAGAGAATGCCCGCGAGGCACGTCGCATCATCCGCATGATGGACGGGGTGATACTGACAGAATCGAGTCTGTAGCGAAAGGTATTTTAATGAACTTTGGCAAACGAAACAGGCCGGATTGCGGAAAGAAAGCCTATCTTCGCCCCCGATACATTTATAAAGCCAATAACAGTCATGAAGAAACAACTGATTTTAGGAATTGTGTCGGCCGGCCTGTGTCTGGCCGCC
>ULOG01031898.1_pt1 | contig 11533 bp, 10 predicted proteins | sample 1952401 | NCBI WGS metagenome assembly ULOG01 (sample SAMEA4835598, study PRJEB28245) | human gut metagenome | biome: gut microbiome; material: fecal sample | place: Denmark | collected 2008
GGAGAATAGAGAAATCATACATATCAAATAAAGATTGTTGTCCCGTTGAGATTTCTTCACTTTGTAACAATCTGATTAAAATATCTAATGCGTCTTGGCCAACTGTACTAAAATCACTCTCACTTATACGAAACATATCTCCATTAAAACCAGTATCTTTATTTTCTATATGTCGTATAAAAGCGATAAATTCATTTCTGTTGCTCAAACAATTGCATAAATCATCATTGCTCCATAGTTCTTTCTCTTGATAGTTAAGCCTAACATGGCGATCTATAAGATATCTGAAAAAGATTATTTTGCCCAATAAGGCATTTGCCGTTTTTTGGGTTAAGCCTTTTTCCTTCAAGAGTTTTTGTACAGCTTCAATATTTCCCAATAAGCGATAATCAACTCTGTTTTTATGGCTTATATCATCATTATACTTTTCCCATGTTTTGCCGGTTACTAGCTCAAAATAGGTAAAATCATTTAAAGTTTCGTTTCCGCCTAATCTCTTTAATAATTGTTTATTCTCATCAATAGCAAAGCCATTGAATATTTCAACTACATTGTTTTCAACAATAATAGCGATTGGGGATTCATTAAAGTTCCAGATTGCTTGATGTAGAGCCTTTTTATCTAGGGGATCTTTAAAAAATAGAATAAGAGGCTTGTTGTCGAAACAGAAGAAAGCATCTAAAGTCCTTAAGAATTCATTTTCTTCCAGCAAACGACAGACACGACTTGGAAGTACTACCTTTTTTTTCCAGTCCTTATCTGATAGCCGTATAAGGCTATCATCAGTGAATGAGAGTTTATCATATATTTCTTGTAAGCCCATATATTTCCTTCTTATATCGTCTTAAATTCAATGCCTGCATCACGCATTTGCAGGACAGTATTGGTTTTTAATTGATCATTGCCTTCAAACAAGCGATCGAGTGCAATGACTTTATCAGGATGTTCAGCTAAAACGGAATTTACCACATCTTGAGTGGCTGATTCCAACATCAGAATCAATTCATTGCCATTAATGAGATAATAGTCTTCTTTCTGTTCTATGACGCTATTCAAGTCCTTACCACTCTTCAACAACAATTCATAAACCATATTGTCAATTGTGGCATTTTCTGTCACCGGATCAAGGAAGTCCAATATTTGTTGTTGCCATTCTTCTTTGTCGGAACCTTTAATGTCTCTCCATTGTTTGAAATTGCTATCGGAGAGTTTAAATACCTTAACACCGAGGTCGGGCATTGTTACGGTTTGTTCTTCATCAAAGGACAGTTGTCCTTTCTGTTTGGCTTGTTCCATCTCAATTTCTTTGCGAATTTTAGTTCCTGCACGACGAATGCGCTCCTTTGATATTTCGGCGATGGTTTTATAACCTGCTTTATAGGCTTCACTTTTTTCTTCGCATAACTCGGGGAGTTGAACGCAAATAAATTTACGATTGCTTTTATCCTCTTCGTTGAGTTGCATTACAGCGTGAGCTGTTGTTCCACTTCCAGCAAAGAAATCGAAAATAATGGAGTCTTTATCTAAATTAGCCAATGTAAGTAATCTTTTTAATAGTCTGACAGGTTTAGGACTATCAAACGCTCCTGCATCAAGAAGTTTCGTGACCTCTTTTGCACCCTCTTGGCTATGTCCAACTTCTTTATAAAAAAGAATAGATGTCGGAGCCATTCCCTCGAATTTTAATTCTGTTAAGAATCTCTTAATACATGGGACACTATCCCCTTCTGCACCAAACCATATGCGATTGTCTTGGAGTCTCTCACGGAATGAATTCCGTGAGAGCCTCCAGCAGCGTCCTGCTGGAGGCTCTACTATACGCCCAGAGGGTGTTGTTATTGGATAATCATTATCAGGTGTGTAAGTTTTTACAGATAAATCACTTGGCTTCCATACTCCTCGAGGGTCATTGTCAGGATTTGAGTATCGAGAATTAGCCTCTTCTGTTCTTGCTAAACGCCCTATCTTAAAATTTTCTATTTGTTTAGAATACATCAAAATATAATCATGGCTATTTGATATGTATTTTGCGTCATTTTTTGGCGCATACGCTCTTTCCCAAATAAGCTGAGCCACAAAATTCTCTTCCCCGAAGATTTCATTCATCAACAGCCGAAGATTATGCACCTCGTTGTCATCAATTGAAATAAATATCACTCCATCTTCACGTAGTAGGCTTTTTGCAAGATAAAGACGTGGCATCATCATGTTCAGCCAATTGCTGTGATATTGCCCATTCTCTTTGGCGTTCTTGCGAAACATTCCGTCACGTGTCATATAGCCTTCTTCATTCTTATCTCCTACACGACGTAAATATTCCTCTTTGCTCTCAGAAAACTTGTCTGGATAAATAAACGAGTCACTACCTGTATTATATGGAGGGTCTATATAAATCATCTTCACCTTCCTGAAATAACTTCTCTGAAGCACTTTCAGCACTTCCATATTCTCGCCTTCAATAAAGACATTTTGTGTGTTGTCAAAATCAACAGATTCCTCACGACAGGGCACAAGAGTAGCCGTTGATGGTTGCTGCATTACTCTGAAAGCTTCACTCTTGCCCGCCCAGTTCAGCACATAGCGTTCATTAGCGAAGTTTACATTTTCGCCTAATGCAGCTTTCAACTTTTCCCAATCAATATGCCCCTCATCAAATACTTCGGGCATAAGTAATCGCAGGGTTTCCAACCGCTCTTTTTGTGGAGTTTGAGAATATCCGTCCATATATTACTATACAATTTATCCAATTTAACAAGCGAAGATAGTGATAAATCTCAATAAGGCAGGCATTACCTTCCCATTATTTTGATTTTGACGATAGATTTCTTTTGATCGCCCGACTTTGGAGGGTGGTTACTCCTGCAAGGGCAAGGAGTGGTGAGTTACTCGCCGCCTTTTGAGTAACTCAAAAGACACCTTGCTCTATTCACCAGAATAGAAAAATCCGTCCGGGGACGGATTGAAAAGTTAGCTTTATTTTCAGTGTATTCAGTATAGTATGTCCGTTGGGTAAACATACTATACTGAATATACACACTATACATTATTAATAAGCTGTGAAACTATAATTTTCTCCAAAGTTCAATGTCCTCTCCATAAAGTTCCAGATGATGCAGTGCCAGATTCTCAATCAATCCCGACACGCTCATCTTTCTGCCTCCCAGCCTGCGCACAATCTCATCGAGCCTATCCCGTGTATGGCAACTCACAAATACGGGTTTGCGGTCATCAATCTTGGGAACCTGTAAGAAGGTCTGGCGGTATTGTTCCAATGCCTTCTCCTTTGTCTTTTCGCCAGTACGTTTCTGAGTGGATGGTTTAACCGGATTAATGAGTTCAGTTTGCTTACCCGATGTACTTACTTCACTTTGTATAGTCAGTTCACTTGCCACATTTTGCAGTTCTGCTTCCCTTCTCTTAGCTTCCGGTTGTTTAGAGATTGGATTCTCTTTGATATATGCCAGACATTGCGCTTCGTCTATATCCGGTGCGGTTCTGCGATTGTTACTTTCGCTTGTCTCCGTCGTGTTTTCTACTCTCGGTATTTCTTTTAACGGTTCACTCACGGGGCGGATGGAGTTCAAAATACCCACAGCATCAATACCTTCAATTTTCAGTTTCTTAGCCATACTGTCTTTGCTTTTATTCGTTACTGTTATTTTTTCTTTTTCGGATTGGAATGTCGGGGCGGTCGTTGCCATTTCAGAGGCTTCTCCTGTGAAGGGTTTAGCAGGTACAAGGTTTATCGGAAGAATACAACCCGAAGCCTAGCGAAGGTGTGGAGATTGTTCCGATAACCGCTTGCGGCTTGACCTAGTACCTGCGTGAAGAACCCGTAACGACTTTTGCCTCTGTAATGGTAATGACTGTTCCGGCTTTAATTGAAAATTACTTTCTCTTTATTGAATCTCTTATCAGCGTTCACTTGAATAAATATACTCTGTGTGTTTACTATGTAGAGTTTACCGAGTATGTATTCTCTGAATAATTTAGAATTCAGGGAATTTATCCTAAAGGCAAGAGCCACAACCATATCCAGCCCGAAATAGTCGGGTAAGATAGCATTCCCTATAACAGTTCCACCGTGAGTATGGTCAGGCTTGACTACTCTTGATTTCAGAATTATCCGTATGTTGGATTTGATGGTGGGTATCATCACCCCGAACAACTCGGCTATTTCAAAGTCCCGCATCCAAACTGTTTCAGTCGGATTACCCGGTAGAGTAATTATACCGTTCTCGCTGATAGTTATCTTTTCTCTTTTCATTGTTTATGATTTTAAGGGGTGTAATTAAATTGCTTGACAGATAAATGATTCCATCTGCTCAATCTGTTTCGATAGCTTCTCCATATCACGGCTGACTTTCTCCGCTGTAATCTTCGCATAAATTTGCGTCGTGCGGATGCTGCGGTGTCCGAGCATTTTAGAGAGTGTCTCAATGGGTACGTCATTCGACAGGCACACGGTCGTGGCATACGAGTGCCGACTTTGATGCCACGTGACATTTTTCTCTATGCCACAGCGTTTTGCGATTACTTTGATTCCGTTTTTGCAGTTGGGGTAACAAGGGACGGGCAGCAGCTTGCCGTCTTTCGCCATACCTTCGTATTTCTCAATGATATGTTTGGCAACTTCCAACAGACGGATGTTACTTTCTGTACCCGTTTTCTGGCGTTTGGTCTTAATCCACAGATGACCATCAAAAGAGATTTCCAGATTTTCTTTCGTCAAGTGATACATGTCCGTCCAGCTTAACCCTGTGAATGTGCAGAAAATAAACAAGTCACGTATCAGTTCGTAGCTTTTCTTCTTAAACGTACCATTGATAAGCAGGGTGATTTCCTCTTTCGTTAGAAAGCCCCGTTTGGTTTCTTCTTTCGTGATGCTGTACCCGTAGAACGGATCGCGTTGTAACCAGCCGTTATTGATAGCCATGTGGATAATTCTCCTCAATGGCATCATGTATGACCAAACGGTATTTGTACAATGGTCTTTTTCCGTTCTTAGGAATAGTTCAAAGTCGGTAATGAAAGCAGGAGTAAGTTCTTTGAGGGCTATATCACTGACCTTATAGCGTTGCTTGATAAACTCGGATAAGTGGTTATATACGGTGCGGTATTTCCAATAGCTGCGCTCGCTCTTGATTTTACTAACTTGTTTGGCGTAGTCCTCGTTGTGCCGAGCAAAGACTGCAAGCAGGGTTTCGTGTTTCATTCCCATCCCTAAGAAAGCATTGCGCACTTTTTCGGCGGTTACATAGTTATCACGGTCACATATCTCCTGATAGGCTTTGTTGATACCCACACGGATTTTATCCAGCATCCGGTTGCCTTCCTGTGCAACGAGGCTTCTGCCGGACAATCTGCCCAATTCGACATTCCACGATTTTTCCTCTACATCCAGTTTGCAACTGAATTGGGATACTTTGCCGTTTACGGTCACACGGCACATGACCGGCACAAGCCCGTTCTTCTTGGGGGCATTGCGCTTGAGATAAAATAAGACTTTGAATGTTGATCTCATACTCTACATTTTTTTGATTGCAAAATTATCACCTGTAGAGTTGTTTCTTGATACGCAAAGCACTGCCAATCAGCGCAAAAGAATCGGATTTACTTCTTTTTTCATGCTATCACTGCCATTTTCCGAAAATTCGGTTACATTTGCAAGTAAATAGTGTCTGAAATCCATGTAAACCAGCTCTTTGAAAACCATCTTAAAATCAGCTGCCAGCCAAAAGAAAGTAACGAGATAGTAATGTAACTCTGTCCTCACTTGGCTTTTTATTGGTTTCGGATGGCTTGCTGCTCTTTTCTTTTTATTACCTAAACCGCTATTTTTCAGCCTTATTACTGCGTTCTGCTCTAAGTCTCAATTTTATTTCCTATCTTTGAGACCAATAAAACAGATAGCCTTATGGAGAATCTAATAAAGATCGATACCGTTGATCAATACAACAAGATGTTTGGCTTGGAGACGTTGCACCCATTGGTGAGCGTGGTAGATTTATCCAAGTCCGAGACATGGCCTACTAATTTCCGGGTTAATTATGGTATATACGGACTTTTCCTGAAAGATACGAAATGCGGGGATATTCGGTATGGGAGGCAATATTATGATTATCAAGAAGGAACCGTAATAGGATTCGCTCCCGGGCAGGTGACGGGTATTGAGCTTAAGGATGGGACCCGGCCTTTGGCGCATGGGTTGCTTTTCCATCCGGACTTGATCCGTGGTACGGCTTTGGGACGGGACATCAAGCGTTATTCTTTCTTCTCCTATGAATCAAACGAGGCGTTACATCTCTCTGAGGAAGAGAAGGGGATCTTCGTGGATTGCCTGAGGAAAATCCAGATCGAGTTGGAGCACTCCATCGACAAGCATAGCAAACGGCTGATTGCGATGAATATCGAGTTGCTGCTCGATTATTGCCTGCGTTTTTATGACCGTCAGTTTACGACCCGTGCGGAGACGAATAAGGATGTGTTGGTGAGGTTCGAACGATTACTGGATGAATACCTGCAAAGTGATCTGTTAAGACAGGAAGGGCTACCTACTGTACGGTATTTCGCCGAGAAGATTTGTTTGTCCCCGAACTATTTCGGTGATCTGATCAAGAAAGAAACAGGGAAAACTGCCCAAGAAAATATACAAGACCGGATTATTTCCTTAGCGAAAGAATGGATATTAGGGACAAACAAGACCGTCAGCCAAATCGCTTACGACCTAGGATTCCAATATTCCCAGCACTTCAGCCGCATATTCAAGAAGACCGTGGGGTGTACCCCGAATGAATATCGGAAATCCCAGATGTCGTAATCGGTGTTACGGGTTATTGGATGTATTTTATGACCTTGGCGGGAACACCTCCCACGATGGCATTGTCCGGTACATCTTTAGTAACTACCGAGCCGGCTCCGACTATAGCGTTCTCGCCAATGGTTACGCCGGATAGGATCGTTGCGTTCGAGCCTACCCAGACATTCTTTTTCAAAACGATCGGGGCAGGGTAGGTAGTGCTCCGGTCTTCGGGGGCGAAGCCGTGGTTGAGGGTGGCAAAGACCACGTTATGCCCGATCTGGCAACCGTCGTCCAGTGTCACCCCGCCATGATCTTGAAAATGACAGCAAGCGTTGATGAAAACGTTCTTGCCTACCGTGATATTCTTCCCAAAATCCGTATAGAACGGGGGGAATACACGAAAAGACGGATCGACCGGCTTATTAAACAAGCGGGATAACAGCTCACGGATTTCCTCGGGATCGTGATATGAGCCGTTTAACTCGAATGTCATGCGCCTGGCCTCATCGCTCATCTCGTTCATAAACTGATGGATCTCGTCTCCTTTAAGAGGCTTTCCTGTTTCTACGTACTTCAAGAATTCGTTTAGTGTCATAATTGCTATTTTAATAAGTTCTACTTCTTGGTTTGTTTATCCCTTTTCGATTGCAACGGCAAAGATCGATGAAATCCAGAGAAACTTTTGTAGATGGATTACAGGAATTATGACCTAAATTACATTCACCGATTCTCCAAGGCCTTATATTTCTCAATCAGTTTCTTGACCGTGACAGCGTCCGAGACCTCTTGCTTATAGGTAGTCGGGTTATAATAGGCCTCGAGGAAACTGTCTGCACCGGACCAGACTGTCTCGATAATTCCTTGGAAATGGCGAGACATTTCCGGATTTGAATGCTGGCGGAAATGGATCATATCATCTACCTGTTGAAGCGCTATCTGAGGTTTACGCCAAGGGCATGTAGCAACGTCGAAGCCTTTCATGGCAAAGTAAACAGCGGTTTGCTCGGCACGCTCATAATGCCAGTCGCAGATAAAAACATCTTTCGGGATCAAGTCGATCGCACGGTAGGTATTGTTCATGCTAGCTTCCCAAGCGCCGATCCCGGTAGTCTTGCCATCGATCAGGCGGTCTCCCCATATCATCAATCGTTTGCCTTGTGAGGCTAAGTGGTTTTGTATTTTAGTGACCTCACCGGCATATAACTCAGCCTTGTCATGTCCGCCACAACGGGCGCAACTATCATGTCCGATATAAAAGACCTCGTCCATCCCTGCATGGAATAATTGAGTCTCGAAAACATCCGTCAACTCGTCTACTAAAGCGAATACGATTTTATGTACTTCCGGATGAAGCGGGCAGTAACTTTTACAATAAAGCCCGTCTGAGTTGGGCCAACCCATATAGTTCTTGGTATCCACGTGTGGCGTCTCGTCGAACTCCGGATACTCACGTAATAAAGCGTAGGTAGTCTCAGCCCATGATTGATGCCCCAAGAGATTGATCTGGGGAGCGATACGTATTCCGTTATCCCGGCAAACCTTTACGATCTTTTTCACATCCTCTCGTGTGAGTGGGGTCGGATCCCTCAGTTCTGGATGGGACTCATAGGCATAATTCCAGTCTACCCGTAGAATCAACAAGTTGAAATGACTGGGAGCCAGTTCCTCTTGGACAAACTTCAAGAATAGATCCAACTTCTGCGCGGATGGAGCGGCGATGGCCAAGCCTCGTACGGGCATGATACTATCTAAACGGTTTGTCTCTGATTGGGCGGAAACTTGGGCCGAACCTATAGCCCATATAAGCAAGAATAGTCCGATAATCTTTTTCATATAGTGATATGTTTTAATGTTTAAATTTTTAATTTGATGTACGCTTTCGAAGATCATCACGCATATCGTGACGGCCCGGAGGATGTCGATGGCTATGTTACGTTGCGTAAAATCTATTGGTTGATCGCTCATAATATATTTAGACTAAAGGTGAATTTAATACAAGACAAATATAATCAATAAGAGACATATCATTACATTTGTGCCTTATAAATATGAATAATAATTAAAAATGATAGACATGATAAGACGATTGATTTATTGGGTTCTCCTACTTTTCGTTTGTATGGGCGCCCATGCCCAATTCCGGGTGACAGCCCATCAAGAGGGTTGGGACCGGATTCCTCCGCAAGCGCAAAAAGACGGCTTTTGGTTTCAACAATCCGTTTTAGCGAATATGGATGATGATGCCGCTATGGAAGAGGTCATGCTTTTCGGGCGGGATAATGGGCATTACCCTACTTTCGACCTGTTTAAGTTTTATTACGTGATCGTGGATAATTATACGAAAGAGATCCAATATATATCGGATGAGATCTATGTGACAGATAAATATACGCTTACGGTGGAGGATCGCAATAATGACGGGATCTCCGAGTTATATATCGATTATTTCAAGGATGGGAAGTCTACGGTTGATGAGCGAGGATATAATTTGCGAACCACCCGTTGCTACGACCGTATCGAATGGAGCCCCGAGAGTGAAAAATTTAACCCCCAACAACCATGAGAAAGTATATCTATTTTATAGCGCTTATCTGTTGCGCCTTATCAGCCTCAACCTCTTACGCCCAGAAAAAGGTGATAAAAACGATGATGATCGCCGGGCAAGATGGCAGTCATTATTGGCGAGGTGCTTGCGAGGCCATGAAGCAGATCTTAGAGAACAGTGGAATGTTTAAGGTGGATTTCGTCTTTACCCCGGATTTCGGAGGAGATATAAATACCTTTAAGCCCGATTTCGCTAAATATAACTTGGTTGTTGTTAATTACGGAGGTGAAGTCTGGCCCGAGCCTGTCCAAAAAGCTTTCGAGAACTATGTAGCGGATGGTGGTGGGGTCGTGATTATCCATTCCTCCGTGGTACCTATGGCCGGTTGGAAAGCGTACAACGAGATAATCGGCATGGGAGCTTGGGAGGGGCGAAACGAGAAAGACGGTCCTTACCTGTATTGGAAAGAGGGCAAATATGTATACGATTATACACCCGGTTATGCGGGTTATCATGGCTTGCAGCATGAGACGATCCTAGAGCATCGTGCGCCGGAGCACCCTATTTTGAAAGGTCTGCCTATAAGATGGAAACATTTTAAGGACGAGATTTATACCCGCTTGCGTGGTCCGGTACGGAATGTGGAGATATTGGCTACCGCTTATGAGCGTGGACGCCATGAACCGTTGATGTGGACGGTGAAGTGGGGGAAGGGGCGTGTCTTTGTCGATCTGTTGGGGCATTGCGGCAATGACCCGAATATGATTTACTCGATGGAGTGTACGGGTTTTCAGGTAACCTTACTAAGAGGGGCTGAATGGGCAGCCACCGGGGAAGTGACGCAAGAGGCCCCTCGGGATTTCCCATTGGAAGATACCTGTACGCTCCGTCCGGAATTCAAGGCTCCTTTCCATGCGACGAATTAAATGCCTTAATAAGATGGTGTCTTTCGACAGAATAATCAAATTGACAAATTGTAAAGTTAAGTCCCGGAGAATCGATTTTTCCGGGACAAAGTACGGCTCGCTCCTAAATACGCAAGAAAAAATCAGTAATCGTTTGTTAAATAGATAGATGTCAAAAAACAGCCTTTCATTCTAGCGAAATTAGTTCATCGTAATTCATATCTTATGGGTTGTTTGGGCTATCTCATAGGGTTACGATGGGGAAATGATAGGGTTATGATGCCTATTCATGACAGTTCATAACCCTATTCATGACTGCTTTCGATGCCCAACGTGACTATTGGCGTTGCCTAACACGACTAGTTGCGTAGGCTTTCATGACCTATCGTGTATAAAAAGCGGCCTTTTTGAGTAAAAAGCGCCATATATAGCTATCCTCTTTCCTCTACTTGGCAATCTCTCTCAAAAGGTTGTGTTACAAGATACGCCTTATATCTATTAAAAAGACAGGATTAGATCGTATATTTGTCATCTCGCTTACTCGTCATACGAGATATTCCCTAATTCCTTAATCTTCGAATCTCCGACTTGATGCGTGAATAACTCGATCAATTGAGCGGGCGTTAATGTCATCTGAGGCGAGAACTCGGAGGAATCCATATAACTTAATAAGCTATGGTATAATTGACGGGCCTCCGGGTATTCTTGTTGGGTTTCCAAGTCTGTCATACAGATTAATAACTTGCCCGGGCCGACATTGAATTCTTGGATCATCCCTAATTTATGGTTACGCTCCACGTTATCGATCACTTGTACGATCGGCCTGTAATTATTCGGAAGCTGGTCTAGTATCAACGGATGGCTATTCTTTATCATCGTGAACCATTGCCAGTTTGTATGGAAATCCGTCGGGAAATGAGCGAAAACCGGATGAGAGGGATTCATTAATAATCCGAGGGTACCCGGAGAGACCGGTTTCTTTACCCATTCGCAGATGGACTTAAACATCCGGTAATTCCAGTAATCTGTCTGGAATAATCCTTCTACCGTCACGTTCTTGTAAGTCTTGGCATCCGGGAACCACAATACTTTCGCCCCGTTCGCCAATAAGTTCTCGGCCTGTTTATCCCATTTCTTAATAACATTGATATCCGTAGGGATTTGCACGTTATTATGTTCCGGATAAATCCATAACGGATAATGATTGTGATAATCCGTGCCCTCGATCGCCAGCCGTAAAGTATAGGTCTCAGCCTCTTGAATGGCAGGGAAAGCGATATT
>ULOG01007086.1_pt1 | contig 11445 bp, 17 predicted proteins | sample 1952401 | NCBI WGS metagenome assembly ULOG01 (sample SAMEA4835598, study PRJEB28245) | human gut metagenome | biome: gut microbiome; material: fecal sample | place: Denmark | collected 2008
TCCGCGACCACGACGAATATGCCGGCCGGCGCGGGTGCCGCATCTATGCCGAGCGGCTTCAGGAGGGGAAAGGCTTCGTGGTGCACTTCACCCTCCCTCGGAAGATGAACGCAAATGAACGCAAGTAAAAAAACAGATATCAATCAATGGAAAAAGAAATGAAATACAAAGTGATTATCGTGGAAGATGCCAAGCTGGAGCTGAAGGGGACGGAAGAAATTTTCCGCCACGAGATACCCGACGCCGAAGTGATAGGCACGGCCATGACCGAGCAGGAATTCTGGCCGCTCATGGAGAAGCAGGTGCCCGACCTGGTGTTGCTCGATCTGGGGCTGGGCGGCTCCACAACCGTAGGCGTGGACATCTGCCGCCGCATCGGGCAGAAGTACCCGAGCGTGCATGTGCTGATTTTCACGGGCGAGATACTGAACGAGAAACTGTGGGTGGACGCACTCGACGCGGGTGCCGACGGCATCATCCTCAAGACGGGCGAACTGCTCACCAAGACCGACGTGCAGGCCGTGATGGATGGCAAGAAGCTGGTCTTCAACTATCCCATTCTGGAGAAGATTGTGGAGCGCTTCCGCCGCTCGGTGCTCAACGATGCCAAGCGGCAGGAGGCCTACATCAGTTACGACATCGACGAGTACGACGAGCGTTTCCTCCGCCACCTGGCCCTAGGCTACACCAAGGAGATGATAGCCTCGCTCAAGGGGATGCCCTTCGGCGTGAAGTCGCTCGAAAAGCGTCAGAACGACCTGACCAGCCGCCTCTTCTCCGACGACGAGCGGGCAGCGGGCGTCAACGCCACACGCCTGGTGGTGCGCGCCATCGAACTGCGCATTTTGGACATTGACAACCTGGAGCCCGATGAAGAGTAGACACACCTTTTGGCACCCCGCCACATTGTTCTTCGCGCTGACCTGCCTCGTGGTGCTGTTGTCGTGGATATTGGAAGTCTACGGCGTGCAGGCCGTGTGTGCCGATACGGGCGAAGTCTTCCGCCTGCGCAGCCTTTTGAGCCCCGAGGGCATCCGTTGGATGTTGCGCCATGTGGTGTCCAATTTCATGGAGTTTCCTCCCTTGGGCCCTGTCCTGATGGTGTTGGCGGGTGTGGGCATCCTGATGCATTCAGGCTTGGCGGGTGCCTGCCTGCGCCGATGGCCTTGGCTGGGACGTGGGGTGGGCAGGATGTCGTCAGGAGGCGGACGTTCCCTGTCGCGCAAGGAGCGCAGGGCGTTGCAGAGCGCGTGCGTGGCGGGCGGCATTTATGTAGCTGTTCTTCTGTTTGCCACCTTCTCGCCTTGGGCCATCCTGCGTAGCATCAACGGCGGCTTGTCCCGTTCGCCCTTTCTGGAGGGCTTGCCCTTTCTGTTTGCGGCCGGCCTGGCCCTGATGGGACTCTTTTATGGCTTCATCAGTGGGCGTTATCGTCGCGATGCCGACGTCGCCGACGGGCTGGCACACTTGGGTCGTCTGGTTGTGCTCTGCCTGACGGTTGGCTTTTTTGCTTCCCAAATGTTTGCCTGCGTGGACTACTCCCATCTGGGCGATTGCCTCCGTGTCTGGACCTCTTTTATGGGGAACGGCGGGCAGCGTTTCGTAGCCCTCTTCCTTTCGTATGTGCCCTTTCTGCTGGCCTGGGGCTATTATTTGCATCGCTCCAAGGGCTAATTTTCATGCTTCGGCCGAAGATTTATCCTCCATTTGTTTGCAGTTCCGATAAAAAAGCGTACCTTTGCACCGCAATTAAGGCTGGTTCCGTAGCTCAGCTGGATAGAGCAACGCCCTTCTAAGGCGTGGGTCTTGCGTTCGAATCGCAACGGAATCACAGAGAAGGAAGTTCTTAAAAGTACTGATAATCATACTTTTAGTCTTCCTTTTTTCTATATTATATTCCTATCGCCTGATTAAAAAAAAGATTTTTGTGTCCATTTTTGGACATAATCACTTGTCTAAAACTTGTCTTTCTTTTAATCGCCATGGCAACTCTCAAACTTTCTATATTAAAATATAAGGTGCTTAAGAATGGTAAGCATAAAATACGTGTTGCTATATGCCATCATCAAGACACGTGTTATATACCAACAAAGATTGAGCTTGACTCAGCATCCCAATTCAAGAACGGCCAAGTTGTAAAAAGGCCGGATGCTGCTGTTCTCAATACTAAATTGAGGAACCTACTAAACTCTTATCAAGAAAAGCTTGACAAGATAGAAAACATTTCCATTTATGACTGCAAGCAGTTAAGGCAATTACTATTGAATTCAACAACGGCTAAAGAGGAAGCAACCTTTCAAGCAGTGTGTCGAAAATATATCTCTGAACTGGAAGAGGAGGGGAGGAAAAGTTATGCAACCCTGCTGGAAAGGAACAACCGGTACTTTACAGAGTTCACGAAGGGTGACATTCTTCTTTCAGACATAACGCCTGTTCTTATTGATGGTTATTCAAGGTTCCTGAAGGTCAAGAAGGGGGTAGGGGACACTACTCTTGGAATGATGATGTCAAGAACACGAACCATCATTAACAAAGGTGTGAAGCAACAACTGGTGAGGTACGATGTTCATCCGTTCCTGAATTACTCTATCTCGGCCCCCAATGTTCGGGAAGTGGATTTGCCAATCGAGGTATTCAACAAGATACGTCTGGCCAAGCCAAAAGAGAAAAAGCTTAGGGTGGCGCATGACCTGTTCTGTCTCTCTTTCTACCTCGCAGGGATAAACCTCATAGATCTACTGCAAATCAATTTCAAGAACGTGGAAGTGCTGGAGTACGTCAGAACAAAATCACGGAACACAACGCATGGCACGAGGACAATCAGCTTCAGCATTCCATCACAGGCAAAGGACATCATAAATCTGTGGATGAATAAAAACACCGGCAGGCTCGACTTCGGATACAAGTTCTCGTATCCGAACTTCTCACGGTACTTAACCCGCTCGCTCGCTTCTTTGGCCAAGGAACTGGGAATTACAGAGAAGGTGGTCTATTACTCGGCCCGCAAGTCGTTTGCCCAATATGCTTCTGAAATAGGCATCCCAGACGGAATAATAGACTACTGCTTGGGCCACTCTGACAAGTCTAAAGGGGTTATCCGGTATTACACGAAAGTCAGGCAGAAGCAGGCGGATATGGCCATTGCCCGTGTGATTGATTACATAAACAATCCGGAGAAATACAAGGAGTACATTGAACTTCGGCAGGATATTATGCTGATGAGAGGATAAAAGAAAAGAATAGAGGCGGCCTATTCGGTCGCCTCTACTTTTTCTTTCAGCCTATACAGCCGGTCAATGGCTGGGTTGTAAAACGGATCTGGATAATGGGCCTTGATGTCGTTAATGTTGGCACTGACGTACATGGATGTGTCGTAGATGTGTTCAGCATCACTCAACATCACTTCCTTTGGTAACTTCGCCGATTTTGCCCATTCAATGATGGATGAAACAGCATTTTCAGAGTAATCAAATTGTGTTACTTCCATAGGTATCACTCAAGTAATTTTAAACGAATAGCTTCAAGCATCTTTAGACTCGTTTCGACGGTTTTCCGCTCGGCGTAGTCCGCCCCTGCATCTTGCAGGTTCTGGCGGTTCCCGTGGATGAGTAGGTTCAGGAAACGTACACATTCCAAGGTACTCGGGTTATCTGTGTTCAGAAGAGTACGCTTATTTTCGCAATAGTAATCACACGCCTTCTTCATTAATGTACGGATGGCAGATGGTGACGGGTTATTGCCGGTCACACGCTTAATCTCCATGCGCATCTTATAGCCTCTATTCTCATGGCCAATTCGCAATGTATCTGTCACTGTGTCCGGTTCATCCGAACTAACGATGTCTATTCGGGCCACAAATCCATTGTCCAGATCCGTGCAAGCAATAAAGTCAGCATCACCCTGGTTATGCCAGCGGGCAGTATCGACTATAAATAGGGGTATCTCACGCTTCGCCATTGTTTATCTCCTTTTCTATGATTCTTATATCAGCACCAAGGGCTTCACAAACCTTACCGAGTATGTCTACACTGACATTATAGGCGCCACGCTCAATCTTGCCGACATTGGTATAGTTAATTCCACACATGTCAGCCAGTTGGCGAGTTGTCAGTCCACGTTTATTTCTAAGGGCAGCTACTTGCTGCCCTATCTTTTCTCTTTCTGTCATAATAATCTTGGTAATCCGTTAATTATAATACCTTCTCTTTCTGAGCCATTCACCCGCCAGGTGATTGATTCAATGTCTTCAACGGATGTCGATGGACTTGATTGCCAATCCCAGGGGGTAAAAATCCAATTCTCACCTTCGTACCACACAAATGGGATTATCATACTATCCCCGTTTTCAAGAGTTAATTTGGCAACAACGTGAACAGCGTGTTCTTCGACTTCATTTTGTGACAGGATTTCCGCAAAAAGTATATTCTTGTCAAACGATATAAGTTCAGATAATTCTTTGTTAGTCATAATAATATAGTATGTTAGATGTTTGATAATAGATAATAATTGCCCGTAAGGCCGATAGCGCAGCCAATTTTATCAAATAAGTCCTATAACGGTCGTCTTCGTATCATAATAATGGCACATGGTGTATTGCTTCACCGTGTCATAGTATTTGTCGTTGAGTGTGAGCACCATCTCATCATCTTCAAGATTCTCAATGGCTTCGTAGATTTCCTTTTGCGACTCCAAGTAAGATTCAATCTCCTCAAAATTGTCGAACTCGCCTACCATGCCCTTGACCTCGTTCTCGTAAAAACCATCGTAATCTGCTGATGTGAACGACCTGTAATTTTCGCCATAATCTTCGGCAGATACCTCTATCGCTGAATAGGCCCGATCATTTGTGCGGTAATAAAGCTGCCACCCGTCGCGCTTGGTGAAGTATTCGATGCTCAATCCGTATTCTTCAGCAACCTTCTCAGCTTGTTCGAAAGAGTCGAATCCGATTAAAGCCTTTTTAATAGATTGGGGATAGCCATTCATGGCAGAAGTGGTTTCGATAACTTGAAGGTTCTCGATCTCAGCGATGGCGTAGAAATCAGTTGTCATATATTAGTTGCAGAATTTATAGCGTTGCCCCCGCTTTTAAAGGTTATCTATTATTTTGTATTGCAAAGATAAGCATTATTTGTTTTGTGTGCAAATATGCACACAGGTTTATTTTATGTTGTGTAACATAATAATCCCCGACCACTTCTGGCAGCCGGGGATAAATACATTTATAGTCTTAGCAGAACCTCCGTTCTCAATGCGAAGATACTATTTTTTTCGCGACTTGTAAACAATCCATCCGACAATTATCATGGCTGCCGTTATAATAATACCGAATGCCCATCCGCCAAGCTCCAACTTCATCTGTTGCCAGCGGGTTAACTCCTTCTCCACTGGATACGGCACCTTTACCTCCTTGGTGACCGTCACTTCTTTGGACGGCAGATATACCGTATCTGGCTGCGTTCGCATCTTCGCCAGCAGGTTACCGAGGCTGTCGATAGTCAGCTGGGCCTGTGCGTTCCTGCTGTTGGCTATATCAAGCCAAGACAGGAATACTCTGCCGTTTTCGTCACACTCCAGAAGAGCTCTAATAGTAGAGCTGTCAGGAGGTAGTTGTACCTCTACCAGCTTCTCGACGACTATGCTATCTGCAGTACTTTCGACTGGAACGTACTTGACGCTCCGGCATGACCAAAGGGCGAAAAGCAAAATAAAATAATAAATCCATTTCATAACATAAGCTTTTAGCATATGCCCGAATTTGGATGCCGCCCGGGCATAAAAAAGGCGGTGAACCTTGTAGGGACACCGCCTGTATGAAAATGAATAATTATTATTTCCCGTGACAATGCTTGTATTTTTTACCACTACCACATGGGCATGGGTCATTACGTCCTATTTTCCCTTCTCTTTTTGCTAATTTAACTTTCTCATTCGCTTCATTGAATTTCTTACCCTCTTCTACAAAGTCAATATCATGTATGGAAGGAAGACAGAAAGAAACAGTGGTCTTCCCATTACTATTGCTGATAGATAAATCGCCACGGGTTATTATATCCATACCAATAATAATCCCGAACGAACCTGCTTGTTCTGCACATTCAGTAACTCTAACGTTTTTTATTCCTACACCGTTAGGCAACGTGATTGTTACCAAATATATTTTTGCCATTGACTCTCCACCAGCATGAAGTGTTCTAGCCAATCCGACAGGATGCAAATTCAAAGCCTTCGCACACGAAGGAGTGATTACACAATTAGTGGCACCAGTATCCCATAATGCCTTAGTATGCAAAACTCTTGGGTCATTTAAGCTGCTTATATCATTGTAGCGTGCATCAAATACTGCTACATCCGTAATAATCTCTTTTAAGAGAGAGTCTGCACGCAATGTAAAACTACGTACATTCATCAGAATACAACTCTTGTCCTAAATGTTTGAGTATAAGTTTCGTTCCCTGGCTGACACTCTTGAATAAGGAATGTACCGGCATCCTCCTTCGTTACCATATCTGTATAGGCATCAATCTCAGAGTCGTAAACTCCTATAACCTTTTCGTTCTTGATAACAATGAATTTACCAGCATACAATTTCACTAATTCATCCTGATGAGTTAAATAATATTCAAATTCCTTTTCAAGCATAATATATGTACGTTATATTAATACTGCAAAGTAAGCAAAAAACTTTAGCAATAGACAAAAATACAACCGTGTTTAACAACATCAAACAACAAACAATAACATTTAGCGGTGTTCCATCAGGTCAAAGAACACTTGCAATCATACTTGCAACATTACACTATATCAGCTTGCAACACTGTCCGCTAATGTTGCAAGCACCTTTCATCCTACCATTTTCGTGAGGTCACGAAAATGCTCCTGAAAGTATTCCGAGACCATCTCATAGCTTCAATACCTGCTTTCGGTTCTCCTTCTCGCTCCGGTAGCTTACATGTACCCAAGCGAAGTTCTTTTCGTCGATGAGCTGGTCAAAAGGAAGATTTAACGACTGCACCAGGTTGAACAGCTTCTTGTTCTCCGCAGGACTTCCGCCGGTGATGTCAGCGGCCCGGCCCTTCATGTGGTCACTGGTGGCAGAACCGCCTACGGCCTTGTTGAGGGCTGGAGACCGGAAACCACTATTGACCGTGATAGGATTTCCGTAAGCCTCTCTCAATGGGTCAAGTACGTTATCTACTAAGGCCGTGAGGTTAGCCACATGCTCTTTCTTGCAACGGTTGTCGATACCTTTTCTGTCGGCGGTATCTGATTTGCAGAGTTCCGCTATGGTAAAATACTTCATTTTTCTCCTCCTTATTTAAATATGTTCAATCTCCTTTTATATTCCATTAAACCAAACGCTACGCATTCGGAAGCGCTCTCACTTGCTTCCCTGCACGGAACATTGCCACGTATATCGTCACGTTCTATAGTATCCGTAGCCAAAGACTCGGCAAGCTCTACGGCTATCAGCTCAGTCCTGCTCATATTGTCTCGAAGGCTTGCGCTCATGGGGATATTTTTCCGTACTCTTATTAAATTGGCATTGCATCCATACAGAGGGCGGTAAATCGCATTTGTGCATTCCTTGTACCCGTGCCCTTCGACATCATGGGATTTCAGCGTGTCCGTAAATGCCCTGCGGGTTTCTATGCCTTTCAATCTTGTTGCAATCCATTCCGTACTTTTACCCCTTTTCTGATATGCCTTTAAATACCTTTGCCCTATCAAGTCCGGATTATTTTCCTCCTCAAGACGTTGGAAAAACACTTCATTAACAAGGACTGCCAAATCTGCGTCAAGATATTGGGCGTATTCAAGAGCCACCTGCCTAACCCCGTATGTTCCACCGCCTTTACCTCGTTTTGATTTTATAATACGGGATTTTTCCGTATTTAAAATTTTGCAGGCAGACGATATGAATTCTTCAGAGGTGGGAAGCCTTTGCCATTCATAGGGGTTCTTGTTTTTAGGACTTCCGGCGATTACCCATAAGTCATTCAAGGAATACATCTCTCCGTCCCTGCCAACATTTTCTAAAACATTGGCCTCATACTTGCGTACTTCGTTTTTTCTTTTCATCTTTGTATCAGTTTTTGATTATCCCCGTCTGCGGTGCAGCCATGCCGCTTTCGGGGATTGTTGTTATTTTAAACCAGGCTGCTTTTACTTTATCGGTTTCACCTGTACCGCTTGCCGTATTGACTATAAATCAGGCATACAGCACCATGCTTTTCTTGTGTGCTTCATTTCTTCCCCTCCTTTCCTTCTGTTATCTCCTCGACAATCTCACCGGCCGCATTGTACTTCTTCTTTATATACCCGACGAGCAGCCGCTTGATTGACACTTTATTTTTAATCCCATGAATGTTGCACACGTGGTCCATGATGCTGTCGAATTCGAAGATGATGGCCAGCCCGAGGCCGCACATGGCGGATATAGTATATGAGCAGATACCGGCCGGCTGAAGTATTGCAAGCCCAAGCATAAAGCCAAGCACCAGATAGCTGTTGTACTCTATGAACTTGCACATCGTCCGTCGGCCAGCCCGGCTGAACCTGAAATCCTCCCCCCGCTTAACCACGCTGTCGATGATTCCAAGCACGAAATCGGCCACAATCATAACGATAATAAATGCCAGCATCCAGCGTAGTTCATATACAACATCCTTGATCTCTCCGATGAAGGAGTAAGCCCCGGCAACCAGAAGTTGCGGGGCTATCATGCTAATCAGCTTCTCCATTATTCATCTGATTTTTTCCCGAACAGCTTGGCCAGCCATTCCGAAGTAACTACCGACACAATGCCGGTTGATGCCAGAGCGACGAATAATGCGTCAATCACCACGACCCAGATGCTTGCATCGGCCGGAGGGAAGCCCAAGTCCATCCACCAGCTGAATAAGGTTGCAACTACGCCGACGACTGCCGTCACCCACATCGTCACCCACTTGTTCATCGGGTTGGAGAGCTTGGAAGCAATAAAGCCTACCACAGCCGGAACTACGACCGTAACAAGTCCGGTGAAGCTGGCAAATCCAGTCAGAAACTCCGGAACGGAAGGTTCTACACTTGCGGAAGTTTCCGCAAAAACACTCACTACGCACATCAGAAGTGCAACACACATGAAAACGAATCTTTTCATCTTCCAATTGAATTTTAAATTAAACATCAAATACGGTTTATATATGTAAAACCTATTTCTTTCACTATCAAACTTATGCTACATTAAACACCTTAGGGCTGTTCTTCTTCTGATACAGCTTCCTCAGATATAAAATCAAACCATCAAAGGATGTAATGAAGTCTTCGTTAATCAGGTCGGCCACTTTCTTTTCGAGCTGGAACAATTCGCGCTGCTTGTCCTCTTCTCCATGCTTGTTCCGCATCATGCGCTCATGGCTGTTGAACACAATCCAGTTCAAGGCTTCGGCTATCTTCCGCATCGCTTTCGGCATGAATGTTTTCGGAACTATTCTCATAACTGCCGATGAAAGTTCCTTGTATGCGTCGCCTGCATCTTTTCGGTACTGAATTATTTCGTCAGCAACAAATTTCAATACATGATACTCGAAACGTGGGCTCAGATACATGGCGAACTTGATAAACAAAATAGGGTGCATCCATGTGCCTCCATTTTTCTTACCACGACATCTGTGCGAAAGGGCATCTTTTAAATCCCCGAAATTAGGGGATTTAAGATTCAATTCATTTTCAGCTATTTCAGACATAAGTTTGTCTAAGTGCGTACAATCCCAGAACTTATCAATTCTGCGTTGCTCAGTGGAATATGTATCGTTCCATTGCTTCAGTAAGTGAGTCGCATTAAAATATCCATCACTCGTTCGCTGGATTACGTTGAACACTCCCATCTTTCGGATCATCTCTTGGTTAGTCTTCATACACCTTTCTTTTAATTTTGTTTCCATGCAAGCGATGTTTTGTCAGACATATATCCTTAGTGAGCTGGACAAAACAAAAAAGCCCATGAACTCCACCCGCATTTGGATGAAGCTCATGGGCTATCACAATTTCTACACGGGCAAAGATAGTAATAATTCTTTGATAGGCAAAGATAATGGAGAAAGGTTTGCAGATAAAAGGACACACCTGCATTCCACTGACATCGCTTGTCAGTGGGTAGATTATGGGTATATTCCATAGAAATATACCAGGAATGTACCGATTTTCGGATGAGAAAAGAAAATTGTCTACATTCGTTTTCGTTTGCGTATGTTCTTCAAGTCGCGGACAATGGTATCAGATAGCACCTCTGAATATATCTGCGTAGTCTTGACCGAGGTATGCCCCAGCACCTTCTGCACGGTCGTGATGGCGACGCCCTGATGCACCAACAGGGTCGCGCAGGTGTGCCGGGCCGTATGATAAGTAAAGTGCTTCTTTACTCCAGCCAGTCGGCCGACCTCGGCCAGCAGCTTGTTGGTTTCGCAGTTACTTGGGATGGCTGCCAGCTCCTCAATGGACGGATAGCGGTCGATGACCTCGAGGGCCTTGCCGTCGAAGAGCAGGGCCAGCGGCAGCTTGATTTCGATGTTAGTCTTCTGCATTTTGATGCACAGCCACCTTGTGCGGTTAATCGGTACCACATTGACGGTCGATAAAGCGCAGAAATCGGAGTATCGCAGCCCGGTGTAGCAGCAGAACAGGAAAGCATCGAGCACGTGACGGTGGCGCCCATCAGCGAGCTGCACTGCCTCCAGCCGGCGCAGTTCGTCAGGGGTGAGGAACTCATGTCGCCCCTTCTCCTGCCGAATCTTGAACTTGCGAAATGGATAGGCATCGGTCGGCATGTAGCCGTCATTGATAGCCTCATTGATAAGGGTGCGAAGCTGGCGGAGGTGCTTGGCCACGGTGTTTACTCCCTTTCCCTGCTCCCGCATCCAGGCTTCGAAGTCCTTAAGCATGGTGTAGGTCAGGTCGGCGAAGTCTAATCCTGGTCGGAACTGCTCGAGCTGGCCGACGGTGGACATCAGGTTTTCCTTGGTATTCGGTCTTTTGTCGGATGTCTCGATGGCCGACCGTGCGAATGCCGGAAAGGTGATGGTGGCCGGTGCTTTCTTCCGGACTGCGTCACGAAGCAGGGCCAGCGTCGGCTGGATGCCGCGCTTCCAAAAGCCAAGCTCTATCGCCTGCAGGTGGATGATGAACTCGAAGAGCAGCGCATTAAGCTCGATGGCCTGCGGGTGGTTGATTACTTGGGATGTCGACTTTTCCCAGTGCTCCGGCTGGAGGTAGATGTTGGTGGTAAGGTAGATGTTTCGCTGATTGAGCTTGACCTCTACCTGCACAAGGGCGGTGCCCTGGTTGTTGAGCTGGTTCTTTCGGTTGTAGACCAGCCTATATCGTATCTTCTGCATAGTTGTTGGTTTTGTCGCAAAGGTATGAAATGGTGATGAATGGAGCTGACGACGGGCACCGTGGGAG
>ULOG01040063.1_pt1 | contig 11371 bp, 3 predicted proteins | sample 1952401 | NCBI WGS metagenome assembly ULOG01 (sample SAMEA4835598, study PRJEB28245) | human gut metagenome | biome: gut microbiome; material: fecal sample | place: Denmark | collected 2008
AAGTCACAAAACGATAAAAAGGTCACCGTTTCTGCCTGTTCTGTTGGGGCAACGGAGCTGTAATAGATTTTTTCTTCTTCAACTGTAAAAGGTGGGCGCTTACGCTCCCACCTTCACACTTTTATTCAATTACTATGTCAGATACTTATTCTTCTGAACCACTCTTTTTCCTTACATAGAATATGGCTCCAATAACAATCAGCATAATACAGATACGCCCTGATTCTTTCTCATCTTGTCTATATAATTATATTCTGTATCTCCCTCACAGAATACTGCAAACCTCTTCTGGAGGACTCTTGTTTTTCTACTCAAATGCCGTACCTCCCAATATCCCCTTCATATAAAACTCATATATCTTAGTGTTTTCATACCTCACTTCCGGAAAATCCGCCAAAGAATACAATTCTGATGTCAGTTCATCTTTACTTTTTGTAATAAAATAAATCTGTTCTTTCATGTATGTCTTCAAATTTAGGTGTAATACATTATGTGTAGAAAATACAAACTGTCCTCTGTGCTCCATACCGTTAATATACGCAATAACACGGTCTGACAAGATTGGATTAAGAACCCGGTCCATCTCATCTGCAAATACCACTTTATTTTCATATACCACGCGAAATATCTGTACAGCCCATGCAAAAAATTCTCTGACACCGGTTGAATCCTGTGATAATTCTCTCTTAAACTGCTTTCCCTGTGCATTCTTACGAATTACCAGAGTTTTAGAATAAGGCTTCTCATCATCCACTTCAATTCCGCAAATGCTGTAATCTACCATCTTAAAAATTTCTACATATCTTAGATCTTTCATAATTTCAAGATCCCGTTCCTGCCTGACAATGCTGTCTATATTGTCAGAGGGGATATTACCCGGATATAGGACATTTAACATCCATTCAACAGTTGCTGACGCATCCTTATTTCCGAGAAGAGCCAGTTTAACTACAAATAATCCGTTACTATTATTGCTATTCTTAAGAGCAGCTGTCACTTCCCTGGCTGTTCCTCTTCGTAATGTATATATGTTCTCCTGATCCCGTAAAATATCAAACACTACATGCTCAGCTGATTTCCGCTGGCTGCTTCTGATAAGTTTTTCGCTATAGATTCCTTTTGTATCAACAATAGTTTCATACTCATAAATATAATGATTCCCCGCTAAGAATACTACATTAAATTTCTGTTTGGGATTATTACACTCCATCAAAGTATCTGTGTTAATATATGAATTAACAGACTGCACTTTCATGTTTGTATCAAACAATGATTTCAGATATTTTAATCCATTTATAAAGTTGGACTTACCACCTGCGTTCTCACCTACGATAACTGCTGTTTTCAGCAGGTCATATCCTGTTTCTGTTGTAGTATAGTTATCCGGAAAGCGCTTTTTTACTTTCCCGCCTGGTGCTTCTAATGAAAACTCGCACTCTTCCTTGAACGAACAAAAATTGTCAAACATATATCTTATGAGCATACTTCCACCGCCTTTCAATAATCATTATATACTAAAAAGAGCCTATGTAAACCAGTTTTTTGTTTTACATCGGCTCTTTTTATGGATATCATGTTAAAAAGCGAGCACCAAATATTAAATACATTCTTTTAGCTGTTTTTTGTTGATTTTGCTCTTTTTATTACTCCTATGAAATCATCATTATTCTTCCTCTGAACCACTCTTTTTCCTTACATAGAATATGGCTCCAATAACAATCAGCATAATACAGATACCTATAATAATGATTATCGTATTATTCCATGTATATTTTGAAGTGCTGTCATCTGTCTTAGACGCAGGAATGGTTTCATCAGCTTTGTTGTCTGCCTGACCGTTATCACTCATAATCTTGGTATCAACAACAATCGTGTAATCTGATGCATGGGTAAATACAAGTTCCACATTTCCATCCGGATCAATCTGTCCGGCACTGATAAATTCCAGTTCTCCGGTCTGTTCATTGTAGTAGAACAGGTTCGCATACAGTCCTGCATTCTTTGATTCCATGTTGACGGTCAGTGTGGCTGTAAATCCAAACTCTCCGTCATAAGCAAGCGTCAGGTTCATGGAAGAACGTTCCCCTGTCACGTTGTTGATCACATCCACAGGAATGGATTTTCCGGCGTCGGCTCCGACTGTCACATCAAAATCAATATCTCCAGCTGCATCAGTAATATCCTTTCCATAAATCTTCCAGGAAAGACCATTTCCCATATCCAGAACAAGTGTTGTATCTTTGCCCTTGATACTGTCAATTACATCTTTCGGTACTACAGTTGTTCCGTTCATTGCAACCGTTACCGTATCGCCTGCCTTAGCTTCTTCAAGCTGTGGCTTGATAACATCCCAGCCTTCCTTGCCGCTGTCGTCCTTGATGTAAGGCTTAATTGAAGTACTATCGGGCTGTGGCTTCTGATTCTGATTGCCATTGTCTGTGCCAGACTGCGGTTTCTGGTTTTGGCTGCCATTATCCTTGCTGCTGTCATCGGACTTAATCTTAGTGATCGGCTGTGTGTAACTGTGTCCGCACTTGGAGCAGGTGTAGGTCATGATGCCTTCCTCTGTTGTCGTTGCAGCCTTCGTCACTTTTGATACATAGCTGTGTCCTGTTGCCGGCATATTCTCCGTGTAGCTGTCTCCACAAGAACAGGTATACGTCCTTACCCCTGCTTCTGTACAGGTTGCCTCTTTCGTAATGCTTCCCGTATAGTTGTGAGTGTGCTTTTCCTCCGGCAGCTTCGCAATACTCTCTGTGTAGCTGCTGTTGCATCTGGTGCAGGTGTAGGTCCTGACTCCTTCCTCGGTTGTCGTTGGCTGCTTTGTTACGGTTGCTTTATAATCATGTCCCAATGCTGCCAGCTCTTTTCCGGTACTCAGAAGTTTATCACAGTCCGTACAATAGGTATCTCCTGCGTATCCGGTCTGCGTACAGGTTGCTTCCTTTCGGTTTTCACGGTTGTATGCACATGGTTCGTGGCATCCACTTCACCAAAGGTTTCACTACAAACACTGCATACTGCTTTTGATACACAGGTAGCCGGTGTTCCGACCTTGTGCGGTTTTTTCTCGATTGTTGTACCGGAGGCAAGTTTTTCACCACAATCCTTACAGTAAGTATCTCCGGTATAGCCCTTCTCTTTGCAGGTTGCTTCCCGCTGATTCCGTATTTCAGTATGTGTGTGATCACATTCGCTTCTTGTAATCGTAATGCTTACACTTTCTGTCTCGTAGTTGCCCTTGTCAGTTCCTGTATAAAATGCATTCGCTGTCACTGCCACACCATCTGCAAGTGCCGTGTCCTTATCAGCCTCCTGCCAGTTCCATCCATCCGGAAGCGTAATATCGCCAACCTTCTTTGTGCTGTGCGCCGGAGCCATTGCATTTTCCGGCATGTTTGGAGCTTTCGCTGCCTTTGCTATCGTAAATACGGCCGGATTACTTGTAAGTCCTGCATAGTTATCTGTTTCTACAACATAAGCCTTTACCGCATAGGTTCCTGCATTTACAGGTATGGCATCTGTATATGCGGAATCGGCTGCAGGTGCATTACCATCTGAATCGGCTTTTGCATACTTATAAGTTACTGTACCGAATTTTGCTGCTGCATTTGGTTTTGGTGTCTCATCCTTCGCATAAGCATAATCAGAACAGCTAAGTTCTGTAGTAAAACTATTTGCTGCCTGTTTTACTGTAAGAATACCACTCTTGCCATCTGAACCGTTTCCAATAAAAGATACTTCATAATTGGCACTATTTGATGTTCCTGTAATTGCATAGGTTCCAACATCTGAATTGTCTTTCGCAGTAGTTGATAAGCTGATGCCAAGTGCTTCTTCGGTATCATCTGCTACCAAAACATTGTCTGGGTAGGCAGCACCCGTGGCAAGACTCCATGTAAGTGCAGGGTTTGTCTCTCCATAGAATTTTTCTTTATCAGCAATCACTACGGTAATCTGCTTCTTGGAAACTTCCGGTGTCACTTCACAGGTCACAGAATCATAAGTATCTGCATCACTTTCTGTCGGTGTAAAGACAAGCGAGTATTTCTCACTTGTGCCGACTGTTGGAAGCTTATCTGCATCCTCAGCTGCCAGAGTCCATGTACCCTCAACCTTCGTGTCACTGTTTAGTCCTGCTGTCACAACTGCCTTTGTCATATCTGCCTTTTCAAACATGGCAGATACCGTATTACCATAAGTACCGGAAATAACCGGTGCAGTCTTTACATACGGAGTCGGCTTTGCAGTGGTAAATTCAATAGCAGGCTCCGTTAATGCCGTTATATTGCCTGCCTTGTCAATGGCTGCTATCCAGACTGCAGTTTTCTTACTTGGATACAATGGAAAATAAACGTCCGGCTTTCCAAAATTACCTATTTCAATTTTATTATCACCTTTTGTTCCTGTCGTTTTGAAGATTTTAGGTGTCCAACTCGCAACAAAGTTTTGGTTAGCATTACTCTCCTTAAGTCCCTCCTTACGAACTTCCCATTGTCCACAATAAAGATTTTCGTCCGGTTTAAAAATCCACCCATTGCGGGGCGCCCATTTTCCATCGTTTTCGACAGCGAACTGTGGGTACTTTGGCTCACCTTTCATATAACTTTCAATATCTCTTTTGCAGTCGTCGTAGGTGTATCCAGTAACCCCGTCAAATACTCCTTCGGATACAAAGAACCACATCAGCGTTGCATCCTCGCTTAAATTAACCTTGAGTATCGCCTCTGTATCCTTCAGGGTACCGTCTTCTTTCTTCGGCTCAGTTACTGTCACGACAGGAGCGCTCGCATCCTGTACCAGTCCTTCGGTACAGATATAATCGCTCTGATTTCCTGCGTTATCCATCGCATAAGCATAGACTACATAGCTACCATCCTCGCCTAATGCGCCATGAATGGTTGCACTGTCCGACAGCCAGTTTCCTGCATCTACCTGCGTAAATTTACCATCGGCTGCCAGAGTGTCCAGTTCTGCTTTGGTCTTTCCCGTTGCCGAAGCAGTGTCTGTGATCTGGTCAATATAATAGTAATACTTAGATACCCCACTTACCTTATTCACGCCCTCTTTTGCATCGTTTGCATGAATCTTAATATCCAGTGTTGTATCATTGTAGAGGTGTCCGAAGCTGATCTTATTTAAAAGTGTTCTCCACCAGTTATCTTTGATCTGGATGCCATAACCATCTTCCTTGCCATCTGCATCTGCCCAGGTCGGTGCGGTGGTATCAATGTTTATCGTAATCTCTACAGGAACAATAGATTGATTCCATGGGTCTTTTCCATATAAAGTTACGGTATGCGTGCCTTCTTCCTTAAAGGTATAACCCGGATTTTTGCCTGCAACCGCATCTTCCAGGCTTGCATAAAACACAACTTCATCGCTTACAATGGCATATTTTCCTTTGGCGGTCCGATATACTATATTTTTCCAGTCAGATACTGGATTGTCTGATGTTACATCATTTTCCGTAAACGTAGCAGGTATGCCGTTTTTCCACCAGTTGGAATCCTCATTGTACCAACAATTCTTGGATACCGTGGTCTGTGCCAGAGTAAACGCATGGGCAATGTCAAAGTATCTGACGAGCTCACCCTTATAATTGCCAATTCCGGTAAAGGTAATCTTTCCATCTCTTTTACCGTTTGTCACCTCCGTATTATTCTCAGCACTTACGGTGAAATCTTTGTCTTTGTCCAGAACTCCCTGGTCATTTCCCGGCTCATTTTTCCGGTTTGAATCTGTGATTCCTCTATCCCAGTTTTCAGGAATGATCGGCATACCGGTGTAATATACCGTGATACCTATATCATCCAGATGGATCACGGAATCTGTTAAACTTCTCGGCTCAATGGTCGCTTTCACGCCAATAGGGAAAGAAGCACACATATTTTTTCTAGCTTCATGTATAGAAACATAAATTGTATAGTTTCCGGCATTGGTTATCATATGATTCTCTGTAACCGGATCATTTATTTGTTTATAACCTTGAGAAACTCCATTTTCATAATACATAAGTACAAAATAATAGGTAAAATTGCTGGCAACTCCATCCGTTTCCATTGTTTTTCCAGTACAGGGTACGATCAGCCCATCAGCAACCGGAATCATTGTCTGGCTATCAACAGCGTCTGCCTTAAGTCTGACGGTTCCATACTGAACAGCTCCATGGGCTTTCCCATCATAGGTTCCCTGATAGCCACTAAAGCCTTCTCCCACAACTTCACCATCTCCAATCGTGAAATAGTGCTCAATCGTGCCGTAATAGCTGCCCTGTCCGGTGATCGTAACTTTCGGTGCTTCATCAGCCTTGAAATCGCTTCCACCTTCTTCATTCCTGTAGCAGTCTATATTATTGGCATAGACCACATAATAATTTGCTTTGGAAATGTCTGCATTTGCAGGGTCTGTGGAATCCTGTGCCAATTCTCTGCCTGATTTATATGAGGGCCCAGTCAGCGACTTATTGCCATTCGCAGTATCCAGTGTAACTCCTGTCATCACCTGCGGATAGCTGTCGTAGGTACGGCCTACCAGACCTTCGATATGAAGGTGTCCATTTTTATAGGCTTCCACAAGGTCAGTCCTTTTGCAGTTGCTGCAATAGCCATAGTCATCCTTCGTATGTGCCTTAAGGGTTACCTTGGAAGACGGCATCGTGAAGGAAAGGTCTGTCGTATCTATCGTTACTGCTTTGCCGCCATAAGGCTCATAAGAGCAGACCTCGCCCGTGACCTTAATTTTCTGGTCCGTCGTACCTCCATTGCTGTACAGTCCGTAGGTTACACCGTCCCTCTGCGTGACATTTGTGTCATTTTCTCCATCTGTGGGCAGAGCGATACCACCCAGCTCTATCGGAAACCATACCTTAAATGCGCTAGCTCCTTGCTTTATTCTGCTGGCAATATCGCCAGCAGAGTCATGATTGCAGTAGATGCTGACATCCGGGTTACTTTGATCATCTCCACTAAATGTAGCAGGTATTTCTGCTCCTTTCTCTATAACTATCTCAGCCTTGCCAGAAGGAACCTTTACATCCTTTAGTCCAGCTACACCCTTGCCCAGCCGCAGTACAGCGGTATCACCAGGAAAGCTTATGTTTCCGACCACGTTTATATTTTCTATGGTAACATCCTGTCTCCCTGTCATAAACAGGTAGTTTCCCTTACCCGTCAAGGTATGTGGCTCATCACCCTCTGAACGCAGCGTTATCTCAGCCGGCAAATGTACTTTATCGAGCATCTTGTTTATACTCTTACCTGCTATCGTATCCTTCAGCAGCAGGATTTCCAGCTTCTTCCATAACTTGTATTCTTCATTCTTTTGATGCTCTTTCGATTCTTCCAGATAGAACATTGCTGCATCCCATGTCAGGAAATACATCGTTTTTGTCTCACCGCTATTTTTTTCTATCTGAAACTTTACAACGGCCTGAGATGTATCCTCCGGCATGTCAGCGCGAAGCACTTTTACACTGCCCTGACTTCTATCCGTTCTGCTTATATCGGTCTTAATACCGGCTGAATAAAAAGCATAGCCTTCTTCCAGCGTATCCGCAATAGCATAACCCTGCGTTTTATCAAGCAGAGAATCATCATTTTTACCAAAATTGCTCAGAGCAATCTCTCCATACTCACCACCTGAAAGCATTACTTTTGCACGTTTTATCTGGCTAAACTCTCTGTGGTCTATATGCAGAGCCTTTATCTTTGCAGTATCTCCGGATACGCTAAGGGTGGCACCTCCACATACCAGAACCTCTTCTCCCTCATACGTACCTCCGGTAATTGTACAGGAAATATCAGTATTGTGCATCTCACTAGCTTTTCCAATATAAATACTGTTGCTGTAATAACCATCTTTTAGCTTTGCAGCCGCACCACCCAAAAACCTCAAGACACCCTTATAATTACCATTCTCTACCGTAAGCTTTGCTTTGTTCTGAATAGAAACTGGGGCGATCAGTGTTCCATTCTGTCCCGTGCCTGCGTCTTTAAAGACTGCCTCCACACCTTCGCCAGTGATATAAAGACCCTTTCCTGTAACGGTACAGCCATTAAGATCCATACAAAAGCTGACCTTTTTTGTACCCCCATCTATTTTCCACTCGCTTTCTGGCTCAGAAATATTTTTCAGGATTTTCAACGTAATTTCAAGGTCTGCATCCGCATCAGCAGTATTTACTGTAGCTTTAACTGCATCGAATGCTTTCGTAAGTGTTGCATAACGTGTTGTATTCCCACCTACCGTAACTTCCGCAACACCTTCTTCTACCGTAAAGACAGCCTTTTTGGAGGTCTCCGTATATTCACCGCAGGTCGCTACACAGTAGTATTGATAGGTGCCTGCCAAAAGTCCTGTAGGAATCCTGTAGGTCGCAGTTTTTGCATCCTGCCCCGTTTGTTCTACTTTGGTTGTTGTTCCATTTATTGTTTTATCAGCATACCACTGGTAGGAGATACTGCCACTGCTATCACTGCCAGATACCGCTTTTACGGTTAGCACAGGTGCCTCGGCAGCGGTATAGTTTTCCATCACAGTTTCCGCTCCGCTTGAAATCGTAGGATGCGTCGTGAAATAGAGCGGACTTTTAACAGCCGTTACCTTTTTCCCTTCGTCTGTCCACCTGGCTGTTAGGTCTGCATAGGTACCATCCTCATACTTTAAGGTATAGCCGACCTTCAGAAGGTCCTGCAGGGTTTTCTTAGGATTATTAACCCAAATCGCATTGCCTGAGGCTTGGGCAGGGGTAAAGGTTCCCTCTGCAATCTGGCTGTTGTCGGGTAATCTAAGACGTCCATTAAAGGTTCCACCCTCAATGTTTACAGCTAACTTTTTATATTCGTTATCCATTATAATACGGTTGCCAGCATTCGCTGTTAAAGTAGCGCCTTTTTTAACTGTAATTTTAATGCTACTATTTTCGTAAACACCGATGCAGCGAGAATCCTTGTTATTGTTTTCAATAACTGCGCCGCCGCCAATGATACAGTCGGAGCAGCTGCCCATAAACATAATAGCGCCATATTTAAGCTTAACGTTTCCGGTCACCTTCGTATTGGTAATTGTACAGGCGTTACTGTCACAAATAGTAATGACGCCTTCCTGACTACCATTACTTCCACTAATATTTGCTTCGTCAATGGTACAGGTCGCACCTCCCCACATCGCAACTGTGGAACCGGTTCCAGCATTTTTGATTGTGACATGCTCAATTTTCAGCACGCTATCTACAGTTATCAGTCCATCTCCTTTGAATCTATTTTGCCCATATTGATAGTTGCCTGTAATTGTTCCCTCATTCGAGCCGGACGAGGTAATTGTTATATTTGCTCTTTTAAAATATAAACGCGCATTGTCAGCCAGTTTCAATGTATGGCCATTCAAATCCAGCTCTATCTCTTTTGCCAAACCGGTACCAATGGTAAGCGCACTTGTTATGGAGGCATCATCATTCAACAGTTTAATGGAAACTTTTTCCAGGTTTGCGTTTCCATGCCCGCCAATCCATGTTGCAAGGTCCTGAGCGTTGTATTTTTTCTGTACAGTCCCGTCAGCTTTCATTTCTGTTACTTCAATCGTTCCATCAGCCAGCAGCGCAATCCCATATTCGCCTACGAGCACATAGATGGTCGGAAGCTCCACGTCTTTACCCAATACGAGCTGGTTGCCGTCTCCATCCTCATCCGGCAGTACCGGCGTGTAGGCATAGCAGAAGCCGTTTGACACTTCACTGCTGTCAAATTCTTCTGCGTCGCTCTCTTCCACATTCAGCTCCCACTTGATGTTTTCCAGACGGATTTTCTCCGTCGTTGTCTCTGTCTCAGAGGAAGCTGCTGCGTCAGAACTGCCTGTCGTCTTTACACTGTCTGCATTATCGGATGTAGATGCTGTGTCGGTTTTCTTTGCATTGTCTGCACCGTCGGATGTGGCTGCTGTGTCAGAGGCATCGTCCTTCTCTGCCGCGTGTACTATGAGTTTATGCGGCAGAAGGGCATCCGCCATCTGGTCAATAAGCGCACCAAAAGCAGAGGGTAGGTCGGCACGTGCCTGTGTATCCTCTGTATCAGAGCTGCTAGAGCCATTTGGGTTGTTTGATTTGTCAGAATTTCCAGAATCCTTTGATGTATCCGAATCCTTTGTATCTGCATTTCCATTGTCAGAAGTACCAGACTTATCGGAAGCATCCGCATTGCCGGAATCGCCATCCTTTTCATCTGAGGATTCTGTATCCTTCTTATCATCAGAGGACGCAGTATCTCCATTACTGTCATCCTTCTGCGCATCGTCTTTCTCTGTATCTCCCGTCTCGGAAGCATCTTCTTCATCGTCGGCTTCCTTTTCATCCGCCTGCGTGGTCTTTTCTACCGTAACGGTCAGGCTAGTCGGAAACTTGATGTCGCTCTCAAGCGCACCGATGGGCAGGGTCTGCTCTATGATGTCCTTTGAAAGCTCCTCAAAGGAAACAATAGTCGTTTTACCTGTCTCACTTTCATCGGTTTTTGCAGAAACCGAGAGTGCGGACAGGTCTACAGTATTGGCAACCATCGCAACGGTCAAGCCCATCACAAGTATGCGCTTACGCAGCTCCCTCCACCTGATTTTTTCATGGGTCTGCTGCCAATCCTTCTCTGGCATGGTGTTTTTCTTTTTCATGTAAACTCCTATCTTTTACCATAATCTCTCGGAATCTCTACTTTTCCCAGCCTGATTGTGATATCGGCTGGGATTCTTCCCATGACTGTTATTATCATGGCTATAATCTATACATGCTTGTTGATTCGCAAAGTGACTTACCGGTATTTCCTCATTTTTGCTGTGCTTCAAAACATGATTCACATGGATTCCTGCACGCTTTTTTTCAGGATGAAATCTTTTCTTCCTGATTACACTGTTTCTAAAGTACTTTTGGATTCTGCACATGATGCCATGCTAGAGTTTTGCTGGCATGATCACTCAAGATTCCGAGAGATCATTATATGTATAAGGTTTATATTCAGCCCGTTCAAGCACAGGCACAGCTTTTATAGATCATCCGGAATGAGCCGCAGCTTTTTCGCGGCGGTCTTGGCTTCCGCCCGGCGCTTCACGTCCAACTTGTCGAGAATGTGGCTGACGTGGGTCTTCACCGTGGGCAGCTTCACGTCCATGATCTGCGCAATCTCGGCGTTGGACTTGTCCGCGCAGATGAGATGCAGAATTTGTAGCTCCGTGGGCGTCAGCTCCTCGCCGGGGGCAAGGCGGGGTTCGAGGAAATGCGGGTAGAACGCCGCCTGCATCCGCACCGCCGCCATTAACTGCTTATACCACTTTTTGTCGCCATCCCATTCCAGTGCCCCCAGCAGCGGCAGCACTGCCGTGCCGTATACGC
>ULOG01028554.1_pt1 | contig 11333 bp, 9 predicted proteins | sample 1952401 | NCBI WGS metagenome assembly ULOG01 (sample SAMEA4835598, study PRJEB28245) | human gut metagenome | biome: gut microbiome; material: fecal sample | place: Denmark | collected 2008
TTCCATTTCCAAGTGGTGCTCCAACCAGGCCGTTCCGCGCGTCATCTATCTTGAGCGCATGGCCAAGGTCTTCGGCGTTTCCGCCCACTGGCTCACCTACGGCGAGCACGCCTCCGGCCGTGACGAAGTCGTCATCCGCCCGCGTCCCGAATCCTCCGAAACGATCGGCCTGTCGCTCACGGCCGACAGCGCCAAGCGCACCTTCGGCACGGAAGCCAACAAGCTCTCGCTCTTCACGCAGGAATCCGACGACATGGCTCCGACGATCCGCAGCGGCAGCCTCGTGGTCATCAACCATACGATCAACAAGGTGATCGGCTCCGGCGTCTACCTCGTCCAGGTCGGCGAAACGAAGGAACTTCGCCGCATCCAGCCGCTCGTTGACGGCACGCTCGACATCCGCATCGACAATCCCAAGCGCTTTGCGAACGAAATCGCCACCGACGACAAGATCGTCATTCTCGGCAAGGTGCTCTCCACGGTTTCCGTGAAGCACATCCGCTAAGCAGCGATCAGAACAAAGGGCCTCCCTTCCGGAGGCCCTTTTTCTTTGTCCCCGATCAGATCGCCATCGAGCGCCGGTCCGATGAGGACATAACCGGCCGGCTCGAACGAGTGGGGAAATGTCGAAGCACCCTGTTTCACACACAAACACTATCCATGACCACGAATCGTGCTGCGTCCTTCCTTCGGAGGCCGGGCATGCATTTCGTCCTCAGTCGACGCCCGGCATCTCGTCCCAGCACGTCGTGCTGCAGGGCGTCATGCGGTCCCTGCGCATCTCCCAGCCGTCCGCCTGCAGGCAGGCCGCCGTCCTGATCGCATCCCGCCCGAAGCGTCCCGTGATCATGTCGGAGGTCATCATGAGCCTTCTGCGCCGCTCACGGACCGAATCGTCCTCGGGCTCGTCGAAGAGGGACTGCGGCTGCACGCATCGCGCTGCGCCGTCGACGGCGGGCACGAGTCCCGAGAGCACCACGCCGAGCCTGCAGTAGGCGAAGCCCCTTCGCCAGGCCCTTCTCACGAGCGCCTCGGCGACCGCCGTGAGCTCGATGGTGTCGGCTGTCGGCCGCAGGAGCCTTTCGCCCACCTCGGCCGAATGCTGCGGCTCGTTCTCCCTGAAGCGGCTCGTGCTGAAGAGAACGCCCACGTGCGTCGCCTCGCTTCCCTCGCGCCGAAGCACGCGGGCCGCGCTCTCCATGCGCACGGAGGCCGCGCACAGCAGGCCGTCGAGGTCGGAGACGGGCGCCGAGAAGCTGCGGGAGCGCACGATCTGCTTTCTCCCCGGCGGCGTCTCCTCAAGCTCGATGCAGCAGCGCCCCTGGAGTTCGAGCCAGGTTCGCTCGAGCACCACACCGCCCAGGCGCCTCACGACGCCGCCCGGCACCCTCACGAAGTCGAGCACCGTCCGCACGCCGAGGGCCTCGAGCTTGGCGGCCGTCCTGCCTCCCACGCCCCAGACCTCCGAGACGGGCGTCACCGCAAAGGCCTTCTCCCTGCGCGCGGGCGAAAGGTCGTCCCAGTTGAGGACGCCCCCGAAGACGGAATGAACCTTGGCCCAGTGGTCGCAGAGCTTGGCGAGCGTCTTCGTGGGCGCAATGCCCGCACAGGTCGGAATCCCCGTCCACTTGAGCACGCGAGCCCTCGCCTCGCGGCCGAGCGCCGTAAGATTCTCCATGCCCGAGACGTCCGCAAACTGCTCGTCGATCGAATAGATCTCCTGCCTCGGCACGAGCGTGCGGATCACCGCCATCATGCGGTCCGACATCGACTGATAGAGCTCGTAGTTGCTCGAGAGCACCGCGACGCCGTGCCGCTCGGCGAGCTCCCTGATCTGAAAGTACGGGACGCCCCGCGCAATGCCGAGCGCCTTCGCCTCGGCCGTCCTCGTCACGACGCAGCCGTCGTTGTTCGAGAGGACCACCACGGGGCGGCGCCTGAGCGTGGGATCGAACACCCTGTGCACCGAGGCATAGAAGGTGTTGCCGTCAATGTGAAGAAAGCGCGTCGTCATGCAGGACTCCTCCCGTCGACAGGCGCACGGCCTAGGGGCCGCGCCCGAGAATGCGGCCGAGCGCCGTCACGACGCCAGCCACCCTGAAGTCGTCCCACTCAGTGGGACGCAGGATCCTGTAGTTGCCCTCCTTGTTCTCGGGCCTCAGCTCAATGACGCCGTCAATGCGCTTGAAGCGCTTGATCGTGAGCGCGCCGCCGAGATAGGCGAGCACGATGTCGCCGTCGACGGGCTCCTTCGAGCTGTCGACGAGCAGAATGTCGCCCGAGGAGATCCCCGCGTCGATCATCGAGTCGCCGTCCGCCTCGATCACGAAGGTCGTGTGGGGCTTGCGCACGAAGAAATCGTTCAGGTTGAACTCCTCGCTCGCATAGTCGTCCGCCGGAGACGGAAAGCCGCACGAGCCCTTCATCTCGACGCGCGTGACGTTGTCCTTCGGATCGGTTTCAAGCGGCACGCGCCCGACGACGCGTACGTTGAGGTGCTCGCGAGGCAGCACGTCCGCAGGCCGGTCCTCCCCTTCGGGCGCCTCCTCCCGCGTCATGTCCGCACGAATGAGGCCCCTCAGGTAGCGGTTGCCGCCCTTTCGCCTGCAGTGCTCGGCCTCATCGGGCCTGAGCCTCACGCTTCTCACCTCGGAATAGGTTCCCGATCCCTTCGGACGGCCCGCGCCCGTGCGCGCACCGCCCCTCGCGGGCGAACCCGCTTCCCTCTTGTCCTCTTCCGACATCCCGGCCTCCTTCAGACAACCTCATCCAATGCCGGAATTGTAGCTCAAAAATCAAATTAAAAGCCGCGTCACCCGAAAACCCCGTTCCGCATCACCATTTGCGAATCTCAAAAAAAAGCGGACGGCCCGCAGGATTCCTCTCAATCCTGCGGGCCGTCCGCCTTGCAGTCGCAGTGACTGCGTCTCTTTTTAGAGCACCTCCGGACGGAGCTTCTTCGGGCCCCGCTTGAGGCCGATCACCGAGAGCTCTTCACCGAAGGTCTCGCGATGCTTCTTCCACTTGCGGATCGTCTGCGGGTGCGCGCTGAGCTTTCTTGCGATCTCAACGCAGTTCATGCCGGCGTCAAGCATCTCGAATGCGCGCTTGCGAACGTTCTGAAGCGCTTCGGGATGCATCTGCTGCAGGCCGCTTTCGCGTCGACCCTGCGACACGGTGTCAAGCGGGGGGAGCGAATGAGCACTCCACCGCATGTAGGACTGCTGGCACGGCAGCGGGTAGGTCACCCGGTCAATCGAACAGAATTCAGTCATGTTTGCCTCCTGTTTGTCAAGCCCCCTTGTCGGGGGGACGGATTCGATGCTAACACGTGAACGCCTCCGACGTCCCTCTCCCACAGGGGGCAGTTGCTCAAAAGTCGCACCTAGACTCAGGGTTTTTACCCAACATCCCTTCGCTTTTTCCGACGCGACATTCGGAGGGTTTTCCCGACCTTGACGAAGCTCAAGAAAAACCATGCTGGGCTCGACCTTCGACTTGCGTATTTTTCCCTAGTTTTCGGCGATTGTTTTTTTCAATTGACAGAACGCTCGAATGACTTGAACTTAACGTTCAGTAAAAACAAACGAGGAGTGTAAAGATTGACCATAAACATCGACCGGATCAAGCCCATTGTTTTCCCATACAATCGTGAGTCGAAATTGAAGGCTCTTTTGAGCGAGCCGTGCGTCCGGAGCGCGAAATCTGTACACTGCTCCGATAATCTTGAACGGATCCCTCATGAAGCTCTTCATCGCCGAAAAGCCCTCCGTTGCCAAGGCCATCGCCGCCGAGCTCGGCGTATCGGGCCGAGGCGACGGGTTCATCAACTGCCGAAACGACGTGGTCGTCACCTGGTGCTTCGGCCATCTTCTCGAGCAGGCCGAGCCCGACGCCTACCTGCCCGACGACATTCCGAAGACGAAGAAGGGGCGCAAGATCTGGCGCATGCAGGACCTGCCCATCTTTCCGCAGCACTGGCTGATGGAGGCGAAGACCGAGCGCGGTGCGAAGAAGCAGCTCTCGGTGATCGGCAAATTGCTCAAGTCTGCGGCAACGGTCGTCAACGCGGGCGACCCCGACCGCGAGGGACAGCTCCTCGTCGACGAGGTGCTCGAGCACTTCAGGGCCCGACAGCCCGTCGAGCGATTCTGGGTTTCGGCGGTGGACCCCGCCTCCATCCGAAAAGGCCTCGCCAAGCTCGGCGACAACTGCAGCTACGCGGGCATGCGCGACGCCGCGCGCGGACGCTCCCGCGCCGACTGGCTGCTCGGCATGAACCTCTCACGCGCCTACACGCTCGCGGGCGGCGACGGACTCCTCGCCGTGGGCCGCGTGCAGACGCCGACGCTCTTCATGGTCGCACGACGCGACTACGTGGTGCGCAACTTCACGCCCGTGCCCTACCTCTCGATCACGGCTGACCTCGCCAAAGAGACCGTCCCCTTCACCGCACGCTGGAAGCCCGGCCCCGACCAGAAGGGCCTCGACGAGGAAGGCAGGCTCCTCATCGACCTCGACGTCGGCCGCGCGCTCGTCGAGCGGCTCTCGAAGGAAAAGACCGCCACGGTGCTCTCCGCCGAGACGAAGCGCCGCAAGGCCAATCCGCCCAAGGCCTACTCGCTCGCCGACATCCAGATCGAGGCGAGCAAGCGCTTCGGCATGACGGCCGAGAACACGCTCAAGGTCTGCCAGTCGCTCTACGAAGTCAGGAAGATCACGAGCTATCCTCGTACTGACTGCGGCTATCTGCCCGAATCCCAGCACGCGGACGCGCCCGCCGTGCTCGCCGCCGTCGCCAGGAACTTCCCCGCCGCTGCTCCCGCCTGCGCCAAGGCCGATCCGAAGCTCAAGAGCCCGACCTTCAACGACAAGAAGGTGACGGCGCACCACGGCATCGTGCCCGTCGCCAACACGATCGATCCCGCCACGCTCACCCGCGAGGAAGCCGACATCTACCGCCTCATCGTGAGGCGCTACATCGCGCAGTTCTTCCCGGTGCACGAGTTCGACGCAACCGAGGTCGTGCTCGGAATCGGCGACGAGACCTTCACCGCCAAGGGGCGCGTCGTGCGCGTCGAAGGCTGGCGCATCCTCTTCGAGAAGGACCGCAGGGCCGGCGAGGAAAAGCGCAGGAAGAACCCGAAGGCCACAGGCGGCCGGGATCCGGACGCCGAGGACGAGGACGACGCCCAGACGCTCCCCGCACTCAGGAAGGGCGACGTCTGCGACGTGCGCGCCGTCAAGGGGCGCGAGGACAAGACGAAGCCGCCGCAGTTCTTCACCGAGGGCACGCTCATCGCCGCCATGGAGAACATCTGGCGCAGCTTCGACGACCCGAAGGGGCAGGCCATGCTCAAGGAGGCGGGCGGCATCGGCACGCCGGCCACCCGCGCGGCCATCATCGCCGAACTCAAGCGCAAGGAATACCTCGAGACCGAAGGCAAGTACCTGCACTGTACCGAATCTGGCCGCAGGCTCCTCAAGCGGGTTTCGCCCCGCATCCGCTCGGCCGCCATGACCGCACACTTCGAGGAGCGCCTCAGGCTCGTCGAGTCGGGCGCCGAGCAGCTCGACAACTTCGTGAGCGAATACGAGGCCTTCATCGCGGCCGAACTGCAGAAGGTCCGCGCTGGACGCACGGCCCCGAGCGGCTCCGCACGCACCGGAGCGGCAAGGCCCGCACCCGCACCGTCCCGCGAGCCGTCGCCCGAAGCGCCCGCCCCGAACATGCCCGACGAGCCGCCCCCGCTCGATACGGTCTGCTGATCGTCCGGAAGACCCGCGCGCCCCTCAAACGAAGAAGGCTCCGCCTTCCTCCGTCGAAACGGAGAGAAGCGGAGCCTTTCGCGTCCAGATAGATCCTCGCAGGACGACGTCCTGCGTCAGAGCTTCTTGACGAACTCGGACTTGAGCTGCATCGCGCCGAAGCCGTCGATCCTGCAGTCGATGTTGTGATCGCCTTCGACGAGGCGGATGTTCTTCACCTTGGTGCCGATCTTGAGCGGCGTCGAGGCACCCTTCACCTTGAGGGTCTTGACGATGGTGACGGAGTCGCCGTCGGCGAGCAGCGTGCCGTTGGCGTCCTTCACGACGAGCTTCTCCTCGTCATGGGCGGCTTCCTCGCCGGGCGTCCATTCATGGGCGCATTCAGGGCAGACGAGATGGCCGGCATCCTCGTACACGTACTCGGAGCTGCACTTCGGGCAAGGCGGGAGAGAGGTCATGGCGGTGTCCTTGAACTGTTGGTTTTCTGAGTTGCGGGCGCCTGCACGCGGAGCGCAGGCGCGAAAGGAGCGCATTGTAACATGATGCGCATCGAGTCCCGCCGAAAACGAGCGGGTATTTGCAAGACTCAGCCAAGCGCCGCGACATCGGCCGCCATGCGCGCGAGGAGCGCCTCGTCGGGCGTGAAGCCCGCAGGATCGCCCGGACAGAATTCGAAGACGTACTTGCCGAACACGCGGGCCTGACGGCCTTCGGCAATTTTGTCAAAGAGCGCGAGGAGCAGGTCGGCGTTTCCTGCGGACGGTCCCCCGCAGGTGACCGCAAGGCCCATCGGCTTGTCCTTGAGCGCCGAGACGACGTGCGGATGCTCGCCGCCCACCCACTTCACCAGGGCCGACATGCGGTCGTCGAGGCACTTCATCTGGGCCGTGAAGCAATGCCCGTAGAGCGGCGTCGCCATGAGCACGACGTCGGCCGCCACGATCTTCGCGAGCACCGCATTGGCGTCGTCGCCCGTCTGATGACAGACGAAGTGCTCCACATCCTGCTGGCAGCGCAGGCAGCCGATGCAACCCCTGATGCCGAGTTCGCCGAGCCTGAGCGTCTCGAGTTCATGGCCGCCGAGCCTGACGGCGAGGGCCTCAAGCATGCGGGCGGTGTTGCCTTCGCGCGGACTGCCGTTGATGAGAAGGATCTTCATCCGTGTTGTCTCCTGTTGTTGCCCGAGGGGCGGGGCTTGCTTTCCGAGAGGTCCTCATGATAGCGCGACGCGGCAAAGCGCACGCAAAATGCGCAAAAGGCCGTGCGGTTGAGGCACAGCCCTTTCGATTTCCTTCGATCACGTTCGATCGCGTCTTCCGGACGCTTCTACCAGCTGCCGCCGAAGAAGCCGCCGAAGATCTGCGCGGCCCTGTCGAGGTCGAGCCTGTCGGGGTGGGTTTCGCTCAGTCTGCGGCCGGCCTCGCGCTCGGGACTCACGGTGCCGCCGAGCATGTCGGTCATGCGTTGGAAGACCTCGGGGTCGATGCGGCCGCGGCAGAGGAAGGTCTCCGCAAGCGTATTGCCCTCGCCCATCGCGACGAGCTTCTCGCTCGTCTTCTGCATCCAGGCCTTCGACTTCTCGCCCTCGGGGTCGCCGCCCATGGTGGCGAAGCAGCCGATCGTCTTGTTCCTGAGGCGGGGGGCGATCCTGAGGATCTCCTCGGGCGCATCGCCCCTGTCGCACCAGAAGCCGAGCAGGACGGGATTGTAGGGCGTGAGGTCGTCGGGAACCTCGGAGGGGCGCATCATGACGGCGCCGGGCAGCGCGTCGCAGACGGCATGTCCCACGGCCAGCGTGTTGCCGGTGCGGGAGCTGATGATGATCAGGGGCTTCTCGGTCATGTCGGGATTCGTTCAGGAAGCTGGAATTGAAAGTATAGAACGCCGCGCCCGTTTCGCACAGGCGGCGAAGACTACGACTCCTTCTCCTCGACGCCGATGCCGAGCGCCTTGCGCCATGCGCAGGTCGCCTTGCACTGCTTGTCGGCCTTGTCGAGCATCTTCTCGTGCTCGGCGAGCTCCTCGGGCGAGGGCTCGGGCATGGTCAGGCGGGCGATGATCTCGGGCGGAATCTCGACCGCGTCGCCCCAGTTGTCGAGGTCGATCTCGCCCTGGCCTCGGGTCATCGTCAGATACACTTCGGCAAGAAGCTGACTGTCGAGCAGTGCGCCGTGGAACACGCGGGCGGAGTTGTCGATCTTGTGCATCAGGCACAGGCCGTCAAGACTCACGCGGCGGCCGGGATACATCTCGCGGGCGATCTCAAGCGTGTCCGTGATCTGCGCGACGTAGTCCTCGAGCCTGCCCCTGCCGAGACGCTCGAGCTCCATGTTGATGAAGCCCACGTCGAACTTCGCGTTGTGAATGAGCAGCTCCGTGTCGGAGACGAAGTCGAGGAACTCGTCCACGATGTCCGCAAAGACGGGACAGTCCTTCACCTTCTCGTTCGTGATGCCGTGAATGGCCGTCGTCTCCTCGGGAATGTCGCGCTCTGGATTGATGTAGATCTGCAGATAGTCGTCGGGATCAAGCGAGATCTCGCGGCCGTTGAGCCTCACGCAACCGATCTCGAGAATGCGGTCGCCCTTGTCGGGATCAAGACCCGTCGTTTCCGTATCGAGCGTGATCTGCGGCTTGTTGAAGCTCGAGTAGCGCTTCTCATGCGGCTTGGGCGGCACGAGGATCTTCTTGCGGGGACGAGCCTGTTTCGGGGCGTCCTTCGAGAGGTTGACCCTCTCGTCTTCATACTCGGTGGTGGAGGCCATCTGCGTGTTTCTCATGTGTCTGTTCAACTGACCTAACTATATCGCACATTGATCCCGGCGACGTCCCTGCACGACCGCTGCCATGCGGCCGCCTCGACTCCGCAGGCGCATCATCCTGCCTGAGCCCCGCCCTCACCGTCCTCTGAAACACGTCGGCGAATTCGACATGCTCGTCTTCTGCGTCGCGTAAAATTCCTGCAGCACAATCAATCGTTTCGGGCCGCGTCCGCGCCTCGTCCTGAACGGGATTTCGCCTTCACCTCCCTCATGAAAGCCTTTTGCCTCCTTTCTGCAGCACTCCTCGTTCCGCTCGGCGCGGCCCTTGCAGCGCCGTCCGCCACGATCGAGCCCGACGCCCCGCTCCGCAGCGAGGCCCGCACCGTCGTGCGCATCGGCCTGCTTGACTTCGAGTCGGAGGCATCCTACCTGAGCAGGCGCGAAAACATTCAGGAAACGATCGTCCGCCATCTGCAGGAAAATTCGCCCGGTCTCCGGATCGTTCCGCGCTTCTACACGACCGAAGCGCTCTCCGAAGCGGCGAGAAAAGGCGAGGTCGAGTTCTTTCTCGGCAGCTCCGGCTTCTTCGTGCAGATGCGTCCGATGGGCGCGCGCGACATCGGCACCATCACGTCCAGGGCCTTTCCCGATCCGAATCGCTGCGTTGCGGGCGTGATCGTCGTCAGGAGCGGGCGACCCGACATCACGGACCTCGCGAGCCTCGAAGGCATGACGGCCGTCACGACGAGCCGCGCGAACTTCATGACGTACATGCTCAACATGGGCGAGATCGCCGCCGCGGGCTTCAGGCCCGACAAATTCTTCAGCGCCGTCACCGAAACCGACAACCGTCCCGTCGAGGTCCTGCGCGCGGTCGTCGAGGGACGCGCCGACGCAGGCCTTCTTCGCGCCTGCATGCCCGAGGCCATCACGGAGCGCCATCCCGAGTTCGCGGGCCGCTGGACCGTCGTCAACGACAAGCCCGGCCTTCGCGCCGAGGCGCTCGGCTGCCGCTACTCGACCGACATGTATCCGGGATGGACGATCGCGAGCGTGCCGCACACGCCGCCCGTCATCACGAAGCATGTCGCAATGCTCCTTCTCAACCTCAAGCCCGACATGACGCCGGGCGGCTTCACCGTCTCGATCGCGACTGAGTTCGACCGCGTCAACGACCTCTTCCGCTCGCTCAAGACCGGTCCCTTCGCCTATCTCAACCACTGGACGCTCGAACGCATCTGGGACGAGGCCAGAGGCGGCGTCCTCCTGCTCCTCGGGTTTCTCGCCGCCTGGATCCTGCACTTCGCTAGACTCGAGAAGCTCGTCAGGCGCCGCACCGCCGACCTCAGCGCCGCACTCGAGCGCGAAAAGGCCGCCCGCGAACAGGTGCGCGAGACGGGCGCGAGGCTCGACAGCCTGCAGCGCGCGGGAATTGTCGGGCAGCTGAGCTCGATGTTCGCGCACGAACTCTGCCAGCCGCTCTCGGCCGTTCGCTGCTACCTGCGCGGCATGCGCACGCTCATGCGCCGCGGCGCACCCGACCCGGTGCTCGCCGAACGCTGCCTCTCGGGCATGTCCGGCCGAGCTCGACAAGGCGGGCGCGATCATCGACCGCGTGAGAAGCTACGCCAGAGAGGGCGCCAGGCGCGACCTCCCCGTCGACCTGCCCGCACTCCTCTCCGAGTGCCTCGCCGACATGACGAAGTCCGACCGCCTCAAGGTGCCTGTCGCCGCAGACATCCGCCCCGGCCTCATCGTCTCGGGCGACGCCGTGGAGCTTCGGGTCCTCGTCATCAATCTCGTAAAGAACGCCCAGGAGGCGGTACTCTCGGCGCCCGAGCCCGCGCAAGCCTCCGGAGGCCGTCCCTACGGCCTCTTCATCACGCTCGACGCGGCAGATGAAGGCACCGCCGTACGCCTCACCGTCGCCAACACGGGCGCGCTTCTCACGCCCGAAGCGCTCGCCGAGATCGGACGTCCGCTCGCAAGCTCGAAGTCCTCGGGCCTCGGACTCGGACTCATGATCTGCAAGTCGATCGCCGAGGCCCACCTCGCCACGCTCGCCTTCTCGGCCCGCACCGCAAGGGACGGCGGCGGACTCGCCGTCACGCTGACGATGCTCGCCCGAAGCGAAGCGCCTCTGCATGAAAACTACGGAAATCTGCCATGACCGAATCCGAATTCGATCCCGCCGAGCGCGACTCGGCACTCATCCGCCTCGTCGACGACGAGCCCGACGTGCGCGCCGCACTATCCCTGATGCTCGAGATCGAAGGCTGGCGATGCGTGAGCTACGCGAGCGCGCGGGAGTTCCTTGTCGAGAATATGGACTCTCCCGGCTGCCTCGTCCTCGACGTGCGCATGCCGGGCATGAGCGGCCTCGAACTTCAGCAGGCGATGGAGGAGCGCGGGATCGAGCTGCCCGTCATCTTCCTCACGGGCCACGGCGACCTCGACACCGCGATCCAGAGCCTCAAGCGCGGCGCGGTCGACTTTCTGCTCAAGCCCGTCGACGACGAGAAGCTCCTCGCCGCCATCGCCTCGGCCGTGCACAAGGACCGCCTGCGCCGCGAAGGCCTCTCGGCCGAGCTCCTCAAGGCGGGCGCCAAGGCCCTGAGCGACCGGGAAAGACATCTGCTCGAACTCATCTCGCTCGGCCGCAGCGACGCGCGCATCGCCTCCGAGCTCGGCATCTCTGAGCGCACCGTGCAGGGCCACCGCGCCAAAATCTACCGGAAGTTCGGAATTCATTCGGGCAAGGTCCTCGAGGCCATGCTGCCCGACATCATGCGCCTCATCGGC